>Ga0302229_10000712_pt1 | contig 25718 bp, 30 predicted proteins | sample II_Palsa_N1_3_FD_193518 | JGI IMG/M metagenome (GOLD analysis project Ga0302229, IMG submission 193518) | Peat permafrost microbial communities from Stordalen Mire near Abisko, Sweden - II_Palsa_N1_3 | ecosystem: Environmental > Terrestrial > Soil > Palsa > Peat permafrost | place: Sweden... | reverse complement strand
GCTCACCGGCCAAATCCGACAGGTCTTTCCGACCCTGTCTCATATCCCTCGACGCGCGCGAAGAGGTTTGCGAGCGGCGCTGAAGCGGCATCCTGGTCCTCGACTCCATGCGCGGCGAGCCAGGCGACGGCCTCGGCGGCCGGGAATGGCTCGAACTCCACTCGCGCGGCGCATCGGCCCGGCCGCGCGACTGCGGGGTGCAGGCGCCGGAGCGGTTCGTTGGTGGTCACGAGCACGAGCACTCGTAGGCCCTGTCCGATGATCCCGTCGACCAGGTTGAGCAACCGCGAGAGTCCCTGTCCCGTTCGCTCCTTCGCATCGGCAGCGAGCAGCTCGCCAGTGTCCTCGAGTATCAGCAGCCGCCATTTGCGCTCGCGCTCAGCTTCCTCATCGTCGTCGAAGTGAAACTTGCTGTCCTCACCCAGCACCACATCGAGCATGTAGTCGGCGCGCTGGCCGAAGAACACCTCGGGATCGATCACGTAGTGTAGCTCGCACCAGTTGCGCCACTCCCAGCCAAGGGCACGCAGCGCATAGGTCTTGCCGGTGCCTGGTGCTCCGTGCCACAGGATCAGCTGTCCTCCCTCCGCCGGGCGGAAGTCTGGACCCAGCAGCCTCCCGAGTCGTTCTCTGGCCGCGAGCGGATAGTTGCCGCGGACTTCGTCGAATCCCGGGACTGCGATCGTGCGCGAGACGGCTTTTGCGCCGCGCGGACCGTAGGACCAAAAGCGCACCGGTACTTCGCGGCTCTCGGTTATCTGAGGCACTGGGAAGAGGTCGCGTAGCCAGCGCTCGATCTCGGTGATCGTCGTTCGCTCGGCGCCTGCCACTCGGCAATGGGCGCTACCACCCTGCAGGTCGAAAAGTGCCAATGAGCACGGGCCGAAGAGCGGCTCCAAATCGAGCAGCACGGTCTGTGCCCGGGTGGTGCGCGAGGTGCTCAACGCGTACTCCAACACGGCGTCGAGCGAGCACGACGAAGTATCCCATTGCGACTGTGTGATGTGCGGGAACTCCCGCTCGAATACGAGCGTCGCGAACTGTGTTTTGGGAAGGGCGTCCAAGTTGACGTCGTCGATCACCGTCAGCGACCGTCTCGACGCCGGCCGGTGGCGCTCGTCTGTCGTTTTTACCGTCAAGGCTCCTTCTCCATTCGCTTCTCGATCATCGATACGCAGTCCCCTTACCCACCCTCGTCATGAAGTCAGCGTCTGGTCATGCACGGTTCCCGATGCTCGGTGCGCGTTGCGCCGTGCTGGGCTTACGGTGCATTTCTGCGCGTGCCCCGACGTCGCCACCGAGGATTTTCATCCCGTAGTACGACCCTTTGGCCGGATCGCTGGCCTTGACGCTCGCCCTTCGCGACTACCGACTACTCGCTACTCCACCAGCTGAGTGCTCCAGTTGTGCTCTTGCAGTTGATTGTCGAGTTCGCGTCGCTCCCTGGCCATCTCGTCGAGCAGGGCTTGGACATCGCTGACACGGATCTGACGCACCATGCGGATCTCGGAGCGGCTATAGCGCGACAGGCCGATCCCTGTCGTTGCCGCGCTCACCGCCGCTCGCAGGGCGCCTCGGCGCAATGCCAGGACGTCGCGCCGAGCGATTCCTTCGGTCACGGTCTCTCCGCTCTTGAGCATTGTGCTCGCGTTGGTGTGGTTGATGCAGGCGATCAGATGCTGAAGCTCATCGCAAAGCGAGCTCAGCTCCGCCAGCAGTTCCTCAGGCTTCTCAGGAGGCTCGTCGCCCTCCTGCACAACCACGCTCGTGCTCAGCCGGTCATGGAACTGTGCGATGCGCTTCTGTAGGTCCGACCTTCGATTCAGTGCCTCTCCAACGATCATGTCCTTCAGTATTGCATACTATAAGTAGCAAATGTCTGGTGCCTCGGTGGCACATCGAGAGGCAATAGGATACTCATTGTCTGTAGACTCATAGGCTGCAGCCTGGCAGGATGGATCGACGGTGAAGCCCAAGTCGCTGGAACATGTCGCGCTTGGGCGGGCGATCCGGGAGCTTCGACGCGGCGCCGGCATCTCCCAAGAGGGTCTGGCCGACCGCTCTCGCCTGCATCGCACATATGTCGGCGGCATCGAGCGAGGTGAGCGCAACGTGAGCTTTGGGAATCTGCTGAAGCTCGCAAACGCGCTTGGCGTACGGCCGTCAGAGCTCCTCGTGCGCTCTGAAAGCTTCTTTTCGGCTAGCGATCAGGAGTGCAATCCGCCGGGACGGTAGCCCGCTGGACCACCTGCGCCGCAAGCTCGGCAAGCTCCTGGGCGCACCACTCGACCGTGCGCCAGTTTTGATCGGCCTCGCTGACCTCGTCGAGGATCAGCTCGGCAAGCTCGGCGGCTCGGGCGGTCGCGTCTTCGTTGCTCATTCGATCAGCCTTCGGGTCCGGAATCACTGTGCTGGAGCAGGTCTTTGGGTTGTGCCCCAGCACAGCGTGTCCGTAGGTCCGCTAACCCTGGGCGGCGACTGCCGCGATCACCTCCTGGTCGCCAACGTCCAGCGCCTCCTCCTCGCCTCCGGCGATGCCCTGCAGTGCACCCGTGCCGTAATCGCCGATGCCATTGGAGTCGCTCGGCGGGCTGCCGAGGAACTGCACCGTGTTGGCAATCACGCTGACCGCCTGGGCATTACGGCCATCCGGGGTTTCCCACGAGCGCCAGTCCAGACGCCCATCGACGGCCACTGGGCGACCCTTGTACATGTACTTGGCGACGTTCTCGCCCGGGCCGCCAAACACGGTGACGTCGAAGAAGTTCGGCTTCTCGACCCACTCTCCCGCCGGGTCCCGGCGCCTGGCGTTCACCGCGATCCGCAGGTTGCAGACGCTGCTTCCCGACGGCAGGGTGCGCAGATCGGGATCGCTCGTGAGCCGCCCGGTGAGGACGACATGGTTGATGTTCGTGGACGACATTGCTGGCTCCTTATTTCGCTTGGGATTGAGGCTCTCGAAGGTCCACACGTCCGCCGATGACCGAACCGGTCGGTCGTGTGGAAAGGCCTCCGTCCTCCTATCCGACGAGGCGCTCCAAACGGGACAGCAAGTTTTTTTGTGGGATTGCTCGGCGACCAGGTCGATCGTGCACGCCGCGCGAGGATCTGTAAGTAACGGGGCCTTGCGGACTCGCCTAAGGATGCGAGTTGGCTCAGCGACCGATCGGACCGCTAGGCCGCCGCATCCCCCACGCGCCTGGGCGGCGAATGCCGGGCCAGCACCGCGCCCCAGTCGGCGTCGTCGATCCTGCCGGGTCGTGTGTCCTTGATGAACTCGCGTAACGCCTGAGAGAGTCCCGCTGGATCTTCCAAGTGGGGGAAGTGTGCGGCGCGGGGCAGCGTCTTGAAGTGGCTGTGCGGGATCGCCTCGTGTGCTTCGCGTCCATGCTGGAGGGGGATCGTGTGATCGCGCTCGCCCCAGACGATCATCGTGGGCATCCGCTCGAGCAGATACAGCCGGTCAGTCGCGCTCACGCGCTGACCGTGCACGTCGATCACGGCACGCAGTGTCTGCAGGAACGCCTGCCGTGCTTCGGAGTTCTCCAGTGGACGCAACGCTCTGGCGATTGCCTGCATGTACACGCCCAAACGAACCTCGCGCCGGCTCAGACGGTGGCCAGTATTCCTCAGCGCGCCGGTCAGACGTTGGTGGATCGTCAGTGACAGCAGCGCGGAGACGCCTGGCAGCGCGGCGGTGCGCAGCATCGGGCTGACCTCGTGCCCGAGGCCGCCGCTGGAGATCAGCACCAGGCGCTCGGTGCGCTGGGGGAACTGGTAGAAGAACTGCATCGCCACTCCCCCGCCGAGTGAGTGCCCGACGATCGTGGCGCGGTCGATGCCGATTGCGGCCAGCAGGTCGCGGATGCTGGATGCGTGCGCCCCCAGCGAGTAGTCGCCGCGGGGCGCCGCCGAATCGCCGTGCCCGATCAGGTCCGGCGCGATCACCGTATGCTCGCGCGCCAGGCTCAGGGCCACCGACCGCCAGTGGCTGGATGAGTTGAGCATCCCGTGGATCAGCACCACGGGTGGTCCGCTGCCGGCGACGCGATAGATCACGCGGCGTCCGTGCAGCTCGATCTGCCACTCGTCGAACTGCGGTGGCAGGGTGGATACGGACGCAGGGCGCGGGAGATCCCGCGAGCGATCCTGGCGGTCTGGTTTGGCCTGGCTTGATGGCACGGTGCGGTTCTCGCGCCACCCTAGACGATCTTCCGGCCACCGATTAGTTCGGTCGGCCCGCGCGGTCTATAGCCAAGTGAATCCGAGAGGGAGCTGCTTAGATGAGCGCCGAGATGGCGATGGAAGGGAGCAAATCGTGACGAGCGCCGGAAACGGAATCGTAGGCAACGCCGAGAACGGGATCGAGGTCGAAGGCCTCGTGAAGGACTTCAAGGGCGGCGTGCGCGCCGTCGATGGCATCGACCTGCAGGTGGCGCCGGGCGAGATCTACGGTTTCCTCGGTCCCAACGGCGCCGGCAAGTCGACGACGGTGCTCGTACTGACGACGCTGCTGCCGCCCACCTCTGGCAAGGCCCGCGTGGCGGGTCTCGACGTGGTCACGCAGGGCGCGGAGGTACGCGGCGCGATCGGCGCTTCGCTGCAGGAGTCGGCGCTCGACCCGTTTCTGACCGGCCGTGAGCACATGCGCTTGCAGAGCGCCCTGCACGGCCTGGGCAAGGGCGAGCGCGAACAACGCGGCACTGAGCTGTTGGAGCGCGTCGGACTGACCGACGCGGCCGATCGCAAGGTCGGCGGCTACTCGGGTGGGATGAAGCGCCGGCTCGACTTGGGTCTCGCGCTCGTACACCGCCCGCGGCTGCTGTTTCTGGACGAGCCGACGACCGGTCTTGACCCGCAGAGTCGCGCGGCGCTGTGGGACGAGGTGCGGCGATTGGCCGACGATGGCGTGACGGTGTTCCTGACGACGCAGTACCTGGAGGAGGCCGACGTGCTGGCCGACCGCGTCGGGATCATCGACCGCGGCACAATCGTTGCAGAGGGCACGCCGGCGGAGCTGAAGGCGGAGATCGGGCGCTCGAGCGTCGAGGTCGTTCCCCAGGATCCGGGAGATCGCGAGCGACTGAAGGAGGTCCTGCATCGCTTCGGCGAGGAGGGTGCGGCCGCGCCGAACAGCGTCGCGGCGCAGCTACCCGAGGGCGTCAGCGACCTGGCGGAGATAGTGCGAACGCTCGACGCGGAGAACCTGCCGATTGCCGACCTGCGGCTGCACACGCCGACGCTCGACGACGTGTTCCTGGCCAAGACCGGCCGCTCGCTCGAGGGCGCGGGCGACGAGCAAGACGACGAGGATGAGCAGCCGGTGCCCGCCACAGCGAACGCATGAGACCCGCGCACCTGTACCTTTCGCATGCGGAGGGAAGCGCATGAACAGCCTGCTCTCCACCCAGGTGAGCGTGCTGGCCAGGCGCTCGATGCGCAAGACCCTGCGCCAGCCGTTTCAACTGTTCCCGATCGTGTTCTTCCCGGTCATCCTGCTCGCGGTCAATGCCAGCGGCCTGAAATCGGCGACCCTGCTCGCGGGCTTCCCCACGCACTCCTACGTCTCGTTCGCGATCGCCGTTGCCTTCCTGCAGGGGGCGATGTTCGCGCTGATCAACACCGGCACGAACCTGGCGGAGGACATCGAGAGCGGCTTCTTCAACCGGCTGGCGCTGACTCCCCTGAAGCGGGTTGCGCTGCTCGCGGGCCTGCTCGTGGGCGTGGCGGCGGTCGGTGCGCTGCAGTCGGCGGTCTACATTGGGATCGGCCTGATCGCGGGGGCCCACATCGACGCCGGCCTGGGTGGAGCGTTGGTGATCATCGCGCTGGGGTCGCTGACGACGCTGGCGTTTGGCGCGCTTGGCTGCGCGGCGGCGCTGTGGACTGGATCGGGCGAAGCGGTGCAGGGACTGTTCCCGCTGTTCTTCGTGTTCGTGTTCCTGTCCTCGAGCAATCTCCCGCGCAATCTGCTCGGGAACGGCTGGTTTCACACGGTCGCCGATTGGAACCCGATCTCCTACCTGATCGAGGCGTTCCGCAGCCTGTATATATACGGCTGGGACGCGACCGCGCTGTGGCGCGGCTTCGCAGTCGCGACGGTACTTGGCCTGATCGCGCTGGTCGCGGCCAGCTCAGCCCTGCGCACAAGGATGCAGCGGACATGACCACGACTGGTGGCAGCAAGGCGAGCCACGGCGGCCTGTGGCGCGTCGCCTGGACGGTCGCATGGCGGGGGATGCACACCTACATCCGCCGCCCCGACCTGATCTTTCCGTCGCTGATCTTCCCGCTCGTGTTCTTCGCGAGCTTCGCCGGTGGGCTGTCGGCCCTCGGCAAAGTGCCCGGCTTCACGTTCCCCGCGGGTTACACGGCGTTCCAGTTCGTGTTCGTGATGTGTCAGTCCGCGATGTTCTCTGGTCTGTTCACGGGCTTCACGCTGGCGTTTGACTTCGAAAGCGGCTTCGCCCGGCGGCTGATGCTGGCGGCGGAGGACCGGCGCGGGATCGCGCTCGGCTACGCGATCGTCGCGCTGTCGCGCGCGGCGATCACGCTGAGCCTGGTGACGGTCGTGGCCTTGATCTCGGGCATGCAGATCACCGGTGACGGGGTCGACATCGTCGGCCTGTATGGCCTGGCGGCGCTGCTCGTGCTCGTCGGCTATGGCTGGGCCGGCGGGGTGGCGTTCCGCTTCCGCACGATCCAGGCCGGCCCGCTGATGCAGACTCCCGTCTTTTTGATCCTGTTCCTTGCACCGGTATACGTCCCGCTGGCACTGCTCAAGGGCTGGATCCACGACGTCGCGAGCGTCAACCCAGCGACCGCCTTCCTCGATGCCGGACGCGGCCTGATCTCGGGCGTCCATGACCACACCGGCCTCGCCTACGCGTGCGCGGCGGGTCTGATCGTGCTGTTCGCGATCTGGCTGCTCAGCGGTCTGCGCGCGGCCGAACGAGCCACTTAGAGGACGTGGGCGGCGGGCGATCGACGGCCGTGGGGCTCGCGATCGGGGCGATCGCGCTCGTACTCGCGGGCTGCGGCACGAATGGAACGTCGAGCCGCGCCGTCTCATCGCACACATCGACCGAACCCGCGTACGTCAACGAACCGTTCACCCACCAGCAGCTGCTCGTCGAACAGGGCGCTCGCCTGGCCGTCTCCTACGGCTGTGCCGCATGCCACCTCGGCGCCGCGGGACGGGGAATCGCTCCGAGCTTTGCGAGCTTCGCGGGGCATCGTGTCACGCTCGCCGACGGTCGTCGCGTGCTCGTGGACGAACACTTCTTGCGCGTTGGCTTGCTGCATCCTGGCGATGCCGAGATCAAGGGATATGACCCCGCGCCGATGCTCGCGGCGGTCAGGCGCCTGCATCTGGTCGGCCATCCAGGTCAGGTCGCGGCGCTTACGGCATTCATCGAGCAGATCGGACCGGAACCGTCAGGCTGAGATGCCGCCTGAGGAAGTGCAGCTGGTCGCTGATCGCCTGTTCGAAGGGCTCGCCGCGGTAGATGTCGAAGTGCCCGATCGGATAGGTCCGCACCTCGGCGCGACCGGTCGCGCGCCAGGCGGCGTCCTGGGCGGCCTTCGGTGGTGCGATCGCGTCCTGGTCGGCGATCTGGATCAAGATCGGGCAGGGGAGGCGATCGGCCTGCAGGCCGGGCCGGTATGTGCCGGCGTTCAAGGCGAGTCGGGCGGCCGCCTCGTTGCGCCAGGTCGAGCCCGCGATCGCGTGGTAGCCCGGGTCGGCATCGGGGCTGGTCATCGCACCGAGGGCGCCGGGCGCGGCGACCAGCGGGATCATCACGGGCGGGCGCCCGCGCAACGAGGCGGCGAGGTCGCGCAGCCCGGCGAACACGAGCTTCGCGAGCTGACCGGGGCCCGCGTAGCGCGCGAGGTTGATTAGCGCCGCCACGCCGTCCATGTTCGGCACCTGCGAGATGACCGCGGCGACGTGGCCGTCGGAGACGGCCACGGGGACGACGTGACCTCCGGAATAGGAGGATCCCCACAGGACGATTCGCGTCGGATCGACGCCCTCCAAAGAGCGCGCATAGGCGATCGCCGCCGCGTAGTCCTCGAGTTGGCAGGGTACCGAGAGCAGCTGTCGAGGCTCGCCGTCGCTCGTGCCGAAGTAGCGGTAGTCGAAGGCGAGCGCGTCGATGCCGGCGGCGGCGAAGCGCTCGGCGAAGGGGAGCAGCCCCGAGTCGACGGTGCCGCCGAGGCCGTGGCCGAGCACCACGCAGGGAAGGCGACCGTCCTGGGCGGCGAAGAAATCGCCCTGCCCGCGGAGATGGACAGCGGCGCAGCGCACCCCGCCACTGTCGAACGAGACGGCACTCATGCCGGAAGCTCTGCGCCCTCGAGCGTTGAGGCTCGCCCGGCCGAAGCGCGTCCCGTCGGCGCTCCGGCGCGCGCCCGCGCCTGGCCCGCGGGGATCGAGCGCGTGAGGAGCTCATGCTGGAAGCCGTACCACTCCAGCTGCATTGTGTGCCGGGGCTTGTCGATGAAGTGGCCGGTGTGAAACGCCTCGTCGCGAACGATCTCCGCTTCCATCTCGGCCTCGGCCGGTGGCGCCCAGTTGCCGGAGAGCCAGCGCGCGGCGAGCTTTGACTGCAGCTCGGAGAACGGGAAGATCGTGGGGATCGGCTGGCCTAGGCCGATGAACGCGAGATCGTCGAGGCCGGGCTTGAGCATCCGCTTGTACAGCGGCAGCACGTTTTCGGGGGCGGACAGGAACTCGGGATTGAAGAACGGGAAGTTGATGTTGTAGCCCGTCGCGTACACGATCGCGTCGACGGGCTCGACGGAGCCGTCGGCAAAGCGCACGCGGTCGCCGAGCAGCTCCGCGACGTCGCCCTTGGCCACCGCGTCGCCGGAGCCGAGGCGTCCGAGCAGCTCGCTGGAGACGGTGGGGTGGGCGTCGAGAAACTGGTGGTTGGGGGTCGGCAGCCCGAAGTCCTCCATGCGCCCGGAGAAGATGCGCGGCAGCACGCGGGCAAGGCGCCGCTGCAGGCCGATCGGCACACGGGGGTTCGTCTTGACGACTTGATCGGCGGGCTTGCCAAAGATGTACTTGGGGACGACGTAGGCGCCGGAGCGAGTCGAGAGGAAGACGGTCTCGGAGACGGTCTTGCGGCCGAGCTCGGAGACGATGTCGACCGCGCTGTTGCCGATCCCGACGACCAGCACGCGCTTGCCGTAGAGGTCGAGTGGAGTGCTCGGGTCGATGTAGTCGTGCGAGTGGATCTGCGGCCCGTCGAAGGAGCCGGGGAAGTCGGGGAAGCGCGGGTCCCAGTGATGGCCATTGCAGACGAGCAACGCGTCGAAGTTGTGTTCCTCGCCGTCCTCCAGCGTGATCTGCCATCCGCCGGCCGGCCCGCGCTCGGCGCGCCTGACGCGCGTGTTGAAATGGATCCGATCGCGCAGCGCGAAGGCGTCGGCGTAGTCGCGCAGCCACTCGAAGATGTGCGTGTGATGCGGGTAGTCGGGGTAACGGTCGGGCATCGGGAAGTCCCGAAAGGAGATCGACGGCTTGGAGATGTCGATGTGCAGCGAGCGATACGCCGAGGAGGTCCCGTTGGGGTTCTCGAAGTACCAGTTCCCGCCTACCTCATCAGAGGCCTCGAAGCAGGTGTGGGGCACCCCGAAGTCCGCAAGCGCCTTGCATGCGGTGAGCCCGCTGACGCCGGCTCCGATCACGCACACCGACGGAAGCTCACCCATGTTCAGATCCTAACGCGCAGCTCGTTCACGGTTGCAGTCGACCCTGACCGCGCTCGAGCTCGAGCAGCAGTCGCTTGCGCTCCAGGCCGCCGCCGTAGCCGGTGAGCGATCCATCCGCGCCGATCACCCGATGGCAGGGGACGATCACGGCGATCGGGTTGCGTCCGTTGGCCGTTCCCACCGCGCGCGCCGCCGTCGGCTGGCCGACACGTCGTGCGATCTCGCCGTAGCTGACGGTCTCGCCATAGGGGATCTCTTCCAGGGCGTGCCAGACCTCGCGTTCGAATGGGGCTCCCTCCGCGGCAAGTGGGACGTCGAAGGTGGTGCGATGGCCGGCGAAGTACTCCTCCAGTTGCGTCTTCACATCGGCGAAGGGCTCCGTCGCGGGCTCCCAGCTTGTGGCGATCGTCCCGGGCTTACGACCCGCCTGCATATACAGGCCGCTCAGGGTGTCCCCGTCACCCACCAGCAACAGCTGACCGATCGGGCTTTCCATCGTCGTGTAAAGGATCTGTTCGGTTGATGTGGGCATTGGCTTAGTACCTTTCTCACGCGGCGAGCCGCTCTGCGTTGCTCGTCGGTGTCGTTGTGCTGCTTTTTTGTGTCGCTCCCTTTGTTCTCTTTGCTTGCCTTGGTGGGTGAAGCGTTGCCCACAGATGCTGCAATGCGTATGCGCGGTAGGGTCGCCAGCGCTCGGCGAGTCGCTCAGCGGCGGCGGTGTGCCCGTCGTGCCCGAGCTGCTCGAGCGCGTGGCGGACGCCGAGGTCGCTCGGCAGGAACGCGTCAGGATCGCGTAGCGCACGCATCGCGATGTACTCCGTCGTCCACGGTCCGATCCCCGGCAGCTCGAGCAATCTTCTGCGTGACTCGCCGCGATCGCTCCCGGCGTCGAGCGTCAGATCCCCGTTTGTCAGCGCCTCGGCGAGGCCGAGCAGGGCACGCCGACGCGCGGTCGGCATCGCGAGCCGCTCGGGGTCCGCCGCGGCAAGCGTCTCGATCGACGGGAAGACATGGGTCACCGCTCCGATCGAACGCTCCAGCGGCTGTCCATATTCGCTGACTAAACGTCCGGCGAGCGTTCTCGCGCCGCCGATCGACACCTGCTGGCCGAGCACCGCCCGGACGGCGAGCTCGTGGCCATCCACATGCCCGGCCACGCGACGTCCCGGAGTGCTGTGCACGAGCGGGCCGAGCAGCGCGTCCTCGCCCAGCGCATCAACCACGCTGAGCGGATCGGAGTCGAGGTCGAGCAGCGCGCGCGAGCGCTGCATCGCCGCGGCGAGGTCGCGCAGATCGTCCAGCCAGTATCTGGCGTGCACGTACCCGTCCGCCGGACGCAGCTCGACGACGCCGCTCCCCTGCGGCAGGCGCAGGCTGCGCCGATAGGCCCCCTCGTGGACCTCCTCGATGCCGGGCACGGCACGCAGACCCAGGAACGCGATCAAGCCTTCCCCATCCAGCGGAGACCGGTAGGGGAGTCGCAGCGACAGCGCACCGCTCTCCTCCCGGCGGTCTCCTCGCTGTGCCCGCGCGCGCAGCTCGCGCGGGGTCATCGCAAACACTTCCCGCACCGTTGCATTGAATTGCCGCACGCTCTGAAAGCCGGCGGCGAACGCGACGCCTGTGATCGGCACAGCCGTCGTCTCGAGCAGGATCCTGGCGGTCTGCGCACGCTGGGCACGTGCTAACGCAAGTGGCCCGGCGCCGACCGTCGCTACGAGCTGGCGATGGACGTGGCGCTCGGTGTAGCCCAAGCGGCCGGCGAGGCCGCCGACGCCTTCGCGGTCGACCACGCCGTCGGCGATCAAACGCATCGCTCGTCCGACGAGATCCGCGCGCAGGTCCCAATCCGGCGAGCCCGGCGTCGCGTCCGGGCGGCAGCGCTTACACGCGCGAAAGCCGGCCGCCTGCGCCGCCGCAGCGGTGGCGAAGAATCGTACATTCTCCCGTTTCGGCGTCCTCGCGGGGCAACTCGGCCGGCAGTAGATACCGGTCGTCTTCACTCCGCAGAACACCCATCCGTTAAAGCGCGGGTCCTCCGCCTCGATCGCCTGCCAGAACCTGTCTGAGTCAAAGATCACGTTGACCACATTGGCAGACGTGGGCGTCGGTATCTAGCGGAAATCAGACATGGCCGTGCATCAACGTCTGATACCCGCCAACGACGATCGGATGTCCTCTATAGCTCGAAGCGATGTGAAGGTGCCTGCGCCGCGCTTGCTACTCGGCCTCAACCGCCGCTGAGCGCGAACAGCGGCCAACGCCCGGGCACGCCCTTGAGCTCGTGAAAGCCACGATCCTCGAACGCGAACGGGCCGCCGACGACCGTTCCAAACACAGTGCCCGAGACGAGCACCTCGCCGGGTCCCGCGAGCGCGCTCACGCGCGAGGCGATGTGGACGGCCATGCCGCCGACATCCTCCCCGATCAGCTCACACTCACCTGTGTGCAGGCCAACGCGTACCTCGATCCCGAGCTCGCGTGCGGCGGCGGTGATCGTCAGGGCACAGCGCAAGGCCCGCGACGGCGGCCCCTCGAAGGTCACAAGGAAGCCGTCGCCGACGGTCTTCACCTCATGACCACCAAAGCGGGCAAGCTGCTCGCGCACCAGCGAATCGTGGTCGGCGAGCAGATCGCGCCAGCGACCGTCGCCCAGCCTGGCGGCGCGCGCTGTCGCATCCACGATGTCCGTAAACATCACCGTTAGCAGCGCCCGCGCGAGCTCCCCGCCGCTGCGCTCGCCGGTCAGGAACTCCTCGATCTCCTCGACGATCGCGTCGCTGTCGCCGATGAACGGGAAGGAGTCGATTCCGTCCAGCTCGACGTGGCGGGCGCCCGGGATGTGCTCAGCCAGGTAACGCGAGTGGCGCGGGTCCCAGGCTCTGTCGCCGGATCGGTGCATGACGAGCGTTGGGATGCGGATGCGGGGCAGCGTGTCCCGTACGTCGAGCTCAGCCGCCGCGTTCAGCAGGATGCGGGCTTCGCTCGGGCTCGCCGCCAAGCGCTGCAGACGCGCGTACCACGTGGCGAGCGCCGGATCATCGGCCATCGAGGGCGCCAGCACCGGAAGCCCCGGGCCATCGGCCTCACCCCAGGTGGCCACCGTACGCTCGGTCCACACGGTGCGATCCTCGGCGCTCATCGCCCATTCGTGATCCGGAGCCCACGACGTCCGCGCGATCGAGGCATACATGATCAGCGCGCCGATGCGCTCCGGACGATCGGCGGCGAGCAGGGCGCCGACGGGTCCTCCCAAGCCGTAGGTGAGCAGCGCCGTCCGCTCGCTCCCTGCGGCATCGAGCACCGCCAGGGCATCTTGCTCGTCCTGTTCCAGCGTGTAGGGCTCGCCAACGCTGTCAGACAGTCCGCTGCCGCGGCGGTCGAACAGGATCAGACGGTTGAACACGGCCAATCGCTCGAGGAAGCGACGCATGGCGGGCGCGTCCCACAACTGCTCGATCTGAGAGATCCACCCCGGCAGAAAGAGTAGGTCCAGAGTGCCCTCTCCCGCGACCTGGTAGGCGATCGTTGCATCGCCACTCCGTGCATAGCGTGTCGTGGGCACCATCAGGCGCCGATCAGGCCTGCCACTGTTTACTCATCGCTCGATCACGAGCTTTGTCCAACTACCCTCGAGCAGAGCATCGGCCGCATCGGCCCACTTCACCACTTTGGTCGTGACGAGCTCAGGATGCACCGCGCCGGATGCGGCCAACTCGAGCACATGGGGGATCGCCTCGCGTGCGTTGGCTCGCCCCGTTCTGAACGTGATGCCCTTGCTGTACATCTCGAGCAGCGGCAGCGTTGGCTGCTCACCGAAGTAGATCGCCGTGCTCGTGCAAACGCCATCGGGCGCCGTCGAGCGCAGCGCGAGATCGAGGCCGTCGGGATCGGCGCTCGCGTCCACCGTGATCGGGAACGGGCCGAGGCGCCTGGGCAGCTCGGCCAGCGTCTCGGCGCCCACGGCAGTGGCGGTCTCACGGCGGGCGGGATCGGCGTCGACATAGAGCACCGACTCGGCTCCGAGCGCGACCGCGAGTGCGGCGGCGTACAGCCCGATCGACCCGGCCGCCGCGCCTCCGACGACGAGCACAGACCCGCCCGGCTCATCGGCGAGCGCCGGCGCCACCGCGCGCCATGCGTCGCTGATGTTGTCCGAGGCGCTCGCGACCGCCGCCGGATCGAGGCCCGGCGGGACGGGGACGAGCATGTGCTCCGCGTAGGGGACGCACACGACATCGGCGAGGAACCCGCCCCAGCGCTCGACGGCCGGCCCGAAGCCGTACGTGGACATGAACCCGACTGTGCTGCAGTTGGCACTGCGACCGCGCTCACACGAGGCACACTTCCCGCAGGAGATTTGGAAGGGGACACTCACGAGTTGCCCCGGCGCGAGCGAGGTGACGTCATCCCCGACGTCGAGGACTTCCGCGACGCACTCGTGTCCGATCGCAAACGGCGGCGGGAAGGGCGAGGCGCCCTCGATGATCAATGCATCCAGGTCGCAGGTGGCGACCGCGAGTGGCCGCACCGTTGCCGCGCCGTCGGAGATGAGCCGCGGCTCCGGGGCCTCACGCCACTCCAGCGCGTTTGCGGCCGTGTAGGTCAGTTGCAGCATTTGGGGCTACTTCGCGTCTGCGCTCTCTTGGTGGCGCGGCAGCCCATCTTCCGGGATCGCCTCCCAGGGCGCGGCGTAGGCGACGAACTGGCGCATGCTCGGCCTGATACCCGGATCGCTGTCGAACGCGCCGAGGCGGACACCGATGCGCTCTGGATCGTTCGGGTCGCGGCTGAACAACGCCGAGCCGCAATCGTCGCAGAACCACTTCTCCGCGCCGTCCGTAGGCCGCCAGGCGCGCAGACGCTCCTCGCCCGAGACGATCCGAAACGATCCCGGCTGGGGACGGGCGCTCGCGGAGGCGGCGGTCCCGCTGCGCCGCTGACAACGCGTGCAGTGGCAGTATTTCGCCGATTCCAGCGGCGCCGTCACCTGGAAGCGGACCGCTCCACAGCCGCACCCGCCGTGCAGAGACATCTCGGGCTGGGTTTCCATTTCAGCCGGCCGCCTCGGCGCTCGCTGTCTGCTCTGCCTCCTCGGTGGGCGTCTCGACTGGCGCGGGCTGGGCCGCGGCCGCCGCGTATGATCCGATCGCGCCGAGTGCCCCGGTGGCGAGCGCGGCGAGGGCCCAGCCGGAGCCCGAGCGTTCGCGCCCCCGAGCCGCGTCCAGCGAGAGCGCGCCAGGTCCGACCTCCGCCAGCGCGAGCGCGGCGGCGATCAGCACGAGGTTGTACTCATAGCCGCCGTTGCTGCTCCACGGGCCGTTCTTGGCGTGCACCCGATGGATCGCGGTCATCATCGTTGCGACCAGGACCGACGCGGCGAAGGGTGTCTCCAGCCCGACCGCGAGCAGTGCCCCGCCACCCGCCTCGGCGGCGCCGGCGGCGATCGCGTTCGGCTTCCCCGGACGCAAGCCGAGGTGCTCGAATCCTTCGGCCGTCGTATCGAGGCCCGGGCCGTCGAACCAGCCGAACAGCTTCTGCATACCGTGCCCGACGAACAGCCCGCCCACCACCAGCCTCAACAGCAATCGTCCGATCTTCATCTCGCTGACCTCCGTTTGGTTGTCCTTGAGTATGCAACTTCCCCGAAACCGCCCCTTACGAAACCGCCCCTTGGTACGCAAGCTGATCCTTACGTGATCGTAAGGTTGATAGCGTGGGGGTCATGGCCATCGCCACTGCCTCGCGCGCGTCCGCAGATACGCAGGACAACGACAAATACAAGTGGATCGCCCTGTCAAATGTGACGTTGGGCGTGCTGCTCGCGGTACTCGACGGATCGATCGTCCTGATCGCGATGCCTTCGATCTTTCGGGGCATCCACCTCGACCCGCTGGTGCCGGCCAACAGCTTTTATCTGCTGTGGATGATCCTCGGTTTCCTCGTTGTCACGAGCGTCTTGATCGTCAGCTTGGGACGGCTCGGGGACATGTACGGCCGGGTCAAGATGTACAACCTCGGCTTCCTCGTCTACACGATCGCCTCGCTGTTCCTCACGATCGACTGGATGACCGGGCGCGACGGAGCGCTGTACCTGATTGTCTTTCGCATCGTGCAGGGGGTGGGGGCGGCCTTTCTGCTGGCCAACTCCGCGGCGATCCTGACCGATGCCTTCCCGGCCAATCAGCGCGGGATGGCGCTCGGCATCAACAACATCGTCGGCGTCTCGGGCGTCTTCATCGGGCTGGTGCTCGGCGGCCTGCTGGCGCCGATCGACTGGCGCGCGGTCTTCCTGATCTCGGTGCCGATCGGTGTCTTCGGCACCGTGTGGGCGTATCTGAAGCTCGAGGAGCGCAGCACTCCCAAACGGGCCAAGGTCGACTGGTGGGGCAACCTCACGTTCGCGCTCGGCTTGATCCTGATCATGGTCTCGGTCACCTACGGCATCCGTCCCTATGGCGGCCACGCCACCGGCTGGACGAGTCCCAAGGTGCTCGTTCTGCTGGGCGCGGGCGTGGCCTCGCTCGTCGCGTTCGCGCTGATCGAGTGGCGGGTGGAGGACCCGATGTTCCGCCTGCCGCTGTTCCGGATCCGCGCGTTTACGTTCGGCACGCTCTCGACGTTCCTCTCGGCCGTCGCCCGCGGAGGGTTGATGTTCATGCTGATCATCTGGCTGCAGGGCATCTGGCTGCCCCAGCACGGCTACGACTTCACCGAAACGCCGCTGTGGGCGGGGATCTACATGCTGCCTCTGATCGTCGGCATGCTGATCGCCGGGCCGACCTCCGGCTACTTGTCAGATCGCTTCGGCGCGCGCTGGTTTGCGACCGGTGGGATGCTCGGCGCGGCGCTCAGCTTCTACCTGCTGGCGCTGCTGCCGATCGACTTCCCCTATCCGCTGTTCGCCGCGATCCTGTTCCTGAACGGCATCTCGATGGGAATGTTCGCCTCGCCCAACCGCGCCGCCGTGATGAACAGTCTCCCGGCGGGCGACAGGGGAGCCGGCGGCGGCATGAACCAGACTTTTCAGAACTCCGCCCAGGTGCTGTCGATCGGGATCTTCTTCACGTTGATGATCTTCGGCCTGTCCTCCAGCCTGCCCTCGGCACTGACCGCCGGCCTGAAGGCCCACGGCGTCGCCGCGGCCACCGCCGCCGGCGTCGCGCACCTGCCGCCGGTGTCGATCTTGTTTGCCGCGTTCCTCGGCTACAACCCGATCCAGCACCTCGTCGGCGCCCACGCGCTGAGTGGGCTCTCGGCATCGAACCACGCGGCGCTGGTCGGCAAGTCGTTCTTCCCGCACCTGATCTCCGCGCCGTTTCGTGCGGGGCTGCACGAGGCGTTCGCGTTCGCGATCGTCGCCTGCTTGATCGCCGCGGCGGCATCGCTGATGCGCGGCGGCAAGTATCAATACGCGGCGCCGGACATTCGCGAGACCGCGGGCGCCGGTCGGCAGACCCAAAGCCAAGCCGGCGAGTTGGCGCCGAGAGTCACAGCAAGCACCATCACCCAAGTCCCCATTAGAGAGGAACAGCATGCAAGTTGAGTGGTACGGCCAGTCCGCGTTTCGCCTCACCGCAGCAGATAAGACGGTGGCGATCGACCCGTTCGGAGACATGTCGGCAATGGCGGCGAGCCGCGGGATGCAGTTCGACTACCCGCCGATCGACGGCGTCGAGGCTGATCTGCTGCTGGTGACCCATGAGCACATCGATCACAACGGCGTCGAGTCGATCGGTGGCGACCCCACGATCCTGCGCTCGACGGCGGGCAAATTGGAGTCACCGATCGGTGAGATCACCGCGATCGCCTCCGAGCACGATCAGGCGGCGGGCACCGAGCGAGGACCCAACACAATCTTCGTGTTCGAGCTCGACGGTCTGCGTGTCGCTCACTTCGGCGACTTCGGCCAGAGCGCGCTGCGCGACGAGCAGGCCGCGGCGATCGGGCGCGTCGATCTGCTGATCGTCCCCGTCGGCGGCGGTCCCACGGCCGGGGCCTCCGACGCAGCCACGATCGTCGAGCGTCTCTCCCCGCGCTGGGTCGTCCCGATGCACTACCGCACCCCGCGCATCGGCTTCCTCGAGACCGAGGAGGCCTTCCTCGAGCGGATGACTCACGTCGAGCGCCTGCCGGGATCGGTCTTCGACACTGCCGAGCTACCTGTCGAGGATGGCCCGGTCGTGGTCGTACCGGCCGCACCGTAGCCGTAGGAGTGGCTGTGGCCTCAGCTCGCGAGCGTGCGGTTGAAGCGGCGCAGCGCCAGAGGTACGCAGATCGCCAGCAGCAGCACACACCACATGACCATCGCGACCTCCGGATGGTCGAGCTGCCAGGAGCCGTGCGAGGGGTAGCCCTCGGTCAGCTTCCGCACGGTCGCGACCAGCGCCGAGATCGGGTCCCACTGGGCGATCGCCCGCGGTACCGCGTCGAGTCCTTCGATCGGCACGAACGTGCCCGCCATGAACGTGAGCGGGAGGATGATGATGAAGCCCATCCCCTGCATCGCATCGGGCGAGCGCACGATCATCCCAAACAGCACACCCGTCCAGGTGAACGCGAGCACCGCCAGCATCATCAGCGCGAGCAGCTCAATCCCGTGGGCCAGCGTCAGGTGCGGATCCCAGCCGAGCAGCAACCCGACGACCACCGTGATGGTGAGGCCCAGCAGCGCCTCGCAGAACTGGCCCATCACCTGCCCGGTAATGATCGACAAGCGGCTGATCGGTAGCGAGCGGAAGCGGTCGACCACGCCTTCGGTCATGTCGTTCGAGGTCGCCACACCGGCGCCGATCACGCCGAACGCGAGGGACTGGCCGAGGATGCCCGGGAACAGGTAGTTCTTGTAGTCGATCCCGACCACGTGGATCGCCGAGCCGAACACGTAGAGGAACAGCAGGATGAAGATGATCGGCTGGATCGTCACGTCGAGCAGGCGCTCGGGCACGCGCGGGATCGAGCGCAGGCTGCGCGCGGTCAACAGCGCGGTGTCGCCCACGAAGCGTCTCACCGTGTTTCGTGAGCGGTCGGGAGCCGCGATCCGACTGTTGTCCTCGGCAATCGCGTGGCTGCTCATCGTGTGACTCCCTCCTTCTCTGGGCTCTCGGCTCTATCTCTGATGTTCGGCGCTTGCTCCGAATCGGACTGCTCGCCATCCTCGACCGGATGTCCGGTCAGCGCCAGGAACGCGTCGTCGAGCGTCGGGCGGCGCAGCGCGATCTCGTCGACCGCGATCCCGCTCGCTTTGATCGCCTGCGTCACCCGTGCGAGGTCCTCGACCTCCGCCGGCGCCGGGATCGAAATCGTGCGCTGCTCCCGTGCTATCGCCGTCTCAAAGCGCCCATCGAGCGCCTCCCGGAGTTGCTCGAGCGCGGCACCGTCGGGCGTGAGCACGTCGACGCGCTGCTCTCCCACCTGCGCCTTCAGCTGCGCCGGCGTGCCGGCGGCGATCTCGCGGCCGTGATCGATCAGCACGACGCGGTCCGCCAGCGCGTCGGCCTCTTCGAGGTACTGCGTCGTCAGTAACAGCGTCACGCCTTCGGCGACCAGCTCCCGGACCGTCGACCACACGACCTGGCGACTGCGCGGGTCGAGGCCCGTCGTCGGCTCGTCGAGCACGAGCAGTTGCGGCTTGTCGATCAGGCCGGCGGCGAGGTCCACACGGCGACGCTGCCCGCCGGAGAGGTTCTTCACTAGCCGGTCGTGGAACTCCTCGATGTCGAAGCGCTCGATCAACTCCTTGGCGATCGCCCGGGCGGCGCCGCGGCCGTGGCCGCGCAGGCGCGCCATCAGCACCAGGTTCTCCCGCGCCGTGAGGTTCTTGTCGAGCGCCGCGAACTGACCCGTCAGCGAGATCGCCCGCCGGACCCGCTCGGCTTCGCCGACGACGTCGTGTCCCGCGATCCGCGCGCTGCCGCCGTCGGGGCGCAGCAGCGTTGCAAGCATCCGCACCATCGTGGTCTTCCCCGCGCCGTTCGGGCCGAGCAGCGAGACGACCGTCCCGGTCTCCACGTGTAGGTCGAGCGCATCGACGGCGGTGAACTCGCCGAAGCGCTTCGTCAGGCCCTCGGCTTCGATTGCGGCCGGCCGGTCTGAGTTGTGTGTTGCGCCTCTCTCGAACATGGAGAGAGATACTACAGTAACTGAAAGTTTTGTGCAACTGAAGTTATTGGTAGGCTAATGAGCATGGTGGACGAGGGGCTCGGCGAGCAGGATCCGCTCGCCGACGACTTGCCCAGGGAGCTGTCGATGTCCGGGGACGATGCGATCCAGCGCCTGCTCGCGCGCGAACTGGGGGAGGAGCTGGCCGGCGCGTTCCTGCTCGCGCGCCAGACCCAGGAGCGCTGGGCGCGCCGGCGCCGTCCGGGGGAGGGCTTGCGCGAGCGCAAGAAGCGCCATACGCGCCAGCAGATTTCCGACGTCGCGACCTCCCTGTTCGTGGTGCGCGGCTTCGATCACGTGAAGGTGTCGGAGATCGCCGAGGTCGTCGGGGTCTCGGAGAAGACCGTCTACAATTATTTCCCCACGAAGGAGTCCCTCGTCTTCGACCGCGCCGACGAGGGCATCGCGCGCTTGGCGGCGGCGCTGCGCGAGCGCGAGGCTGGCGAGTCGCCGACGAAGGCGGTGCTGCGCGCGCTCGGCGAAGACCTCGACGAGCTCGGGGAGCTGCCCGAGGAGGTCCACATGTTCATGCCCGTGTTTGCCGAGATGGTCGCCTCGACGCCGTCGCTGCGAGCGGCCTGGCTGGATCTGCAGGGCCGCCTCGTCGCCGTAGCCACCGAAGAGCTGGCCGCCCGCGCCGATGTTGACCCGCGCGATCCCGAGCCGCTGATCGCCGCGCGCGCGATCGCCGGGCTGCTCGAAGTGGCCTACGAGTCGCGCGTCCGTCACATCGAGGCCGGCCTGCGCGGCGGCGAGCTGCGCGACGCGGTGCTCGCCGACATCGAGCGCGCCGCGCGGCTGCTCGACACGGGACTGTGGTCGTTTAACCTGCTCGCCCAGGGCGCCCGCACGCGCGCGCAGCTGCGCGAGGCCGCGAGCGCCGCCGAGGATGTCCGCGCGCAGGTCGTCGATGCGCTCGAGCAGGCTCGGGCGGCGTGGCGGGAACTGCGCGGGAGCGAGCGCGCTGAGGCTAAGCAAGGCGAGCGCAACGAGGTCAAGCGCAAGCACGCCGAGGTCAAGCGCGAGCGCGCCGAGGTCAAGCGCGAGCGGATCGAGACCAGGCAGGCCGTAAAGCAAGCTGCCAAGCAGGTAGCGAAGGAGGCCGCCAGGCAGAGCACCGCCGCTGTGCGACGTGAGGCCAAGCGCACCGCGTCGCAGGTGGGGGAGGCAGCCTGGAAGAACGCCCGCGAGCGCAAGAAGTCGCTGCGCGAGTCGCATGCGCTCGCCGAGCGGGCCGCATACTTAGCGTTTCGCCAGGCGCTCGGCGAGCGCCAGGAGGCGGTCCGCGAGCGTCAGGCGGCGACAATCAGAACACGATTCCCGAAGGAGGGCACCGAGGATGACGCTTGATCAGACCAAGGTAGGGCAGGTTGTGGCGGCTCAGATGGAGGCGCTCGAAGAGGCCTACGGCGAGGACTGCGAGATCGGTGACGTCTGCACGATCGTCGAGGTGATCGGGCCGCACGGCTCCGACGTAAGGGTGCGCAGCAGCGAACTGCGCCCGCATGTCTCGATTGGTCTGCTGCGCATGGCGGAGAGCATCTTCCTCGCCAGCCTGCGCGCCGGATCGGACGGGGATGGTGGGGAGGGCGGCTGAGAGCGTCTGGCGCGAAGTAGCCGGATAAGCTATGTCCACCGTGGCGCCCGAACTCGTCCTTCACGTCCTGCCGCCGTCTCACCCGTGCATGACCGCCACAGCGGCCCTGCGCCTAAAGGGCTTGGAGTACGAGCGGGTTGAGTTCGTTCCGGGCCCGCACGTCGAGCAGATGCAGGCGATCTACGGCGAGGGCAATCACACGGTGCCGGGGATGCTCCTGGACGGCGAGCCGGTGCACGGATCGCGCGCGATCCTTGCTCGCTTGGAGCAGCTTGTACCTGAGCCGGTCCTCTATCCCTCCGATGAGGTCCGCGAGGCCGAGCGCTGGGGCGACGAGGAGTTCCAGGATCTCGGGCGACGGATGCCTTGGGGGGCGCTGCACTTCCGTCCCGAGGCGATGGGCACCTTCGCTGGCACCGGTCCGCTGGACGGCCCGGGCACCGACTTCGCGATCGGCTTTATCAGGCCCACCTGGAAGTACCACGGGATCACCGCCGCGCGCCTGCACGAGGACCTGGCCGGGCTGCCGGGGAAGCTCGCGCACATCGAGCAGCTCGCCGCCGACGGTGTGATCGGGGGCGAGCAGCCGAACGCCGCCGACCTACAGATCGGCGCCACGCTTCGGATCCTGCTCAACGTCGGCGACCTGTGCCCGTTGCTTGCTGGAAGTGAGGGCGAGCGGATCGCGCGCAATCTGTTTGCTGAGTACCCCGGTGAGATTCCAGCCGGTGCGTTCCCCGCCGGCTGGGTGCCGTCGAGCTGAGCGTCTCGGGAATCGGCTCGGTTGCGTGACGCGAGCGACCTTTTACTTCGACCTCGGATCGCCGTTTGCGTACCTGGCGGCGGAGCGCGTGGCCGATGAAGTTCTGCCGGAGCCCATCACGTGGCAGCCGCTGTCGCTTGGCGCGCTGTTCAAGCTGGCTGGGCGATCGTCCTGGTCGCTGGGCGATCCCGAGCGCCGCCGGGAGGGGATCGCCGAGGTGCAGCGCCGCGCCGCGCTCTACGGCCTGCCGCCAGTGCGCTGGCCCGAGCCGTGGCCGAGCAACTATCTGTTTGCGATGCGCGCCTGCACCTACGCCTTCCAGCAGGGCCTTGGCCGGCAGTTCGCCGTCCGGGCCTTCCGCGATTCCTTCCAGTATGGCCACGATCTCGGCCTGCCCGAGTGCGTCTTGCAAGTCGCCGGGGAAGTTGGTCTGGACCGGAGGGCGGTCGAGGACGCGACCCAGAACCCCGAGGTAAAGCTGGCGCTGCGCGCGGCGACAGAGGCCGCCCACGAGCTCGGTGTCTTCGGCGTGCCGACTTTCGCCGTCGGCGACGAGCTGTTCTGGGGCGATGATCGCCTCGAGGATGCAGCTCGGTTGCGGCACGCAGGCTAAGTCGCGCTCGCGGGAATCTCCGTAGCGAGCGTCCCGGCCTCGATGTCGCCCCGTAGGCGTAAGCCGAGGATCGGGAAGACGAGCGTCGAGAGGACCGCGGCGCCGACGAGCGCGGCGGCGGTCGAGGGGCGCATGTGCCCGGTTTCGACCGCGAGCGTTGTGATCGCGAGCACGAGTGGCAGTTGCGTGGAGCTCATCAGCGCCATCGCGGCTCGCGCGCGAGCGTCCAGCACGTCGCGGTAGAGCAGCAGCGCAGGCGTGCCCCGCACGACGAGGAACAGCCCGAAGAAGAGGACCATCTTCATGACGCTCGCGACACTCGCGAACAACGCGTCGATGTCGAGCTTCATCCCGCTGACGACGAAGAAGAACGGCACGAACACGCCGAACGCGACCGCGTTGAGCTTGGAGTCGAACGCCGGGATCTCGCGCGTCTTCAGCACCTGACGCGTGATCAGCCCCGCCGCGAAGCCGCCGAGCAGCAGGTCCAAACCCAGTTCGGAGGCCAGTAGCGCGAGCGCAAACACGAGCACCACGATCCAGCGCACCGCCAGCTGCGAGCTGCTCTCCAGGGTGCGCTCGAAAACGGGCAGCGTGCGTTCGGAGAAACGCACGGCGAACACAGCCACGAGGACCGCCAGGGCGATGAACGAGACCAGGATCAGCGCGTTGTGTGCGGCGCTCTCGGTCGAGAGGATCAGCGTCAACAGCAGGATCGGGCCGAGCTCGCCGACCGCTCCGGCGGCGAGCAGGTACGTGCCGAAGCGGGTTTTCAGCTCACCCGTGTCGGAGAGGATCGGGATCAGCGTGCCGAGCGCCGTCGTCGCCAATGCCGACCCCGTGTACAGCAGCGACAGCACGATCCCCGCGGCGGCCAGCGCACCGCCGATCGCGTAGGCGAGCGCGAGCGAGATCGCCCACCCCAGCAGCGCCAATCGCAGCGGCTTGCCCATGATCCGGTGCAGGTCGATCTCGTAGCCCGCGAAGAAGAACAGCATTCCCAACCCGAGGTCGGAGAAGAACTGGACGAATTGGTCAGGCTTCAACCCAAACACTTGCGGACCCAAGAACACCCCGAACACCAGCTCGATCACGACGACCGGCACGACGATCCCGCGACCGGTCGCCACCGCGGCGAGCGTGCCGGCGACCGCAGCCGCGGCGATAATCGCGAGGAACGTACCGGGATCTATGTCAACGACGGCGAGCAGGGTGCCGGGAGTCTGACGGAGAGGGATCGGAGGCGGCGCTTGGTATTACTGTCGCTGTCCCTGCACCCAAAAAACTGAGGAGCTCCCCAATGCCCAACGTTCTTTACAGCGCCGAGGCCCACGTAACCGGAGGCCGGGGGGAGGGACACGGCCGCACCAGCGACGGCCAGCTCGATGTGCAGCTACGCCTTCCCACCGAGATGGGCGGCGCCGGCGACGGCACCAACCCCGAGCAGCTGTTCGCCGTCGGTTACGCCGCCTGCTTCGAGGGAGCCCTCGGCGTCGTCGCCCGCCGCGCGAAGGTCGAGGTGCAGGATGCGGCGATCGATTCCAAGGTCACGCTCACTCCGACCGGTACCGGCGGCTTTCAGCTCGGCGTCGAGCTCGACGTGAGCCTTCCTTCGGTCGAGGATGCTGACCTCGCTGTCGAGCTGGTGCGCGGCGCGCACGAGGTGTGTCCCTACTCGAACGCGACGCGCGGCAACATCGAGGTCGCGCTCACGGCGAACGGCCGGCCGGTCTAGCGGGGGCGGCGGGCGTGCGATGATGGGGACGTGCGCCGGCTGCTGCTCTCGATCCTTATCTGTGTCTGTTGCCTGCCCGCGATTGGGCTCGCTCCCGCGCTCGCCTCGATGACGGCGTCGAGCGCGCCGCTGTGGACGGCGCTAGGCGGGAATGTCGCCTGCGGGATCGCGATCCACCCGCCGAACACGCCGCCGACCCAGCTGCTCTGCAGCGCCAGATCGGTGCCGGCTCCGAAGGCGGGGGTGGGCTTTGGCGATCCCGGCTTCGTGTTCCTCGGCTCGGTGGGGCGCCCGTCGCTCGCGCGGCTCAGCCAGGACACCTTCGTCGGCACGCACCCGGTCTCGTTGGGGCGCGGGCGCAGGTGGGGCGGGATCGGCCCGATCAGCGTGATGTGCACGATCGGCGCGAACGCGGTCCGCTGCGTCAACCGCGCGGGCCACGGCTTCACGATCACGCGCAGCTCCTATCGCGCGTTCTGAGACTGCGCGGCGCTATTCGTTCGGGAACGCGGCTCGCACGGGACATCCCCGTTCGATCGAGCACGACAGGCTCGCGATGTCCTGGCTTGGGTTGTTGACGGGATGTCCCGAGTGCTCGCAGGTCTGCTCGCCCATGTTGCCGAACGGGCAGAGCCACCCGCCGTAGAGCACATAGGAGTCAGCCGAATCTCCTTTGTTGAAGGGGCTGCGCCTGCTCATCCGATGCTCGTCCCCCGCCGGATCACCCGATCGCCACCGGCAGTGGCAGGCTGAAGGTCGTGAATCCATGCGTGACGGAGTGCTTGTTCGCGGCGACCTTGCTCGTAAGCCGGAAGATCCCGGCCTTGGCGTTTGCGGGGACGGTGAGCGTGATCTGGAAGCGCCCGTTCGCGGCCGGCGTGAAGGTCTTGGCGATCGTCGTCTTGCCGCATTCGAGTTGCTGTTCGACCACAACGGGTGCGATCGGCTTGGTCAGCGGGAGCGTCAACTGGCCGGTCAGCGTGATCGTCGTCCCGGAGGCCTTCGGCGGTTCCAGCAACAGCCGCCTCACCAGCTTCAGATGCACCGAGCGGACCTTGCCGACCTCGGCGGTGTAGCGCGTGTTCAGGTTGTCGCGGATCTTCGCGGGTGGTAGCGGCGCGGTCGT
>Ga0302229_10000709_pt1 | contig 25758 bp, 26 predicted proteins | sample II_Palsa_N1_3_FD_193518 | JGI IMG/M metagenome (GOLD analysis project Ga0302229, IMG submission 193518) | Peat permafrost microbial communities from Stordalen Mire near Abisko, Sweden - II_Palsa_N1_3 | ecosystem: Environmental > Terrestrial > Soil > Palsa > Peat permafrost | place: Sweden... | reverse complement strand
AGCAGGCTGGAAGAACGAGGGATACTCGTCACTCGCGACAAGAGCGAGGTCAGGTACCGCGATTCCATTGAGCAGTTCATGCGGCGGATCGGCACTGGTAAATGCGTCATACTAATCCTGAGCAAGGAATACCTGCAGTCGAAGAACTGCATGTTCGAGCTGACCGAGATCGCCGGCCGCCCTGAATTCGCGTCCCGCGTCTATCCCATCGTCATGCCAGACGCCGCGGTCTTCGACCCGATCAGCAGGCTCGGGTACGTCAAATACTGGGAAGACCAGCGGACCGCGCTGGACCAGGCGATGAGGCAAGTCGGCCAGGAGTATCTGCAGGGCATCAGGGAGGAACTCGATCTCTACGAGAAGATCAGGAACACGATCGCGGGGATCATGGGCGTGCTGGCCGACATGAACACCCTGACCCCCGAGATCCACAAAGGCACGGATTTCGAGCAGCTCTACACCCAGGTGGCCACCGCCTTGTCCTAGTTTCGTGCCCGGCCACGTTTGCCTCAATGCGCTTTGCCAGCGGCTCGCCGGCACAGCTCAGCTGTCTCAATTGTCCCTGGCGTGTGCCATCCGGATAAGCGTGGACCTTTACCTCGTTGAGGATGAGGTAGGTGTCCACGATGCCGGTCATCCTGGCCTGACTGGGGCGAGCGCAGTCGCGGCCGTGCTGGCGTCCCGGCAGGCACAACGGCCCCCGCGGGCCCCAGATGACCGCACGTCCGATCGGCTGTTGACAGCCCCGCACGGCCGGTTGACATCCCTTTGCGGTGGTCAGCGGGGGTAGAAGGGAGCGAGGATGTCCCGGACCTGGTCGATGGTGCTGGCGGCGGCGGGGCCGTAGGCGGCGATGACGCTGAGGTGTTCGCGCAGGTGCAGGATAGGCATGCGGTCGGCCCAGCCGGGCGGGGAGGGGTTGAGTTCCTGGTAGATCTCGAAGAACCGGGCGGCGGCCGGCGGGCGTGGGGAGCCCCACAACATGGACAGGTCGACTTCGGCCCAGGTCCGCGAGACGGCGGGGTCGATGACGGTGATCCGGCCGCTGGGCTGGCTGACGAGGTTACCTGACCACAGGTCGCCGTGGGTCAAGACGGAGGGCATGGCCGGGATGACCTCGGGCAGGCGGTCACACAGCCGTTCGATGGCGCGACGGTCGGCGACGGTCAAAGCTTGCTCGACGGCTGGTTCGCTCAGGTAGCGCTGCAGCCGGTGCTGGGCGAAGAACTGGTGGCCGTTCGCGGTCCAGGTGTTGACCTGGCGGAACCGTCCCAGGTAGCCGTCGTGGTCCCAGCCGAACTTGGTGCCTGTGGTGCTGCGGTGCGCGGCGGCCAGATCACGGGCGAACTCCTCCCAGGATCGTTCGCTGTCGTCGCGGGCCACCAGGGCCTCCAGCAACAGCAGTCGCCCGGTCACAGCCAGGACCTGCGGGGTGGCCAGGTGCCCGGTGCCGCGCAGCGCGATGAGCCCGTCGGCCTCGGCCTGGAACAGGTCGGGGGGCGCGCCGGTGACGGTCTTGCCGATCACCTGGGTGCCGTCCGTATAGGTGATGAGCCACACGTCGGCGAGGGTCCCGCCGGTCAGGCGGCCGAGCGCGCCGATCCGGTCGGCCCGGCCCAGTGCGCGCAGTTCTTCGAGCAGGACAGCGTCGCTGGTGTCGCTGGCCGGCAATGTCCGTTCTCCCGCTGATCCCTCGCCGGGCTCCGGGCACCAGGCCTGCCCCGCTGGTGCCGGTTCCGGATGCGGGCAGTCTAGGTGAGTGGAACGGGCTGCTCCTGCGCGGCCGCCGGGCTGGCGCTGCCGGGTGGTGAGTCGGTTGCGGGCTCTGGGGTGGGGTGTAGCACGAGCAGGAAAGCGCAGACGCCGGTTACGGCGATGACGGCGAGCAGCAGAATGCGGTAATCGATGTAGGAGATCAGGACCGCGCCCGCGGCAATGGAGATGGTCTGGGGCGTGATGACCAGCATGGTCCAGGCCGCGGTGGCCCGCCCCTGGAGCCGTGGGGGCGTGTAGCGCTGGATTGCTGCGCCGGCCACCGCCACGAGCCAGACGAGCCCGATGCCGTCCGCTACGGCTCCGGCGAGTACGACGGCGGTCGAACTGGTCAGGCAGGCGAGTGAAGAAAGGGAGACCCCGGCGATGGCCAGGCCCGTCATGCGCGCCGATCCCATCCGGCGGAGCAGCCGGGACATGATGATCCCGCCGGCGATGGCGCCCGCGCCTTGGACGCTGCTGTAGACGCCGAAGAACGTGGGCGGCCGGTGAAGTCCCTGGCCGATGACGGCAAAGATGACGGTCTCGTTCAGTCCCAGGACGGCGAAGGCGCAGGCGGTCACGACCGTGATCTGAGCGAGCAGCAGCACGGCGCGCAGATGTCGGAATCCGGCGGCCAGTTCCCGGCGGAATGATCCGGTCGCCCTGGGCTCAGGTGCGGACTCGGTGAGGCGGATGCTGGCCAGCGCGGCGATGGCAGCGATGAACGTCGCGGCGTCGAGCAGCGCAACGGCGCCGCCGCCGAACGCGGCGAAGAGCGCGGCGCCGACCAGCGGGGCGATGATCCGCAGGCCGTAGCCAAAGCTGGTCAGGGCAGCGTTCGCGGCGGCCAGGTCCTCGCCGGAGAGCAGGTCTTTTTGCAGGCCGGCGAAGGCGCTGCCCAGCACGGTGAAGGCGATTCCGTAGCCGAACGCCACCAGGTAAATGATCCACAGCCGGCCCGGTGAGTGTACGGCCAGGAGCGACAGGACCATGACAGCAGTGACGAGGTTGGCCCACAGGAGCAGGGGGCGCCGCCGGACCCGGTCGGCGAGGTGGCCGGCTGCGGGGGCGAACAGGGCGGGAATGCCCAGCGCTAGGAACACGGCGCCCGCTGCGGCGTTGCTGTGGGTCAGTGACTTGGCCCAGATCCCCAGCGTCAAGTAGAGCGCGGTGTCGCCGAAACTGGACAGGGATTGCCCGGCCAGGAGCCGCCGGAACCGGGGGTCGGCGAACGGGCCCGTCGGGCGCAGCCTGGTCATCTTGGCTTGACCGGGCGCGGTGCGACGGAGGTGGCGACGAAGATGCGGGCTTCGCGGGCGCCGGGCGGGCGGCGGTCCGGCTCCTCGTCGCGGTCGGCGTACCGGCTGGCGATCTCGAGCTGTTGCCTCTTTATTTCCTGGAGTTCTGCTGCGGTCATCCAGCGGGTCGTGCCCAGGAGGTGGCTGGCCTCGCGCCATTCGCTGGGTTCGTGGTCGCGGCGGCGGAGCCGGTCTTTGATCCGGTCCAGCTCGTGGTCCAGGAATATCTCGGTGGCGTCCTGGGCGGCGAGCGCGCCGGGCTCGTCCAGGCCGTCCGGGGACAGGTCTTGCTCCCGGCGGGCTAGCTGCCATGGTTTCTCCCGGCCCGCCTGGTCGGGGACCAGCTCGATATAGCCGTACTTGGCCAAGATGCCGAGATGGTAGCTGCAGCTGGCCACGCTCTCGCCGAGCACCTCGGCGCAGCGGGTAGCCGTGGCGGACAGCTCGCTGCCGATCAGGTCGAGCAGCTTCCAGCGGAGGGGATGGGTCAGCGCGCGCAGCGTGAGCGCGTCTCGGCTCTGGGGTCCGGGCATAATTATCAAGATATCTTGAGCAAGGAATACTGCACAAGATATCTTGCGCAAGACTTCTTAAGTTGCATCGCGAGCGATACGGCCGACCCGCCGGGGCCCGGCTGCAAGGGGCCGGTGGTCACGGTTGACATACGTGGCTAATTAGATTAGCTTTAAGGCTACGGAGATTAGCTACGAAGGGATCATGATGACCGAGTTCCTGGATATCGAGGGCGGCCGGATCGCATACGACGTAACCGGTAGCGGGCCGCTGGTCGTGCTGTCGCCCGGCATCGGCGACCGCCGGCAGGCCTACCGGTTCCTGGCGCCCATGCTGGCCCAGGCCGGGTACCGGGTGGTCAGCGCGGACCTGCGCGGGCACGGTGAGTCCAGCATGGGCTGGAAGTCCGTCACCGGCACCGACGCCATCAGCCGGACCGACATCGCGGGCGACCTGCTCGCGCTGATCCGTCACCTGGGCGGTCCCGCGGTCATCGTGGGCCACTCGATCTCGGGCGGGGCGGCCACCATCGCCGCGGCGCAGCAGCCGGACCTGGTCAGCGGGATCGTCGAGATCAATCCGTTCACCAAGACGCAGAAGATCAGCCTGGGCGCCCTGGTGCGGATCCGCCGTTACCGTCAGGGCATCTCGCGGCTGGGGGGCATGCAGCTGTTCCACAGCCTGCGCATATGGCTGCGCTACCTGGACGTGGCGTACCCGACCAAGGCCGCCGACTATGCCGAGTACATGGCGGCGCTGGCCGCCAAGCTGCGCGAGCCGGGCCGGATGGCAGAGTTCATGAAGACCGGGAAGTCCACGCCCGCCGACGCCGGCGCCCAGCTGCCCAACATCACCGTCCCGGCCCTGGTCATCATGGGTACGCTGGATCCCGACTTCGCCGACCCGCGGGCCGAGGGCGACGCGATCGTGGCCGCGATGCCGTCCGGGCTGGGCACGGTGGCGATGGTCGAGGGAGCCGGCCACTACCCTCACGCGCAGTCCCCGGACCAGGTGGCCGCGCTGGTGATTGGATTCTTGAAGGAGAACGCGCGTGCCTAGAGCCGGTCTGACCGGAAACGACGTGGTCGCTTCGGCTGCCGGGCTGGCTGACGAGATCGGGTTCCAGGGTGTCACCATGGGCCTGCTCGCGAGCCGGCTCGGCGTCCGATCGCCGTCCCTGTATAAGCACGTCGGCGGGCTGGCCGACCTTCAGCACCGGCTGGCCACCCTGGCCCTGACCGAGCTCGGCGAGGTGGTCCGCGACGCCGTGCAGGGCAAGGCGGGGCGCGACGCGCTGGCCGCGATGATGATCGCGATGCGCGGCTACGTCAGTGCGCACCCGGGCCGCTACGCGGCCACCACCGGTGCCGAGACGACCGGGCCAGATGACCCTCTGGAGGTCGCGAGCGCCCGCGTCATCGCCTCGATCGCCGCGGTGCTACGCGGCTACGGCATCGCCGAGGGCGAGATGACCCACGCCATCCGCGCCATCCGCAGCACCATGCACGGCTTCGCCATCCTGGAGGCCTCCGGCGGCTTCCAGTGGGACGCCGACCCGGACGAGAGCTTCGAGTGGATGATCGGCTTCATCGATCGCGGGCTACGACCACAGGCGAGTTAGCCCGCCAGCCGGGTGCTGCGCAGGCACCGGCAGATCAGCGGCAGATCGACCCGATCCCACGGCTGGCGGTCCAGGAAGGCCCGGACCCGCCGGGAGAAGTCGGCTCGCTGTTCGGCGTCGAGCGTGATCACCCCGCTGTAGGTGCCGAGCAGCCCGGCCAGTTCGTCCTTGGTCATCGGTAGCGAGAACTCCACCGTGTGCTCCTCGGGCGCGGACAGCGGCGTCCCGGGCGGGAACGTCACCTCGCGGCGGCGGCGGCCGACCGGCGCGCCCCCGGGGCTGCGGTCCGCCTCGCGTGACTCGCGAGCTAGCCGGTTGAACTCCGTCACCCAGGGCACGCGTACGTCCCGGGAGATCCATAGCACACCCAGGACGCCGCCCACCCGCAGCACGCGGGTGATCTCCGGCACGGCCTGCTCGGGATTGAGCCAGTGCCAGGCGGAGGAGATCACCACCGCGTCTACCGAGGCGTCCGGCAGCGGGATATCCTCGCCGCGGCCGGCCAGGACCTCGGCCTCCGGGCACCGGGCGGTCAGCACCGCGCGCATCCGCTCGTCCGGTTCGACCGCGATGATCCGCGGCGCCCGCCCGATCAGCTCCCTGGTCACGGCGCCGGTTCCGGCCGCGAGGTCGAGGATCGCCCGCGCGCCTAGCGGAATCAGCCAGTCCAGCATCTGCGGCGGCGGGGAGGGGCGGTAACGGTCGTAGTCGGTGGCCACCGACCCGAAGGACAGCCTGCGCGTTTCGCGATCGGACACGCCCGCAGGCTATCGCCCGGAGCCCGGTCAGCTGTGCCCGAGTACCGGGTGCGGGAGGTAGGGCTCCTCCAGCTGGCGCACCTCCTCCTCGGTCAGGGTGAGCTGCACGGCGGCCAGCGCGTCGCTGATGTGGCCCAGCCTGGTCGCGCCGACGATCGGCGCGGTCACGGTAGGACGGCTGAGCAGCCAGGCCAGCGCGACCTGGGCCGGCGGGGCGCCGCGGGCCGCCGCTACCTCGGCCAGCCGGTCGGCCACGTCGAAGTCGCCGGGGGAGTTGTACCGCTCGTCGGACAGCGGGTCAGTTCCGGCCCGGGTCGTGCGGCGTTCGCCCTGCCTGCCGCGGTTGCCGGCCAGCACGCCGCGGGCCAGCGGGCTGTAGGGCAGCACGGCGACGCCCTGGTCGGCGCACAGCGGGATCATCTCCCGCTCTTCTTCCCGGTAGATCAGGTTGTAGTGGTTCTGCATCGAGGCGAACCTGCTCCAGCCGTGGCGTTCGGCCAGGTTCTGAGCCTTGGCGAACTGCCAGGCGAACATGCTGCTGGCGCCGATGTAGCGGGCCTTCCCGGCCTGGACCACCTCGTGCAGCGCCGCCATGGTCTCCTCGATCGGCGTCTGGTAGTCCCACCGGTGGATCTGGTACAGGTCGACGTAGTCGGTGCCGAGCCGGCGCAGCGAGGCGTCGATCGCGGAGAGCACGTGCTTGCGGGACAGGCCCCGGTCGTTGGGCCCGGTCCCCATCGGGAAGTAGACCTTGGTGGCCAGCACGTAGTCCTCGCGGCGGTCAAAGAGCCTGCCGAGCAGGCGTCCGGTGATCTGCTCGCTCACACCGTCGGAATAGGTGTCGGCGGTGTCGAAGAACGTGACGCCGCCGTCGATGGCCGCCTTGACGATCGGCTCGGCCGCGGCCTCGTCGAGGTGCCAGGCGCGTTCGGCCGCAGTGCCGTAACTCATCATGCCCAGGCAGATCGGGGATACCTTCAGCCCGGCCGATCCCAGCCGTACGTAGTCCACGCTGCTCCTTCTGGTTGGTTTGTTGTTTCTGATGAATCGCGGTTCCCTGGTGGATCGCGACGCCGAGCACGACCAGGGCGATGCCCGCCACGTCAAGGACGGTCGGGATCTGGCGCAGCACGATCGCGCCGATGACAGTGGCGAAGACCGGTAGCAGGGCCAGCATCAACGAGAAAGTCGCGCGGGGCAACCGGGCCATGGCCAGCTGATCGATCACGTAGGGGATCACCGAGGAACACACACCCACCCCGGCCCCGGCCAGCAGCCACACCGGGTGCCCGAACGCGGGCAGCGCTCCGCCCAGCCCCCACGGCGTCGCGATGGCCGCCGCGACGACCATGGCCCCCGCGAGCCGGTCGATGTTCGCCGGCCGTCCTTCCTGCGCGGCGCCCCGGCCGCCGGCGTTCGCCATCCGGTGGCCGAGCAGGATGTAGAGCATGAACAGCGCGCAGTTGGCGAAGGCGAAGACGAAGCCGAGCAACTGACCGGTGACGCGGATCGAGGTGATGGTGACCACGCCCGCCGTGGTCAGGAGGAGGGCTCCGGCGTTGCGACGGGTCCGCGCGCCGGCCGCGGCCAGGATCACGGTGCCGAGGAACTCGATCGCGCCCACCGTCGACAGCGGCAGCCGGTCCACCGCGAGGTAGAACACCGAGTTCATCACCGCGAGCACCAGGCCCATGGTCACCAGGTTCCAGCGCTCGCCGACGCTGAGACGGCCGATGAGCCGCCAGGGCCGCCGCCAGAGCGTAAACACGACCGCCGCGCTGGCGACCCGGAGCCAGGCCACCCCGAGCACGTCGACCCGCGCGAACAGCAGCACGGCCAGCGACGGCCCCAGATAGTGGAAAACGGCGCTGACCAGGAAGAACGACTGTGGCGGCAGCCGGTCGAGCCGTCCGGGAGCTTGCCGTCTGTCGGCCACGGGCGCAGCATATGAAGCTGACGCCGCCACGCGGAAGAGCAAAGGTGCGGGAGCAAGCATGGAAATGCCGTCAAAACAAAGGGATTTTGTCCGCCAGGCCTTCGAAATCCCGGAAGCTCCGCTGGACGCCGTGGACCGGCGCATCGTGGCCGAGCTGCAGGCGGCCCCCCGGCTCCGGATTGCCGAGCTGTCCCGCCGGATCGGCCTGTCCGGTCCGGCGGTAGCCGACCGGCTACGGCGGCTGGAAGAAAGCGGCACCCTGTCCTACCGCGCGGAGGTCAACCCACGCGCCCTGGGCTACACAATCTGCGCCATCGTCAGGATCAGCCCGGTCGGCGGGGGACTGCGGCTGATCCCCGGCATCGCCCGCGAGGTGCCCAACGTCACCGAGTGCTACCGGGTCACCGGGGAGGACTGCTACTTCGTCAAGGTCTACCTGCACTCCATCGACGACCTGGAACCGATCCTGGACCTGTTCACTCCGCACGGCCGCACCACCACCTCGATCGTGCACTCGGCGCCGGTCCCGCCGCGCCCGCTGCCCGTACCCGGACCCGCATGACCGGTCGGCCGTTGACCCTCCTGTTAGGGGAGGATCGAAGATCACGGCCACGATTGTCATCACCGAACAGGTAGGCCTTACGTCATGAGCGTCCTGGTATCGATCGGCGATTTCTCCCGCATGACTCACCTGTCCATCAAGGCGCTGCGCTTCTACCACGATCAGGGCCTGCTCGAACCAGCCCGGATCGACGCGTTCACCGGCTACCGCTTCTACGAGCCCGGCCAGGTCCCCGTGGCTCAGGTCATCCGCCGGTTCCGTGACCTGGGCATGCCGCTGGACCAGGTGAGGGCGGTGCTGCAGGCCCCCGACGTGGAGACCAGGACCAAGGAGATCATCTCTCACCTGACCGCCATGGAAGCCAAGCTGGCGGAGATGCAGATGAGCGTAGCCAGCCTGCGGGCCCTGCTCGAGGGGCCGCCGGTCGGCCCGGCCGTGGAGTTCCGGTCGATCCCGGCCACGCCGGCGCTGGCCGTGCGGGACACGGTAACCGCGCAGGAGGCCTGGACGTGGGGCACCGGCGCCTTCGAGGAGATCTACGGCCGGATCGGCGCGGCCGGCCTGTCACCCGCTGGCCCGGGCGGGGCGCTGTTCCCGGCCGGCTTCTTCGAACTGGAGCGCGCCGAGCTGACCGCGTTCGTTCCCGTGAACGACGTGCCCCCGGCGGCCGGGCGGGTCCGGCCGCTGACCATCCCCGGCGTGGAGGCGGCGGTGATGCTGCATTGCGGGCCGATCGGAGACCTCGACCAGACCTACGGCCACCTGGGCACCGTGGTGGCCGAGCGAGCTATCGGAGTGGACGGGCCGATCCGCGAGTACTACCTCTCCCCGCTCACCGAGCCGACTCCGGCTGAGGACCAAAGGACCGAGATCTGCTGGCCGGTGTTCCACACGGCCGCGCCTTGACTCTCTCCTTACGCGACTTGACTCTCCTCTTAGAGGAGACGACAGGCTCGGGAGCATGACGACATCGACTACTGCTTCCCGATCTGTCCAGTCCGAACCCAGTCCGTCATCGCCCGGCCGGGTGACGTGTAACCCCTGGTCGGCGCTGATCGTGCTGATGTCCGGGACGTTCATGTTCGTCCTGGATTTCTTCATCGTGAACGTAGCCCTGCCGTCCATCCAGCATGGCCTGCACGCGGGAGAGGGCGCCATCGAATGGGTGGTGGCCGGCTACGCGATCTCCATCGCAGTCCTGCTGGTGACCGGCGGCCGCCTCGGCGACCAGTTCGGCCGGCGCCGGGTGTTCGCCCTGGGGATGGCGATCTTCGTCATCACCTCCGCCGGGTGCGCGCTGGCGCCCGATCCGGCTGTGCTGGTCGCGGCCCGGGTGGTCCAGGGGGTCGGGGCGGCGCTGATGGCGCCGAACATCTTGTCCATCCTCGGCGTGGTCTACACCGGGCCGGCCCGGGTGCGGGCGATCAGCGTGTACGGGATGGTGATGGGCCTGGCCGCCACTTCGGGCCAGCTCATCGGCGGGATTCTCATCCGCACCGACGTGGCCGGGCTGGGCTGGCGCACGATCTTCTGGATCAACGTGCCCCTCGGCGTGGCCGCGCTGCTGGCCGCTCCGCGCCTGGTCCCCGAATCCCGCGCGGAGCGCGGGTCCCGGCTGGACCTGACCGGGGTGGTCCTGATCACCGCCTGCCTGGTCGCGGTCGTGTTGCCGCTGGTCGAGGGGCGGCAGGCGGGCTGGCCGGCCTGGTCCTGGGCGATGCTCGGCGCCGCCGTCCCGCTCGCCGTGGTGTTCGCCGTTCACCAGCGGCGCAAGGCTGCCCGTGGCGGGACGCCGCTGCTTAACCCGCGGATCTTCGCGTCCTGGCCGCTGCGCGCCGGCCTGTTCACCCAGACGGTGTTCTGGTGCCAGCAGGCCGCCGGGTACCTGGTGCTCGGGCTGTACCTGCAGCAGGGACGCGGGCTGTCGCCCCTGGCGGCGGGCGGAGTGTTCACCTTCCTGGCCGCTGGTTACCTGGCCACGTCGTTCCGGGCCCCGGCGCTGACCATGCGCTACGGCCGCTCGGTGATCGCGGTCGGGGCGCTGATCGCGGCTCTCGGCGACGCCGCCCTGTACCTGGCCACGGCGCACGCCGGTACCAGCGGACCGGTCGCCTGGCTGTTTCCCGGGCTGCTGCTGCTCGGAGCCGGCCAGGGGCTGTGCATCACCCCGCTGACCACCACGGTGCTGAGCCACGCCGACCCCGCGACGGCCGGATCGGTGGCTGGGGCCCTGTCCACCGCCCAGCAGGTCGGTAACTCCGTCGGCGTCGCCGTCACCGGCGTGCTGTTCTTTGGCGCCCTCAGTCACGGATACGCCCTGGCCTTCGAGCGCAGCACGCTGCAGATGGCAGCGCTGCTCTTGGTGGTGGCCGCCCTGACCCGGCTGATGCCGCGGCGGCGGGCCGCCGCGTAACGGGGGACGGCCCGGCTGATGTGCTGCGGGTCCAGCTAGCTCTGGCCCCGCAGCACATCGCTGCGTAATCTCTTGGACGTTTTCCGTGATGATGGCATCTTGATTGACGGGGGAAACATTCACCCGAGAGAGCCAGAAGGACGGGCGACGTGAGCACGTGGTTGTCAATCACTGTGATCGCTGGGGCTCAGGTTATATCGCAGTTGATCAGTGTCGTAGGCGCGATCCGCGAGGAACGAGCACGCGCCGCGTCGCACTGCATCCAGATGCAGACGGCGGGGTCCAGTGGCGCCATCCTGTATGAAAGCCTCGAGGACGGGAGCGTCCTGCTGATCATTCCGGAATCAGCCGGCCATGAGCGGGCCGCCACGGGCAGGGCCATATCCGGCGCTCTCCGCGAGCAGTCGCTGCCGTGAACACGGCGTCGGAGGGGCCTCCCACACCGCCGGAAGGCCCCTACGAGGACATCGAGGCGCTGGTCCGCGCGACGTACGAAGAGTGCCACAGGGTTGCCTTTCGTATTCTCGGCAGGAACGTTGACGCTGAGGACGCGACGCAAAATGCCTACGTCAGGCTGATGCTGAAATGGCTCCGCGTGAGCACATTCGAAACGGCACGACGGCAGCGCGCCTACCTGTTCAAAGTCGTTACGAACGAAGCCCTGCAGATTATCCGCGCGCGCGACCGTAGACCAGAATACGACGATGCCGACATGGCGGAGAAATTGCAGGTCCCTGATTACGCAGTGGAGCAGGTGCAGGCACGAGAAGGTCTTCGGCTCGCTTCGCAGGCTATCTACAAGTTGCCTGCGACGTGCCGCAGAGTGATGGTCTTGTACACGGCCGGTTACGAGTACGGGGAGATAGCAGGAATGCTAGGTATACACGTAAGCACGGTACGCAGCCATATGAGTAACGCAAGGGAATACCTAAAAGGGGTGTTGCCCGATATCGGGGAGGGGGAAGGGGAATGAGCAATGGGACACATCCAGATGCAGCCGATCACGGGGATATTCTCGACCGTATGCATACACAAGGCAGGCGACGTGATGAAAGAGTCCCTGAATTCGATATAGGGAAGACCCTGCGCCTGGTGCGCGCCGTCCGCGATCTCACCATGCGCGGGGCCGACCCGCCAACCTTCTGGACCGCCCTCACAACTGCCGAGCAGGGTGACCTGGTATCGACCGCGCAAAAGCGAACCTTTCCAGCTGGTACCGCGCTGATGCGCGAGGGCGAACGGGCCGATAGCGTGATGGTGATCCTCGACGGGCAGACGAAAGTCTGCATCCAGGAGAGGGGCCGGGAACGGGTCATCGCCGAACGTATGCCTGGCGACTTTGTCGGCGAGCGCGGCACGGCTCCAGGTGGTGTCCGGTCCGCCACCGTCATCGCGATCGAGCCGGTACTGGCCCTGGTCATAACGACGGAGGACTTCGCCGTCTTCGCCAGCGAGCATCCCGAGCTGCCAGACATTGTGAAGCAGCAGGTCTACGACCGGGTTACCGGCCCGCCCGATCCTCCCGGGTGAGACGCTCATCTAGATCAAAGAGGTCGGCTTCGGTGAGGCGTTCTGCGGGCAGTTGCGCCATCAGGTGGAAACCACATCGACACGTGGCGGGCTCGAGCGAGCGATCTACCACGCTGACCAGGTCGGCCCGGATCCCGTCTAGGTCGACCGCGTCCTGCAGACGCGCCGCGAACGCAGCCACCGTCTGGTCCGCGTCGTACCGGGTCCGGTTGAAGCGCCGGTCCACGAGCCGTTGGACCCGGGTTCGCAGCGGGCTGAACAGCGCCGCCGCGACCAGCGTGGCCGCGGCCACCGCCACCGGCGACTTGATCTCCAGGACCTGCGTGGCGAGGAGCACCACGCCCGTGTACACCCCGGCCAGCAGTCCGGTCACGATCGCGTAGGCCAGGGTCCGGCTGATGACCCGGTCGATGTCGTACAGCCGGTACTTCAGGATCGCCACGCCGATCCCGATGGGAAGCGCGGGCACACCGGCAATGGCGGCGTTGCCGATCGCCGACACGATCGCGTTGGAATTGTCCGACAGGCTGAGAGCGACGAACCCGCAGGTAATGCTCACGGCGGTCCCGGCCAGCGCCCATTTCACCTGCTGACGGCGTTCGCCGCTCGACTTCACGAAGCCGGCCAGCTGACGACCCACCGAGGCCAGCAGGCTGACAGCCAGCAGCAAGAAGAACACGTTCTGGACCGCGGCCCACCAGGCCGTCGCAGCACCCGGGTTGTCGAGGCTGGCGAGTTCTCCACTCGAGTCCACGCTGATGTGATGTCCCGCAATGGCGGCGATCGAGATCTCCCAGGTGCCGCCGAGGTACACCACGGCTGCGCCCAGGTAGGTCCAGAGCAGCCAGCGCCAGTGACTCGACGGCAGCCGGCCGTCCGGGAACAGCAGGATGGTCAGGCCGAACAGGACGAAGGCCGGTCCCCAGCCGGGCTGCAGCAGCAGGGCCAGCCAGCCAAGCGGCAGCCGTCCGTGATGGCGGCCGTAGTCCAGGGTCAGCCACATCGTGCCCTCGACGCTGAGGATCTCGGACACGCCGATGCCGAGGATGAGCCAGCCCATCGGATTAGCTGGCAAATGCCGGGCGACCACCACGCCCACCGCGGTGGTGGTCGTGATCAGCACCACGGCCGGGATGTCGCGCAGCGCGAAGATGTGGTTGACCGAGGCGGTCAGGATCGAGGCCGCCAGCAGGGCGATCACCAGGCCGCCGAGCACGAGCGCGGTCGGCGGAGACGCGAGGCGACGGCGCCCTCGGTGCTCGCTCGCAGTCATCACAGGCCTTTGCTGATCTGGCGCGTAGACGTGAGCCAGCCTAGGACGCGAGCGATACGGGATCGTTACGTCGTGCGGAGTGCGGAAACCACGGCCGTTCGGCCAAAACTTCTGCTCGCAGTCCTGTAGCTGGGCGTACAGCGGGTGGTGAACCGCGCGGCTGGCCCGCCCGTGTATTAGGTCGGGACCACGGGCGGGCGATGACGCCTGCCCGGACGGATAGCAGCCGGACGGAACGCGTCGGCTGGACGTGGAAGGCGCTGGCCTTCCGAAAGGGGAGCACGGTGAAGTCGCGGAGCCTTGCCAAAATCCTGACCGCCATGATCGGTCTCGGCCTTACGGCCACTGCCTGTTCATCGACATCGACCTCAAGTTCATCAAGCCTGACGACCCCGACCACGACCCGCACGGCGGCACCGCAGTCGGCCGCGTTCCTCGGCCAACTGCACGGGCTGACCCAGGTCGCCTCGACGGTTCCGGGCAACGGCGACGTAAACCCGTACGGGGTCGCGGTGGTCCCGACCTCCGGGGGCCGGCTGACCGCGGGCGACGTCCTGGTCACCAACTTCAACGACAAGGCCAACGTGCAGGGCACCGGGAACACCATCGTCCAGGTTTCCCCGGCCGGCCAGGCCAGCGTGTTCGCCAGCATCGCCGCGCTGCCGGCCGGCCAGACCTGCCCAGGAGGGATCGGCCTGACCACGGCGCTGGGCATCCTGCCCGGCGGCTGGGTGATCGTGGGCAGCCTGCCAACCTCTCACGGGGGCGTGCTGCCCGGCCTGGATCCGGCCGGCTGCCTCATCGTGCTGAACGACCAGGGGACGGTGGCGGAGACGATCACCAATCCCGACATCGTCGGCCCCTGGGACCTCACCGTGAAGTCGAGCGCGACGTCGGCCGAGGTGTTCGTGTCCAACGCGCTGGGCGGCAACACCACCACCCATGACGGCGTGCCGATGACCGGGAACTGCACCGTGGTGCGCCTCGACCTGGCCCTGAGTCCGGCGTCGCCCCCCAAGCTCACCGCCAGCACCGTGATCGGCACCGGCTTCCCGTGGCGCGCGAACAAGGCGGCGCTCGTCCTCGCGCCGACCGGCCTGGCCCTGGGCGGCGACGGGACACTGTACGTGGACGACACGCAGACCAACTCCGTGTCGGCCATACCCGCGGCGCTCACCCGGACCAGCGCGATCACCGCGGTGGCCGGAACCCTCTCGATAGGCGGCGCACTGAACGCTCCGCTGGGCATGACCGTGGCGCCCAATGGTGACCTGGTGGTGGTTAACGGCAACAACGGCAACGCGGTCGAGATCACCCCGGCCGGTAAGCAGGTCGCGACGCGGACGCTGATCAAGAACGGCGCCGGCGACCTGTTCGGCATCATCACCACGCAGCAGGGCCTGCTCATCGCCAACGACGGGACCAACGCGCTGGACGAGGCGAACATGTGAGCACGACCTCAGCCGGACCAGGGCCCCGTTTCCGGGACGCGACCCGCTGACAGGTGCGCGGCCACGGCGGCACAGGACCGCAGGGTGTCCACCAGGTAGGCGGTGTTCTGCGCGTCCGGCCAGGACGACATCTTGACCACCACGGTGCGGGCGGCCCGGTCGGCGTAGATCAGCTGGCCGTGGATGCCGAGGCAGACCATGACCGGGCTGCCGGCACCTGGAATGACCCAGAACTGGCTCCGGTACCAGCCGCCGGGCAGCACGTATTCGTTGTCCGTGCGGGCGAAGGCCTCGCGGACCCCGGGCTCGGGCTGGCGGACGTCGGCCAGCCAGGCCGCCGGGACGACGATCCGGTCCTGGGCCACGCCGTCGTCGACCAGCATCTGCCCGAACCTGGCCAGGTCACGGACGGTAGTCGAGATCCCGCCGTCGGGAATGGCCGAGCCGAGCGGGTCGCAGGTGATCTCGGCGTCGGCTTCGGCGCCGATCGGCTGCCAGATGAGGGCCGAGATGAGGTCGGCGAGCCGGGTCCCGCTAGCCCGCTCGCAGGCCCAGCCGAGCATGTCGCTGTCGGCCGACCGGTAGCTGAACTCGCCGCCGTGCGGCCCGGCACTGCCCAGGCTGGCCAGGTACGGGTAGGCGCCGGGCGGGTCGCCGGGCTGCGCCGGGCGCCAGCCCATGGAGCGTTCCATGACCCGGACCTCGGCGTCCAGCGCGGTGTAGGTCTCGTCGAAGGCGACCCCGGTCCGCATGTCCAGCAGGTCCCGGATCGTCGCGCCCGCGTAACCCGAGCCGCTGACCTCGGGCACGTAGGCGGTCACCGGGGTGTGCAGGTCGAGCAGGCCCCGGTCGGCCAGCACCCCGGCCGCGCACCCGAGGATCGACTTCGACACCGACATGAGCAGGTGCCGGGTGCCGGCGGTCATCCCCGCGTGGTACCGCTCGGCAACGACCTGCCCTTCGTGCAGGACGAGGTAGGCGTCGGTGTAGGTGCCGGCCAGCACGTCCTCCACCGTCGCCGTGCTGCCGTCGACCCGCACCACGACCGGGTTGCCCAGCGGCTGGCCAGCGGGCAGCGGCGCCGGCGGGCCGGCCGGGATCGGGTGGGTGGGGATGAGCTCGCGCATGTGCTGGAACGCCCAGCGGTTGAACGGGGGATCCTGCCAGTTGGCCAGGGTGACCTGGGCCTGCGGCGCCGGAGGGAAGCCGGTCATGAGCTCGGGCGCGCCGTCCCGCGGGAAGGGCGGGATCTGCGGACCGGCGCCGTCTTGGGTCATGATGGGCACCTTAATGCACCGGCCGCACCGGGCGCCGTGACCTAGGATGCGGCTATGTCGCTGGAGCGGGGCCCGGAGGCTGCGGGCGCGCCGGTCACCGCCTACAACTGGCAGGACCCGCCGTACAACCGCTGGGCGTTCTGGCACGTGGACGACATCTTGCCCACCGCTGCGGTGTCCCGGGGCGACGGCCCGGCGCGCGTGCTGCCCGCCGCGACGGCGGCCCCTGACCTGTTCGGCCTGCCCATCACCCGCCTCGACGGGTCGGCTGGGACGGCGGGCGAGATCCTCGCGGACACCTTCACCGACGCGTACGTGGTGCTGCAGGACGGCGAGCTGGTCACGGAGTGGTACGGCCCGCTCGGCGCGCCGGACCGGCCGCACGCGTTGATGTCGGTGTCTAAGTCCGTGGTGGGCTGCGTGGCTGCCGTGCTCATCGACCGCGGTCAGCTGGACGTCGGCCGCCTGGTCACCAGCTACGTTCCCGAACTGGCGGCCAGCGGCTACGCCGGTGCCACGGTACGGCACGTCCTGGACATGCGCAGCGGGGTCCGGTTCGGTGAGGAGTATTCCAATCCGCGATCCGACATCCGGCGGCTGGATGAGTGGATCGGCTGGGACGGCTCGAGCAGCAGCGAGCCTCGCGGGCTGTACCGGTTCCTGGCCACGCTGGCGGCCGAGGCGCCGCACGGGAGCCGGTTCCTGTACCGCTCGGCCGAGTCCGACGTGCTGGGCTGGGTGTGCGAGCGCGCGGCCGGCCGGCCCATGGCCGAGCTGATCTCCGCGCTGGTGTGGGCGGCGATGGGGGCCGAGTACGACGCCCGCCTGCTGCACGACGGCCTCGGCACCGCCGTGCACGACGGCGGCCTGTGCGCCACCGCCCGTGACGTGGCCCGGTTCGGCCAGCTGCTGCTGGACGGGGGAATTGTCCCCGACGGGACCGGGGGCACCCGCCGCGTCGTACCGCCGCGCTGGCTCCGCGACGGCTGGGCTGTGGACGCCGACGTTCGTTCGGCGTTCGCCACGTCGCCGACCGAGGCCTCGTTTCCCGGCGGCTGGTACCGCAACCAGTTCTGGTTCCGGCCCGGCGCCTACGGCGACGTGCTGCTCGGCCTGGGCATCTACGGCCAGATGCTGCACGTCAGCCGGCGCACGAACACGGTGTGCGTGAAGTTCTCCAGCTGGCCGCAGGCGCAGAATCCGGCCTACCTGGAGGACACGCTGCGCGCGTTCGACGCCCTCGGCGGCGTGCTGGCCGGCCGGGACCCGAAGAATCCCACCCGGGGCCGAGGGCTGGCCGGGGTGGTCTCCGGCCTGAGCCGCCGAGGCGACACCGTGCCGCCGCCGCGACCGAACGTGATCTTACCCGGGCGGCCTCGACGGGTGCCCAGATGGCGCTTAACCTGGCGCTATATGGACGCGCGTCCCTAGGGCTGAGGAGGCCGAGTGACTGCTACGTCAGGTCCGAATGGTTCCCGCCGTCACCTCGACGGCATTGCCGAGATCCGCACGTACTTCCGGACCAACCAGCAGCCGATCTATTTCGTGGGCCCGACCGCGTTCAACCTGCTCGGCATCGACCGCTGGGTGCGCAACTTCCAGTACATCGCCTATTACGACTCCTGGGACGGCCAGCATCCCCGGGTGTTCACGCCGGAGAACCGCCCGTACATCGAGTTCGAGTCAAGCGAGCAGATCAACAACTACCTGCTGCGCGACGCCGAGGTCCGCGAGCACCTGCGCCGGCGCGGCGGCGTGCCGATGGTGGCGATGGTGTTCTTCGACGAGGAGACCGAGGAGATCTGCCGGGAGCAGGGTTACGACCTGATCCTGCCGCCGGACTCGCTGCGGCGCCGGCTGGACTCCAAGATCGTGACCACCCAGCTCGGCAACGAGGCGGGGGCGCCGTCGGTCCCGAACGTGCTCGGCAAGGCCAGCAGTTACGCCGAGCTCATCGCGCTGGCCTCGGGAGCCGACCTGGGCACCGACCTGGTGGTGCAGACGCCCTACGGGGACTCGGGCAAGACGACGTTCTTCATCGCCTCCGAACCGGGCTGGGATTCCTGCGCGGCTGATCTCGGCGGCCAGGAGCTCAAGGTGATGAAGCGCATCAACAACCAGGCCGCGGCCGTGGAGGCCTGCATCACCCGGCACGGCACGATCGTCGGGCCGTTCATGACCGACCTAACCGGCTACCCCGAGCTCACCCCGTACAAGGGCGGGTGGTGCGGCAACGACCTGTTCCCCGAGGCGCTGTCCGAGGCCGACCGGGCCGTCGCGATCAGCCACGTTCGTAAGCTGGGCGACCGGCTGGCCCAGGAGGGTTACAAGGGCTTCCTCGAGGTCGACGTGCTCGTCGACATCGATACCGGCGCGGTGTACCTGGGCGAGCTGAACCCCCGGATCTCCGGGGTCTCCTCGATGACGAACGTCACCGCCGGCGCGTATGCCGACGTGCCGCTGTTCCTGTTCCACCTGCTGGAATTCATGGACGTCGACTACAGCATCGACGTCGAAGAGATCAACGAGCGCTGGCTGGCCCTGGCCGCCGTGGACGTCTGGTCCCAGCTGATCATGAAGGAGCCGGGCGATGCGGTCGAGCGGATCCTGGCCGCCCCGCGGACCGGAACGTGGCGCCTGGCCGACGGCGGCACGCTGAGCTTCGAGCACGTCAGCAACGACTGGCACGAGGTCACCACCGAGGACGAGGCCTTCTTCATGCGGGTCTACGGCCCGGGCGAGTACCGGTTCCACGGTGCCGACCTGGGCATCCTGGTCACCAAGGGCCGGATGCAGACCGCCGAGGGGCTCACCGAGCGGTGCCACCGCTACATCGAGGGCATCCGGGCCCACTACCAGTCCGAGCTGCTGCCGCAGCCCCCGGCGGTCAAGCCCGTCGCCTACGTCAAGTAGTCCGCGCCAGTAGGCCTGCGCCAGTGGTCCGCGGCAATAGCCCGCGGCGTCACCCGAGCCCGGCCCCCCGGTCCGGGCTGAGCATGTCGCGCAGCGCCGTCATGACGTCTTGGGCGGCGCTGGCCGCGGTGATCTGCGGGTCGGCCAGCGAGAGCGGGATGCCCATCCCGTCGACGGCGGCGATGGTCAAGACGGCGATCTTGTCCGGGTCGTACCTGCCGGAGAAGGTGCCTAGCTCGATGCCGCGCCGCACCACGTCGGCCACCAGCTGCCGCCAGGCGGTGTTATCGCGCAGCGCGTCGGCCCGCATCTCCGCGTCGCGAATGCCGAAGTGCCAGGACTCGATCCACAGTCGCCCGCCCTCGGGCGCGTCCGGCTGGTACCCGGTGAGCGACCGGGTGATGATCCGTTCCAGTTGCTCCCACGGGTCGCTGATGGCGGCCACTTCCGCTTCCAGGGCCGCGATCTCCGCGCTGGACGCGTGCCGGAACGCCGCCACCAGCAGGTCCTCGCGGGACCCGAAGTAGTACTGCAGGGTGCTCACCGGGACGCCGCTCTCGGCTGCCACGTCGGCGAACCGGGTGGCGTCCGCGCCGCGCTCGGCGATGACCCGGCACGCGGCCTCCAGGACCGCGATCTTGCGGCGCCCAGCCCGGCGCCCGGGCCCGCGGCTCCCGGACCCTGGTCCAGGTCCGGAGCCGCGGACGGCCTCCCGGCGGGTTGGTCCTGCAGACTCCAGGCCCGCAGCGGTCATGGGGTGCTCCCTTCGCCCTGCGCCGGTGCCGTGATCCCGTCCGCGAAGTACCGGGGCAGGAACCTGGACGTGACGACCATAATGATCACTCCGACGAGCAGCGAGCCGACGCCAATCAGGAAGATACCGCCGATCCCGTGAAAGCTGGAGTAGCTGCTCGCGGCGGGCCAGTACGACTTGATCGACAGGACGAACGCGCCGAGCAGGGTCAGCCCGCCGAGCAGCGGCAAGATGCCCTTGACCAGCAGGGCGCGGGGACCACGCAGCAGGTCCCGGCGGAAGAACCAGACGCAGGCGAACCCGGTGAGCCCGTAGTAGAAGGCGATCAGCAGCCCGACCGAAGCCGCGGAGTCGGCCAGCACGTTCTTGGAGACAGCGGTCAGCAGCACGAAGAACAGCGCCGACACGATGCCCATGACCAAGGTGGCGACGGTGGGGGTGCGGTAGCGGGGGTGCATCCGGGCGAACCAGCGGGGCAGCGCGCCGTGCGCGGACATGGCCAGTGCCGCCCGCGCGGTCGGCATGATCGTGGTCTGGGCCGATGCGGCGGTGGAGGTCAGGACGCACAGCACGAGCAGCTTGCCCGGCGTGCTGCCCAGCACCGAGGAGGCCATCGCGCTGAGCACGTCGGTGTTGTGCGCGGCCAGGAAGGCGGGCCCGGCGTAGGCCAGCGAGGCGGCACTGATCACGGCGAAGATCGCGACCAGCATCAGCGTGGCCATGATCGCGGCGCGGCCCGGAGTGCGGGCGGAGTCCTTGGTCTCCTCGTTCACGCTGAGCGCGCAGTCCCAGCCCCAGTAGATGAACACGGCCAGCAGGAAGGAGTTGGACAAGCTGCCGAACGAACCAGTCCACGGGTTCAGCCAGCCGGCCGACGGGTGCGCGGCCCCGGGCAGCGCGTGCCCGGTGCCGGCCTTGACCAGCGCGACCACCGCGAAGACGGTCAGCGCGCCCACCTCGATGACCAGCAGCACCTGCTGCAGGCGGGCCGAGACCTCGATGCCCCGGTAGCAGACCCAGGTCAGCAGGGCGATGAACGCTATGCCCACGGCGGTGACCCAGAAGGTCCCAGCCGAGCCGGCGCCCACCAGTTCGAGGAAGTACCGCCCGGCGATCTGAGACAGGCTGGCCATCACGATGATGTCGGCCGCGATGATCCCCCAGCCGCCCATCCATCCCGTCCGGGGTCCGAAGGCGCGCGCCGTCCAGGTGAACGTGGTGCCGCAGTCCGGGTCGGCCTTGTTCAGCTCGCGGAACGCGTAGGCGATGCACAGCATCGGCAGGAACGACACGATGAGCGTGCCGGGGCTGTGCACGCCGACGACGGCCACGATGAGGCCGAGGGTGGCGGCCATGCTGTAGGCGGGCGCGGTCGACGAAACCGCGATCACCACGCTGGACAGCAGCCCGAGCGTGCCGGCCCGCAGGCCCTTGTCAGGTGGAGCGACGGGCTCCGCGATGGTCAGGGTGGTCATGATGGCGTACCGCCTTCCGCCTGGCGCGGGGGGCCAGGTCCTGTCGGTACTGTATCGCAATACCATATTGCTGTACAGGTTTTATATACGGGAATCTGGACGATCTTTCCCGACGTTGTGTGTTGGGTACCCTGACCGGTACGCCGCGGCAGCCGCCAGCCCCCCGAGCAACCCTGGAGAAAGATGCCCAAGCGGGTTCGTCCCTATGGTTCCGCCGATGACGCCGAGTTCGCGGCGCTGGCCCGGAACAGGCCGGGATCCGGAGGTGAGCTGGCGAGCACGATGATGGCGCGCGATATCGCCAGCCAGGCGGCGCAGGCCGTCCGCGAGCTGAACGAGCTGACCGCGGACGGCGCGTATTTCACCAACCCCGATGACGTCCGCGACGTGATCGCGAGCCTGCGGCGGATGAGTCAGGACCTGCCGCGCCTGTGCGAGCAGCTAGCCCGGATCGTGGTGGCGCAGCGCGAGGACGGGCAGGTGGCACCCGATCCTGGCTTCTGGGTGGCCGACACGGTGGAGGCTCTCGCCGCGGCGGGCCAGGCCGCGGACATGCTAGCCGCCGCCCTGGCCCAGGCCGGCCAGGCCGCGTCCGAACTGCCGTCCTCGTCCTGATCGCTAGGCGGGGTTGATCTCGACCGGGATCGCGTTGCTCAGGGTCTGCCCCACCGGGGAGGTGGCGGCCACCCTCCGGTGCAGTTCGGCCACCGCGGCCTCGTCAGCGTCGGTGTCCAGGTGGACGGCCACCCGGATGGCGGAGAATCCGGCGTGCCCGTCGGCCAGGCCGAGGAAGGTGTGCAGGTCGATGTCACCGTCAAGATCGATGCGCAGGTCGCGGATCGTGATGCCCGCGACCGAGGCGTTGGCGGCGTAGCCGACGGCGAGGCAATTGCCGAGGGAGCCGAGAAGCTGCTCGACCGGGTTGGGCGCACGGTCCGTGCCGCCGAGCCCCGCCGGTTCGTCGGAGGCGATCGGCGCGTGGCCGCGGACCGCGGCCACGCTGCGGAAGGCTCCGGTCCAGCGGACCTCCGCGGACCACGTGGTCTGGGCGGCCGAAGGGTCTTGCTTGATGGCCTCGACCAGGGCGCCCACGGCGTTCAGGTCAACCTCATTGAGCTGGCCATCGGTGGTCGTCGTCATGGCGCCGTCCTCCCTTTAAATAAAATCAATCGATAAAGTAGGATATGGCCCGGGTGCTCGCGCCGTCTAGGGTCGTTCGGCATAATCGACGGCGCCAAAGGCCGTCAGAGGCCTTATGCGATCAGACGGCGCCCAGGCTCACTCGAATGAGGGCTTGCGGTCCCGGCTCCGCTTGAGCTCGAAGAAGCCGTCCGCGCCGGCTACGAGGGCCAGGCCGTCCCACAGCTGCCCGGCGGCCTCGCCGCGCGGAGCGGGCGTGATGACCGGGCCGAACAGCGCCCTGCCGCGGATGCGGAGCACCGGAGTGCCCACGTCCAGGCCGACGTCATCGAACGCCTCGTGGTGCGAGTCCTTGATCACCTGGTCGAACTCGTCGCTCTCGGCAGCCTTGGCCAGCGTGACGGGCAGGCCCACCTCGGCGAGGGCCTCGGGGATCACGTCCGGATCCTCGCGGCGCCCCTCGTTGTGGAACCTCGTGCCGATGGCGGTGTAGAGCGGCCCGAGGATGCCGGGGCCGCTGTGAGCGGCGGCCGCGGCGCAGACCCGGACCGGACCCCAAGCCCGGCTCATCCGCTCCACGTACTCCTGGGACAGACCCTCGCCCTCGTGCTGGATCAAGTTGAGATAGGCCAGCGACATGATCCGCCAGTCGGCTCGCACCGGCCGGACCTTTTCCACCTCCAGGATCCAGCGGGAGGTGATCCAGGCCCAAGGGCACAGCGGATCGAACCAGAAGGGCACGTCTTCCTGCGGCTGCGTTTGTGCTGTCACATCGGCGGCAACAGCCGTCCGCAGCCCGGTATTCCGGTCGAACCGATAGGTATCCCGCCGGTGTCGGAGGTGGTCACCAGCGGCCGACGGTCAGCTCGGACACGCCAGCCGTCGCGTCGACGTCGAACCGGGATCTGGCGGTGGACCAGCCCGGGGTGGCCAGCACGGTCCCGCCCGCCACCCCGGTCCGGGTCTGGCCGTCGACGGTCAGGTAGCCAGCGCCGCCGCCCACGATTACCTGAGCCGGCACGCCGTTGGGCAGGCTGAGCCGGAACTGGCTCGCGCCGCCCGCGAACAGGAACGGAACGGTGCCGGCAGGCCGGGGCAGGCTCACGTCCAGGATGTCACTGCCCGCCATTACGGCAATCGCGGCCACCTTGCCGCCGCGTAGGTCGGCGTCGGTCCGCTGGGTACCGCCCGCGAGGTCGATGCTCCAGGTCACCGCGGAGTTGAGGACCACGGCGACGGCGTATCCGTTCTTCTGATCCGCCGCGGGAGCGGCGTCGGCCAACGACAGCAGGATCGGCCGGGAGCCAGACAGCACCGGCCGGACCGGAGCGCCCGACGGCGTGGAGACCCGCAGCAGGGTGCCGTTGAGCCGGGCCACGCTGATGTCGAGCACCGAGGTTCCCGAGGTGACCTTCAAGGCGGCCTGGGTCCGCCCGGCTACGGGCATGGACGCCACGTGCGGCGAGGACGCGGCCGGGAGGGCTATCGCGGTGCCGGCCGCAGCCGTGGCCGCGGCGACGACCGCGATCGTGACGGTGCCCCGTTTCCGGATGAGCCAGCCGCGCCAGTCGTACACGATCTCACCCTAGAGCGTCCGGTGCGCCCGAGGCGGCCCGCGGCGCTGCCGACACCAAACGGTCAGATCTGGCCGCGGGACATGCCGATCAGCCGGCCCAGGACCGCCCCACCGCTCACCCGCAGGCCGTCATGCTCGTATTCGCTGGTCACCCAGGTGCGCAGGCCGCGGATCGCGCTGGCCGTCCGCATCGAGAACTCGCGGTCCACGTACATGTCGTTGTAGTAGACGGCCGCGGCCACCGGCACCTCGTTGGCGGCCAGCCGCGACGGGTCGTATAGCGGCGGCCAGTCGTCGCGCTCGGCCAGCAGCTCGGCGGCCTCGCGCAGCGGCCGCAGCACCGGATCGGCGTCGATCATCCACGGGTAGACCATCTCGCCGGTGAACAGCAGGGGAGCGGTGCCCGGGTCCGCGTCCAGGACCGGGCCGGGGTCGAACCCGCCGAACTCCGTCCTGATCCGCTGCGCGGACCACCGGGTCGCGAACCCCTGGGCGTAGCACGCCTCCTGGAGCAGCGCGTACAGCGGGCCGGCGGCGAAGCTGAGCTTGGCCGCCGCCGCGTACAAGAACGCGTCGGACAGGTCGTCACCGGCGAACGGGCTCTCCAGCAGGTAATGCAGCTCGTTGCTGCCGGTGCTCATGCCGAGCATGAGCCCCAGCGACTGGAACGCCTGCACCGACAGCGGCGCGCCGTTCGGCAGCCGGACGTCGTGACCGGCCAGGTACTGGGCCACCAGGGCGGCCGACTCCACGTCACCCGGGTACCGCACGTAGTGCGCCGCGTTCTTTTCCAGCACCATGCGGTAGGTACGCCGGTACACGTCGTCGGCGGTGACGGACAGGCCCGGCAGACCGCCGGTGATGAACGCCTCGCGCAGGCCGTGCGGGGCGAAGGACAGGTAGGTGACCGTGCAGAAGCCGCCGAAGCTCTGTCCGAGCACGCTCCACGGCGCACCGCCGCTCAGCTCGCGCCTGATGAGCTCGGCGTCCAGCACGATGCTGTCGGCGCGGAAGTGCGTCAGGTAGTCGGCCTGGGCCCGGGCCGAACCCAGCCCGGCCAGCGTCTGCCGGGTGGCGGGGGTGGACCGGCCGGTGCCGCGCGGGTCAAGGAGCAGCACCCGGTAGTCGCTCAGCGCCCGGTCCAGCCAGGTGTCCCGGCCCTGCGGCCGCTGCGCCCCGAAGCCGGGTCCGCCCTGCAGGAACAGCAGCCAGGGCAGATCGGCGTCGGCCAGGTCCGCGGCGACGACCTCACGGCCGAACACCTCGATCTGCTCCCCGTCCGGCCGATCATGGTCCAGCGGAACGCCGAACAAGTGGTCGGTCAGCACGGTGCCGGGCTGTCGGTAGGTACCCACGAGGCCGACGTTACCCCGGTAGGGTCGGCGCCATGTTGCGTCCTGAAAGCTGGTCCAGGCTTACAGGTGAAAGTCCTGTTCGGGTAGGTACCGGAGCGCCCGGTAGCAGGCCCCGGTTCGTCGTTGAGAGGCGGCGGGCTGAGCGGGGTGTCAAAAGC
>Ga0302229_10000708_pt1 | contig 25806 bp, 29 predicted proteins | sample II_Palsa_N1_3_FD_193518 | JGI IMG/M metagenome (GOLD analysis project Ga0302229, IMG submission 193518) | Peat permafrost microbial communities from Stordalen Mire near Abisko, Sweden - II_Palsa_N1_3 | ecosystem: Environmental > Terrestrial > Soil > Palsa > Peat permafrost | place: Sweden... | reverse complement strand
CCCGCGGATCGCCCCCGCACCCATAAGGTGCGCGCTCACTCCGGCCCACGCAACGCGAAACCCCAGCTCACAGCCACCGGCAAATCACCGGCCGGTCCAACAGCCCATCAACGCTGAATGGCGGAGGTTAATCTCTGCCTCGGTCATGCGGCGCCCGGTCACGGGTCTGGCGGGCTTGCGCTTGCCGAGTTCGTAGCCCGCCTTCTCGGCTTCCCCTCGGTGATCCACCGGGCGACGGTCGCAGGGGTCGGCCCCCGCATTCATCAGCGCGCGGCGCGGCTTCCGACTGCTGGCCGCGACCAGGTCGCGAATCGTGCCTGCCAGCCGGTGCGAAGCGAACAAAATGGCGTTCAATGACAAGGCTGGCGTGACCACATGACCAAGTCCGATGGCACCGAAGACAGATTCGACAAAATGGAAGATTACTTGAGGTCACTGCTCGACCCAAAGAAAGGCTGATCGCAATCCCGGCGAAACAGCAGCCAGGGCGACGCGCAAGCTGAAAGATCTTCTCGCAGGTAGAAAGAGCGAGCGTCGCGAGGTTGCCGACTCCCCGTAGAACCGTCGGCTTGCTGCGATTGCGAGCAGTTAGAAACGTCTGCGTGGTCACGCGGCGTTCAGTGCGGCGAGATAATCGCGTATCCGTTGCCCGCGCGAGCGCAACCGAATCAAGATCGCCGTCAAAGCCGCCATGGCGCCCTGAAGCGATACTGAGCTGAGCCGAGGCGGGCGGCCAGGGCGGCTCAGTGTTCCTGTCCAGCCATCTCATGAGCGAGATGGCCCAGACCGCCGACCACCTGCCCGTCATCGCCCGGGCCGCATCATCGCCGACGCCAGCAGCCGGGCCGGCGCCGCCATCGTCGCGCGGTCGGCCCGGTCGGGCTTGGGCCGCGTGACCTGGCGCCGCAGCACCGACACCTCATGTCGGAGCATCATGATATCGGCGTCCTTGGCCGGCCTGCTGCGGCATGGTGGTGGAGCTACCCGAGTCGCCTGACCGACCGGGTGCCAGCGCAGTACTTGAGTCCCGCTTGCCCATTAGGAGGACCTGGCGTGATAAATGCGGAGGAGTGGAAGGTGAGCATGCCCTCCTGGCGGGACGGCTCCGCGAGGCGGTCAGTGATCGCCTTTTTGCAGGAGATTACCCAGGGACCGGATGCTCTCCCCGTGGCTGACCGGGTCGCTGCCTTCGACAATGACGGCACGCTGGCCTGCGAGAAGCCTCATACGGCCCTGGCGGGATTCCTCGTGGACCGGGCCGCCGCGTCCGGCTCAGCTCCGCCGGAGGTAGCGAGCGGCCACGACGTACTGCGCGAGCTAGGTGTGCTGTTCGCCGGCCAGACAACGGCGCAGTACGAGGAACAGGCGCGCCGTTACCTCACCGGAGCACTGCATCCGCGCTTCCAGCGCCCCCTACCCGATGCTGACGTACCAGCCGATGCTGGAACTCATCTCCCTGTTGCATGCCCTGGACTTCAGCGTGTTCATGTGCACTGACAGTTCCCGCGACTTCATGCGGGTCATCGCCGGCCCGGCCTACGGGTTGCGGCGCGAACGGGTGATCGGGTCGGAGGTACAGATCCAGTCAGTGGACGGCCGATTGATCCGTACGGCCCTACCGGTCCCGCTGGATGACGGGCCGGGCAAGACGGTGCACCTGTGGGATCGCACCGGAACTCAGCCAGTGCTGGCGGCGGGCAACGCCGCCGGAGACATCGACATGCTCCGAGCCGCCCGCTTCGCCCTGGTGGTGCAGCACGACGACGCCGTGCGGGAATACGCCTACGACGCCCATCAGATACTCGACGCGGCCGCCGAAGGCGGCTGGACCGTGCTCAGCATGCGTGACGAATTCGCCCGCATTTGGCCAGCGGGCCTCGCCGATGGCAAGAATTGACCGACGGGCCCCTGGCCTGGTCCTCAGATTCTTTTCAGCACGGGGGGATGGTCAGTGCTTCGCAGCATTCTTGACTTTCTTGCCCTTATGCTTGACCTTGCCGGCATCCTTCTTAGTCTTGCCCTTGGCTGCCTTCGCCTTATGCTTTGCCTTCTTGGCCGCACCCATGACCGACTCCTCTTCGTCGCCTTAGACGCCACGATCCGATGGCTGCCATCTTCCACGCTGGATGCACCTCAAACCCGGGGGTGAGCGGCATCGGTGCCGCCGCACGTGCTGGGGACCTGACCACCCAGCACCATCGTTCCCAGCCGCCAGGGATCAGGAGTTTTCGCAGCTCAGTAATGCTACAAGTAAATAGGGAAGCGCCCTCGGCGTCCTCATCGACGCCTACATCATCCGCATGACCCTCGTGCCCGCCGCGATGAAACTCTTCGGCCAGGCCGTCTGGTGGCTTCCGCGCCTGCTAACCGCATCCTCCCCGACCTCGACGTCGAGGGCAGCAAACTCGACGAAGAACCCGCACGCCCCGTCCCGGCAACCGGGAAGCACTCAGCAAACACGCCGGCACCCCAGCCCTCCAGCACCCCGCGCCGACCAGCCAGTTGCAACCGTGTAAGAAGACCTGGACGGTTGTGGACCTGACTTAGCTAATGTGTGCACGTAGGACGCCACCGCCGCAGTAGACCACCTGATAATCCGATCCGCCGCCAGCACTGAACGCCATCGTCAAGCATGAATTCGGTGGTCAAGAACCATGGGCCTTTTGGTGCAGTCCCCCCTCGGACACATCATGATCATGTCCTGACCTGTGGATACGTCATAGGACAAGACTTAGCTGGAGTCAGAAGAGACAGGTTTCCGCAGATCAGGACCATGAGGGTTCAAGTCGGGTTCAGGTCGCGACACGGTAACAACTTCGGGAAAAGCAGCGTCGAAGGCTGCGTAGAACTTGCGGTCCCGAGCGCTGATCAGGAACCTGAACCGGCCCGCTTGGCGAGGTCCATGCGCAGGCTGCGGGCGATGCCGGGCCGTGCACGAGTCAGACTGCATCTCCGTCACCAACGCGCCTTATCAGGACGATATCTACAACATCGCTACATTGGCTACGCCCGCTCACGTCGGCCTGCGCCCGGTGGGGGCGCGACAGGCCCTGCCTGGCTTGTACCTGCCGTCGTTTGCTGGCTCTGGCTGGGATCCCGTGCCCGAAACTACGCCGGCCTCGTCCGGCGCAGACTGAGACCGCTGACAGTCGTATTGGCTCGGATATGCACGCGATCCTTGGCCTCTAGGAGAATGAACTCCCTGATGACGCAATGATTGGTTCGCCCGGGTCGCGCTTTCGCGGCCCAGGGCGCTGTCCAACCGGGGGGTAGCGTGATGCAGCAGCGGCGCAATGGGCGTGTTCAATGGCAGATGAGCCAGGTCCCGTACCGGGCGGTGCGCCATGCAGTGCTCCGGGGCGCCGAGCGGGTCTGGCACGATCTCCGGTTCAAAGACCTCCATCGGAGCGGCAAGGAGTTTGAACTCATGGGCCGGGCCATGGGTTTCGCCGCCCTGGCCATGCTCACCGTATTTCCGCTGCTCGTCGTCGTCGCTGCCGCCAGCGCCGCGTCGCGTCACGGCCTCGCCAGATGGGTGGTCTACGGCATGGGCCTGACCGGCTCCTCTGCCCGCGCGGTAGTACAGCTCTTTGCCGCTCCCGGCCGGGTCCTGGGCACGACGAGCGTTTTCAGCGTGTTGCTGCTGGCCGTCTTCGGGGTGACGTTCGCGGGCACCGTGCAGGCCGGGTTCGAAAGGGTCTGGGGCCTTCCCGCCGGGCCGTGGCACAAGATCTGGCGTCAGGTGGTGTGGCTGATCGTCTTCATCGCCTACATCTACGCGGCGGCCCTGGTAGGCCCTCTGACACACCATGCGCCGACCGAGACGGTGAGCCGGGTGTCAGTGGCGGTAGTGCTCGGCATCGCCTTCTTCTGGTGGGGGCTTCACTTCCTGGTCGGCGGCCGGGTGAGCTACCTGGCGGCGATGCCAGGCGCGGTGGCCACGGTGGCGTTCCTGGCTGGCCTGCGGGCCTTCTCCGCCTTGGTCTTCGAGCCGCTCATCGTCGCGAACGCGGTCACCTACGGGGCGCTGGGCACCGTGCTGATCGTGCAGTCGTGGCTGGTCGGCGTCGGCTGGGTCGTCTATGGCGGCCAGTTGCTCGGGCGCTGGTTCCACGACGCCTGGCTTCGGGCCTGGGCAGACAACCGCTGGGGCCACAGGCAGCCGGGCGGGGAGGAAAGCCAGTCGGCCCATGAGGGTCCTTCAGGTCTTCAACCCTGAAGGAGGGCCGGTGTCAAGGGGGTTCTGGCCCGACCCTATGGGGCCCGTGCGGCAGGCCGGTGCTCCTGCCGAAAACCTCATCCATGCTGGTTGGAGCCGTCGTAAGAGGACGACCGCCGGCTGACCCACTGGGCAGGGCCGCACGAGTATTCCCCAGGCTGCCGCGGTCCCGGCAATGGGTTACCTGCCGGGCCCGGGCAGGTGGCGGTGTCACGGCCGCTCCGGACCGCATCGGGTGACCGGAGCCCAGCCCCGCGCAGGGCGACGATTAGGGCGATCTCGACCACACCGAGGCCGTACGGAGTGGGGCTGAAACTGGCGGTGGCCGCGCCGGCGCTCCAGACCAGCAGCAGCCGGCTCCACGGCATCGCCACGCCGATCGCCGTGATCGCTGCGGCGAGGCAGGCCACATCAGCGGCCCAGTTGACCAGCGCATACTGAAAGCAGCAGCGATCGCCGACCCGCTGAGGTCGAACGATCCCAGCCGGTCTAGCGTGCCTGCCGCGACCGCGCCCGGATCACCCGCCGGCCGGCGTACCAGGCGCTGGCTCAGCCTGAGCAGCCATACCGTCACCGGCTGCAGGCGAGCCCGGCCGCGCGGGGAGTGCAGCACGACCATGGTGCATCCGGCCACGGCCGCCAGGCCGATGCTGGTCAGCACGCCCAGGACTGCCGCGACTGGGTTGCCGGACACCACCGTCGCCCAAGGATGCGCGATGCGACTGGAGAAGCGAGACGGAAGCCTCTGAGGCCAACTCCCCCTGCAGGGCCTGTGGCCATGGGCGCTGCTCTACGCCTCACGCGGCGGGCTTATCGGGGCGGCGCATGCCACCGGCGCCCATGTCGCCGCAGGCGCGCAGTCAGAGCTGCTAATCCTGGGGATCAACCGCCTCGGCCAAGCGGCCATTGTCGCGACGCGCGCGCTGACCGCCGGGATCCCCCTCGCACCCGCGAAAGACCGAAGCCAGCCTAGCCCCGCCCTCTCCACCCGACAGCGAGCAGCCACCCCGCCATCGTCTGACCAGCCCGCCGCCGGAAAGCCAGCGACGCCGCCTGAGAAGGAACACCCCCCGGCGCCCGACACCGCGGGCACGCGCTGGACGAAGCTGGCGCACCAGGCCGCCGAGGCGGCATCAGACGCCTCGAGCTCTCGCACGCAAAACCGGCGCCCAGGACGAACAGCCCGCCGCGAAGCCCGCACAAGCCGGCGCCCGCGATGACACGCAGCAGCACCCGGACAGCAGCTCGCCATCGAGCATCTCGCAAAGCGCTGCAGGTTCGGCGGCTGCATCGAGGCGAACTTCGTTCGCTTGCAGCAGCGCGTAGGGAAAGTCTCAACGCACTACTGCGACGCCCATCACAGAGTCCGCGGTGGATCAGCCAATTGACCGGGTCTGTCAACTTAAACTTGACAGCCCCTCCGCAGCAGGAACTGAGGGGTCTTCGCGCTCTATGGGCGGTCCGGGTCCTTGGGTTCGCGGGAGCCGGAGGGGTTGTGTTGCTCGGCGGCGATCGCCAGGAGCTGGCGTGCGATGGCCGCGTACTTGATGGCGGTGGTGTCGCCGGTCCCGAACAGGGCGGCGAGTTGCAGGGGGGGTCGGCGCCGCAGGTGAGGGCTTCCTTGAGCTGCCGGTCGACGCGGAGCCGTTCGAGGGTGGCGGTGAGGCGTGGACGTGGATGTAATTCATGGGCGTCGCGGCCCAGGCATGACCAGGGTCTCCTGGATCGCGACCGGGTCCATCCCGCCCAGCGATGCCCCTGGCCATGTCCCGGGCTGCTGACTGGTACTTGCTGTGACGCGGGTAAGGCGGCCCGGCGGCGTATCTGAGATCTGGGCGGGTTAGGTGGTAGTGTCGCGTCGCCGCAGCACCATCGCGCTGGCGAGCAGGACGGCAGTCCGGGCCTTTGGTCCCTGGAGAAGTTTCGCAAAGTCCGGTATGCATGTTCCAACCTTTGGTTGATCGTTAGCCGAGCTCCGGTCCCTGGCTCTTGCTGACTGGCATGGCAGGGGAGTGAGAGCAGTGCGGCAGGTGCTTGGAGAGGAAGCGACTCCGCTTACACGCCTGGTAGAGCTGCCGGGCCGTGGAGTCACCCGGGTGTGGGAGTGTGCCGGTCCGCCCGGCGCTGAGACACTCATGCTCATCCACGGGTTGGCGTGCACGGCCGAGCTGAACTGGGGGAAGGTCTTCGCGCCGCTCGCGGCTCATTTCCATGTCGTCGCCGCCGACCTGCGCGGCCATGGCGACGGGATCAGGGCCGGGTTGCGGTTCCGGCTCGAGGATTGCGCCGACGACGTTGCCGCGCTGGCGGCGGTCCTGGGTACCGGCAAGTTCACCGCCGTGGGTTATTCCATGGGCGGCATGGTCGCCCAGCTGGTATACCGGCGGCACGCCTCGCTGCTGTCGGGTCTGGTGTTGTGCTCCACCGCGGGCAACGTGGGGTCCCCGGCACAGAAGCTGTCCGCCTTCGCGCTGCCGGCGGCGGCCGCCGGCCTGCGGTGGAACCCGGTTCTGCAGCTGGTCGGCGCCGAGGTCCTGGGATCGGCTCTGCTGGGTCCCATCGACGACCCGGCCACGGCCAGGTGGGTCCGCGCCCAGCTGCGCCGGACCACGCTGGCCAGCGCCGTCTCGGCCATCGGCGCCGTCTGCGAATTCAGCTCAGACCGCTGGATCGGCCAGGTCGACGTCCCCGCCGCGGTGGTGGTCACGACCCGGGACCGCATCGTGCCGGCCAGCCGCCAGCTGCAGCTGGCCCGGGCGATCCCGGGTGCAGCGCTCCACCGGGTGGACGCCGATCACGCGGTGTGCATCACCGCGCCGCAGGTGTTCGCCCGGACGCTGCTCGAGGCATGCCGGGCGGCGCAGGCCGACCCCGGCCCAGCTGACCAGCTACTCAGCGCGGCCTAGCCCTTACCAGTGCCGCGCAGGATCACGCCCGGCCCGGGTCCCACCGGCTTGCCCCAGACACCTCGGCTCGGTTGAGCTTAGGTTCAGGTGAGCGTATTTGCCCCGGCGCCGGGCCAGATCCTGGACCGTGACCACGGGCGGATAAGCAGTGGCAGGCCCCGCGGCGGATAGCTTGTTTACCGGCCGCGGCGGGTCACGGTGCTGGCCACGGTGCCCGCGAGGCCGGGCGGGCAGGTGGCCGGGCGCGTGGATCAGGCCGCCGGCCATGATGTACCCGCTGCCGAAGCCCATCTCCCGGACCTGGACGTCCTCGACCAGCTGCTCCAGGTGACGCCAGGGCCGGGAGAATCCGCTGAAGCTGCCCACGTACGGAGCGTGCAGCATGCTGATAAGAAGGTTCATCCCCATCAGCGCAGGCGCGGCCCATTGGCCGCCGCCCGCGGCCACCCATGCCCCAGGGCGGAGCCTGGCCAGGACATTGCGCAGCGCGCCGGGGGACTGCAAGATGTCGTGCACCGCGCAGAACAAGGCGGCGTCGGCGGCCGGGGCGATCCGGGCATCCTCGGCCGGCGACTGCACCACCGTGACGTTGCGCCAGCCTTCGAGGGCGATGCGCTCACAGGCCACCGCCGCCATCTGCGGCGATTCCTTGATGCCGACCACGCCTCCCCGCGGCCCCATCTTGTCCCGCAGCAGGCCGCAGCACAGCCCGGTCCCGCATCCCACGTCCAGGACCACCTGCCCCTGGTCCAGCGGCAGCGCCTCCACCAGCTGCCGCCGGTAGGGCTGGAATGCCGGTATCACGATCATAGGAATGGGCCTGCCCACTATAGGCCGCTGCCGGGCCGGCCGGCGGACGGCCGGCCGTGTCCGGTTCAATGAGCATTCCATCAGCTGCGAGTCATGCCCTCGCACGAGGCGGACTGCGGATCCGGAAAGAATTTTCAGCTTCGGTGTCGAATCCGCCCTCGCCGTTCGTGGACATGATGAGCGGCGTACAGAGCACCGCCGCCGCGAAAGGAGGCAGCCATGTCCGCCGTTACCGCCTCCCCCGAGACAACTACCGGGCGCCGCCCGTCCCAGTTGACTGGCACGTTGCCGCGCACCACCGCCTCGGTGGGTGTCCTGGCCGCAGTGGTCACGACCGCCGGTGCGGTTGCCCTGCGGGCCGCGGGGGTCCCGCTGGCCGTACACGGCAAAATCCCGCTCGCGGGGTTCGCTCAGCTCACCTTCATCGCCGCCGTCACGGGCGGGATCCTCCTCGCCGTACTGAACCGGCGCAGCTCTGCCCCGCGCCGGCGGTTCGTCCAGATGACCGTCGGCCTCAAGGCGATCTCCTGCGTCCTCCCGGCCGCGTTCGCTGACACGACCGCCAGCAAGATCGCACTGGTTGGACTGCACCTGGTCGCCGCGGCGAGCATTGTTCCGGTGCTCGCACGACACGCCGGCTGACCCGAAACCGATCCGCTTTCAAAGGAGCAACCAAGATGCCGCAATACCTAGTTTCCGTCTGGCACGACGACACGTTCGAGGCCGACTTCTCCACCCCCGACGCGCAGCGCCGCGTCGCCCAGGTGGACGCATTCAACAGCGAACTGCAACGGGCAGGCGCCTGGGTGTTCGCTGCCGGCCTGCACCCCGCATCATCGGCCACGGTCGTGCGGTCTTCTGGAGGAGACGTATCGATGACCGACGGGCCCTACGCCGAGACCAAAGAACAAATGGGCGGCTTCTGGATCATCGAGGCCGGCGATCTCGATACCGCCCTCGAGTGGGCCGGCAAAGCAGCCGCTGCCTGCGAGGGACCAGTTGAGATCCGGCCGACGCAAGGGTGACCGACACGCTGGAGGAGGTCTACCGGCGCGAAGCCGGCCGCTGCACCGCCACGTTGATCCGCGTCCTCGGCGACATCGACCTCGCCGAGGACGCGGTGGCGGAAGCTTTCGCCATCGCCGCCGAGCACTGGCCGAAGACAGGAATACCGCCCAACCCTGGCGGCTGGATCACCACGACCGCACACAACCGCGCCGTCGACCGCCTGCGACGCGAATCGACCCGCAATAAACGTCATCTCGCAGCCCACCGACTCCGCACTGACAGCATGGACCCTTACCACAATCCCGAACTCGACAGGCTCGACGAGCTGGCCGGTGTCGTCGCCGACGATCAGCTCCGGCTCATGTTCCTGTGCGCACACCCCGCCCTCGCCGCCGACGCGCAGGTCGCTCTCACCCTGCGGCTCCTCGGCGGCCTCGAGACCAATGAGATCGCCAGGGCTTTCCTGGTGCCTGAGGCGACGATGGCGCAACGGATCGTCCGGGCCAAACGCAAACTGCACGACAATCACGCTTCTTACCGCATACCCCGCGCCGCGGAGCTCCCGGACCGGCTCCACGCGGTCCTCACCGCCATCTATCTCATCTACACCGAAGGTCACACCGCCACGTCAGGACAGAGCCTGACGAGAACCGATCTATCGACCGAAGCGATCCGGCTCGGGCGAACCCTCGTCGAGCTGATGCACGACGAACCGGAGGCCATCGGCCTGCTCGCTCTGATGCTGCTCACTGAGTCTCGCCGTCCCGCCCGCGGCAACGCCAGCGGGACCATGGTGCGCCTAGCCGACCAGGACCGCTCCCGCTGGAACCGGTCCCTGATCGCCGAAGGCCACGAGCTCGTGCGCACTTGCCTTCGCCGCAACCAGCCCGGACCGTTCCAAATCCAGGCAGCGATAGCCGCCGTACACGCCGACGCCCCCACCGCCGAAACCATCGACTGGTCCCAGATCATCACCCTCTACGACCAGCTCTTCGCCCTGCGTCCGCACCCTGTTGTTGCCCTGAACCGGTCAGTGGCCGTCGCGGAGCTCCACGGCCCGGCCGAGGGGCTCGCCGCGCTCGAGACCGACGCCGCCACTCTCGGCAACTACCAGCCATACCACGCCGCCCGCGCCGACCTCCTCGCACGAGCAGGGCGGCGCGACGAGGCAATCGACGCGTACGACCGAGCCATCGAACTCACCACCAACGCGGTCGAACGCGACTTCCTCGTGCGCCAACAGGCCGCCCTCTGAGCAGACAACTGCGGCGCGACATTTTCTCGACTCGCTTGGTCAGCGGGCCGAATCCGCAGGAGTATCACTCTATGTGCGTAAAGGAGCCCTCGCCGCCGAACGCATCCGAGCATAAGACCCAGTCGTCGGCCGCCGAATCGGCGTCCAAGGGACGATCAGAGGCTGGATCGCTGGTGACCTCCATATCAGCCATTTAGGCGTGGTCGCCGTGCTGTCAATTGCCAGGTGGGAAGGGAAATTCAGGACAGACCGGGTGGTGATGTCAGGCTGCTGCGACTGGGGATAGTGCCGGTTTCAGGGCAGTATGACAACGTGCGGATTGAAGGCTTCTATGCAGGCCGTCCGGGATCGCCGGGCTTGCGGGCGGCCTTAGGACAGGCCCGGCCGCACCAGGCCGGTTTCGTAGGCCATCACGACCAGCTGGGCCCGGTCTCGCGCGCCGGGCTTGGCCATCATCCGGTTGACGTGGGTCTTGGCGGTCAGCGGGCTCATGAACAGGGCCGCACCGATCTCGTCGTTGCTCATGCCGGTAGCGACCCGGGCGAGTACCTCCCGCTCCCGGTCGGTGAGTACCGACAGCAGGGAGGCGTCGACTGGCTGGGCCGGTCCGCGCCTGGCGATGCTGGAGATCAGCGTCCGGGTGACGCTCGGTGACAGCAGGGCATCGCCGCGGGCGACCACCCGGATGGCGCTGATGAGGTCCTCCGGCTCGGTGTCTTTGACCAGGAAGCCGCTCGCCCCGGCGCGGATCGCCTCGAAGACATACTCGTCCGCTTCGAAGGTGGTGAGGATGATGATGCGCACGCCGCTTAGCTCGGGGTCGGCGGCGATCTGCCGGGTTGCCTCCAGCCCGTCGGTGCCAGGCATGCGGATGTCCATCAGCACCACCTCGGCTCGCAGGGAGCGGGCCAGATCGACCGCGGCCGCCCCGTCCGCGGCCTCCCCGACGACCTCGATGTCGGGCGCCGAGCCGGCGATGAACCGGAAGCCGGCCCGGACGAGGGCCTGGTCGTCGGCGAGCAGGACCCTGATCACGGCCGACTCGCGGCCGGGCGGGCGCGCTGCCCGCCAGCACGTCCTGTGCCACCAGCGTCCTGGCTGACAGCGGCCGGCTCGCGACCGGCGGCCCCGCCGTCCGGGACCGCGGCGGGACCCCCAGCGCCGGCGCCAGCCGGGGCCACGGCAGGGGCCTCTGGTCCTCGGGCTGGGAGGACTGCTGCCACCGGCAGCCGGGCGTGGACGGCGAACCCGCCGCCGGACGCGGCCCGGCATCCAGGCTGCCGCCTAGAGCGGCCGCCCGCTCTCGCATTCCGGTCAGTCCCGCCCCAGCCCCGTCACTGGAGGCCGCGGGCGCGGCCCCGCCGTCGTTCACCACGTCCACATACAGGTATCCGCTGTCCTGCCGCAGAGCCACGGTCGCGGCGACCCGGCCGGCGTGACGCACCACGTTGGTAAGCGACTCCTGCACGATACGGTAGGCGGCCAGCCCGACCGGCGCCGGCAGCGGCACTGACGGGTCGGCCGGTTTTAGCGTGGTCGGCGTGTCGGCGGCGCTGGTCGCCTCGACGAGCGCGGCGATGGCGCGCAGGTCCGGCACCGCAGGGCTCCCGCCGTCGACTTGCCGCAGCACCTCAAGTATCGCCCGCAGCTCGCGCAGTCCCGACTTGCTGGCCCTGCGGATCGCCTGGAGCGCCTCGGCCACGCTCGCCGGATCGGCGGCCAGCTGCATGCTCGCCGCCGTGGCCTGGACGTTGATCATCGCCATCGAGTGCGCGACCACGTCGTGCAGCTCGCGCGCGATCCGCATTCGCTCGGCGTCGACGCGCCTGCGGGTTTCCTCCTCGCGGGCCTGTTCGGCCCGCGCCGCGCGGCCTGACTCGGCGGCCAGCCACTGGCGGCGCGTCGCCACGTATGCGCCGACGGCGCCGGCAGCGAGCAACTCCGGCCACATCGTGGCGTTCGGGCCTCCGAACCAGCCGAACGGTCCGTGCAGCCCCTCAGTCACGAAGATAGCCGCCGCTCCCGCGAGCCCAGCGGCAACTGCGATGCGCCGCGCGCGGGTCAGTGCGACCCAGTACACGCCGACGATGACCGGAACGAGCGCGGCACCGTCGATCTGGCCGACCGCCGCCCACCCGACCGCGCCGACCACGGCGAGCCCGAGCACCTCGACCGGACGGCTGTTGCGCCAGATCAGCGCCACGGAGGGCACCGCCAGCAGCAGGTAAGCGGCCAGCGGCGGATGGCTGGTCAGGTGCAGGCACCGTAACGGTGCACCGGGTTGGCCTCGACGTAGGCGCCGACCACGGCCAGCGCGGTCACCAGCGCTATGCCCGCAGCGTCCAGCCAGCGCCGCGGCAGCATGACCACGCTTTTGATGCTCATCACCCGGAGCGTATACCGGCAGCAGGCCGGGGTCATCGTCGCTGCGCAGGCGGGCGAGCTACTGCGCTGGGAGTACCCGCTGCTGCCGGTGCGGTAGCTCACCGGACGCCAGCAGGACGATGCCCGATTACCTCAGCCCGGGAGAGCCTCGTGATCACCGGCGCAACCGGGCGCCGCGAGCCACATGAGGGAGTACAAACATGCTCACCACCGCCACCGCCACCGCCGTACCGCACATCAAGCAAGGCCGCGCCCGGGCGCTGTGCGCTGCGGGCGGCGCACTGGCCGCTGCCGTCGCCTGGATCGTGGAAGTCCCCCTGCTGGGCATCCACCTGAACTTCCGCTTCGGCATGGGCCATATCCAGACGATTGCGGTCGGCCAGGTCATTGGCGTCACCGTGGCTGCCTCGCTGCTCGGCTGGCTGCTGCTCGAGCGGCGCGCCCCGGATGCGCGGCTCCTCTGGACCGCCATCGCGCTGGCGTCGCTGGCTGCGTCGCTGGCGCTGCCGCTGGCCGCCGCGACGACCTCCTCAGCCGTCGCCGGGCTCATCGTGATGCACGTGACCGTCGGGGCCGTCGTGATCCCCGCCATGGCGCACACGGCTCGGGCGCGCTGACAGTTCGCGGTAGGAGGCCAGGTGGCACCGGGAGCATCACCAGCCCGGCAATACTGACCGGGTGGATATCGTAGACCTAGACGCCGATCCGCTGCGGCAACTGGCGGCCTGGCTGGACGCCGCTCGCAGTGCGGGCGAGCCGATGCCTGAGGCCATGACCCTCGCGACCGCGACCGCTGATGGCATCCCTGCGGCACGGATGGTGATACTTCGCGGCCTCCAGCGGGGGCCGGCCTTCTTCACCGACCTCACCAGCGACAAGGGTGCTGAGCTGGCCGCCAATCCGCAGGCAGCTGCCGTTCTGCACTGGCTTCGCCCGGTCCACCGTCAAGTACGGGTGGCGGGACCCGTCGAGCCAGTAAGTGAGGAGGAAGCCAACAAGTACTGGCGTACACGCCCTGCGGCTACCCGCCGCAACGCCGCCGCCTCGTCCCAAAGCAGCGTCATCGCCAGCCAGGCCGCCCTCCAGGATCTGGTGAAGGACATGCAGCTCCGCCACCCCGCCGACACTGACCTCCCCCGTCCCCAGCGCTGGGGCGGCTTCCGGGTGCTTCCCGACCGCGTCGAGTTCTGGCAGGCATCCTCGGACGGCCTTCACGACCGGATCCGCTACCGTCGGGCAGGCAATAACTGGACGATCGAACGGCTGTCCCCTTAAGGATCCTTCCCTGCGGACCGCAGTCCTCCGCAGCCGGGCCGAAGCCCTGCGCGGGACCATGGTCTGGGCCTCGGCGGGCCGTTCTGCACCTCAGGATGTAACCGGTGTCGCGATGGGCACTTGATCCGGCCGGACGTCGTGGCCGGCGACGATCACATCGAGCGGGAAAGCTTCCGCAGCGGCAATCCGTTCTGAGTCTCGCGCCAGTAACCACAGCAGGCGCAGCAAGCAGCCGGCCCAGCAGCGTTGACCGGGTATGCGCCCAGGCGGTAACGACGCCGGCCACCGCCCACAACAGGAACAATGGAGCGCGGGCGAGGGGCGCCGACTGGAAACCAGAAGAGCAGCAGCCACAAGCCGCTTACGCAGCACGCCCCGATGAAGGCGAGGGCAGTCATCTGCCGGACGTCACTGAAGCGAGCCGCTGTGACCACCAGGGAGCAAGCTAAGCTATTCCGGAACATCCGGAATAGCCAGCGCCCGTGGTGCAGCGCTGAAGGAGCGTGCCCGTGACGCAGGATTCACCGGGGGCCACGAAGGGCAGCGGCAAGCTTCCCGGCTTTGACACGGGCGTCGCGAACGCGGCCCGCATGTGGAACTACTGGATCGGCGGCAAGGACAACTTCCGCGCTGACCGTGAGGCCGGGGATCAGGTGCTGGAGGCGATGCCCGCGCTGCCGCTCGTCGCCCGGATGCTGCGGCGCTTCCTGATCACCACAGTGGATGAACTGAGCGCCGTCGGCGTCCGCCAGTTCCTGGACATCGGAACTGGGCTGCCCACCGCCGACAACACCCATGACGTGGCGCAGCGAGCCGCGCCCGAGTCACGGATCGTCTACGTGGATCATGACCCGCTGGTGATCAGCCATGCCCAGGCGCTGCTCACCAGCAGCCCCGAGGGAAAGACGGACTATATCCAGGCCGACCTGCGGGACTGGCCGGCGATCTCGGCCAGCGCACAGCGGACCCTGGACTTCAGCCGCCCGGTCGCCGTCTTGCTGATCGCGGTGCTGCATTTCATTCTCGACGCGGAGGACCCGCACCGGATGATCTCCCGGATGATGGCCGACCTGGCACCCGGCAGCTACCTGGTCATCGCACATGCCGCCAGCGACATCCAGGCCAGTACCGCCGCGGCGATGGCCCAAAGCTACAACGCCACATCATCGCTGACGATCACACCTCGGGACCGGGCAACAGTGGCCCGGCTCTTCGATGGTATGAAGATGACCGGCCCGGGCCTGATGCCGCTCGACCAGTGGGGGGGATTCAGCCCGGCCACCATAGCCGACCCCCCCGGCCTGAGCTGCTACTGCGGTATCGCCAGAAAGCCGTAGCCAAGCCGTCGGTTCGTCATCGACAACTTCGCCCTGGCCTGAACCCGAAGCCCAGGCTCGAACCCGGTTCGCGGTCGCCGACGTCGTTCTGGAGCACCGGATATTCTGCCTGCCGGGCCGGCCGGATGAGGATTTCTTGAGCTAGATGGGCAACGCCGCAGTTCAGAGGCTCGCGAGTTCTCTCTCTCAGAGACACGCTTCACCTCTGCAGTCATCTTGTGGTGTGTGCTCCAGCGCGGCAACCGCGGGCGTCACGCGCGGACGCGGGCGGCGAGCCAGGTCAGCGCCTCCGGCGCGCTGTCGAGCACGGTGATGTGACCCGCGTCCGGGACGATACGCGATTCGGCTGCCGGACAGCGGGCGGCGAGCCATTCACCGTGCGCGCACGGCACCATCTTGTCCTTCGCTCCGTGCATGATCAGGACCGGAACGCGGATGGCATCCGGCCGGAACCTCCATGGCTGGGCGCCGGCGAGGGTGTCCTCGAGGAATCCCTCGTTACCCTGCTCAATGGCGTGGCCAGCCACGCCTGCAAGCCATGACCAGCTGCCGTCGAGGGCAGCCATGTCGGCCTCGGTGAAGAAGGCGCCCATGTCCTCGGGCTCGGCCTTGGCCCAGTGCGCCCCGAGCGTCGCCCGCCCGCCCGCCGCCGCCCGGTTCTCCGCCGCGATGCCCGGCGACCAGCCCGCGAACCAGTCCAGCCCGTCTGCGTCGAACGGTGCCGGCGCGGACACGCTCACCGCCGCGATGACGCGCTCAGGCAGCAGTGCGGCGCAGGCCAGCGCGTGCGGGCCGCCGCCGGAATGGCCGAGCACGGCGAACCGGCCGATGCCGAGTGCGTCCGCGATCGCGGCCACGTCCGCAGCTGCCGACGCGGCGCCACGGCTGCTGGCGATCCCGTCCGCGCGGGTGTCGTAGGCGTGCAGGGTCCGGCCGTCGGCCAGGCGGATGTCAGCCTCGGTGACCATGCTCGCCAGCCTACGGTGCACGTCCGCCAAGGAGCCTATCGTTAGTTGCATCGGCCCGGCAAAAGCCAACCCAGTGACACCGGGGACCATGCAGCCGTGGACGCGCTCAGATCAGCCCTTTCTGCGCGCCCTGCGGGTGGACCCCCAAAACAGTCGCTTCGACGCTGAGAATGCGCTGGCCAGAGACGCGTTGCGTCCGGTCGGCAGCTGAGCTATTCGCCGGCTTCGGTGCGAGCCGTCGAGTGCGGGCTCAGCTACGACCGCACTAGGCCTCGGGCAGCTCCGATCATCTCGAAGCCGAATACGTCAGCGGTTCGTGAGTAGACATCCGGCGGTCAAGTGCGCCGCCGGGCCTGCTCGTCTGTACCGTCGTCGCCTTGCCGCCAGTTCCGGGCGAGGGCGACGAGGCCGCGAACCACGTCGGGAGGCAGCCCCGGAGTGCTCGCGATGTGCCCCAGCGTCGGGTCCTCATACTCGCCAGGCCCGAGGTCAGGCGACCCCACCTTAGGTTCCCCGCCTGCCAGTATCCGTCGGCACGAACCGGGGGCCCAGCCGAGCCGGTTCTCGACCATACCAAGGGTGCTGGGGGAAACGTGCTGGCCGTTCTCGAGCTTTCCCAGCGTCCGCTCGGTCACCCCGGTCGCCTCGGCAAAGGCCCGCCTGTCCCGCATGCCGAGCTCGACCCGGCGTGCGACGACGTAATCGGCGAGCCGCTGCCAGTCCTCACCGGCCATATGCACGTCCTTCCCGCGAGCCGATGCTAGTCCCGCCACCGGCCACGTGACCATCCCTCTGCGAAGAGGATAGAAGATTCTAGCTCTCCTGCTGTTGGCTAACCGCACGGGTCTGCGTCTCTCTTCTTGACTCATCTTGTATATGCTCTTTACTTCCTATCTATGCTAGTCTGTGGTGCCTATGACATTGTATAGTTTCTTGTTTCTTCCTAGACGTACCAGGATCGTACCTTCTGGGTCTCAGCGGAGTCAGGACGGTGACCCAGGCCGTCGCGCTGCGGGCCGGTAGCGTCCTCGCGCAGGCGAGGAGGGGAGCGCAAGGGCGCTCCGGCCACGCAGCTGGGGTCTGCCCGGCTCTGTCGGACCGCACCACCTGCGGCGACGGCTGGTGGCCGGTCAGGGGCTGACCTGGAATCACCAGCCAGCGGGAAGCGATCGTGCACTTTTCTTCCCGCACCTCAGCCCTGAGCTAGCCGCGGCCACGCGGGTGAGCCTGGCCACGCTGCAACGTCGCCCAGCCGAGGCGGGTCGCTGTGCACCAGGCCCGGATCTCGGCTAGCCAAGCGGGCTCGGCGCGCCGTACCCGATCCTTAGCACGGCCTGGCCAGTTCTCAGCGTGACCTGCTGCAGCCATGCGGGGAGATATTGGGCATGCTGCGCGTCAATGAACGCTTGCATCCAGCCGAGGTATGCGGCACGAGTCAGGCGCGCCGCGCTGTCCACCGTGGCCAAGTCCACTGACCGCAGCAGGCTGGCAGGTCCGCCACCAGGCGATTGGTTGACGAAGTCCACGATGCGCACTGGGTGGCTAGCGGCCATGATGGCGAGGAGCTGCGGCAGCCGCGGATCAATATCCCCGTTGAGAAGTTGTGCCCTGGCTGTGGCCGAGACCGCGATCTGGCTGTTCGCCAGCAGCTGGGCGTCGGCAGCGTTCCTGGCGCGCAGCGCCGTCTGTTGAACGGCGCGGTATCCGGCGGCGCCGCCGAAATAGATTGCCCGGATGTCGATCCTGGCGTTCCCGGAACCGAAGCTCGCGATGACGGCCGGGGCGTAGACGGAGGCCAGCCGACCGCCGAACTGGGCTCGGATAGCGGCAGTGGCGACCACCAGAGCAGAGCCGAGTGGATCTGTCGACCCAGGCCCGAGCGTCAACAGGTTCGCGGACGGGAAGCCTCTGCTGACCAGATCCGTGCATACCTGCGGATCGCATGACACGATTGCGGCCCGGCTGACCTGCTGCAGGATCCAGGTGATGGCTTCCGATCTAGCCGCAGCCTCACCGGCGAGTGCCTGGCCGGTCAGAGCATCGCTACCCGCTAGCCGCTCAGACGCTGCGCCGTGCCGGGGAAGATTGAGTGCGAGCACGCCAGCGCCGAGAACCAGCAGAATCGCGGCCAGAAGCACAGCCGCCCGCCGACGCCGCCGGGCGCGGCCACTCCTGCGCCGCGCCGACCGGCGCCCGGACGCCGGCCGGGCGCCGATCAGGCCATCGCCGCTGCCTCGCCGCGGCTTCGGCGGAGCGGCAGACGCACGCTGTGAGCTGGATGCCTTTTCATCCACGGCCAGAGCGGAGGCCATCGGCGGCATTGGACCCACGAGCCGCGCTCCCGCGGCCACCAGCTCGGCGAGCACGGCACGGGCCGACGCCCTGCCGACTGGGTCCTTGTTGAGGCAGCGATGGACCAGCGAGCCCAGTGGTTCGGGAAGCCTGCCCACAGTTGGCTCGGAATGAAGAATGGCAAACGCCGTGGCGGTCAACGACTCGCCCTTGAAGGGCAACTCACCGGTACCCGCGAATACCATCGTCACAGCCCACGACCACATGTCGGCCGCTGCGGTCACGCGGCTCCCAGCCAGGTGCTCAGGTGCCATGAACGCTGGAGTTCCCACGGCGAGCTCGCCAGAAAGGTCCGTGGTCATCCCGGGAACGGCCGCCAGCCCGAAGTCGATCACCACTGGCCCATCGGGCCCGAGCAGGACATTGGCAGGCTTGAAGTCGCGATGCACCATCCCGGCCGCATGCACTGCGCCCAGCGCGGTCAGCGTTGCGACGGCGATACGCTCGAGTGCAGCGCCGCCGCGAGGCCCGAGTTGCTCGACGACCTCTGTCAGCGATGGCCCGCTGATGTATTCACTGACAATAAACGGCCGCCGTTCGAAGATCCCCGCGTCCAGAACTTGCGCGGTACAGAACCGGGCGACCCGCTGCGCTGCGGCGACCTCCTTCAGAAAGCGACTCCGGACCTGTGGGTCTGTGGTTGGCGACAGAAGCTTGACCGCCGCGCAGCTTCCAGTAGGACCCTCAGCCAGGAACACAACGCCCTGCCCGCCTTCCCCGAGGCGGCCGAGCAACCGGTATACACCCACCTCGCGCGGGTCCATGTCGCGCAGGGCAAGCATCTCGGGCATGGTGGACCAAGTGGATGTCACCCCGCCATTTTGCCCCCAGGAGCTTAGCGCACGCCACCATTCCCAATTCGCCAGTCGCCTGGAGCACCCTTTTCTGCAGCCGCCCACGCGTTCGGGGCACTACTGTCTCACGGCGACATCGGCCGGGAGACGCGCCAGACGTGTCAATCGGGGATTACTGAAGTCCTGGTAACGGGCCTGCGCTCAAGGGATTGTCGCAACGCCTGATCCGTTAGGGGCTGGTGTTGATGGCTAGGCGCAGGATTTCGCTGCGGGCCGAAGATCTCCACGGCGGTATGAAAGACGGTGGTGTCCCGTTATCCCCGCTTGGCCTTCCCAGGGCTACCCGGTTGTTTCCCTGCATGGGCATTGTCTCGGCAGAGCCCAAGGACAGCGCGCACGACAGTTCTCTCGGCCGAATGATGCTCTCAGCCGAAAACATAGGAAATTTCCTTTGAAACGCGCTTCGACCCGGGCATGCTGTTGGACAAGCCCGGCCACAAGGTACCCCAGGGGCAGCCAGCGAGCCGGGTCAGGGGCGGGGCCCCGGCAGCACCGTCTCCCCCCCACGGTGCCCGGGGCTCCGCTTCGCCTCAGGCACCGGTTCAGCTCATCGGCGACCGCGGCCAGGTGCTCCGGGGTGTGCCCGGCCAGGGAGGTGCCCTTGGGAAAGTACTGGCGCAGCAGCCCGTGGGTGTCCGCCAGCGTGTTGGTGGTCGTAAGGGTCAACGCCGTGCGCCGGCATCACGACGGAGACTGCACAGCCTGACCTGGATCGACGTCCTCCGACTGGCCGTAGGCCCGACGCCCCATACGATGCGCAGAACGATCGCCAGGCCCCATCGGTCCGCATTGCGGACGGTCGGACATTCAAATCGGCGTCAATGGCTCCTACCGCCACCTTCGGCTTCGACCACCTGGGGGCTACCTGCTTGTACTCGGCTGGGGAGATTCCGTCTTTCCTGCTCTCGATCGTGATCTGCGGTTGCCCGGTCTGCTTCGAAGTCCGTCGTGCAGTACGGCAAGTACGACCCGCGGATCCGGAGGCTCACCGATCTGGGGTCCGAGGGCCACTATTACCCCAGACATCAAGGCCATGAGCTCCGCAGTTCCGATGTCGGTCCGAACCGCCCCGCTTCGCTGGCCCCGACGCAAGAGATGACCGATTTCACTGCGGAGTTCGTGGCTCGTCGCCGTGATGACAGGCCCCACATCCACGCTGGCATTGGCCAGAGCGTCCACGAGATCGCGCTTGGCAGCGACCTCGGTGACCAGATAGTCCACGAATTCCAGGAGAGCGACGCCGGGCTCGGGAGAGCCGCGCAGGGCCCGGGCGTCGTCGGCCTGGTCAGTCGCCAGGTCGATCCGGGTCGGGTCGGATCTGTAGCCGGCCAGCCCGCCGTCGTGTCACCCGATCGGGCGTCATGACATTGCCGCCCTCGATCGGGGATGCTGACTGAGCGCCAGCCCGCGATCTGATGACGTCGCGGCGCCCGGGCATGGAGCCAGGCGTCGGCCTGCGGGCGACTCGCCTGGAGAGCTCCGGGGGGGACTGGGTGTCCCGGGCTATTCACCGGCCCGGGGCACCCTCGCTGGGGCGGGCGGCTGCGGCGCGGGCGAATGACTTGTACGGCATGATCTCGCCCGGCTTGATCACGCCGTCCTCGATCGCGCGGGCGAGCAGCGCGTCCTTGCTCGGCGCGGTCCGCCCGGTGGCTGCGTACTTGGCGCGCGCACGGCTGATGTACTGCCGGACTGTATTCTCGCTGATCGACATGCGCCGCCCGACCGATGCTTTCGACATGCCCTGGAACCACAGCAGCAGCGCCTGCCGCTCCTGCTCCGATAGCGCCGGCCGGGCCGGGCGCTGGTCGGCGAGCATCGCCCTGGCCTGCGACCGGGTCACGTACGGCCGGTCGGCGGCGGCCGCCAGCACGGCCTCGACCAGATGGTCGCGGCCCTCCTCCTTAGACACGTAGGCGTGCGCGCCGTTGTCCAGCGTCTCCATCACGATCGCCGGATCGCTGTGCCCGGAGAAGGCCACCACCCGGTATCCGACTGCCACCAGCCCGGGGATCTGCGTGGTGACCAGCTCGCCGGACAGCTCCAGGTCCAGGATGACCACGTCGGCCGACGGCCGCGGCACGGCGCGGAGTCCGGTCAGGTCGCGCGCCGTGTGCACCAACCGCACCCGCTGGCCGGGATCGAACCGGATCCAGGACGCCACCCCCTCGGTGACGACCGGATGGTCTTCGATGATCGCCACCGTCACCTGCTGTTCCATCGCGCCTCCGCCCAGAGCATGCCGCCGTCTTGCTGCTGTTCGATGGCGACCCCCTCGCCGGCTGCGGGCAGCCGGACGACCGCGCCGGTATCGGCGACGAAGCTGACGGCGACTCCGGCGCCCACCGCCGCCAAGGTGATCCGCGCCTGGCTGCGCGCGGCGGTCAGGATCGCGATGGCAGCGTCGGTGATCACCCGCCGGGCCTGGCCGGGCACCTGTGGCAGCGGCCCGGCCGTCTCGATCTCGACGGCAACCCCGCGCCGCTCGGCCACATCGGCACTCGCGTGCAGCTCGTGCACCAGCGATCCGGGTACCTCATCGCCCTCGGCCAGCAGTCGGCGCAGCCGGGCCGCCTGGACCGCGCACCTGATGCGCATCTGCGCGTCGCCCGGGTCAGCCGTCCCCGTCGCCAGCTCAGCGACCAGCGGGACGGCGCTTTCCTGCAGCGCCTGCCAGCGGGCGTGCCGGGCGGCCCGGATGATCTCTGCGGTGGCGGCCCGCTCGCGCGCAGCGTGCTCACTCCGCGCCGCCGCAGCGGCCTGGTCGGCGGCGGCATCTAGCGCCCTGACCCCAGCGGCGACGGCCACCTGGGCGCCGGTCGACCAGGCCAGCACGGCGAGGAACCCGGCCAGGTCGGTGCGGTGCAGCCCGTCCCACACCTGCACGCCCAGGGTGGCCAGGGCCTCGGCGGCGAGGAACCACGCAAGCTCGGCGAACCGGCGGCGGAGCAGCACCAGCACGCCAGTCCAGCCGGCACTCCCCCACGCCCAGTTGACCGCCAGCATCTGGCCGGCCGGGCTGGCTGCCGCCGCTGCCGTGCTGGCGGCCAGCGCGATCACGGCCAGCGCCCAGGCCGGACGCCAGCCGGGCGCTCCGCGCAGCACCAGGACCGACCCGGCGGTGATCGCCAGCGCCATGACCAGCCACATGGCGCCCTGGAAGGCGAACGAGCCGTAGGCAAGCCGGTTATGCAGCAGCTGCCCGCCCGCTCCGGCGAGATGCCAGCCCGCGACCAGGAAGACCACAGCGATGGTGAAGGCCCGCTGATAGCGGCCGGACATCATCGCCGTCGGCTGCACGGCGGTCATGCCGGCCAGCTCACGGTGACGGTCGTGCCCGCGCCGGGACGGCTGGCAATCGCGGCCCGGCCGCCGGCCGCCAGCATCCGCCCGGTGATCGACTCGCGGATGCCCCGGCGGGATGGCGGGGTGGCGGCCGGGTCGAACCCGCGACCGCGGTCAGTGATCTTGACGACCGCCCAGCCCGCACCGCCGGTGACGGTCACTTCCGCCTGGTCGGTTCCGGCGTGCCGCTCGACGTTGCGCAGCGCCTCGCCGACGCAGGCGACGAGCTGATCCGCGACCGGAGACGGCAGCATGACCGGGACGAGCTTCAGCCGCACGGCCAGGTCATCGGCGCTGGCCGCGGCCCGCTCCAGCTTCGGTCTCAGGTCAGTCAGCGGTGCCAACCCGCCCGGCGCGGCCGGGGCGGCCGGGGCGCCCGCCAGCCCTTGTAGCACGCGCAGGTCCCGGGCTGCCTGCGCGGTCAGCGCCGGGGACGGTTCGGCAAAGGCGCCGGCCGCGACCATGGTCAGGGTCGACAGGACGGTGTCGTGCAGCTGGCGATGCTGCTCTCGCTCGTCAGCGCGCCGCGCTTCCTCTGCCCGGATCCGCCGTTCGCTCTCCAGGCCGGCGGCGACGATCGTGTCCGCTTGCCGAGCGCCGCCGCGGATCACTGCCACCAGCCCGGCGACGACGATCGTCTCCACCACCAGCAGCCAGGCATCGGCCAGGTGGCCGACGCCGAGCCCGTAGGCGATGACCACGATCGCTGCCCCGGGCAGCCCGAGCCACGGCCGCAGCGCGATCTGCAGGATGTACACCGACGTGCAGGCCAGCGGGAGCATCCAGGTCGTGCTGTCCTCGATCAGCACGGCCGGGACCAGGTGCTGCTGCGCCAGCGCCAGCGCCGAAATAACCGCGGCGTCGGCCAGTACCACGGTCGGCGTCAAACCGGACCGCCGGATCCGCCATGTGAAGAAGGCTGACCACAAGCACAGCGCAGTCAGCGGCATGCCCAGCCACCAGCCGGAGATCTGCTTCGTTGCGGCCAGCACTGCTACCGCAGTGAACAAGACGGCGCCGCCGAGGCGCAGGCCGATCGCATACCAGCCGGCCAGCCGGTGCAGGGCCTGGTCGGATGGCCCTGCGAACCGCGGGCGGCGTGCCCGCCTGCGGCGGACCGCTGGGGACCGGATCTGCCCCCCGGCGGAATCAGCTGCTGGTTCCACCGGACCAGTATGCGGCAGGACCACGGCCCCGGGAACGGTGACGTTTCAACATCTGGGCCGGGCTGAACGACCTGCGGAGCGCCGTCGTCGTACTGGCCACTGTGGTCGCCGTCGTGCTCATGCTGCGGCGCGACCGGGGCCCCGGTCGCGGTAACCGACTAAACCGCCGGCCCGGCACCAAGCCCGCAGCGGTGTCCGGGTCTGCGTGAGTTCCCAGAACGGTACGCGCGCCGTACCGCTCGACGCCAAGGCCGGCGGCGATGACGAAGGCGACGCCGACCAGCGACCAGGCTCGGGGCACCTGGCCGAGCAGCGCGAACCCGGCGACTAGGGCGAGGGCCGGCTCCAGGCACATCAGGGTGCCAAAGGCCGACATCGTCAGCCGCCGCAGGGCGTACATTTCCAAGCTGAACGGGACGACTGGCAGCAGCAAGGCCAACCCGAAGCCCGCCAGGAGCAGGCGCGGCGTCAGGACACCGATGACGGCCGGCCCGGACACCAAAGTCGCCGCCAGCGCCGCTACCGTGATGGACACGGCCAGGCCTTGCAGACCTGCCACCTCGTCCCCGACAGCCTGGGTGAGCATGATGTAGGCGGCCCAGCAGATCGCCGCACCCAGCGCGCAGGCGATGCCCGCCGGGCTGGCGCTGCCCTGCCACGGGTGGGTCAGCAGCAGCACGCCGGCCGCGGCGAGGCCCGGCCACAGCAGCGAGCGGCGGCCGCCGCCGCGGGCGACGGCTACGCCGAGCGGGCCGAGGAACTCAAGGGCGCTGGCCGTGCCGAGCGGCAGCCGGGCCACGGCCACCATGAACAGCATGGTCACCCCGGCGGTCACGATGCCGAGGGCGACCGTGGTCAGCAGCACCGGGCGGCGGAAGCGCCAGGGCCGGGGCCGGACGGCGGCCAGCAGGATCACGGCCGCCCAGGCCAGCCGGAGCCAGACGGCGCCCAGCGGGCCGATCTCACCGAAGAGGTGGACGGACAGCGCCAGGCCAAGCTGGACGCAGCTCATCGAGCCCAGCGCCATCAAGCTGCCGGAACGGGCTGAAGTGCGGGATGCCGCCACGATGCTGACCATGATCGCCAGTACACGTCACCAGGACCGTCCGTGTCCACGAGCCTTTGATAGACATACCGTTCACTAATCCTGAATGATCTAGGTGTGGACCCGCGCCGTCTCGAACTGCTGCTTGAGCTATCCCGCCTCGGCTCCATGCGGGAGGTCGGCGAGAGCATGCACGTCACGACCTCCACCGTCTCGCAGCAGATCGCGGCCCTGGCCCGGGAAGCGGGAACCCCGCTCATAGAGCCGCACGGGCGGCGGGTGTGGCTGACCCCGGCCGGGCAGCGGCTGGCGGGTCACGCCGTCACTATCCTGGCCGCCCTCGAGGCCGCCCGCGTGGACCTGGACCCAGCGGCGGCGCCGGCCGGGACCGTGCGGGTGGCGGCGTTCGCCACCGCCGTGCGCGAATCCGTACTGCCCGTCGTCCGGATTCTGGCCGAACGGCATCCCGCCGTGTTGCTGGGCATCCACGAGCACGAGCCCGATGAGGCGCTCGGCCTGCTCGCCGACGACGCGGTCGACCTGGCCCTAACCTACGACTACAACCTGGCCCCGGCTCGGTTCGACCGCAGCGTGGCCGCCCAGCCGCTGGATCGCAGGCAGTGGAGCCTAGGCACGCCGACCGCCCAGGGCCGCGTGGCCGGGACCGCGCTCGAGGTCTTCCGCCGGTTCGCCGATCGCGACTGGATTGTCAATTCACGGAACAGCGGCGACGAGGAGGTGGTCCGCACCGTGGCCTCGCTGGCCGGCTTCCAGCCGCGGATCATGCACCGCGTGGACAGCCTCGAACTGGTGCAGGACATGATCCTGGCCGGCCTGGGCGTCGGGCTGCTGCCCGCCGGGCGCCCGGTGCGCCGCGGCGT
>Ga0302229_10000706_pt1 | contig 25834 bp, 27 predicted proteins | sample II_Palsa_N1_3_FD_193518 | JGI IMG/M metagenome (GOLD analysis project Ga0302229, IMG submission 193518) | Peat permafrost microbial communities from Stordalen Mire near Abisko, Sweden - II_Palsa_N1_3 | ecosystem: Environmental > Terrestrial > Soil > Palsa > Peat permafrost | place: Sweden... | reverse complement strand
AAGGCCAGCTAGCCGGGGTTCGGTGCACCCCGGTGCTATCTGATCCCGACGCCGCCATCGAATGCAGCACGGTGCCGGTCATTCCCTTGCCGAATACGAGCAGGAGTCTGTTCTACAGAAGTCGTTTCTGCAACGATACGGTGCGGAGGAAAGGTAGTGGCGGGATGCAGAGCTGGATCCACGTCATCGAGTGGCGGGCCAACGTGCGGCCCGAACTGGCCGCCCTGATCGACGACAGGGGAACGGCCTACACCTACGCCCAGCTGCGAGCCGAGGTGGAGCGCAGGGCCGGCGGCTGGGCCGGGCTAGGGGTCGGACCGGGTGACGTCGTCGCGCTGGTCGCGAAGAACAGCGCCGACTTTCTCGTGCACGCCTTCGCGCTGATGCGCGCCGGTGCGACGCCGGCCTTCGTCAACTGGCGGCTGTCGCCCCGCGAGCTCACCGAGGTCCTGACCCTGGTCAGGCCGAAGGCGGTCGCCGCCGACGCCGAGTTCGCGGCTCTGGTGGACGCGGCTCTGGTCGACGCCGCGTGGCCGGAACCCGGCGCCCGGGTGATCATCGGCGGCGGCCCGGTGCCGACCGGCGCCCTGGACGGCGCGACGCTGGCCGGCCCGGTTCCGCCGCGACCCGCGCTGACCGGCGAGACCGTGCTGGCGCTGGTGCACACCAGCGGGACCACGGGCCGGGCCAAGGCCATCCCGCTGCGGCACGGTGCGCTGATGATGAGCGTGGCCGACTTCGCCATCGAGATCGGCGATCAGGTCGCCGGGTCACGTCACCTGCAGATCCTTCCGCTGTTCCACCTCGGTGGCTTCGGTCAGTGCCTGCAGGCGATCCTGACGGCCGGCACCGTCTACATCCACACCGCCTTCAGCCCGCCGGCCGTCATCGACGCCATCGAGACGGACCGGATCGAGTTTTTCACCGCCGGGCCGTCGCTGATCGACATGCTCGTCGCCGAGATCCGTGCCCGCGCAGGCGCAGGCGCCGACCTGAGCAGCCTGCGCGAGATCGCCTACGGCACGGCGCCGATCACCCCGTCCTCGCTGACCGCGGCGCTGGCCGCGTTCGGCTGCCGGTTCCGGCAGATCTACGGCAACACAGAAAGCCAGTCCATGATCAGCCTGCTCGCCCCGGAGGACCATCAGCCGGGTCACCCGCGGCTGGCCAGCGCCGGCCGGGTCTCGTTCGGCTGGGAAGTCCGCATTGTCGACCCGGACGGGCGCGACCTTCCCCCGGAGGTCCCGGGTGAGCTGCTGATCCGCGGCGAGTGCCTGTTCTCTGGGTACTGGCGTGACCCCGGGGCCACCGCGGCCGCGTTCGCGGAGGGCGGCTGGTACCGGACCGGCGACATCGCCAGCCTGACCGCCGACGGCTACCTCTACATTCTCGACCGGGCCAAAGACATGATCATCAGCGGCGGCGAGAACATCTATCCGGCCGAAGTCGAGGCCGTCCTGGCCCGCCATCCGGCCGTCGCCGACGTCGCGGTGCTCGGACGGCCCGATCCGGCCTGGGGCGAGGCCGTGCACGCCGTCATCATCCCGGCCCCCGGCCAGTCCCCCTCGGCGGAGGACATCGTCGCCTGGTGCCGTGACCAACTGGCGCACTTCAAGTGCCCGAAAACCGTCGAGTTCACCACGGCCCTACCCCGCACCACCACCGGCAAAGTCCTCAAGCGCGAGCTGCGAGCCCAGCTCACCCATCCCGGCCAACGGGCCACGGCGCTCCTCCATCCGAGCCAAAGGGGCGCGGGCGCGGCCTGGACGCAGGAGCGAGGAACGAGCGACGAAGGAAGGCCGCGCCTAAAGCGCGCCCCGGAGGCTCATAGCAACACTGCCCTCTCCATCGCCTCGCATAGTGGCCTGCTGCCGGCTCGCATCGGCGCCCTGGCCGGCGCCGCCGAGCAGGCTGGGTTCAGCGCGGTGTTCGTGGCCGAAGGCCACGGGGACGCGCTGTCGCTGTGCCATCCGGTGGCCGCCGGCACCAGCCGGGTGCGGCTGGGGACCGCGATCACCAACGCGGCCCTGCGGCCGCCGGTGCTGGCCGCCAAGACCGCAGCGCAGCTTGACCAGACCTCCGGCGGCCGGTTCATCCTCGGCCTGGGCGTGGCGAACACGGTAATGAACGGCAGGTTCGGGATTGCGCCGTTCGCGCCGCTGCCGATGATCGAGGAGTACGTCGGCGTGATCCGGGCGGTCCTGCGCGGCGACGCCGCGGGCTATGACGGCCAGGTGTTCCGCACCGGCATGGTGCCGCTCGACAGCCCGCCGGTCCGGGCCGACCTGCCGGTCTACCTGGCCGCGCTCGGACCGCGGATGCTGGAGCTGGCGGGCCGGATCGCCGATGGCGTGATCCTCAACCTGATGACCCCGGCTCAGGCCGGCCAGGCGGCCAGCGTCGTCCGGGCCGCCGCGAGGGCCGCCGGGCGGGATCCGGCGTCGGTCGAGATCGCCTGCGTGGTGCATTGCTGTGTGTCACACGACGCCGCCGCGGCCGCGGCGGCGGCCCGCGCGATCGTGCTCCGCTATGTGATGCACCCCGCCGCCCCGCGGCTCTTCGGCGAAGCCGGCGGCGATGGCGGCGATGTCGACTTGCGGGGCGTGCGCGAACTCGTCCTGGCGGGCGACCGGACTCGTGCCGCCGGCCAGGTACCGCAGCAGGTAGCCGACGGGTTCGTGGCGCATGGCGGCGCGACGCAGTGCGCCGCCCGGCTGGCGGATTACCGGTCCGCCGGCGTCGACTTGCCCGTCTTGTTCCCGATCCCGGTCGAGGGCGACTGGGGCTATGAGCAGACCATCGCGGCCATGGGCAGCGCCGCGCTTTCGACCAAACCGAACGGACGCCGCGAGGCGCTCCGGTGATCAAGGAGGGCACCGCCATCAGCGAGGAACTGGTTATCCGCTTCTTCACCGCGCTGGAAGCTGGCGACATCGACACGGTCCGCGAGATCTACGCGCCGGACGCGGTCGTCTGGCACAACGACGACCTGATCGAGCAGCCGGTCGAGGAGAACCTGAAGACGCTGGCGGGCACGGTCCGGGCTATATCCGGCCTGCACTACGACATCGTCCGGCGCGTCGCCACCCCCGACGGCGTGCTGCAGCAGCACGTGCTGCGCGGCCGGCTGCCCGACGGCACCGAGGCCGAGCTGCACGCCGCCATGTACCTGCAAGTACGAGACGGGCACATCACCCGGATCGAGGAGTACCTGGACTCCGCGCGGCGCTCGTCGCTCAAGGCGGCCCGCGAGGCGCTGGCCGGCTCGTAACCGCGGGCCACCCGCCCGGAGTTATTGCGCCGCCGCTCGGGACACGGTACACAAGGGTAGGTATACCGACGGTATGCGATTAGTGCTCAGCCCAGCAGAGGAGATGCGAGTGAGCGGCGACGAGATGTACCAGCGCGGTGAGCTGACCCGGCAGAAGGTCCTGAGCCCGGCCTATCTGGCCGGCACGGCATCGGAGCCGTCCCCGATCATGCGCGCGTTCTACGACTACACCATCCGCGGCGCCTGGGGCGGGGTGTGGAGCCGGCCCGGCCTGGACCTGAAGTACCGCAGCCTGCTCAGCATCTGCTCACTGGCCGTGCTGAACCGTCCGTACGAGCTGAAGATCCAGCTTCGCGGCGCGATCAACCTGGGCTGGTCGATCCTGGAACTCCGCGAGGCGTTCATCCACCTGTCCCCGTACGCCGGCTCGCCGGTGACGCTGGACTCGCTCAAGATCCTGGACGAGGTGGTGAATGACCTGCGGGCCGAGGGCGCCGAGGTCGAGGTGCCCGAGTAAGGCGCGGCTAGCCCGGCAGCTCCAGGTTCAGGCTCCGGAAATACAGCGCCAGCATCGAGTAGTAGCCGATGGCGAGCAGCAGGTCGATCGTCTGCGGGACGCCGAGCTGCTCCCGGGCCCGGGCCAGCGTCTCGCTCGTTACCCGCCCGGCCTGCACGCTCTCCTCGGCCATCATCACGGCCAGGCGCTGCCCGGCGGTCAGCCACGACGACACCTGGCCGGCCGCCAGCTCGTCAATGGCGCGCTGGTCAACCCCGGCGGCCAGCGCCAGCGGCACGTGCTGCACCCAGCCGAACGGGCAGTCCAGCTGGGCGTTGACGACCAGCACCGCGGCCTCCCGGACGTCCTCCGGCACCGCCGAGGCAAAGCGCAGGTAGCTGCCCATCTGGCTGACGGCGCGGGCGGCGCCGGGGGAGTGCATGAGCGACTGGTAGGACACCGGCATGTGCCCGCGGGCACCCGCGATCGTGTCCCACAGGGCGCCGTCGTCGCCCGTCAGCTCCTCGCGGCGCACCAGGCCGAATTCTGCGGTCAACTTGCCCTCCAGGCTCAGCCGGAACCTTGACGTAATTGGGAGACTATCGGTATACAGAGAGAATTCCGTTAGTCTAAGCCTAGCTCAGCGACCGCCGCCAGGCTGAGGAGCAGCCATGAACTTGACCGAGAGCCTTCCGGGCCTGCCCCGCTGGTTCACCGGATCGACCGCCGTCGTGACCGGGGGCGCCCGGGGGATCGGCCTGGCCATCGGCCGGTACTTCGCCCAGGCCGGCGCCGAGGTCCTGCTGCTCGACCTGGACAAGGCCGCCCTGGACGAGGCGATCGTGGCGCACCCCGGCGCGCGCTTCGCCGCGGCCGCCATCGACCTGACCGACGAGGCGTGCGCGAGCACCGTCCGCGACGCCCTGGCCGGCCTGCCACCGGTCCGGGCCTGGATCAACAACGCGGGCATCGTCAGCCACGCCTCCTCCGACGACGTCACGATCGAGGAGTTCGAGCGCGTCCAGCGCAAGAACGCGACCACCGTGCTGTTCGGGGCCAAGCTGGCCCGGGAGCACATGGGCAGCTTCGACGACCACTCGATCGTCAACATCTCCTCGCTGGCGGCGCTGCGCGCGATGGACCGGCGTATCGCCTATGGCGTGTCGAAGACCGCGGTGCTGGCGATGACGAACTACCTGGCCAACGACTGGGGACGCTTCGGGATCCGGGTCAACGCTATCTGCCCGGGTCACATCAGCACGCGGCTGACGGCCTTCAAGCCAGGCACGGCGGACGGCGCGTTTCACGAGCAGCTGCTCAGCCGGCTGCCGATCGCCCGGCGGGGCACACCGGACGACATCGCCGGAACCGCGCTGTTCCTCTCCTCGCCGCTGGCGGCGTACGTCACCGGTGCGGCTATACCCGTAGATGGCGGCTGGCACCTCGCCTGAGCCCACGACAACACGAGGAGCAAGCGAATTGATCGACGGTATCCATGTCTTCGACAACGTCATCCACGCCTATGACCTGTCCGACGAGAACCTGCGCCCGGACCGTGCCGACGCGGTGACGGCCCGGGCGCACATGGTCGGCGCGCTCGGTCCGCCCCGGCGGCAGGACCCGGCCGAGCTGTCCCGGGCCTGGCTCGCGGACGACATGTACTCCCTGGTGTTCGAGCAGTCGAGCACCGACCTGGCGATGGCCCAGGTGGTGCCGATCTACGACTGGTACACGAACTGGTTCGCCCCGGTCAACGCGCAGTACGAGCTGGCCAGGAAGTACCCGGACCGGGTGCTGTTCTGCGGCGGCGTCGACCCGCTGTACGAGGGACTCGACGCCGCCCTGGCCGCGCTGGAGCACCAGGTCACCGAGATGGGGGCCCGGTCGATCAAGTTCTACAACGGTCACGTCGAGGGCAGCTGGGCGTGCGATGACCCCAAGGTCGCCTACCCCCTGTACGAGAAGTGCCTCGAGCTCGGCGTCGACGTGGTGCAGTTCCACAAGGGCATCCCGTTCGGGGACCAGAACATGGAGACCCTGCGGCCCAACGACCTGCAGAAGGCGGCGCGCGACTTCCCGGCGATGAAGTTCATCATCCATCACCTGGCCTATCCGTACGTCGACGAGACCATCTCGATCGCGGCCCGGTTCCCGAATATCTACCTGGCTCTGTCCGGGACCGTCTCGCTGTTCATGATCGCCCCGGTGCGCATGCAGCACATCATGGGACGGCTGCTGTACGAGGTGGGCAGCGCCAAGCTGCTGTGGGGATCCGAGGCGGCCCTGGTCGGCTCGCCCGAGCCCTACCTGCGGACGTTCATGGACCTGGCGATCAGCGATGAGCTGATGGACGGCTACGGCTACCCGCAGATCACCCGGGCCGACAAGGAGGCCATACTCGGGCTCAACTTCGCCCGGATGCTCGGCATGGACCTGGCCCGGGCCGTCGCCAGCGCGTCGCCCATACCCGGGCGGCCCTGAGGTGGCCGCGTCCGGTACGGACCAGCCGGACTCGCCGCGCCAGGACACGCTCAGCCACGGCGTGGCCTGCGTGGACCGCGCCCTGCGGGCGCACCGCGGCGGCGCCGAACTGGTCGAGCAGCGCGCCGACGGCGAGGTCGTGCTGCGGCTGACCGGGATGTGCACCGGGTGCCTGTTCTGGCCGGCCACCCTGGCGGGCACGATCAAGCCCCTGCTCGAGCACAGCGTGGGCGGGCCGGTGCCGGTCTCGATCGAGGGACGCCGCGTCTCGGAGGCTGCGATGGCCCGGCTCGCGCGGCTCGCCCCGCCGCTGCGGCTGACCGAGCACCTGACGCGATGAAGGCCAGGTCAGTGGTCGAGCAGCGCGGACCCGAGTCCCTGGATGGAGCTGAAGACGTTCTGCATGCTGCGCCGGATGTGGGCCCGGCACAGGCTCTCGGCCAGCGTCGCGTCCCGCTCGATGATCGCCTGGAGCAGCTGCTCGTGCTCGTTGACCGACTCGCGCAGCCTGCCGGTGTTGTTGTCCGCGATACCGCGGGTCCGCGCGGCCTGCTGCCAGACCTCGGTCAGCATGGTGGCCAGCCGCCCGTTGCCGCACATCTCGGCGATGGCGCTGTCCATGTCGGAGCACAACTGGTGGTACTGGGTGAACTGGCCGTCCGCGATGAGCTTGGGCGCCGCCCGCATGGCGGCGAGCGTGACGGTGAGCCGTGCCTCGTCGGGATGCCCGGCCGCCAGCCGGCAGGCCAGCGGTTCCAGGGCCTCGCGCAGCTGGTAGAGCTCGACCGCGTCGGTCAGCGAGACGGTGGCCACGAAAGCGCCGCGGCCCGGCACGATGGTGACGAGGTTCTCGCTGGCCAGCCGGCGGGTCGCCTCCCGGACTGGACTCCGGCTTACGTTCAGCCGGGCCGCCGTGGCCGCCTCCGGCAGCGCCTCGCCGGGCGCCAGAACCGAGCCGACTATCTCGTCACGCAGCGCGATATAGGCGCGTTCCGATTGCCGCAGTGTCGTCATGCCTCTTCGCTCTATGCCTCTTCGCCCGCCGACGGTATACCGACAGTATATCTAACTGACCATATCAGGGTAGTACCTTCACCGCCGACCCTAAGTTAACCGCCCGTTAAGAGATTGGACCACGCCATGACCGTGACCTCGGACCTGACCGCGCTGCTCGACCTTACCGGCAAGTCCGCCGTGGTAACCGGCGGAGGCAAGGGCATGGGGGCGGGCATCTGCCGGATCCTGGCCCAGGCGGGCGCGACGGTCTGCGTCGCCGATATCGACGACGACGCCGCGAAGTCGACGGCTGAGGCTATCGGCGGAACGGCCTACGCCCAGCACATCGACATGGCCTCGCCGCCCAGCGTGGCCGCGCTGGCCGCGGACGTGGTAGCCCAGACCGGATCACTGGACATCTGGGTCAACAACGCCGGCGTCTATCCGATGGTCCCGATGTTCAGCGAATCCGAAGAACTGTGGGATCTCACCCATCAGGTCAACCTGCGCGGGGTCTTCGTCGGAAGCCGCGAGGCCGCCCGGCAGATGATCGCGGCCAAGCGGCCAGGGGTGATCGTCAACATCGCGTCTATCGCGGCCGACCGGGCGGGTCACGTCAGCATGACTCCTTACGCCGCCTCCAAGGCCGGGGTAAAGGCGCTGACCCGCAGCATGGCGGCCGCCCTCGGCCCGTTCGGGATCCGTGTCACGGCCGTGTCGCCCGGCGTCGTCGAGACGGACGGGATGGCGGCCCAGGAGGCGAAGATGGCCGCGGCCGGGGCCAACACCGGCAACCGCGCCGCGCTGATCCCGCTGAGGCGGGTGGGATCCGGCGACGACATCGGCCGGGCGGTGCTCTTCATGGTCAGCGGCCTAGCCGACTTCGTCACCGGCACCACCCTCGACGTCGACGGCGGCGACGCGACCGGCGGCCGGGCCAACCCCGACGTCGCGCTCAGCACACTCGGCCTGGCCGACTGACCTTCCCTGGCCAGCTGACCTTCCCTGGCCAGCTGACCTTCCCGGGCCGTACCGGCCGGCCCTCTTCATGATCGTGGCCAGATTTGGGCAAATGGCGCCCGAAACTGGCCACGATCATGGTGTCGCCGCAGCGGCCCGGACCAGGCCGGCTAGGAGGACAGCGGCGCGATGTTCTGGTTCAGGTGCAGCACGTTCCCCGGGTCCCAGGCGGCCTTGAGCCGGGCCAGCCGCTCGTACTTCTGCGCGCCGTAGAGCGTCCGGACCCGGTCGCCCCCCTCGTCGAAGACGAGGTTCACGTACACGCCCCCGGTGGCGTGCCGGTTCAGCGCCGCCCACAGGTCCCGCGTCCAGGCCACCAGCCCCGGGCGGTCGGCGGGATCGGTCCACCCGGTACGCACCTCGTACTGGAACGGCGCGCCGCGCGAGCTGTAGGCGGTCTCCTGCTCGCCCACCTCGCTGATCCGGCCGCCGAGCGTGATGATGCTGGTCTCGCACTCATTCGAAGGGACGTGCTCCAGCCGGGGCAGCACGTCCTGGAGCATCTCGTCGGTAAGTGCCGCCAGGTACCCCGACCGCTCGTACCGACCGACGCCGTGCCGGGCGCCGGAGTCGATGCTGCGCTGCAAGGTACAGAAGTCGCCAGAGGAGATGGTGTCGCAGGCCGGCTGCCCCCAGGCGCGCAGCGGCTCAAGCAGCCGCAGGCCGGCCTCGGCCTCGCCGCACCACACCAGCGACAGCCCGATGTAGGCTCGGTCGGCGCCCCTCAGCTCCTCGGGCAAGAACGGCGTCTGGCCAGACGCGCGCAGCCGCAGCAGTCCGAAGAGCTGGTCCGGCATGCTGGCGGCGAAGTCACGGTAGAACCGGGCAAAGTCCAGGGCCTGGTCGAACGGGTGCAGGATCCAGCCAGAAAGGACCGGGCCGAGCGGGTGGCTGTCGTAGCAGAACTCGCTGGCGACGCCGAAGTTGCCGCCGCCGCCGCGCAGCCCGAACATCAGCTCAGGCTCGGACTCGTCGTCGGCCTCGACCACCCGCCCGTCCGGGGTGATCATCCGCACCGAGCGGAGGTTGTCGCAGGACAGGCCCCAGTGCCGGGCCAGGTACCCGTAGCCGCCGCCGAGGGTCAGCCCGGCGATGCCGGTGTGCGAGACCACGCCAGACGGGACCACCCGCCCGCGGGCCTGCGCCGCGGTGTCCAGGTCGCCGAGCAGGGCGCCCCCCTGGGCCCGGAAGCGACGGCCGTCATCGCTGGTCACGGCCCGCATCAGGTCCAGCGAGAGGACCAGCCCGCCGTCGCACACGGACAGGCCGGGGAAGCTGTGGCCGCCGCCGCGCACGGCGATTTCCAGCCCCTCGGCGGCGGCCAGCCCCAGCACCCCGGCGATCTCGCGGTCGTCCCTGGGGTGCACGACGGCGGCGGGGCGGCGGTCGATGTCCCCGTTCCAGACGCGCCGCGTCCGGTCGTAGTCAGGATCCCCGGGGCCCTCGACCGGGCATTCAAGCTGCCTGCGCAGCCGTTGCGGCACCGTGACTGCATTCACACGCGCTCCTCGGCACTGGAAACCAAAACGGTATACCAACTGTCTACCGATCATCGGGGAACCACGTCAAGATCCCGCGGCCAAGGCTCCGGGACCCCCGATCCGGGTCACATCGGCCCACGTCGACGCGGAGCCTTGACAGCTCGCGTACCAACGGTATACACAAGGTACAACATCCTATGTATCGGTAACCTGCGAGGTGCTGTCGTCATGCTGTCTTCGAGGTCCGCACCCGGTTACGGGGTCCGCGCATGATCGAGCCCAGGCTGGCGCCCGTCGACTTCCGTGACCTCGACGAGGCCGGACGCGCCCGCTACGAGGCCATCTCGGCCTCCCGCGGCGGCATGCCGACATCGTTTCGGGTGTTCATGAACAGCGACGGCGCCACCGACGCGATCGCCGGGTTCGGCGAGTACGTCAGGTTCCGCACCGACCTGCCTGCCCGGACGCTGGAACTGGCGATCATGCGCGTGGCCACCGTCCTGGCGGACCGGTACATGTGGGCCCACCACGCCGTGCTCGCGGCGGAGGCCGGCCTGACCCCGGAGGACCTGGCGGCGCTGGCCGAGCCCCCGGGCGGTGCCTGGACCGGCCGCCCGCAGGACGCCGCGCTGGCGGCCTTCATCGACGGCCAGCTGACTCACGCGATGACCGACGCTATCTTCGACCAGGTCGTTGACCAGCTCGGCCCGCGGCTGACCATGGATTTCATCTTGCTGACGGCGTACTACACGCTCATCCACCAGCTCTTCGCCACGTTGCGCATCGACAGCCCGACCGACACACGCGAGCCGGCGCCCCGCTAGCGCGCTGCCGGACTCAGGAAGGCATCCGCATGGATCAGCAGGTATTGGACGAGCTCGGGGTCCCCGGGCTGCTCGAGATGTACCGCCGCATGGTGGCGATCCGGGTGTTCGACACCACCGTGGAGAAGCTCATCGACCGCGGCGAGCTCGTCGGCAGCATCCACACCTCGGTGGGCCAGGAAGGCAGCTGCGCGGGCGCCGGCATGGCCGTCGCGCCCGACGATTACATGACCGGCAGCCACCGCTCGCATGGCCACCCGATCGGCAAGGGCGCGGAGCTGGCCAAGCTGATGGCCGAGTTGTTCGGCAAGGTCACCGGAGTGTGCCACGGGAACGGCGGCTCCATGCACCTGGCCGACTTCGGCGTCGGAAGCCTCGGGGAGACGGCCATCGTGGCGTCCTCGCTGCCGATCGCGGTCGGTGCTGCCCTGGCGTCCAAGCTCAAGGGCGAGGACAAGGTCGTGCTGGCCTTCTTCGGCGACGGCGCCTCGAACGCCGGGGCCTTTCATGAATCACTCAACATGGCCGCCATCTGGAAGCTGCCGGTCATCTTCTTGTGCGAGAACAACCAGTTCGCGGTCAGCACCCGGCACGAGACCGTCTGCGCCGTCGAGCGGATCTCCGAGCGCGGTCCGGCGTACCGGATGCGCGCGGAGACCGTGGACGGCCAGGACGCCCTGGCGGTGTGGACGGCCGTGCGCGAGGCGGCCCGGATCGCCCGCTCCGGCGGCGGGCCGAGCCTGATCGAGGCCCTGACCTACCGCTACGGCGACCACTCCTACCTGATGAACCGGCTGAAGTACCGCACCGAGGAGGAAGTCGACATCTGGCGGGCCAACGACCCCATCGACAACCTGGGACGGCTGCTGGCGGAGGAGAAGCTGGCGACCGAGGACGACCTGGCCGCGGTCCGCCAGTCCGTGGCCGACGAGATCGAGCGGTCGCTGGAATTCGCCCGGGCCAGCGACTACCCCACGGCGGACAGCCTGTGGCCAAACATGTACACCGACCCGTCCGGATTCGCGGCGCGGCGGCACAACCAAGCATGGTTCGGCAAGCTCGAGCCGGTGAAGTGAAGGGACGACCCACGGTGCAGATGACCTGGCTGCAGGCGGCGAACCTCGCGTTGCGCGAGGAGATGGCCCGCGACGACAGCGTCTTCGTGATGGGTGAGGATGTGGAGGCGGCGCTGTTCGGGCTGTCGGCGGGGCTGGTCGCCGAGTTCGGCCAGGAGCGGGTCCGCAACACGCCGATCGTGGAGGAGACGATCGTCGGCGCGGGCGTCGGCGCGGCCATGGTCGGCCTGCGCCCGTTCGTGGACCTGAACATCGCGACGTTCGCCTACACGGCCTTCGACCAGATCGTGAACCAGGTGGCCAAGAACCGGTTCCTGTTCGGCGGCCAGGCCAAGCTGCCCATGGTGATCTTCCTGAACGAGTTTCACCGCAGCTACACCGCCGCCCAGCACACCGACCGGCCGCATGGGCTGTTCATGGCCATGCCCGGCCTGAAGGTTCTCGCCCCGGGCACCCCGGCCGACGCGAAGGGCCTGATCAAGTCGGCGGTTCGCAGCGACGACCCGGTCATGATCTTCAGCGATATGACGTCCTGGAACCGCAAGGGCGAGGTGCCCGAGGACCCCGAGTTCCTGGTCCCGATCGGCCCGGCCCGCATCGCTGTCGAAGGCGACGCGGTCACGATCGTGTCGATCGTCTCGCTGCACACCTGCATGCAGGCGGCCAAGCGGCTGGCCGACACGCACGGCATCCGGGCCGAGGTGCTGGACCTGCGGACGCTGGCCCCGCTGGACGACGAGGCGATCATTTCCTCGGTGGCCAAGACCGGGCGCCTGGTCGTGGTCGACACCGCGCACCACACCGCGGGGGCCGCGGCCGAGATCGCCGCGATCGCGGCCGAATACTGCTTCGATGACCTGAAGGCCCCGGTGGTCCGCGTCTGCACGCCGGACATCCACATTCCGTTCAGCCCGCCACTGGAGCGGACGATGTTCCCCACCCCCGACGACGTGGTGTCGGCGGTGCTGAAGACCGTTCAGCCCGCCGTGCGCACCTCCGATTAAGGCGACCGTGGACGGGGGCATGCGCGAGCCGGTCGCGGCACCGGGCCTGGCGGTGACCAACGCTGAGCGGAACCGCGCGCTGGTCGACCTGGTCCAAGGCGGCGGTCCGCCGCTGCTGCTGCCGGGCGTCAGCGACGCGATCTGGGCCCGGCTGTGCGCGGCGAACGGGGCCTCGGCCGTCTACGTCAGCGGCGCGGGCGTCACCAATACCTACTACGGGCTGGCCGACACCGGCCTGATCTCGTTCCCGGAGATGCTCAGTCATGTCGAGCGAATCGTCGAGGCCGTCACCCTGCCGGTCATCGTCGACGCCGACACCGGCTACGGCGGCCTGGTCTCGCTCTCCCGGACCACCGCTCTGCTCGAGCGGGCGGGCGCGTCTGCGATCCAGATCGAGGACCAGGCCAGCCCGAAACGGTGCGGCCATTTCGACGGCAAGCGGCTGGTAACGGTGGCCGAAATGCAAGAACGCGTCGACGCGGCCGTCCGGACCAGGCGGGACCCCAATTTCCTGGTCATCGCGCGCACCGATGCCCGGGCCGTCGAGGGCTTCGACGCGGCCATCGGCCGCGCCGCCAGCTACCTCGAGGCCGGCGCGGACGTGATCTTCGTGGAGGCGCCGCAGACGCTGGACGAGATCAAGCAGATCCCCACCCGGCTGCCGTCCGTCCCGCTGCTGTTCAACGTGGTGGAGGGCGGGAAGACCCCGGTGGTGACCCGCACCGAGCTGGAGGTCATGGGGTACCGGATCGTGCTGTACGCCAACTACTTGCTGCGTACTGCCCTGAAGGCCGGCGCCGAGGCGCTGGCCGCCCTGCAGCGCTCGGCCGGGGAGCAGCTCGAGGACGGCCTGCTGTCCTGGCAGGACCGGCAGTCCCTGGTCCGGCTGGCCGAGCTGGACGCGTTCGAAGACGACATCCGCACCCGCTGGCAGCAGACCTAGCGGTCACCGATCCGGCAAGGAGAGATGCACCTACATGGCACGTCTGGAACTGCGCCTGGCGCAGCACGGCATGGGAATGTCGGACGCCGAAGTCGTCGAGCTGCACAAGACCGCGGGGGACCGGGTCGAAGCCGGCGAGCCGATCATGACGGTGGACGCGGCCAAGGCACAGCTCGACATCGAGGCGCCCGAAGGCGGGACGATCCTCGAGCTTCTCGTCAGCGTCGGTGACGAGCCGCTGGTGGGGGACCTGCTCGTGGTCCTCGACGCAGACTGAGCGTCCGCGCCCCTGGCGACGCGACGCAGGCCCCGGCCGAGGTCGGCCCGGGCCTGCGCCCTCAGGGAGGGGATGCTAGGCGGGTGCGCTCACCGTGCTGACGGCCCCGCCCAGTGTCCCGAACAGCGCCCGGACCGGGTCGGTCTCCTTGCCGGAGCCATGCGGGCCCTCCTCGGCGCGGATGTAATTGGCCCAGTCGCCGGTGCCCTCGATGACCTCGTACCAGTCCCGTACCAGGACCCGGGTCAGGATCCGCCACTCGCCGTTCCGCCGCTCGAACCGGTCCAGGTACCGGCCGCCGGCGATGTAGTCGTAGTCGGCCGCGCCGTCCTGGCCGGGCTCGCGGTGAAAGACGTGCCAGTACGATTCCGCCCGGGCGCTGTCGCCGTCGACGCGGATCAAGATGTTGCTCACCGAGTGGGTGGAGGCTTTCAGGCCCTCAAGGAACGGCATGATGACGTCGATGAACTCATACGCGTTCCCGCTGAAGGAGATGTGGTCGTCGGTGCCGTCCGGCCAGTAGCAAAGCCGCAGCGTCTCCCGGTCGCGGCGGTCGACGCCGTGACAGAACCGGTAGATGCAGTCGCGGATGGCCTCACGGGCGAGCAGGTCCTCCACGGTCGGCTGATAAGTTTCCGGGTCGCTCACTGATGTTCCGTTCCGTTGCGGGTCACGATGCCAGCGGTCATGAGGCCGCGGCCAGCTTCTCATCGGCCAGCCAGGCCGCGATCTCATCGGCGGCGTGCTCGAGGTGCTCCGGCTGTCCCGCGAAGTAGTGCGAGGCACCCTGCAGCGCGACCAGCTTGCGACGGCCCTCGGGCGCCGCGTCGTAGGCCTCCCGCGCGTGGTGCGGCAGGGCGGCGCTGTCCGCCGTCCCGTAGACCACGAGCACCGGGACGGTCACCGACGGCAGATGGCGGACCGCGTTGCACTCGGAGTCATCGATGCTCCACTGGCTCAGCCAGGACCGGTAGCTGCTGAAGTGCCCCAGCGTCGCCGGGATGTTGTTGGCGACGGGCACCTCACCCCACAGGGTGCCTGCCTGCCGGTCCGACGGGTCGATGGTCAGGTCCACGAACCGCGGGTCCGCGCACGTCCCGTGGATCGCGAAGGGCATGTCGGCGAACTCGGTCCGGCCGGTCCTGGCCGCGTAGTCGAGCCGGTCCCGCACCCAGGCGGTGATCCGCCGGTTGCGGGCCAGCTGCGCGGCCCGGTAGCGGTCGAGGAATTCGGTGCTGTACGGGGGGCCGTTCTCCGGATTGAACAGGTCGAGCGAGGCGTCCCGGCGGTACGGGTCGTTCTCGTCGATGATCGCCGGGTCCAGCCACTCGGTGTAGGTGGACGCGCGGCCCGGGTGTGCCATCAGCAGGATCAGGCCGTCGGCCGGGGGCAGGTCCGCCTGGGTCAGGTCCGGCGGGTCGCCGGCCGGCGTCGCGGTCAGCGTCGGCTTCTCGGCCTGGCTCTGGTAGAGCGCGACCAGGCCGCCGCCGCCGGAGTTGCCCACCAGGACCACCCGCCGGTAACCCTGGACGTCCTTCAGGTGACGGACCACGGCCCCGACGTCGAGCACGCAGTTCTCCATCAGCAGCGCGGTGTCGTTGCCCATGTACCTGGTCGCCATCCCGACCGCGGCGATGCCGCGTTCCGCGAGCGGGTCCTGGGCGTAGTGGCCCATGAAATTCGAGGTCGGGTGGATGAGGACGAGGGCGAGCTCGCGCTGGTCGGACTCCGGCCTGACGACCGTCGCCCAGAGCTTGCCGTGCGCCCGGGCGACACCTGAATAGATGTCCACCCGGCCGCTGGCAGCCGCCATCGGAACCTCGAGCAGTTCACGCACTCGCGTGCTCCGCGATCCACTTCTGCACTTCGATCTCCGCCTCCGCGGCGTCCTGCTCGGCCAGCGGGCGGGCCTGGTACGTCAGCTCGAGCCGGATCCCGTTCGGGTCGAAGAAGTAGATGGACTCCCAGATGCCCTCATGGTCGGTGACGCCGATCACGCTCACGCCGGCGTCTTCGAGCCGCTTCTTGTAATCGAGCAGCTCGTCCATGGAGTTCACGTTCATCGCGAGATGCCGCGCGAACTTCGGCGCGTTGCCGTCGAAGTCGCCGTTGAATCCCTCGATCTCGAAGAACGCGATCGCAACTCCGTCGGCCATCGCGTAGAACGAGTGCAGGAAGCCGATGTCCTCGCCGGTGGACGGGATGTGATCCTCGCGGACGGCGCCGATCAGCTTGCAGCCGAGAACCTTCGTGTAGAACTCGTGCGCGGCGGCGGTGCTCGCAATGGGGAACGCGATGTGATTGACGCTCTTGGGCAGTGTCTCGGGCATGGACCGACTCCTGTTCAGCGAACGGCGCAGGGCCGCGTGGCGTGCCGGCCCGCCGGCCTGACCGAACCACTGCTCAGTAGCGGGGACCGAGACTATTTACACCGATAGTATACAGCGAGCTAACCGCCATGCAATGACCGATTTGCCTGACCACGGTCCGCGCGCGACCGGAAAGCGGCCAGGGCCCGGACCGGCAAGACCGGCCGCTGAGTCGCTCGAATGACCGTATTAGCTGCTATTTTTGCCGGACGAGGAGCCCGTGCCCCGCCCCGCCCCGATGCCGGTTGCGCTCCGGGGCCGACGAACTTTCTCCTCCTCGAGCCTTCCGTGGTAACTCACCGTATGTATACAATGCGACTCCCGTTGGAATCCTTCTGATCCTGCCCCGGAGCTGCGACATGCCAAATCCCATACCCACCGGATTGCGCTACGAATTTCTCGGGACGCTGGATATCGAGGCAGGCGAGTCCCTGATGCTCGGCGAGCTCCAGGCCGGCTGGCGCCGGTATGACGTCTTGGTCGGCGGCACTTTCCGTGGCCCCAGGATCAGCGGGCAGATCCAGGCCGGCGGCAGCGACCTGCTGCACCGGCACGGCGACATGACGCTGCATCCGCATGTGCGCCTGGTCGTGCGGACCGACGACGGCGAGCTGGTCCTGGTCACCTACGAGGGGATCCGGTTCGCCAGTGCCGAGGTCAGCGACCGGCTGCTAAGCGGCGAGCACGTGCCTTATACGGAGTACTACCTCCGGGTCGCCCCGTTTTTCCAGACGAGTTCGGAGCGCTACGACTGGCTGAACCGCATCGTCTCGGTCGGCATCGGACGCCGCGAAGGCGCTCACGTCATCTACGAGGTGTTCCAGATCCTGTGAGCCCGCGTCGCGGCGGTCCGTTGAGCCCGGGTGAGGCCGCGTGCCCCGGAACGTGCCCGCATCGCCCTATTGTATACTTTGTGGTGTCCGGGACTCGGGACTCCGATCGCACCGCGATCGGGCTAATCCCTCGGTTATACCTGATGGATTGCTGGTTAACGGGATGAAGGCCAAAGGACGACGATTGACACAGTAATGCCGGAAAGTGTACAACGAGGCCATCAACCCGACGTCGATCCAGGGAGCGCAGATGCTGCTGCGAGAGCCGTTCGCCAGCCTAGAGGGACATACCGCGGTAGTAACCGGCGGCGCGCGTGGCATCGGATTCCAGGTCGCGGACTCGCTCCGGTCGATCGGCATGAGCCTGCTGCTCATCGACCGGGACGGCGACGAGCTCGACCGCGCGGTGAAGGCCATGCGGGCCGCGGAGGGGACCGGCGAGGTGGCCGGGGTGACCGCCGACCTCGGTGCCGACGACCTGGCGGGGGTGGAGACCGCGCTGGACGAGCTGGCGCCCGTCACGGTGTGGGTGAACAACGCCGGCGGCGTGAGCCACCAGGCCGCCGAGGACACCGATCCGGCCACGTTCGAGGGGCTGTTCAGGAACAACGTCGTCAGCGCGCTGCGCGGCGGCCAGCTGGCGTTCCGCCGGATGACGGCCGCAGGCGCGGCCGGCGGAGCGATCGTCAACATCACCTCGCTGGTCACCGAGAAGGTGCTACCGGAACGGCTCAGCTACTCCACCTCGAAGGCGGCATTGGGGAACGTCACCCGGCACATGGCGCAGGAATGGGGCCCGCACGGGATCCGGGTCAACGCCGTGAGCCCTGGCTACATCGACAGCCGCCTGACCCAGTGGCCGGACGACGACCCGCGGCAGATCTCCAAGCTCGCGACCATGGGCACGCTGGCCCTGCGCCGCCTCGGCCAGGCCAGCGATATCGCCGATACGGTCCTGTACCTGATCTCCCCGCTGGCCTCGTACGTCACGGGGCAGACCATCTTCGTCGACGGCGGCTGGCACCTGACGTGAGCCGCGCGCTCGAGGAACGGACCGAGGTGGCGGATGACTGACTACGACGTGGTGATCGTCGGCGCCGGCGGCGCCGGGCTGACCGCGGCCATCGCCGCCGCCGAGGCCGGCGCGCGGACGCTGGTGTTCGAGAGCGAGCGCGAGGTCGGCGGCTCGATGTCCCAGTCGGCCGGGATGTTCACGGCGGCCGGCACCTCGGTGCAAAAGTCCCTCGGCATCGACGACGACCCCGGTCAGTACTTTCAGCACTACATGGACCTGAACCAGTGGCGCCTGCGGCCCGGGCTGATCCGCATGTTCTGCGAGCAGTCCGCACCGACGTTCGAGTGGCTGCTCGGGCTCGGCCTCAGCGTGCCCGCCCGACGCTCGGCCAACGCCCACATGCCCGGGCTGGCCCGGGCCGGGGTGGAGGCCGTCTGGCGCGGTCACGTGCCGGAAGGCGAAGGCTCGGGGCTGGTCGCGGTGCTAGACGCCGCGCGACGGGCCCGCGGTGCCGAGGTCGTGTTCGCGTCCAGGGTCGAGGGATTGCTGGCCGACGAGAGCGGTGTGCACGGCGTCCGGGTGGATGAGGAGGACGTGAGCGCGGGCGCGGTCATCGTCGCGACCGGCGGCATGGCGCAGAACCGCGGCCTGGCCGAGCGCTTCTATCCCGACGTGCTCGAGGCCGGCCCGGACCTGTTCGCCGTCTCCGGCGCCGGCAGCCGCGGGGACCACGTCCGGTTCGCCGGGCAGGTCGGCGCGGACATGGTCGGCGAGGGCTGGGGCATGCTGTTGCTGACCGCCTACTTCCAGCGTCATCATCACTGGCAGGCCGGCTTCCCGCCGCCCGCGCGGGTCACCGTCGACGCCGCCGGGCGCCGGGTCATGGACGAAGACGCGTCCTACGCGATCGGGGCCGGCATCGCCGCCGACCAGCTGCGCCCGCTGTGGATGATCTTTGACGAGACGGCCAGGACCGCGCTGGCCCCCGGATACATCGCGTGGACGCCGGACGCGGTGGCGGCCGAGGCGCGCAGCGGCCGGACCATCGCCGCGCCGACACTAGCCGAGCTGGCCGCGGCCATGCCCGTGCCTGCCGCTACCCTCCAGGCCACGATCGAGCGCTGGAACACGCAGCTGCCGGTGACCGGCGTGGATCCCGAGTTCGAGCGGCATCTCACGCTGGCGGCCAAGGGAGCCGACCCGCATCTGCCGCCGATCGCGACCCCTCCGTACTATGCGGTCAGGATCGTGCCCGGCGAACTGGTCGTCACCCACTACGGGATGCGGATCGGCCCGGATGCCTCGGTGCTCGATCCGGCTGGAGCGCCGATCAGCGGGCTGTATGCGGCCGGGGAGGCCGGGGGCGGGATCCTGGGCCCCCGTTACGTCGGTGGCGGCAACGCGATTTCCAATGCGATCATCCTGGGGCGGATCGCGGGTCAGGGCGCGGCCAGGCACGCTAGTACGCGCTAGCGTTAGCGGTCTGATCCCGCCGGGTACGACTCCGGGACTGTGCGCAGCAGTGCTGCAGAGGAGGACGAGGTGGGCAAGGCATCTGAGACGGCGTACGCCGTCATCAGGACGCGAATCCTGGCCGGTGATTTCAGCCGCGGCGAGCGCCTGCGCGAGGAGGAACTCGCCCAGCTCGCCGGGGTCTCCCGCACCCCCATCCGGGAGGCCCTGCGCCGCCTGGACGCCGAGGGCCTGGTGGAGTTCCTGCCGAACCGCGGCGCCAGCGTGACCGCCTGGACCGAGCAGGAACTCGACGACCTGTACGAGGCGCGCGCCCTGATCGAGGGGTACGCGGCCCGGCAGGCGGCGACCAGGATCAAACCCGATGACCTGGACCGGCTGTCCGAGCTGGCCCGCGAGATGCACGAACTCGATCCCGGCGCCGACACCGCGGATGAGATGACCCGGCTCAACACCGAGTTCCACCGGATCATCACCGCAGCCGGCGGTAACAGCCACATCGAGTCGCTCGTGCGGGGCATCACCGACGCCTCGCTGGTCTACCGGACCTTCCGCCACTACACCCCGGACCGGCTCATGGCCAGCAAGTTCCACCACGACGAGATCCTGGCCGCCCTGCGGGCCCGGGACGGCGAGTGGGCCTCAGCGATGATCCGGGCCCACATCCTGGCCGCGCGCCCGACCATCCAGTCGCTGATCCGCAGTGCCCCGGACAGTCCTTATCCCGACGGTCCTGACCCGGAGGAGTCCTGACCCCGGTCAGCCCGGCGCAGCCCCCGGCTGGGCCGTCGTCGTCGCCGGGCGGGCCGTCGTCGTCGTCGCCGGCACCATCAGCCGCCGCCTGCCGCCCGAACGCAGCCGGTTGATCCGGGCCAGCCAGTTCGTGCTCTCCGGTTCGTTCTCGAACTGGAAGAACGCCCGGAAATCCACGAAGGTCTGCCAGTCCGCCAGCTCCCACATCAGCATGATCTCGTCCTCGCCGGAGGCCGACGGGGTACGCAGGCAGGACACCTGCCGGATGCCGAAGCCGGTCAGCATCGGGAGGTAGTCCTCCTGCATCGCTTGCAGGTACTCCTGGACCTTGCCGGGGAGGACCTCCACGTGCTCGACCAGGTAGAGCGGGCCGTGGTGATCGCCGACGGTGGGCAGCCGCTCGTCCGGGCTGGCCGCGGGATCAGTCATCTCGTCCTCCGCCGCGCCCGGCTCAAGGTCGCGGTCCAGTTCGCTCCAGCGCAGGCACAAGGACTCGCCGATGACCGCCGCGGGCGACTCCCGGTACATGAAGTGGTCAATGACGTTGCAGTGGTAGGGATGAGACAGGTAGTTCATGTAGAAGTCGACGTTGCGGAACGCGTTGTCCCAGATCAGGTCGTACTTGGCCGGCGGCAGCGCCGGGCGCACCACCGACCGCGTCATGCCCGGGATGTGCTGGGGAGCGTCGTGCAGGACCCGGATGAGCTCGGCCACCGTGTCCTCGCCGACGCCCGGCTTGACCTGAATCGCGTATGCGCGCTTGTACATGGGCGCTCCTTGTCTGGGCAGCGGCTTACGGTCGGCGGCTCACGGCTGGCCGGGCAGCGTCATCTGGCCCCGGATGAACGCGGCCTTGTCGGCGGGCAGCCTGGGGTAGGACCACATCCGGCCCCGGACCAGGCCGGCCCGCCGGGCCGCCGCGATCTGGAACAGGGTGTGCAGCAGGGTCACGCCGAGGCAGTCAACGACCGGAATGCCCGCCGCGACGTGCAGTCCGGCCCGGTGCACCACCTCGCTGAGGATCCCTTCCCCGGGGATCACGGTGTCCGCCTGTGCCGCGGCGCATCCGGCCGCGGCGCGCTCGAACCGCTCGGCGATGTCGGAGGGGTCGGCGAACGCGTCGTCGGCCAGCTCGTGCTCGAGCACGACGGGCTCGAGCACGGCGATGTGCGCCACCCGGCTGGCCAGGCCGTGCCGGGCGACGATGTCCGCGATGATCCGCCGCAGCTGCGGGGTGATAGCGACGATGCCGATCCGCTCGGCGTTGCTGCAGGCCGCGAACAGCGTGGTCTCGGCCACCGAGACCACGGGGATGTCGACGGCGGAGCGAACCGCCCGCAGGTGAGGCTCGCTGTACGAGCCGAGCACGAACGCCGAGAAGCCCTGGTCCTCGGCCTGCAGCGCGTACCCGGGCATCTGCTCCATGAGGACATGCGAGGCGAGCGGGTAGCCGAGCAGGCTCATCGGCGAGAACTCGCCGAACGTGTCGGCCGGCAGGCCGCCGAGGTGGAATTCCGCCGCGCCCTCGAGCACCGCCTCGGCGTGCTTGGTCATGTAGTCCTGGTATGGCCCGGCCCACGCGGCCGAGCTGAGCGACTGCCACCAGATTCGGTCCATCAGCGGTCTCCTGCCTTTCGGTCCCGCCCGGCGGGTTTGCCCAGCAGCTCGCGCAGCCATCCGCCGGTCGCGGTCACCAGGTCGATGTCGATCGTGGTGGCGGCGCCGGAGTCGCGCAGCGCGGCAGCGAGATCCTCGGTCGCGGTGTTCCCGGCGGCCCCGGGCGCGAACGGGCAGCCGCCGACGCCGCCGGCGCTCGCGTCCAGCACCGTGATACCTGACCGCACGGCCGCCAGGGCGTTGGCGACGCCGCGCCCGTAGGTGTCGTGGAAGTGCCCGCGCAGCGGGACCCCGGGCGCGATGCTGGCTACCGCCTCGGCCGCGGCCGTGACCGCCGCGGGAGTGCCCACGCCGATGGTGTCGGCCAGCGCCAGCTCGTCCAGCGGCGACTCGGCCAGCTGTCCGGCCAGCGCCGCCACCGCCTCGGTCTCGACGTCACCGGAAAACGGGCAGCCGAAGGCGACCGAGATCGTGACCGAGACCCGCAACCCGGCCGAGCGGGCCGCGGGAGCGATGGCGGACCACTGCCGGACCAGGTCCGATACCGACGTGCCCTGGTTGCGTTCGCAGAAGGCGTCGGTCACCGGTACCACCACGTTGATCTCGTCGACTCCGGCGGCCAGCGCACGGTCCAGGCCGCGCTCGTTCAGGACCAGGCCGATGTAGGAGACGCCCGCCCGGCGCGGCGCCGACGCCATCACGGCCTCGGCGTCCGCCATCTGCGGTACCAGCGACGGCCGGGCGAAGGACACCGCTTCTATCCGCCGGGCTCCCGCCGCGACGCAGCGCTCGAGCAGCTCGATCTTGCTGGCGGTGGGCAGGATCCGAGCCTCGTTCTGCAGTCCGTCGCGGGGACTGACTTCGACGATCTCGATCAGCGCGCGCGCGTCAGCGCCGGGCCGGCCGGGGTCGGCCTGCGCGGCTGGGCTGGTCACCGGTTCACGCCGATTCGGATTCGGCGGCGGCAGGCTCGGGTTCGGCGGCCTGCTCGGCCCCGGTCTCGCCGAGCAGTTCCTGGTTGTGCTGGCCGAGCTGGGGCCCGAGCCAGCGCACCCGGCCGGGTGTGCGGGACAGGCGGGGCGAGACGTTGTGCATGGGCAGCGGGCCGAGGGTGGGGTGCGGGCGGGTGATGATCGAGTCGCGGGCCGCGAAGTGCGGGTCGTGCAGCATCTCCGGTGCCCGGTACATGGTGGTCGCGGGCACGGAGTGTTCCTCGAGCAGGGTCATGATGTCCTGCGCGCCGCGTCCGGCGGTCCAGTCCGAGATGACCGCGTCCAGCTCGGCCTGGTGGGTGGCCCGGGACGCGTGGGTGGCGAACCGGTCCTTGCCGATGCCGAGGCCGATGACCTCGGCCAGCCGCGCGAACACGCTGTCCTGGTTGGCGGCGATGAGGATCCACTGGCCGTCGGCGGTGGGGTACAGGTTGGACGGCGCCACGCCGGGCAGCACCGCCCCGGTGCGCTCCCGGATACGGCCGCGGACCGCGTACTCGGCCAGCGTCGATTCCATCAGCGACAGCACCGACTCATACAGCGCCACGTCGATGACCTGGCCCCGGCCGGTCCGCTCCCGCTCGTGCAGCGCGGTCAGGACCCCGATGCAGGCGTACATGCCCGCCACCGAGTCGCCCAGGCTGATCCCGCTCCGGCTCGGCGGCGAGCCGGGATCACCGGTGACGTAGCGGATCCCGCCGACCGCCTCGCCGATGGCCCCGTAGCCCGCCCGGCGGGCGTACGGGCCGGTCTGGCCGAAGCCCGAGACCCGGGCCAGGATCACCCCCGGGTTGTCCCGGGCCAGCTCCTCATAGGACATGCCCCAGCGCTCCAGGGTGCCGGGCCGGAAGTTCTCGATCACCACGTCCGCGGCCGCGATGAGCCTGCGGGCGGTGCTCCGGCCGGACTCCAGGTGCAGGTCAGCGGTCACCGATTTCTTGTTCCGGCCGATGATCGGCCACCACAGCGAGTCAGGCTCGCTGTCCGAGGTTCCCCACCGGCGCATCGGATCGCCCCCGTCGGGGTTCTCGATCTTGATCACCTCGGCCCCCAGATCGGCCAGCAGTGAACCGCAGAAAGGCCCGGCAATAAGATGGCCCATCTCGATCACCCGGACGTCCCGCAGCGGAAGCGCCTCGTCCGGTGCTGGCTCAGCGGCTGTCATCGCGGCCATGTCCTCCTGGTCTGACGTCACTGATGCACCCCTGGTCTCAACCAGCTGTTGTATACAAACGGTAGCGCCCTGCCTCGGGCTGGTCAAGTGCTCGCAATGTTTCACTCGTCCGGGTAGGCCGGTCCGCCCGAGGTAACCGCCAGATGTCCCCGGGGCGCACGCGGACCCGCTCGCCGGCTGGTTCCCGGCGTCGCCCGCTATCGGCCGTGGCTGTCTCCATGCGCGGTTCTAAGTGGCATTTCGGGTGAACGAGGCAAGCCGTCGCCCCCGGTTCACCTCGCGCGGGAACGAACCCGGGCCGGTTTCTGGCCGGTGTCGTCCCCGGTGGCCGGGCCGGATCTCGATCGGGTCTCTCTACGGTCAAGATTGCCGGGTGCCCGGTCGCGGCTATTGACACCCTTTATTGCCACGTTGTATACAAGCTCATGAGCTTGACTCGCTGTAGCCGTAGTCGGGTGCCGAACCTGTAACCAATCTCGCACGGCTTGCACCCCAGGCGGCCGCAACCTGCCGTGCGGCCAACACACAGAAGTGAGGGTGTAATGGGCCGACCACGAACACTCGGGCTGACGATCGCCGGCCTTACGGCTGTCGCCATGCTCGCCGCGTGCTCAAGCTCCAGCTCGAGCACGGCCGCGAATAGCACCGGCACCACCGGCGGGAGCAGCACGTCCGGCGCTTATACCATCGGGGTCACGATCCCGCTGAGCGGGTCCGCCGCGTCATTCGGCGTCGTGTCATCGGGCGGGATGAACATCGCTGCCGCCGAGATCAACGCCGCCGGCGGCATCAACGGGCACAAGCTGGTCCTCAAGTACGAGGACGACCAGCTGATTCCCGCGACTGCCGCGACCGACATGCAAGATCTCGCCAGCAGTAACGTATCGCTCGTCTTGACCGGCGGCTCGTCCGTCGTGGAGGCGGAGCTCCCGGCCGCCGCCCAGCACAACATGCTGCTGGTCAATGTCGCCGCCCAGGACGATATCTTCCTGACGAACCCGCGGTACTTCACCTTCATACCGACCAACAACATGGAGCTCGGCCAGCTCGCCTCGCTGGTCTACACCCAGCGGCATCTCACCAAGGTCGCCGTGATCCACTCCAACGACGCCTACGGTGCCAGCGCCTCCGCCGCCTTCATCAGCGGCTACAAGGCGCTGGGCGGCACGGTCACGGACGAGGAAGAGCACCCCGAGGGCACCACCGATTACTCCACTTACCTGCTCAAGATCCGCGCGTCGAATCCGCAGGGCCTGGTCATCTTGTCCAACACGGGCGAGATCGGCCACATCGTCGCCCAGTCCCGGCAGCTCGGCCTCAAAGTCCCGCTGTTTGGCGCCGACTCGGCGCTGTCGCCCGGCGACATCCAGACCGCCGGGGCGGCGATGGACGGAGTCGAGGGCGTCGCGGTCAACTTCTCGCCGGCCTCGTCCGCCGCGGCCACGGCGTTCACCAACACCTTCAAGTCAGAGAATAAGGGGGTAGCCCCGAACAGCTACTCCGCCATCAGCTACATCGCGGTGAACGAGCTCGCCGATGCCATCAAGGCCAGCGGCGGGGACGATCCCACCAAGATCGCGGCTTACCTGCACAGCATCAAGTCCGTGCAGACCATCCTCGGCACGGCTACCGCGGTGCCGGGCAAGCCAGTCATCACCTATCCGATCTACGAATGGCTCTACACCGGAGGGGCCGTCACCCAGCTGAAGTCATAGCGGACAGCACGACCAGGGCGGCGG
>Ga0302229_10000704_pt1 | contig 25920 bp, 22 predicted proteins | sample II_Palsa_N1_3_FD_193518 | JGI IMG/M metagenome (GOLD analysis project Ga0302229, IMG submission 193518) | Peat permafrost microbial communities from Stordalen Mire near Abisko, Sweden - II_Palsa_N1_3 | ecosystem: Environmental > Terrestrial > Soil > Palsa > Peat permafrost | place: Sweden... | reverse complement strand
GCCCGAGCGCGGCCGAGCTGAACACGCGGCGGTACATAGGTATCCGGCGGGCCCGCAGGTAGAGAACCGGGCCGATGCCGAACGGCGCGAGCAGCACGTAGACCGGCGGCAGCAGCAGCGCGATCGGCAGCCACCAGGCGGACAAGAGGTCCCGCGACACCCCGGACGGCTGGCCGAGCCGGCGCATGGCCTCGATGCAGATCACGGCGGGAGCAAGTAGCGCGGCGAACACCGCCAGGTGGCCTGCGCGCGGCTGCGTGTGGGTGAGTTCCCAGCCGATAAGTCCCAGGTCGCAGGCGAGGATGCCCAGCACGTATACGACCAGTGAAGTCGGCATGGTAAGCAGGGGCCAGCCCGATGTGAGCCCGGGAGGACAATCCCTCCACGGCCCCCAGCGCGGGGACCACCTGATCAGGCGCCGAAGATCCCGGTGGCGCCGCCCGATCGCCTCTTGGACTGCTGACATGCCTTCCGCCTCGGTCAGCTAGGCTGATGCGGACCCCCGCCAGGCCCGGTTATCACGTTGGGTAATATTGTAAATGCGGTGAGTGCCAGCGCGTCGGCAAAACCGGTATGTTAGCTGGCCCGTCCGGGGGGACGGCGGATGGCGAGCGCTTCCAACCAGCAGTGACTCAAGAGAAGACACGCCGTTGCTGTGACAGATAGTACGATTGGCGCCGCTGGAGCGGCTACGCTACGGTATGCGGCGTATCCGCTCCGTGCGGCGCCCGATTTGAGGGGGGTAGATCGGTGCGAGGCGTTATCTGGATCTAGCACTCAGAAGGGGACTGACGGTGCTGACGACGCCGTGGCGTCGGTCGCCTCGTCCTCCTCGAGATCTTGCGTCGTGACTTCGGCTTCGCCGAGGCCGGCAAGTTCACGTCCGAAATGCTCGATCGCCTCATCGTCGAGCAAGTCCTGGTCCTCGGTCAGCTCTCGACCGTCGGCCATGTCCTGCGATGTTGCGGCCACCGAGCCGCCTTCGGTGGTCACGGGACGGTGCAGACGCAGGTAGTTGGCTACGCCGCGGTTCATGTCATGCCCGACGGTGTCGGCCACGATGTCGATCACGGTCCGGGACACCCCGTTCTTGTCCGTGAACGTCCGGGACCTGAACTTCCCCTTGATCATCACTGGGTCGCCCTTGCGCAGGCTAGCCCGGACGTTTTCACCGAGCCTGCGCCAGCAGCTGACGTCGTAGTACGACGTGTCCCCGTCGCGCCACTCGTTGGTCACCTGGTCCCGCACGCGAGGCGTCGTGCCCACGCGCAGATCGGTGACCAAGACGCCGTTCTTGGTCGGGCGCTGAATTGGGTCCTGGGCTACGAAGCCCACGAGCGTCACGTATCCGCCCTGGCTCATCACGATCCTCCTTGGGGATGCCCGGCAGCCCCACGGCTGCCGGTTCCTCCACGGTGCCGCGATGCGCCTCCCCCCGCCGTGCCTCATCGCGCCCCTGTGGATAACCCCGACAAAGCAGGCACGCCTGTGGACAACCAGTTGCCATCCGCGACGCGTTGCGCGATAATGCCGCGCCATTCTCAACCCAGAACGGCGCGGATCGAACGGGACAGCTCGCCTGGTACGTCGGGGACGAGCAGGTGGACACCGCCGCGGACCACGTCGCGGCCGCTGATCACGACGTCGGTGACGTCGGCCGCGGTGGCGGCGAACACGGCCGCCTCCAGGACCGCGGCCTCGGCGGTGCCCGCGGTCCGCACGGTGTCCAGGGACACGGCGACCAGGTCGGCCCGGGCGCCGGGGGTGATCTCTCCCGCGTCAGGCCAGCCCAGGCTGGTGTGCCCGTCGGTAGTCGCGGAGCGCATCAGGTCCTCGGCGGTGAAGTGGCCGCGGGCGCGGCGGGCCAGGCGTTCGGCGTACTCGACGCCGCGTGCCTCAGCCAGGATGTCGATCACCGCGTGGCTATCGCTACCCAGGGTCAGCGGGCAGCCCGCCGCGGCCAGGGCCTGGGCCGGGGCCAGGCCGTCACCCAGGTCGCGTTCGGTGGTCGGGCACAGGCAGGCGAACACTCGCTCGCCGCCGAGCAGTTCCAGGTCAGCGTCGTCCAGGTGGGTGGCATGCACGACCGTCGTCCGCGGGCCGAGCACGTCCTGCTCGTACAGCAGTCGGGTGGGCGACATCCCGTAGACCGCCTGGCACGCCTCGTTCTCGGCCCGCTGCTCGGACAGGTGGACGTGCAGCGGGGCGCCGAACCGGTGGGCCCAGGCCACCACCGGGTGCATCTGCCCCCGCGGCACCGCGCGGACGGAGTGGATCGCGGCGCCGACCTGGGCGTGCGGGGCGATCATGCCGTGCTCGTCGCAGTCGAAGGCGGTGACCCGCGCCGCCCAGCGCACGGCGTCGCCGTCACTGAACCGCAGCTGGGGTCCGGCCAGCGGCAGCAGGCCTTCCTCGGCCAGGCCGCCCGTCAGGTAGCAGGTGTCGAGCAGCGTGATGCGCAGGCCCGCCTCGGCGGCGGCGTCCACCAGGGCGCGGCTCATGATGTTCGGGTCGGCGTACGGGTGCCCGCCCGGCTGGTGGTGCAGGTAGTGGAACTCCCCCACGCAGCTCACCCCGGCCAGCGCCATCTCGGCGAAGGTGGCCCGGGCCAGCCGGTAATAGCTGTCCGGGTCGAGCCGGCCCGCGACCTCGTACATCCGCTCGCGCCAGGTCCAGAACGTGCCGCGGTCGGCCTGGGTAACAGAGCGCAGCGCGCGGTGGAACGCGTGTGAGTGCGCGTTGGCCAAGCCGGGAAGCGTGAGGCCATGAAGGCGTGTCGTGTCGGGCGGGGCTGGCGCGCCGGGGGCGACGGCGGTGAAGCGGTCGCCGTCGGCTTCGATCAGGACGTCGCGGCGGACGCCCTGGCCGGGGAGCCAGGCCAGGTCGGCCAGCCAGCGGCGAGGAACGGACTGGGTGGCCTGGGTCACGTCGGGCCCGCGAGGTCGGCCAGGACGGCGGCCAGGGCGGTGACGCCGGCTTCGCAGTCGGCCAGGTCGGCGTGTTCGGCGGGCGAGTGCGAGATGCCGGTCGGGTTGCGGACGAACAGCATGGCGGCCGGGACCCGGGCGGCGAGGAACCCGGCGTCGTGCCCGGCGGCGGTGGGCAGCACCGGCGTGCTGATCCCGGCCGCGGCGAGGGTGGCGGCGATCCGGTCCCGCAGACCCTCATCGAAACGCACGAGCGGGGTGACCGACTCTTCGCGCACGCTGAGCGTGACCCCGTGTTCTTCCGCAAACCCTGCTGCGGCCGAACGGACCGTGGTGACCGTCCTGGCCATGGTTTCTTCGTCCGCGGCGCGGGCGTCCAGCCAGGCCCGGACCGCCGAGGGCACCGCATTGGTGCCGTTCGGTTCGACGATGACCTTGCCGAACGTGGCCACGGCGCCGTTCTCCGCGGCGGCCTGGCGGGCGGCCAGCACGGTACCCGCGTAGGGCAGCATCGGGTCGCGGCGGTCGGCGAGCCGCGCCGTCCCGGCGTGATCGGCGCGGCCCGTGAAGTCGAACCGCCACCGCCCGTGCGGCCAGATCCCCTCGGCCAGGCCCAGGGCGGCGCCCTGGGGGGCGAGCGCGCGACCCTGCTCGACGTGCAGTTCGACGAAGGCGGCGATGCCGTCCAGCAGGTCGTCGCGGGGACCGAGGTAGCCGGGATCTTGACCCGCGGCGATCATGGCCTGCGCCAGCGTGGTGCCGGCGTCGTCGGTTAGAGCCCGCGCGGCGTCCGGGTCGACGACCCCGGTCAGCAGGCGGCTGCCCAGGCACGAGACGCCGAAGCGCGCGCCTTCTTCCTCGGTGAAGGCGGCAAGAACCACGCTTCGTTCGGGATAAAAGGGCTTGGCTTTCAGCAGGTCCACGGCGGCCAGGGCGGTGACGACGCCCAGTGCCCCGTCGAAGCCGCCGCCGTCCGGGACCGAATCCAGGTGGCTGCCGGTCACGACGGCACCGGGGCCCTTCGGTCCCCACCAGGCCCACAGGTTGCCGTTGTTGTCGGTTTCCACGGCTAGGCCGCGCCGCTCGGCCTGGCCGGTGAACCAGGCCCGGCAGGCCGTGTCGGCCGGCGTCCAGGAGTAGCGACGGTAGCCGCCGGTCTGCGGGTCGCGGCCGATCGGCTCGAGCTCGCGCCAGAGCTCGGCGAAGGTCATCTCTGCTCGGTCATGGGCACCCGGATGCCGCGCTGGACGGCGACAGCCGCGGCCTGTTCGTAGCCGGCGTCGGTGTGCCGGATCACGCCCATCGCGGGGTCATTGGTCAGCACACGCTCCAGCTTCTGGGCGGCCTGGTCGGTGCCGTCGGCCACGCAAACCTGGCCGGCGTGGATGGAGCGGCCGATGCCGACCCCGCCGCCGTGGTGAATGGACACCCAGGAGGCGCCGGAGGCGGTGTTGACCAGGGCGTTCAGCAGCGGCCAGTCGGCGATCGCGTCCGAACCGTCGGCCATGCCCTCGGTCTCCCGGTAGGGCGACGCGACCGAGCCGCAATCCAGGTGGTCACGGCCGAGGACGATCGGGGCCTTGAGTTCGCCGCTCTTCACCATGTCGTTGAAGCGAAGGCCGGCCAGGTGGCGTTCGCCGTAGCCGAGCCAGCAGATCCGGGCCGGCAGGCCCTGGAAGTGGACCTTCTCCTCGGCCAGCCGGATCCACCGGGCCAGGGCCTCATTCTGCGGGAACAGGTCGAGGATGGCCCGGTCGGTGGCGGCGATGTCGTTCGGGTCGCCGGACAGCGCGACCCAGCGGAACGGGCCCTTGCCTTCGCAGAACAGCGGCCGGATGTAGGCCGGGACGAAGCCCGGGAACTCGAAGGCCCGGTCGTACCCGGCCAGCTGGGCCTCGCCGCGGATCGAGTTGCCGTAGTCGAACACCTCGGCCCCGGCGTCGAGGAAGCCGACCATGGCGGAGACCTGCTCGGCCATCGAGTCGCGGGCCCGTTGGGTAAAGCCTTCCGGGTCTTCGGCGCGCAGGGCGGCCATGTCCTCGAAGTCGACGCCGCGGGGCAGGTAGGTGAGCGGGTCGTGGGCCGAGGTCTGGTCGGTGACGATGTCGATGGGCGCGTGGTGCTCGAGCAGCTTCGGGAAGATGTCGGCGGCGTTGCCGAGCAGGCCGATCGACAGCGCCTCGCCTTTGTCGCGGGCTTGGGTGGCCCTCTTGACGGCGTCGTCGACGTCTTTGGCCTGCTCGTCGAGGTAGCCGCCCTCGATCCGGCGGGTGATCCGGGACTGGTCGCAATCGACGCAGATGACCACGCCGCCGTTCATGGTCACGGCCAGCGGCTGAGCGCCGCCCATGCCGCCCAGGCCGGCGGTCAGGGTGATGGTGCCGCGGAGGCTACCGCCGAAGCGTTTGGCGGCGATCGCGGCGAACGTCTCGTAGGTGCCCTGCAGGATGCCCTGGGTGCCGATGTAGATCCAGGAGCCGGCCGTCATCTGGCCGTACATGGTCAGGCCGAGCTGCTCCAGGCGGCGGAACTCCTCCCAGGTGGCCCACTGCGGGACCAGGTTGGAGTTGGCGATGAGCACTCTGGGGGCCCACTCGTGGGTTTTTACTACGCCGACCGGCTTGCCCGACTGGACCAGGAGCGTCTCGTCGTTCTCGAGGCCTTGCAGGGTCCTGATGATCGCCGCGTAGGCGTCCCAGCTGCGGGCGGCGCGACCGGAGCCGCCGTAGACGATGAGCTGGTCGGGGTGTTCGGCCACCTCGGGGTCGAGGTTGTTCATGAGCATGCGCATCGCGGCTTCCTGCGGCCATCCCTTGCAGGTGAGCTGGGAGCCGCGCGGCGCGTGAATCGGTTCGTGGCTGGCGGGCATGTGCCCATCATGGCAGGGCGGTAATCGAGGTGACAGGCGGGCGTTCGGTTGGTAGGTTCGGCGGCTGTGCGGCGCGTCTCGGTGGTGGGGACCTCAGGCTCGGGCAAGTCGACGCTCGCTTCGTCGCTGGCGCGGATCCTCGGCGCGCCCTGGCTGGAACTGGATTCCGTCTACCACCAGCCGGACTGGCAGCCGCTGCCCGCGGCGGAGTACCAGGCGCGGGTAGCCGCTGCGGTGGACGGCGAGCGCTGGGTCATCGACGGCAACTACAGCACGGTCCGGGACATCGTGTGGGCGCGGGCCGACACCGTCGTCGTCCTCGACCTGCCGAAGCGGATCGTGATGCGCCGGATCATCTGGCGTACCGTCTTGCGGGTGGCGGGGCGGACCGAGCTGTGGAACGGCAACCGCGAGCGGTGGCGGAACCTCTTCACCCTGGACAAGGAGGAGTCGGTCATCGTCTGGGCCTGGCAGACGCACGCGAGGAATCGGGCGCGGTACGAGGCGGCCATGACCGACTCGGCTTACGGGCACCTGCGCTTCTTTCGCCTCACGAGCCCCAGAGCTGTGCGCCGGTTCCTGCGCGACGCGGGGTATCCCCCGCTTACTGCGGTGGATTAGGGTTCCTGGGAGGGTTTTAGGCGCTATGGACCCCCAGACGCTCCCGCACGCCCGAACGCTCCCGGGAAATGGGGTGGGTGGGGCTGGTGGGGCTGGTGAAGGGCTAGGCGGCGACTAGCTCGGTGGGCTCGGCGATGACGTCGACCAGGGCGCCGTTGCGCATCACGGTGATCGCCAGCGGCTGGCCGATCGCCTCGGAGAACATCTGCCGCTGCAGGTCCTGGGAGACCGCGACCGGCTTGCCGGCCACGGTGAGCAGCAGGTCCCCGGCGCGCAGGCCGGCCCGGTCGGCGGGGCCGCCGGCCACCACCTGGGCGACGAGCAGGCCGGTCTTGCGACCCAGGCGCTCCCGCCAGGCGGCGGGCACCGGACCCGGCATCATGGCCAGGCCCAGGTAGGCACGCCGGACCCGGCCGTCGGCCATCAGCGCGGAGATGATCCGGCGGGTGGTGCCGTTGACCGGGACCGCCATGCCCAGGCCCACGCCGGCCACGGCGGTGTTGATGCCGACCACGCGGGCGTTCGCGTCGGCCAGCGCGCCGCCGGAGTTGCCCGGGTTGAGCGCGGCGTCGGTCTGGATGACGTCCTCGATGACCCGGCCGCGGGCGGGCAGGGAGCGGCCGAGCGCGCTGATCACGCCGGCCGTGACCGAGCCGGCCAGGCCGAGCGGGTTACCGATCGCGACCACAAGCTGGCCGACGACGAGCTGGTCGGCCTCGCCGAGCTCGGCCGGCGCCGGGGTCTCGCCGTTCGCGCGTAGCACCGCCAGGTCGGACAGCGGGTCGGCGCCCACCACCCGGAACGGCACCGAGGTGCCGTCGGAGAACGCCGCGGTGCCGCCGTTCGCCTGGCCGACCACGTGCGCGTTGGTGAGCAGGAACCCGTCGCCGGTGAAGACGACGGCCGAGCCGAGGCTCTCCCCCGTCCCTCCCCGGCTGCCCTGACGCGGGACGCGCAGGCTCGCGACCTTGGGCGTGAGCCGTTCGGCCGCGCCGGAGACGATCTGCGAGTACGCGTCCAGCGGGTTACTAGCCTCCATGTGATCTCCCGGGGCATCCGTATCTTGATTACAGCATTACAGTGCAACAGGGAGTTGGGAAGGCTGCTTACCCGGAGGCGTTCCGCCCGTGGCTTAATCGTTCGTGGCCGGGGCTTTGCTGGCGCTGGCGGTGCCGTCGTTGGCGCTGGCGTGGCTGGCCAGGCCGACGGGATTGCCTTCCGGATCGACGATGGTGGCCAGCGTGCGGTTGGGGCCGTCGGGTGACGGAGGATCGATGATCTCGCCGCCGTGCTGGACGACGGTGGCCAGCGTCTGGTCCAGGTCGGCCACGTGGATCCAGATCATCGGTCCGGCGTCCGGGGCTGGCGGGCGGCCCGGCACCCACTGGCCGATCAGGCCAGGGGACTCAAAGTCCTGGTAGGGGTGTTCGGTCGGCCAACCGAAGACGGCCTCATAGAACGCGGCCGCCCGGGCGCTGTCGACGGCCGGCATCTGCAGGTAGCAGACCTGCCCGTGCACGAGCCTGCGGGCCCGGGCGGCCTCGTTGCCTTCCTGGGTCATGCTTCTGCCCTTCTGTGCTGTTACCTTCCCGCGCCGGCACCTTCTTGCGCGGGGGCGGGTTCGTTGGCTGGTCGGCACTGGACTACGAAGCGGCCGGAGGCTTGGGTGCCCGCAGCCAGGATTTCGAGCCCGGCTCGCTTGGCCAGTTCGGTGAACTGGGTGAGCGTATTGGTCTTGCCGCCTGCGACCAGCATGTCGATGCCCAGGGACCGCGGTGCGTCGTCGGCGGAGACGCCGCCGAGGACGGCGACGGTTCCCCGGGTTGTCGCGGCTTGGGCGGCTTGGGCGGCTTGGGCGGCTTGGGCGCAGCGGCGGAGGATGGCGACCGTCTCCTCATCGGGCCAGTCATTCAGCACGCTCTTGAGGAGGTACAGATCGGCTCCGGAGGGCAGCGGGTCGAAGAAGCTCTGGCCTTGGAGGGTGACCCGGTCGGCGACCCCGGCGCTGGTCAGAAGCTCGCTGGCCCGGGCGATGGTGCCGGGGAAGTCGACCAGGATGCCCTGCACGTGGGGATGGCGGCGCAGCAGGGAGGCCAGCATGGCGCCGGTGCCGCCCCCGACGTCCACCACCGCGCGGATCGCGTCCCACCCGCCGGCGAGCTCGATGTCGAAGTCCGGCGTGCCGTGCCCGGCGGGTCCCATGAGCGCGTCGAAGTCCGCCGCGATCTTCGGGTGCGCGGCGAGGTCCTCCCAGAACGGCCGGCCGAACACCTTCTGGTAGGCGGGCTGGCCGGTGCGGACGTAGTCCAGCATCGTGCCCCAGGTGTGGGCCATCCGGCCCCCGATGCCCTCAAGATCCAGGAAGCGCGCGGGATCGGCGAGCTGCTCGGCTGCGTGATTGCAGGCGAAGTGCCCGGGCGCTGGCTGCCGGAACACGCCCTTGGCGACCAGGTGGTCCAGGACGGCGTGCAGCGCATCGCGGTCGCAGCGGGCCGCCACGGCCAGGTCGGCAATGTCGTGGTGGCCTTCCGCGATGAGGGCGGGAATGCGCAAGGTGGCGGCGACCATCAGGCACCAGGGCGTGGCCAGGTCGAGCAGCTGGTCGATATCGGCGCTGTCTTCAGCCTCAGGCCGCCCGGACATACCACCTCCGTCACGCGTGCCGGTCATGTTCCGGTAACGATGACGATGATCTGGCCGGGTCAGCGCCGTCGCGAGCAGCGGCCAGCTCGGCGCGGAAGCGCTCGTAGTCGGCGAGTTCGCGCCCGGCCGGAGCTAGGACGAGCTCGCTGGTGACGGCGGCGATCCGGGACATGATGGCCTGATTGGCTTGTTCTCGCTCGCGGTCGGCCGCGAGCACCACCATGTTCTGGCACCACGATTCGATCAGCCCGCCCAACAGCAGCAGCGCGACCACCATGACCCCGAGCCAGGGGGCGAGCGCGGTGTCGCTGATCAGCGACGACGACTTGTGCGACCCGTGCAGGGACAGGATCAGCACGATCCAGACCAGTCCGGCCAGTGTCAGGAGCATCAGCAGCCACTGCACAGCCGCGATCAGCCGCCACCACCCGGTGACCTTGTCCCGCGACGGCAGCCCCTGGGCCACGGCCGCGCCCAGCGCGGCCTGGGCCTCGTTGGCCCGCGACCGGGCCGCCGCCCGTACAGTCCGCGACCAGGGCTCCGGCAGCGAGCCGCCGACCTCCTCGGCGAACACCGTGATCGCGTTGTCCATGTCGGAACGCTGCGCTTGCGCGCCATCAGCGGACTCGCCGGCCAGCAGCTTGCGCGCCGAGGTTGGCGCGCCGCCGCGCAGCCGCGCGACCAGCCGCGCGGGCGGCCAGCCGATGTAGCTCATGGCCCGGCGTTCGCGGGCGCCGTTCAGGGTCTCCGTCGCGGCTGCCACGCCGGCGGCCTTGGCGGACGCGGCGGTCAGCGCGGCGGCCGGCCCGGAGGGAATGTACATCACGGGATCGAGGGCGGGCGCCCCGCCGCCCGGGCGGTCGGACGAGGCGTCTTCCCACGGCGGACGCGACGTGGAGGCCGGCTTAGTGGGCGCGGCGGTCGTCTGCCAGGGCTGCCAGTCAGCGGCGCTGGCCGTGCGGCCGTTCGCCGGGGCGTCCGGGCTCGTTCCCGCGCCGGGCTTTCCCGCGCCGGGCTCGTTCTCGGTCTTGTCGGACCAGGGCGGCCGGGACGCCTGCGCCGTGCCTGCCGGCTCCTCCGCCGCGCGGCTATCGACCCAGCCGTCGTGCTCCCAGGGCGGCCGTTCCAATGTCTGGGTGTTGGCGGGGGCGGGTCCGTTGCTGACCGTCGCGGTCGCCTCGGTGGTCGGTGCGGCCACCAGCTGCGCGGACGCCACGGGCGCCAGCCAGCCGGGCACGGAGTCACCGGCGTAGACGGCGAACCGCTCCAGCAGAGCATCGATGTCGGCCGCGATCCGGTCGCTGGCCGCCTGCCGGGCCGCGACCACGGTGGCCAGCGTGCGGCGCAGCTCGTCAAGGCCGGCTCCGGTGGCCGCGGAGGTCACCAGCACCGGCGTCTCCGACAGTCCCTCGGCGTCGAGCAGCCGACGCAGGTCGGCCGCGCAGTCGGCGACTTGCTCGGGGGTCAGCGTGTCGGACTTGTTGAGCACCACGGTGGTCACGGCCGCGTGCCCGGCCAGCGGGACCAGGTACCGCCGGTGAACGGACGCGTCCGCGTACTTCAACGGGTCGAGCACCCAGACCAGCATGTCCGCCAGCTTGACCAGGCGGTCGACCATCGCCGCCGAGCCGGTGACCACCGAGTCGTGATCGGGCAGGTCGAGCAGGAGCAGCCCGGTCAGCGACGCCTCGCCCTCGTCGAGCGCGCTGGCCCGCGCGTAGCGGTGCCGCCGCTGCACGCTGAGCCAGTCCAGCAACGGGGCGGCGCCCTCCATCCCCCACACGCACGCGTGCAGGTGCTTGGTGGTCGGTCGCATCACTCCGGCAGGAGAGAAGGTCGCCCCGGCCAGGGCGTTGAACAGCGAGGACTTGCCGCTCCCGGTACCGCCCGTCAGGGCCACCACGGTGTGCGAGGCGGACATCCGCATTCGCTCACCGGACCGCCGGAGCAGCTTCTCCGCGTCGGCGAGCAGTTCCTCGTTGAACCCTTCGGATCCGGTTCGCCCGGCCGCGATCCTGGCCAGCTCGGTGAGAGCGGCCAGCCTGGCCGGCAGGCGTGAGTGGCTCAGCCCGCTCACCCCGATCGTGTTCGCTGTCACCTGACCGCCTCGAGCGAGTATTCCGCCTGGTACAGCCGGATCGCCGCAACCTCATCGCACGGCCCGGCCGCCTCGATCACCTCGACGTACCTGACCATTTCCTCGTCCAGCAGCAGCCGGACCCGTTGGATCAGGTCGGCACGGGCCTTGGCCAGGATCCCGGCCAGCATCCCGGCGCCGTACACCGAGGCCAGCAGCCGCCGCGGTTCGGTGTAGATGTTGGTGTCCTCGTCCTCGGTGGCTGGCGTGTCCGCGCCTGGTGCGTCCTCGCCGAGCATGGCGACCAGGACGACCAGGGCGAGCGACTCGTCGTCGAAGAAGGTCCGCTTGGCCCCGGTCCGGTGGTCCTCGGCGTCGACCAGCCGGGCCAGATGGTCCTGCCAGGCGCCGACGGCGCGCGCCGCGCGCAGCGACAGGTCGGGCGAGGACCGGCTGAAGGCGGTGGCCTGGCTGGCCTCCGACGGCTCGGCCGCGCCGGTCCCGAAGGCGGATTCGAAGACCTGGTTGGCGTACTCGCCGCGGGCCCGGTCGGCGGCGGCATCCTCCAGCAGTACGGTGCCGGCGGGGCTACCGCGCCAGCTGCCGTCCACGTGCTCGGCAGCGCGGTCCGTGATGGACACGATGAACGACTCTATCGCCGAGCGCAGCGCGGTGTTCAGCGCCGCGGGCCGCGACGCCCCTCGCCGCGCGCGCTTGCCCTTCCGGCCGGCGCTCTTCGCGGGCTTTCCGCCGCGGCGTGGCCGTAGGTCACCGCCGACCACGCAGTCCTGCCAGCGCGCCAGCACCTCGCCGGTGAGCAGGCTGCCGTTCTTCAGGCCGGCGTTCGCTTCGGCGAAGGCCCGCTCATAGGAGGCCTCCGCGGTCCGCCGCAGCTCCGCGCGCAGCACGACCTGGGCTTCGACGTGAGCGGCCATGGCCGCAACCCGCGACTTGAACGTGTCGAGCACGCCCGACATGGTCTGCGAGAGCACCGCGACCCGCCGGTCGCTCCGGGCGGCGGTGTCGGCCAGCCAGTCGCGGATCGGCTGGTAGGACTCGGGCGGCAGCATGCCGTCGATGAGCGGGGTCTCCAAGATGACGAAGCGGTTGTCCGCCGCGATCCCGTTCGCGTCGAGCATGGCGTTGAAGTGCTCGCTGAGCTCGGTCCGGTAGGTCTGCGGGACCCGGGACAGGACCACCCCGAGTGAGGCCTTCCGCTCCCGGGCGTGCTGGAGGATCTCCCAGACCGGCCCGTCGGCGTACCGGCTGGCGCTGGTCATGAACAACCACAGGTCCGAGGCGTCCAGGAACTGGTAGGCGAACTCGTGGTGGGCCTTGACCACCGAGTCGATGTCGGGGGTGTCCAGCAGCGCGATACCCCGCGGCATGCCCTCGCTGGCGGCCAGGACCAGCAGGCCGTCTCGGCCCGGCCGGGCCAGCCCTTCCTGGCGGACCCGGGGCAGGGTGGGCAGGAAGTTGTTCTCGGCGAACCAGTCGATGTCATCGGGGTGGCAGGCCAGGACCGGGCTGTTGGTCGTCGGCCGGCGCACGCCGGTCGCGCTCACGTGGGTACCGACGATGCTGTTCACCAGGGTCGACTTCCCGGCGCCTGTGGAGCCGACCAGGGCCACCAGCACGGGCGCGGCGGACCGGCGTACCCGGGGCAGCAGGTAGTCGTCGATCTGGCTGAGAAGCTTGGTGCGTTCGGTCTTCACCTCGGCCGAACCGGCGATCTCGAACACCAGCGGGACGGCCGCGATCCGCTTGCGCAGGTTGAGCAAAGCCGCCTCGAGCAGCCGCGCGTCTACCCGCACGTGCGACTCGGCGGCCGCGTGGGACCCCGCGCGCGTCCGGGAGGGGGCCGGGGAAGCCGGGGACGAGGCGGTTGCGCTCGCGGGGGACCCGGCAGCGCTCGCGGGGGACCCGGCAGCGGTGACATCCTCGGGGCGGTCGGCCACGGCGGGGGCAGCCGGGATCACGACGTCGGCCGGGCCGGGGACACTGGCCGGGCCGGGGGCATCGGCGGGACCCGCTGCGTGGCGCGGACTCTGGTGGCGGACCGTATCGTCATCTCCTGCGGCGTCATCCGCACGATCCGAATCGCCCATGTCATCCGGTTGGTCGGCTTTGGTCGGCTGGTTCGCTTGATCTGCCAGCGGCGGCCGAGACGTCGGGACTTGGGAGGCCTGGGACTGGTTTTCTTCCAGGTGAGGCTGAGGCTCTTGAGACGCGGACGGCTGAGGTAGCTGGGACGCTGGCGGCTCGGATGCTGGCGGCTGGGACGATCCCGGGGGCCCGGAGGACCCAGCCGAGGATCCCGCGGGGCCGGGTCCGGATGCCTCCGGTCTACCGCGGGCATGCATTCCGTGGGTGTCATCCCCGTTCCGTCGCTGGCCCTCACCACCGCCCGAAGTAACACTGGTCTCATGGCTGACGCCAGGGTCTTCAAAGTCGGCAGCCGCAACAGCGCCTACGCCGGGCTCGCCATGCCGACCGGCTTCAGACGCTGCGGACGCCGCCACACCCTGACCTTCCATCGTTCCAACGGCCTCCTCAAACCCCTGGAACCCCCCGCGCTCCTCGGGGGGATTGGTTTCTACCGGGGTTTCCGGCAGTCACCTAGCACGCGGAGTTTATCCCCTTCACCAGGCGGTTACATCGCGCATGAGCTCTGTTATCTCAGCCGCGACATTCACTACGTCACCGACCACGACGATCGCGGGCGGCCGGATGCCCTCTCGTGTCACCATGCCTTCCATTTGTTCCAGTGATGAGATAATTGTGCGCTGCGTCGGCATCGTCCCGTCTGCGATTACAGAAACGGGCGTGTCCGGACTGCGTCCGTGTCGGAGCAGTTCGGCGGCCACCGCGCCGATCCGCTGCACGGCCATCAGCAGGACCAGGGTCCCATTACTGCCGCCGAGCAGCGCCCAGTCCACCGTAGACCGATCGTCGCCCGGCGGGACGTGAACCGACACAACATGAAACTCCTGCGCCACCCCCCGGTGGGTCACTGGCAGCCAGGCGCTGGTGGGCACGCCCACCGCGCTGGTCACCCCCGGCACCACGATGACCGGGACGCCGGCCCGCAGGCAGGCCAGGACCTCCTCGGCGCCCCGGCCGAAGACGAACGGGTCGCCGCCCTTGAGCCTGGCTACGAACCGGCCGGCCCGGGCCCGGTCGACAAGAGTGGCATTGATCTGCTCCTGGGGCATGGCGCGACCGTAGGGGATCTTGCTGACGTCGATGATCTCGACGTCCGCGGGCAGTTCGTCGAGCAGCGAGCGGGGGGCCAGCCGGTCGGTGAGCACCACGTCGGCCTCGGCTAGCAGTTGCCGACCGCGCACCGTGATCAGCCCGGGATCGCCGGGGCCGCCGCCGATGATCGCCACCCCGCTTCGGTGCCCGCGCCCGTGCCGGGCGCTCAGCTGACCGGTCCGCAGCCCGGCCAGGATCGCGTCTCTGATCGCCGCGCTGTGCCGCGGGTCGCCGCTGAGCACGCCGACCCGCACATCGTCGGCCCGGCCGGAGGCCGGCGTCCACGCCGCCGAGAGCTGCGCGTCGTCGGCCCGGACGCACCAGGTCCGCTGCTGTTCGGCGGCGGCCGCGACGGCCGCGTTCACCGCGGGGTCGTCGGTGCAGGCGCAGACCAGCCAGGCACCGGCGCAGTCGCCGTCGGCGTAGCCGCGTTCCTCCCAGCGGATCCGGCCTGCCGCGGCCAGGTCCTCCAGGGACGCGGTAACCGCGGGCGACACCAGGACGATGTCGGCGCCCACGTCGAGCAGCGTGGGGATCCGGCGGGTGGCAACCGCTCCCCCGCCGACCACGAGCACTCGGCGCCCCTGCAGCCGGAGTCCCAGCAGGTACGGGTCCATGGTTCCTCATCCTCCTGGGCTAACGACGTCGTTACTACCACGGCGCGCCCGGCCGGAGCGGCCCATCGTCCCGGCGGCGAGGGGCGGCCGTGCCAAGAAGAAATAGCGTAAAGCGGCAAACGGGGCTCAGTGCTCCGGCGTCCCGCTGTCACGGCTCTTCAGCGGGCCCGGCATTGGGATGGCTACAGCACCGCTGGAGCCTTGCTGCCGCTATGGCGACACCGATGCTCCATCGGTGTCGCTGAGCCTGGGAAATACCAGCACCATTGGTAACGCTAGCCGCTGTGGTCGCGGGACGGAGCGCGCCCCAACCGGACCCTGGCCCAGGGTGCCGGTTGGGACCGGTACAGCGTGCCATCGTCCCCGGTTAGCACCGGTGAGGATCGGAGATCGCTAAGGTCGCTGGGGGCTGTGGTGCTGGAGGGTTGGCGGGGTCAGGGGCTACTGCTTTTCGGTGACGCCGGCGGAGTCGAAGGTGGCGACGTCGCGGAGGGCGCGGGCGGCGCTTTGGATTAGGGGCAGGGCGAGGAGGGCGCCGGTGCCCTCGCCGAGGCGCAGGCCCAGGTCGACTAGCGGGGTCAGCCCGAGGCGATCCAAAGCCATGGCGTGCCCGGGCTCGACGCTGCGGTGACCCGCGAAGCAGGCCCCGGTCACGTCGGGGGCCAGGGCCGCCGCGGCCAGCGCGGCGGCACCCGAGATGACCCCGTCCAGGATGACCGGGACGCGCAGCGCGGCGGCGCCCAGGATGAACCCGGCCAGGGCGGCGTGCTCGAAGCCGCCGAACGCGGCCAGGACGCCCACCGGGTCGGCCGGGTCGGGGCGGTGCAGGGCCAGGCCGCGGCAGACGACGTCGACCTTCCGGGCGTAGGTGGCAGCGTCGATCCCGGTGCCGCGGCCGGTCGCCTCGGCCGGGTCGGCGCCGGTGAAGGCGCAGATCAGCGCGGCCGACGCGGTGGTGTTGGCGATCCCCATGTCGCCGGTGATCAGGCACCGGTTGCCCGCGGCGACCAGGTCTCTGGCAATCTCCAGGCCGACCGTCAGCGCGGCCACGGCCTGCTCGCGGGTCATCGCAGGCCCGGCGGTGAAGTCCGCCGTGCCCGGCGCGATCTTGCGGGGCAGCAATCCCGGCACCGGCTCCAGCGCGGCGGCCACCCCGACGTCAACCACCGTGACCTCGGCGCCGGCCTGGGCCGCGAACGCGTTGACCACCGCCCCGCCGGCCAGGAAGTTGGCCACCATCTGGGTCGTCACCTCCTGCGGCCAGGGCGTCACGCCCTGGGCGTGCACGCCGTGGTCGGCAGCGAAGACCGCCACGCAGGCCGGCTCGGGCAGCGGCGCGGGAGAGGAGCCGGCCAGGCCGGCCAGTCGCACGGACACCTCTTCGAGCACGCCCAGCGAGCCGCGCGGCTTGGTCATCCGGTCCTGCCGTTCGCGCGCGGCGGTCATCGCCGCCGCGTCGGGCGGGACGATCGCGGCGATCACGTCGGCGAGCGGATCCACTGGTTCCTCCCCTGGCAGCCCGCGGCGGCCGAACTCCTCAGCGTGCACCGCCCACGACACCGGCCGGCGGCGCGCCCACCCGGCCGTGGCGAGTTCCGGTTCGGGCGCGAACTCGGTCACGTAGCCCAGGCAAAGATAGGCGATCACCTCCAGGTGCGCGGGCAGCCCGAGCTGCGCGGCCAGCTCACGCTCGTCGAAGAAGCTCACCCAGCCAACGCCGAGGCCTTCGGCCCGGGCGGCCAGCCACAGGTTGGCCACCGCGAGCACGCTGGAGAAATCCGCGGTCTGGGGCTGGACATGGCGGCCGAGCGTGTACCGTCCGCCGCGGGTGCGATCGCAGGTGACCACGATGTTGACCGGGGTGTCCAGGATCGAGGAGACCTTCAGCCGGTCGAACGCGCGGGCCCGCGCGCCGGGCAGGCTGGCGGCGAACTCGTCGCGGTGCCTGCGCGCCAGGGCGGCGATCTGCTCCCGCCGGGCCCGGTCGGTGATCACGATGAAGTCCCAGGGCTGGGAGAAACCCACCGACGGTGCCTGGTGGGCGGCCGCGAGCAGCCGGCGGAGCACGTCGGCGGGCACCGGGTCGGGCCGGAAGCCCCGCCGGACGTCCCGGCGCTCCGCGATCACCCGGTACACGGCCTCCCGCTGCTCGTCCGGGTAGCGGTGCTCGCCTGGGTCGTGGCGGGTGTCAGGCACGAGGTTCCTCCTCGGGGTCCTTGGCCAGGCGGAGCAGGGCCTCGAAGGCGGCGACGGCGACCGTCGGACCGCCCTTCTCGGTGCGGTTGCTCAGGGAGGCCAGGCCGCTGCGGCGCAGCGCGTCCTTGGCCTCCGCTGCGCCGACGAATCCGACCGGCACGCCGATGACCAGGGCGGGCTCGACCTGCCGGGCCATGATCTCGAACAGCGCGGCCGGCGTGCTGCCGACCAGCCAGACCGCACCGGGCCCGGCGGCGCTGAACGCCAGCCGGACCGCGGCCGCGCTGACGGTGATGTTCGCGGTGCGGGCCAGGCGGGCGGCCAGCGAGTCGCCCGCCTTGCAGATCACCGGGTACCCGGTGACGCCGGACGCGACCGTGGGCACGTCGGCCACTACGGCGGCGCCGCGCCGCAGCGCGCCGATTCCGGCGGCCAGCGCGAGCTCGTCGCAGACCAGGTCGGTCACGTAGTCGAAGTCGGCGGTGGCGTGGATGACGTGCTCGGTCACCGCCCGGCTGAGCGGAGGCAGCCCGCTCAGGTCGAGCCGGGACCGCAGAATGCGGTACGACTCGGCCAGGGCCGGATCGAAGCCGGGGTCGGCGGGCGTCACATGATCATCCCTATCGCGTCGTCGGCTGGGCGGACGGTAGGTTAAGGCCGAGTAAACTGGCGAGGGTCCCAGACCGAGAGTCTCCTCCGGAACCGTACGTTTGCCAGCCATTCACCAGCAAACTCTCAGCGGGTCCGGGTAGCGTGTGCCAACGGAAACCCGGTACAAAACCGGATGGCGATTCACGCCGTTTTGCGGCAGCCGGGCCTAAGGCCCGGGCTGTACGCGTGTCGTGCGCGACGTGGCGTGCACACGACAACATGACAGATATTCAGATGCTGAACGGAGCACGCATGGCTGATCGTTCCCGCGTCCTGGTGACCGGCGGCGCCGGCTTCATCGGCCGCAGAGTGGTCCGCGCTCTGCTGGCCGAGGGGCACGAGGTGACCGTGGCCGACCTGCGGGCGTTCCCGGACCCCGAGGTGCACTCGGTCACCGGGGACCTGTGCGATCCCGGGGTGCCGGAGCGGGCGGTCCGTCCGGGGACCGACGTGATCATCCACCTCGCCGCCTTCACCTACGTGGTGGCCTCGGTGAACGACCCGGTCAGCACGTACCGCCTCAACGTGGACGCCACGGCCCGACTGCTCGAGCAGGCCCGGGAGAACGAGGTGGGCAGCTTCCTGCTCGCGTCCACCAACGCCGTCACCGGCAACGTGGGCAGCGCGGTGATTACCGAGCAGAACGCGCTGCGTCCGATGACCCCGTACGGCGGGACCAAGGCGGCGGCGGAGATGCTGCTGAGCGCCTACGCCAACTCCTACGGCATCGCGGGCGCGGCGCTGCGGTTCTCCAACGTCTACGGCCCGGGAATGGCCGAGAAGGACAGCTTCATTCCCCGGTTGATGCGCGCGGCGCGCGATGGCGAGGGCGTCCAGGTCCGCGGGGACGGGACCATGCTCCGCGACGTGGTGCACGTGGACGACGTGGTGCAGGGGGTGCTGGCCGCCTGGCGGGCCCGGCACACCGGACCGCTGATCCTGGGCTCCGGCCGGTCGGTGACGGTGAACGACATGGTGGAGACCGCGCGCCGGGTGACCGGCGCGGCCATCCCGGTGGAGCATGTGCCGGTCCCCAACGGCGAGATGCCGGCCGTGGTGGTGGACATCTCGGCGGCCCGGGCGATCGGGTACGCGCCGTCGCATGACCTGGAGTCCGGCATGGCCACGGTCTGGCCAGACTTCGAGCCGGAGGGCGGGGCCCGATGATCTACGGAAATCCGCGGGACCAGGCCGTTGACGACGCGGCGGCGGCCGCGTTCGCCGACGCCTACGGCGAGCGCGCCACCAGCCTGCCCTCGGTGGCGATCGTGATCGCGGCCTACAACGAGGCCGGGGCCATCGGCCCGGTGATCGAGGCGCTGCCCGCGCAGGTGTGCGGCCAGGCCACGGCGGTCATCGTGGTCGCCGACGGCTGCGTCGACGGCACCGCCAAGGAGGCCATGGCGGCCGGGGCCATGGTCTGCGACGTGCCGCTCAACCGCGGCCAGGGCGCCGCGCTGCGGCTCGGCTACCGGCTGGCCCGGGAGGGCAACGCGACCTACATCGTGACCACCGACGCCGACGGCCAGTACAACCCGGCCGAGATCGAGAAGGTACTGGCGCCCGTAGTAGCCGGCGAGGCGGACTTCGTGACCGGCTCGCGCCGGCTGGGCAGCCAGGAGACCAAGGACCTGTTCCGCAGCGCCGGCGTGCTGTTCTTCGCCGGTTCGCTCAGCCTGCTCACCGGGCAGCGGATCAGCGACACGACGTTCGGGCTGCGGGCCATGCGGGCCGAGGTGACCGGCGCCGTCCGGCTGGAGCAGCCGCAGTACCAGGCGTCCGAGCTGCTGATCGGGGTCATCACCCACGGCTACAAGGTGGCCGAGGTGCCCGCTACCATCCACCGCCGGCGGATCGGGGAAAGCAAGAAGGGCCAGAACCCGCTCTACGGGCTGCACCTGCCGGGCGTGAACAACCTCTTCTACGGGATTCGCTTCGCCCGGGTCATCTACGGCACCTGGTGGCGCGAGCGTCAGCGCTCGCGGTCCGCGGGCCGGTCGGGGTCCGCGGGGCCGACCGAATCCGCAGCGCGGGCCGAGTCCGCGCCCCGGGTGAAGAGCTCGGGTCCGGGGTCGGTCGAGGCGAGCGCCTCTTCCGCGACGGCGAGCCCGGGCCGGCCGGCTGATCCGGCAAAGAGCACGTAGTGGAAGAACAGGAACCGCAGCACGAACGTGCCGAGGTTGGCCACGCCGTAGATCAGGTCCACGTAGAGGACGCGCTCGGCGCCGTGCAGGTGGATCCAGCCCGCCGAGTGGTAGGCGAACTTGGTGGCCACCGTGAGGATCACGATGACCATGGCGGAGACGACCCAGAACGGCAGCGTCTCCTTCAGCAGGTTCGGGCGGCCCTTCCGCTTCCACGCCCACCGGCTGAGCACGTAGCTCACCAGGGCGCCGGAGAACCAGGCGATCAGCGAGGCCCACGTGGCCGACAAATGGAGCGGCCCGGCGCAGATCGTGAGCACGACCTCGGTGGTGACAAACGCCGCGATGGCCGCGACCGCGAAGCGCCCGAACCGGATGCCGAGCGTGCTGCGGGCCTTGGCGGTGAGCGCCTCGCCGAGCCGATTGGATGTGAGCGCCATAGATGTCCTAGGTTAGCTAGCCGACCAAACGCAAGGAGCAGGTATACAGTACGGAAACCGCAGGCCGGAAAAGCTACCCTGGCCGAGCCGTACGATGCGATCTCAGAGGAGCGTGTTCAGCATCCGCACTCGTAGCACGTTACCGCCCTCGTGCGGCATCCCGCACAACGGCAGGGAAAGTCAAGCCAATCTGACCGATGGAACTTCTAGGAGCCGAAGCATGAAAATCTTGGTGTTGGGCGGGGACGGGTATCTCGGCTGGCCCACTGCACTGCACCTGTCGGAGGCGGGCCACGAGGTGGCCGTCGCCGACAACTTCGTCCGCAGGCATTATGACAACGAGCTCGGAGTCGAGTCCCTGGTACCGATCGAGCCGCTGCAGAACCGCATCGCGGTGTGGCAGGAGCTGACCGGCAAGAAGATCGGGCTGTACGTCGGCGACCTGACCGACCCGATCTTCTCGTACCACATCGTCAGGGACTTCGAGCCCGAGGCCGTGGTGCACTTCGCCGAGCAGCGGGCCGCTCCGTATTCCATGATCGACCGGGCGCACGCGGTGTACACCCAGCAGAACAACGTGGTCGGCAACCTGAACGTACTGTTCGCGATCGCCGAGACCAACCCCGACATCCACCTGGTCAAGCTCGGCACGATGGGCGAGTACGGCACGCCGAACATCGACATCGAAGAGGGCTGGCTGGACCTAGAGCACAACGGCCGGACCGACCGGGTACTGTTCCCCAAGCGGCCGGGCTCGTTCTACCACCTGTCCAAGGTGCACGACAGCCACAACATCGAGTTCGCCTGCCGGATCTGGGACCTGCGAGCCACCGACCTGAACCAGGGCGTGGTCTACGGCCAGCAGACCACCGAGACGGCGCGGGACGAGCGGCTGGCCACCCGGTTCGACTACGACGCGGTGTTCGGCACGGTGCTGAACCGCTTCGCCATCCAGGCGGTCATCGGCCATCCGCTGACCGTCTACGGCTCCGGCGGCCAGACCCGCGGCATGATCGACATCCGGGACACGGTCCGCTGTATCCAGCTGGCCTGCGAGAACCCGGCCAACCGGGGTGAGTTCCGGGTGTTCAACCAGATCACCGAGTGGATGTCGGTCAAGGACATCGCCGAGACCGTGGCCCGGGCCTACCCGGGCGACGTCACGATCGAGAACGTGGAGAACCCGCGGGTCGAGGCGCCGGAGCACTACTACAACGTCAAGCACACCGCGCTCATCGAGCTCGGCCTGGAGCCGCACCTGCTGTCGGACACGCTGATCGAGTCGCTGTTCGACGTCACCAAGCGGTACGCGCACCGGGTCCGCCTGGAGGCGCTGCGGCCCACCGTGAAGTGGCGGTCGCCCACCGCTAGCTGAGGCTGCGGCCCGCGAGGGTGAACCACGGCCCGTTCGGTAAAATGATCTTTTAACGCCGAACGGGCCGTGGTGCATGTATGGGGACCTGTATCTGTGCGACCTGTGGTAACCATTTCCCGGACCCGCCGCCGCAGGTCTGCGCGGTGTGCGCGGACGAGCGGCAGTGGGTGCCGCCGGGCGGGCAGCGCTGGACCACGCTGGCCGAGCTGGCCGCGGCCGGGCACCGGTCCGACGTCCGGGCCGTCGAGCCGGGGCTGACCGGGATCGGCGCGGATCCGCCGGTGGCGATCGGGCAGCGGTCGCTGCTGGTGTCCACGCCCGAGGGCAACCTGCTGTGGGACCCGTCCGGGTTCATCGACGACGCGGCGGTAGCCGCGGTGCGGGCGGCGGGAGGCCTGCGGTTCGTGACCGCCAGCCATCCGCACTTCTACGGCGCGATCGCTTCGTGGGCCCGGTCGTTCGGGGCCGAGATCCTGGTCCCGGTGGACGATGTGGCCTGGCTGCGGGCCGACGCGGAGCTGCCGGTGCGGCTCTGGTCGGGGGTTTTGGAGGTGCTGCCCGGAGTGACGCTGGTGCAGTGCGGCGGGCACTTTCCCGGCAGCGCGGTGCTGCACTGGGCTTCGGGGGCGGCGGGCCGCGGGGTGCTGCTGGCCGGCGACACGATCATGGTCACGCCGGGCGAGGACCGGGTGACGTTCCTCTTCTCGGCGCCGAACCGGCTGCCGTTGTCCGAGGCGGCGGTGCTGGGGGTGGCCGAGGCGGTGCGGCCGCTGGCGTTCGACCGGATCTACAGCGGCTGGTGGACCCCGGTGCTGCGGGCCGGCGCGTGGGAGACGGTCCGGCGCTCCGCGCTGCGGTACATCGAGCACCTGAACGGGACCGCCTAGCCCCCGTCGACGCTCAGTTAAAGCGCTGCGGCGCAGGGTCCAGGCGTCGGTGGCGGCGTCGCGGCGCAGCTCGTAGACTTCCGCGGTCATGCCCTGGCCCGCTGACGCCTCCACCCGCCAGAACTCCAGCGCGGGCTGGCCGGGCTCAGGCCCCTGGGCCCCCTCAGGCCCCTCGGGGTCCTGCCACCACTCCCGGTTGATGACCCAGTGCTCGAGGATGGCGCGGACGGTGTACAGCCGGCCTCGCCACACGAACCGGGCGGGCCGGCCGTCGTCGCGGGCCTGGACGTTGACCGGCTCGCCGTACACCCTCATGGAGCTATCGCCCTCCCCGGGCCGGTTCCGGCGCTGCTATCGAATGTATGTTCACTCGAACTAGTATGCAAATAATGTTTGCCAGCTGAGCCGCGAATCCTCCGAAATGTCAGTGCCCCTCGGCATAGTAGAGGTAATCCGGCCACCCCGAGGGAGGCAACCATGTGCTGGATCTGCGACCATCCGGGCGCTACCGAGCGCGATTACACCGAGCACATGCGGCGGCTGATCACCGCCTACGGCTGGGCCGTGCAGGGCGTGGAACGAGACGGCATCCACCCGCCATGGGCGTACACCGTCGGGCTCACCTCGCACCGGCGGCCCGAGCTCGTCATCACCGGCATGGGCCTGACCCGGGCCACCGCGGTGCTCAACGGCGTGGCCGCGCACCTGCTGCACGCGGACGCGCCCGAGCCGGGGACGCGGGCGGCGCTGCGCGACGGGCCGCTGGTCGAGATGGTCAGGGTCGCCGTGCCCTGGGCGCACCTGAACCTGGCGGTCGAGCTATACGGCAACCGGATCCGCGGCCTGCAGCTCGTGCACGCCGACAAGCGCGGGAACTGGCCCTGGGACCGCCGCTACCAGGGCGTCCGCGGCGGCCAGCCGATCCTCGGCTGCCGGGAGCCGCCGGAGCGCCGCAAGCGAGTCGGCTAGGGCTCAATCGGGCCTCAACCGATCCTGAGGACCGCGCTGACAGGCTCCTGCCCAAGGGGGAGGGCCCAAGGAAGAGGGCACGGAGGAGGACGAGATGGACACCGGCGAGACGTTCCTGGACTGCCCGGCCTATCTGGACACGCACGGCACGGCCCGGTGCGGGCTGCCCGCCGTGGTGGAGGACCGCTACTCGATCAGGTCCACCGATGGGATGCTGGACGGCGTGCGGATCCGGTGCCCGCGCGGCCACTGGTTTCTCGGGCCGGTCGACGCGCTGACCGTGCCGGAGCGGCCGCGGGCGGTCGTCCGCGCCGTCGCGGGCTAGGGCTGCCAGCCGGGGGCCGGGTAGGCCTCCAGCAGGTCGCGAACCTCGGCCGCGATGCGGTCCAGGACCGCTTCATCGTCCTTGGTGGCGGCGGTGATCGCCTCGTCCATCCAGGCGGCGATCGAGGTCATCTGCTCCTCGCGCAGGCCGCGAGTGGTGATGGCGGGGGTGCCGATCCGCAGGCCGGACGGGTCGAACGGCTTGCGCTGGTCGAACGGCACCGTGTTGTAGTTTGTCTCGATCCCGGCCCGGTCCAGCGCCTTGGCGGCCGGCTTGCCGCCGATGCCCCGGGAGGTGAGGTCCATCAGGATCAGGTGGTTGTCGGTGCCGCCCGAGACCAGGTCGTAGCCGCGGGCCAGCAGCGCGTCGGCCAGCGCCCGGGCGTTGTCCACCACCTGGCGGGCGTAGTCGCGGAAGGAGGGCTGGGCCGCCTCGTGCAGCGCGACCGCGATCGCGGCCGTGGTGTGGTTGTGCGGGCCGCCCTGCAGGCCGGGGAACACGGCCCGGTCCACGTCCTTGGCGTACTTGGCGTCCGACATGATCATCGCGCCGCGCGGGCCGCGGAGCGTCTTGTGGGTCGTGGTGGTGATCACGCCGGCGTAGCCGACCGGAGACGGGTGCGCGCCGCCGGCGATCAGCCCGGCGATGTGCGCGATGTCGGCCACCAGCAGCGCGCCGGACTCGGCGGCGATATCCGCGAAGGCCGGGAAGTCTATGGTCCGCGGGATCGCGGTGCCGCCGCAGAAGATGATCTTGGGCCGTTCCTTGAGCGCCAGGTCGCGGACCTCGTCCAGGTCGACCCGGCCGGTGTCGGGCCGCACTCCGTACTGGACGGCGTGGAACCACTTGCCGGTCGCGGAGACCGACCAGCCGTGGGTGAGGTGGCCGCCCATAGGCAGCGCCATGCCCATGATCGTGTCGCCCGGCTGGGCGAAGGCCAGGTAGACCGCGAGGTTGGCGGGCGAGCCCGAGTACGGCTGCACGTTGGCGTGGTCCACGCCGAACAGCGCCGTGGCCCGGTCTCTGGCGATCGTCTCGATCGGGTCGATGAACTGCTGGCCCTCGTAGTAACGCCGACCGGGGTAGCCCTCGGAGTACTTGTTGGTCAGCACGCTGCCCGACGCCTCGAGCACGGCCACCGAGACGTAGTTCTCCGACGGGATCAGCCGGGCCTTCTCGTACTGCCGACGGGCCTCGTCCTCGATGAGCTCGGCGATCTCGGGGTCGGAACTCTCGACGGCCTGAATGGGCGGGATGTGCATGACAGGACCTCCTCGCATGCAGGCTACACACCGCAGCACGCGCGGGTCACCAGGACGCGCGCCAAGGACGTTCGGTACCGTCGTCAGGGGCACCACCAGACGGCGAGAAAGCAGACATGGCCACACCAATCATCCTCGACTGCGACCCCGGGATCGACGACGCGCTCGCGATCGCGTTCGCGCACGGACATCCCGGCATCGACCTGGTCGGCATCACCACGGTGGCGGGCAACGTCAGCCTGGTCAGGACCACGGCGAACGCGCTGGCGGTGTGCGAGTACGTCGGCGCGGCCGGGACCCCGGTGACGCCGGGCTGCGCCGGGCCGCTGCTGCGCCCGGCCCTGGACGCACGGCAGGTGCACGGCGAGTCGGGGCTCGGCGGGGCGGTGTTGCCGGAGGCGGCGGCCGGCCCGGCCGCCGGGCACGCCATCGACTACATCATCGACACCATCCGGGCCGCTCCCGGCCAGATCACGCTCGTCGCGACCGGGCCGCTGACCAACATCGCGCTGGCGGTCAAGCGGGAGCCCCGGCTGGCGGACTGGGTGCGGGAGTTCGTGATCATGGGCGGGTCCGCGGGCCGGGGCAACGTCACGCCGGCCGCCGAGTACAACATCTGGGCCGACCCGGAGGCCGCGGCGGTCGTGTTCCGGGCCGGC
>Ga0302229_10000703_pt1 | contig 25941 bp, 26 predicted proteins | sample II_Palsa_N1_3_FD_193518 | JGI IMG/M metagenome (GOLD analysis project Ga0302229, IMG submission 193518) | Peat permafrost microbial communities from Stordalen Mire near Abisko, Sweden - II_Palsa_N1_3 | ecosystem: Environmental > Terrestrial > Soil > Palsa > Peat permafrost | place: Sweden... | reverse complement strand
CTGGTCACCAACGACGACGGGCTGGACTCGCCGGGGCTGCACGCGGCCGCCGAGGCCGTGGCCGACCTCGGCGAGCTGCTCCTCGTCGCGCCGGCCACTCAGCAGACCGCCATGAGCCGAGCGTTCGTGACCGACGCGGGCGCGGGTGTGGTCAAGCGCGTGGAGATGCACATCGCCGGTCGGGCCGTGTCCGGCTACGCGATCACCGGATCGCCGGTGATGGCCGTGACCCACGCGGTCCTGGAGCTAGCCGAGCGGCCCATTGGGCTGTGCGTCAGCGGGATCAACTACGGCGAGAACATCGGCGGCGCCATCGGCGTGAGCGGGACCGTCGGTGCGGCGTTCGAGGCCGATTCCCTCGGCATCCCGAGCATCGCCGCCGCGATCACCGCTCAGGTCAGCGAATGGCGGACGTTCGGCACCGTCGACTGGACCGCCGCCCGGCACTTCACCCGGCTGCTGGCCCGGCAGGTACTCCAGGACGGCATGCCGGACGGGGTGTCGGTGCTCAACCTCAACGTTCCCCGCAGTGCCACGACCCACACCGAGTTGCGCAAGACGGTGCAGAGCCAGCAGCCCTACTATGTCCGACGCCGGCCGGGCTCGGCGCGCCCGCTCGACCAGCCGTACCAGTTCCCCGTCGAGGTCGTCGTCGACTGGGACCGCCTGGAGCCCGGCACCGACATCCACGCCGTCGTCCGCGACCAGGTGGCCTCGGTCACCCCGCTGACCTGGCGGCAGACCGCGCGGACCGGCTGGACGCCACCCGACGGTGCGGGCGCGGCCTGACGTGGGCGTGCTGTTGCTGCTGCGGCACGGCCAGGGCTCGATGGGGACTTCGGACTACGACCAGCTCTCCGAGCTCGGCTACCGGCAGGCGCGGTCGGCCGGAGCCCGACTGGCCCGCGCCGACCTGAGCATCAGCCAGGTCTGGTCCGGTGCCCTGGCCCGCCAGCAAGACACCGCCCTCGCGGTCCTGGCCGAGTTGGGCCGGCCGCCCAGCGACCTGTGCACCGATGTCCGGCTCGACGAGTACGATCCCCGTGGCGTCCTGGGCGCGGACGCCGCGGGCGATCCGTTCGCCGCGGCCACCACGCCGGCGTCCGGGCGCGCCCTGCAGGTGACGCTGGACGAGGCGCTCGCCCGGTGGATCCAGGGCGGCGCCGACTATCCGGAGACGCACGGCGCGTTCACCGCCCGGGTCGAAGCAGCGGTCACCAGCCTGGCGGCCATGCCGGGCACGACGCTGGCCGTCACCTCGGCCGGGGTCATCGCGGTGGCGTGCGCCCAGCTCACCGGCCTGCCCGCCGACCGGTGGCCGGCCCTGGCCCGGATAGCCGTGAACGCGAGCATCACCAAACTCATCACCGGCTCCACCGGGACCCACCTGCTGACCTTCAACGATCATGCGCACCTGGAGGGTGATCGGTCGCTGGTGACCTACCGCTGAGCCAGCCGGGCTTCACCATGGGAAGATCCGTTGCGCGAGCGGCCGCAGTGCGAAGCGAACGGCCGCAGTGAGAAGGAGGCAGGGCGATGGATCTGACCGGACGCAAGGTTCTGATCACCGGCGCCAATCGAGGTGTCGGCGCGGCGCTGGTCGAGGCGGCGCTGAGTCGGCAGGCGGCGACCGTCGTCGCCGGCGCCCGAGACCCTGCGTCGCTGCCCCCGGGCCCGGATCCGGCGCGTATCGTGCCGGTCCGGCTCGACGTCACCGACGGAGGCCAGATCGCCGCGGCCGCGCGTGCGCACGGCGACGTCGACCTGCTCGTCTGCAACGCCGGCATCACCTGCCAGCGGCCCGTGCTGAGCGACGTCACCGAAGCCACGCTCCGCGAGGTCATGGAGGTGAACTTCTTCGGGCCGCTGGCCCTGGTACGGGCGTTCGCGCCCAGCCTGCGCCGGCCCGGGTCCGGCGTCATCTTCGTGCTCTCCGTCAGCGCGGTGGCGTTGTCGCGCAGCGCGCCGATCTACAGCGCCAGCAAGGCGGCCTGCTTGATGCTCGCGCTCGATCTGCGCGAGGAGTTGCGCGACAGCGGCGGGACGGTGACGGTCGTCCTCCCCGGGTTCATCGACACCGACATGGGTGCCGCGTTCGGCAGCACCGCCAAGGCGACCCCCGCTCAGATCGCCGAACTCTCACTCGACGGCTGGCTGGCCGGTCAGCAGACGATATGGCCGGACCGCTTCGCCGAACTGGTCCGCGATGTCGTTGGCGAACCCTTCCGGGCCCTGCTGGACGAGCCGAGACAGGTCATGACCACCGTGCGCGCGGCCTTCGCTGAGTCCACCGCGCCCGGCAGCTGAGCGTGAGCGCCGGGCGTATTCACGCGGCAGATCAAGAACGAGGCGCCCAGGACATTAGCGCCGCAGCATGAGGACGACCAGCACGATGATGACGATGACCACGATGGTCCCGATACCGATATACATGTGCTTGTTCCCTTCCTAGCCCCGCCCGGAGGGGCGGGATTGGCGAATCTTGCGCCGGTGGACCACATCTACCCGCACGCAGACCCTCAAACATGTGGGCTCGCCGATCCTGCTCAGCGTGGGCCCCGCCTCGGGACAGGGAGCCAGTCCTCAGCCGCCGCGCAGTACGCGCGCGAACTCGCCGAGTGCGGCGATGTGCGCCGCCGGGTCGCTGAGCTGGTGGTGCATCACGCGCTGGTAGCCGGTACCGGACTGCATCGTCTGGATCGACAGGATGGTCCCGCCCGCCGCCTGCCACGCGGGAACCTCGTCCGCCCAGGCCTGCGGCCCGAGCGCGTAGTCGATCATCGCGTCCATCGGGAAGGCGCCGGGATCGCGACCGTGCTCGGCGAGCAGCTCTCGCAGCCGGGCCGCCCGGTGGTGGGTGCGCGGACCCGCCGAGCCGAACACGAAGCCGTCCCCGGTCCGCGCGGCGCGCGCCAGCGACACCTCGGCCCCGCCGCCGAACCACACCGGGATGGTGCCGCGGCTGGGCCGCGGCAGTATCCCCGCCCGGTCGACGCGGTGGAACTCGCCGCGGTAGTCGACCACGGGTTCGCGCCAGAGCCGGCGCAACAGCTCGACCTGCTCGTCGAGCCGCCGCCCGCGGGCGGTGAACGGCACGCCGAGGCTCTCGTACTCCACCGGGTTCCAGCCGGTTCCGACGGCCAGCACGAGCCGCCCGCCCGAGAGCACGTCCACCTCGGCGGCCTGCTTGGCGACCAGGGCGGTCTGCCGCTGGGGCAGCACCAGGACCGCCACCCCGAGCTTGATAGTCGTGGTGCAGGCGGCCAGAAAGCCAAGCATGACGAACGGCTCGTGGAAGGGGTCGTCCTGCGTATACGGCCCGACCAGCGGTGGGTCGCGATCCTCGTGGACGGCTCCCAGGACATGGTCATAGGTGAGCAGCCGCCGGTAACCCAGCCCCTCCGCCGTCTGCGCGAAGTCGCGGATCACCGCGGGATCGGTCCCGATCGCCGTGGTGGGGAAGATGACGCCCAAGTCCATCAGCCACTCACCATTCCTGGGACTCGGTGATGACCACGCACTCAAAGTGCGCCAGCCCGGCCTGACCGTCGCTGGTCAGCCGGGTGAAGTTCTCCGCCCAGGCGTGATCGAATTCGAACGAACGGCCGTCGGAGTCGGTGATCGCAGTCGGGTGCGAAACGTCCCAGACCTCGCCCTCCACGTGATAGTCCCCGCGGTACACGCCCTGACCCAGGCCGTCGTTGAAGCCGCCGAAGTACCCGCCGCCCTGGCAGTACACCCAGCCAAGGTCCTCGACCTGGTACCGGCGAACCGTGCCCTCGGCGTCGGTCAGCTGGAACACCCCGGACCGCAGCCGCCGCCCGCCAGGGTAGAACTGCAGATCGTGCTCCACGGCGGTGACCGGCACGCTGCGCTCGGCCAGCATGACGGCCCCCTTGCCGGACGCCCTGCGGCCGCTCGGGTCGATGAAGTAGAAGCCGCCGTGGTCGGGCAGGTCGAACAGCACCCACTGCCGGACGCCGGGCACCCGCCGCTTCGCGCCGACGGTCGGGGCGGCGTACAACCGGGGGCCGCCGCGGCCGGCCTGGGATCCCCACGAGTGATTCCGGAAGAACGAGTCCGTCGCCGCGTTCAATTCGAACCGCGCCTCGCCGACCCGGACCCACCCCTCGCACTTCCCGGTGATCTCGTACGTCATCCGCTCGCTGATCAGCCGGCCGTCGACGCGCGTCACCTCGGCGGGATCCTCGTACGGCACCCTGCCGCTGCGGCAGGTCACGTCCAGCGCGAAGCCGAACTCGTTGTCCTCCAGGACCAGCCGCACGGTCCGCATCGGTTCGAGGATCTCCAGCCGCAGCGGGCCCACGGCCAGTTCGTCCATGTGCGGGCGCAGCCGCCGCGACAGCCGGATGTTGTACTGCCGGCCGTCGTGCCGCAGGCACACGAACCCGTCGAGGACGTCGTTGTTGTGGTAGAGCCGCACCGACGACGTCAGGCATACCTGCCCGGCCTGGTCGCTCAGGCAGACGTAGTGCCCGTCGTTCCACTGCGGGTCACTGCCCGCGACGCCGGCGAACGACGCGGTGATCTGGTGGTACGGGTACTCGTCGAACCGGAGGAGCACGCTGCCGTCCTTCCCGTCAGTACGGCCAACCTTACCGAAACGAATCAACAGAAACTATGGTCAGACCGCTACCGGTGGGGAGCCGGCGCGACTCAGCCCGGCCCGGCGAGCGTATCGGTGATCCAGTCCGCCAGCTGGGCCTTGAACGACGTGTGGACCAGCTCGATCCACAGGCCGCCCGCGAACGGGTGGTAGCTGAACCGGGCCGGGCGGCCGTCCGGCCCGGCGTCGTGCACCCGGGCCACCAGACCGGACTCGTCCAGTGCGCGCCGGCCGGCGCTGAGGTCCTCGGCCCAGAAGCCGACGTGGGTGAGCGCGAACCCGTCCGGGCCCCAGATCGAGCCGCGGCGCTCCTGCACCAGTTCCAGGTAGGGCGGACCCTGTATCGAGTAAGTCACCGCGATCTCGGCCTGGCGCCGCTCGCCGTCGACGATCACCTCGGGCGTGCTCTCGTGGATCGTGGCCCAGCTGAACCCGAACGTCGCGGTGTACTGCTCCATAGCCGCGCCCAGGTCCGGGACGGTCAAGCCGAGGTGATAGAGCTCCAGTCCCTGGCCGGGAACACCGAAGAATGTCATGCGCAGCGGCCTCACTAGGATCATCCGGCAGACCATCCGGTAACCGGTACAAACTATTGACCCACTATAGTTTCTGTAGGTGCTGGGAGCAGCTCCCCGGTACGGTTCGGAGGTTCGTGATGCCTGATCCGTCGCTGCTAGAACAGTTGCTGGACCGCGCTGAGATCACGGCCGTGATGGCCGCCTACGCTCGCTGGGCCGACCTGAATCAGCCCGAGCAGCAGGCGGGAGTGTTCATCGAGGACTGCCGGGTTAGCCTTCACCCCGGCGACTGGATCGCCGGGCGCGCGGCCCTGACCGAGAAGCTGCGCACCGCGCTGGAAAGGTATGCGAAGACCAGCCACCACGTGAGCAATATCGAGATCGACTTCGAGGGCCCCGGTACCGCCATCGCCCAGAGCGCGGTGATCGCCTGGCACCGCCGTCACGACGGCTCCGAGTGGACCCTCTACGGCCGGTACGTCGATCGCTGGACGCGGACCGAGGAGGGCTGGCGGCTGGCCGAACGCGAGCTCCGGGCGGCGGGCGCCGTCGGCCGGGACGACCGCCAGCTACGCCCGCTGGGCCGCGCCTCCGGCGCGCTGACCTAAGCGGCCCGACGAGTCATCATGCATTGAACGTCGCGGCACACCTTCCCACCACCGGAGGCCCCATGCGCTCGCTCGTCCTCGGCGGCTCGACCTTCGTCGGCCGCCGCCTGGTGCATCTTCTGGCCGGGCACGGCCACGAGGTCGGCGTCCTCAACCGGGGCCGGACCGCGAGCGAGCTGCCACTAGACGTCCGCCGTTACATCGCCGATCGCACCGACGTCGGCTCGATGCGATCAGCGCTGGCGGGCACCGAGTGGGACGCCGTCTTCGACGTGTCCGGGTTCGTCATGGTGGCGGGTGGCTCGCCCATCGCCGACCTACTTGCGCTGTTCGACGGACGCACCGCGGCCTACGTCTTCGTCTCCTCGATCATGGCCTACCAGCCCAGCCCGTTGATGCCGTGGACCGAGGACCAGCCGACCTCGGCCGATCCGGTCACCAGCTACGGCGGCTTCAAGGCGTACGCCGAAGCGGAGGTTCGCAAGCGCCACGACCAGACCGGGTTCCCGGGGAGCATCGCGCGCCCGGCCGCGATCTACGGCCCGGACAACAACATCCTGGACATGGAAACCGCCATGTTCTTGCGGCTGCGCCGCGAGCTGCCGGTCCTGGTGCCGCACGGCGGGCTGGTCACCGGGAACTACGGCCACGTGGACGACCTGTGCGCGCTGCTGCTGGCCATGGCGCAGGCCCCCGAAGCCGTAGCGGGGGAGGTGGTCAACGCGACCGGGCAGGCCATTACCACGGCGGGCTACGTGCACGCGCTCGCCGAGATCGTCGGGGTGGAGCCGCAGATCCACCTGCTTCCCGACCAGTTGCTGGGGAAGGTGCCCGGTCCTCTGTTCGGCCATCTGTTCGGCGTCCGGCACCACGGGGTGCTCTCGACGGAGAAGGCGCGGCGGCTCAACCTGCCGGACGAGCGCGGCTTCGTCGAGGGGCACCGCGAGACGTACGAGTGGTTCTGCTCGTCGCCGTTCGTCGACGCTCCGGACGCGATGTCCGACCCGGTCTGGGGGGCCGGGTACGACTTCGCGGCCGAGGCCAAGGCGCTGGCCCAGCTATGACCGTCTTCGTCGCGGACGCCGTCCTGGTCGACGCGCAGCAGCGCGCGGAACGGCTCCCGCTCGGTCCCGCGGAACGGCGGCGCTGGCAAGAAGTAGCCGCGTACCGGGTGGCCAGGAGCTCGGACCCGAAGCCGGAGCGCGCGGCGGTGCTGCGTGATCTACTCGGCCTGCCCGGCGCTGACGACCGGCAGGTGCTGGACGCGGCCGGCCGGCTGCTCAGCGACGCCGTGACCGGCGACGCCGTGACCGGCGACGCCGTGACCGCCGGCACCGCCACCGGCGACGGGGGGTCCCCTGGGCTGGCCGGCCAGGTGCACGCGCTGTGCCTGCGGTGGCACGACGAGGACGTCAAGGCGGCCGCTCCGCTGCTCGAGCTGTTCACCGGCCACCACCGGGACCCCGAGGGCGGCCCGCTGGCGGCCGACCCGGAACTGGTGGCCCGGCTCGGCCAGTGGCTGGCCCAGCGGGCCGGTCCCGGCGCCCGGCTGCAGGACGCGACGGTCATCGCCGGCGGGTTCAGCCGGCTCATGCTCGACGTGCGCTGGACCGGCGGGCACGGGGTGGTGCGGATCGAGCAGGACGGCATGTTCGGCACCGAGGGCCGCCGCGAGGCGTCCGTCATGCGGATCCTGCGGGCGCGCGGGTATCCCGTACCCGCCATCTTGTGGGAGGAGCCCGACCCGGGCGTTCTCGGCCATCCGTTCTTCGTGATGGAGTACGTCGACGGCCGCGCGCGGACCGATGACGAGGGTCTCGACGACATGCTGCGGGCGCTCGGCCAGCTGTATCGTCTCGGGCCGGAGGCGGTGGACGAGGTCGCGGCCCTGGACGGCCTCCCGGCCGGAGGCGGGCCGGAGCAGGCCATCGACGCCCAGCTGCGGTACTGGCACGACGTGTACCGTTCGGCGGTGCCCGATCCGATCCCGCTGCTCGACCGGGGCTTCGCGTGGCTGCGCGCCAACCTGCGGGCCACCGGGCCGCCAGTCATCGTGCACGGCGACCCCGGGCCGGGGAACGCGCTGCAGGACGCCACCGGGGTGGCCGCGGTCATCGACTGGGAGCTCGCCCACGTCGGCGACGCGGCCGAGGACTGGGCCTACCTGGCCCTGATCCGCGGCCGCCGGCTCGGCTCCCCGCAGTCCTGGAAGGCCCGGCTGGCCGCGACCGTGGGCGTGGTGTACGACGAACCGACCTGGCGCGCCTGGGAGGCGTTCAACTCGGTCAAGGGCGCCTGCGTCAACCTGACCGCCCTGGACGTCTTCGGCCGTACCTCCCGTCCCACCCCGGACCTGCTGGCCATCGGGGTAGCCGTGCACCTGCGCTTCCTGAGCCGGGCCGTCGAGCTAACCACCTGACCGGCCGTGCCCTAACCGAGCGCGACCGCCTGACCGGCCTGGCGCGAACACCTGACCGGCCGCGCCCTAACCCGGCGCGCGCAGTGAGCGCTCCCGTGACCCGCCGTCGTGGTAGTCCGCCTCGCGGATGACGGTCAGCTCGTCGAAGATCAGGTACGACATGCCCTCGACGGTCCAGCGCCGGCCGACCAGCTCCGGGCCTAGGTCGTCCGTGGCCTGAGTGGCGCTCATCGTCCACAACATGGCCAGCCCGTCCGGGCGCGACCAGAAATCGCCGGTCGGCTCGAGCACCAGGTCGGGGTAGCGCTGCCGACCGCGGCCGAAGTAGGCGCGGATGTCGGGCCAGCCGCGGTGCTCGCCGCCGATGACGTCGTAGAGCACACCGTCTTCGGCAAAGTAGCGCCGCGGCCCGTCCAGGTCGGTGCCTGACCACGCGCCAAACAGTGCGGTGGCTACCTCGATACGCTCTCCCACCAGAGCGATGCCGGTGTCCGCGACCACGTGCGCCTACGTCCTGCGGCGCGTGGCGCGGGCCGCCAGCGCCACCGCGATGATCAGCGCGGCGCCGTTGAACAGGCTGCTGATGTAGGAGGGAGCGCCGGCGAGCTGCAGGCCCTTCACACCCGTGGCGAGCAAGAAGATCGCGATCAGGGTGCCTGGCACGTTCACCCGGCCCGGGAAGACCTGCGTTGCGCCCAGGAAGACGGCGGAGAATGCGGGCAGCAGGTAGGGCACCCCGATATCCGGGCTCGACGATCCGAGTTCGGCCGCGAGGATGACGCCCGAGAAGGCCGCCACCACGCCGGACAGGACGAAGGCACTGGTCGTGATCCGGCCGACCCGGATGCCCGCGAGCCGGGCGGCCTGCGGGTTGCCGCCGATGCTGTAGAGGTAGCGGCCCACCGGCGTGTACTCCAGCAGCCACCACAGCACGATCCCGAGAGCCAGCATGTAAAAGACCGGCAGCGGCAGGCCCCAGAGCAGGTTTTGACCTATCGCCGTGAAATGCGGGGAGATCCCGTTGGAGACCGTGCTGCCATCGGTAACCCAGTAGGTACCAGCGGACAGGATGCTGCTCATGCCGAGCGTTGCGATGAACGAGTTGACGTTCAACTTGACGACGATGAACGAGTTGACCAGCCCGATCAGCAGCCCGGCTACGAGGGCGACGACGATGCCGAGGGCGAAGCCATGGCCGTTGGCCTGGAACCAGATGACGATGCAAACCGCAACGCCTACCGTGCCGCCGATGGACAGGTCGAACGCGCCGCAGGCCACCGGCACGATCAGGCCCATGGCCACCATAGCCGTGATGGCCTGAGACCCGGCTATGATCCGCGTGTTGGTGGCGGTGTCGAACAGGCTGGGAACCCACAGCGAGAAGATCAGGATCAGCGCCGCCCACACGTAAAGGCCGCTGAATCGGTCGAGGCCCACGGTGGCGGCGATGTTCCGCCGCCGGGCCGCCGCCGGGTCAGCCTTGGGTTCGACGTCTGGTTCTAGCGCCTGCTTGTCAACGGTCATGCTGGTCTCCTTGTCCGACCGCGTCCTGCCGGGCTTGTCGGCGAGCGGACGCAACTCGTTGACGGCTGGTCAGGTGGCATCGGCCTGGTCTCGGCCGATGGTGGCGGCGGTGATCAAGTCGTGGTCCATGCGGCCACCCGAGACCTCGTCCGCGATCCGCCCGCGCCGCAAGATCAGCACCCGGTGGCACAGCCGGACCAGCTCTTCGTGGTCGGTGGAGGCGACCAGCACGGCCGTGCCCTGCGCGGCTGCCTCGTCGACGAGCTTGTGGATGTCGGACTTGGCGCCGACGTCCACTCCCTGGGTGGGCTCGTCGAGGACGAGCACCTTGGGCTCCAGGCGCAGCCAGCGGGCCAGCACCACCTTCTGCTGGTTCCCGCCCGACAGGTCGGACATCAAGAACTCGCTCTTCCTCGGCCGCACGTCGAGGCGCTCCAGCCAGTTCGCGACGTCCGAACGCTCGGCGCCCTTGCGCAGGATCAGACCACGCCAGTGGATGCCCGGGCGGACCACCGTGATGTTCTCGCGCAGGGTTGACGTCATGAACGCGGCGTTGGCGTGCCGTTCAGCCGGAACGAGTCCCATGCCCATGGCCATGGCCCGGTCCGGGCGGTTCTTCGGCACGACCTTCCCGTTGATCTTGGCTTCACCCGCCCGGTCACGCCCGCCGAACAGGGCCGCGGCCACCTCGTCCCGGCCGGAGCCGGTGATGCCGGCCACGCCGACGATCTCGCCGGCGTGAACGGCGAAGGTCACGTCGTTCAGCACGTCACTGCCCAGGCCGGTGATCTCCAGGACGACCGCTTTCCGCTCGGCGGCCTTGGCGTCGTGTTCGACGACCTCGAGCTTGCGCCCGATGACGAGCTCGATGAGTTCGTCCTCGGTCAGGCCCGCTACCGGCCGGGTGGTGACGTGCTTGCCGTCGCGGAGTACCGTGACGCTCTTGGCTAGCTCGAACACCTCATCGAAGTGGTGCGACACGAATACGACGGCGATGCCGGAGTCCGCGACCCGCCGGGCGAGCTTGTACAACCGCTGGGCCTCGGCGGCGGGCAGGTTGGCCGTCGGCTCGTCGAGGATGAGCACCTTGGCCGAGGTGTGCCGGGGAGCCATCGCGCGGGCTATCGCCAGCGCGGTGCGCTCGCTCATGGCCAGGGTGCCGACCGGGCGACGGACGTCGAAGTCGTAGCCGAGCTCGGTCAGCGCCGCCCGCGCGCGTTTGCGCTCCTGCCGCCAGCGGATACCGCCACGGAAACTGGGGTATCCGGCGCCGAGGGCCATGTTGTCCACGGCGTCCAGGTTGTCGACCAGGCCGAGGTCCTGGTGAACGAACCGCAACCCGAGCGCCTCGCTCGACGTACCGTCGCCGAGGTGCAGCGGCTGCCCGTCTATCTCGGCCGATCCGTCATCGGGCACGTGGAACCCGGCCAGGATCTTGATCAGCGTCGACTTACCTGACCCGTTCTCGCCGACCAGTGCGCGTATCTCACCCGGCTCGATCGACAGGGTCACGCTGTCCAGGACCCGGGGGCCGGCGAAGCTCTTCGACATGTTCGTCACGGTCAGCGCGGGCGTCATTGCTGCCTCCTGGGACCCGGAGCGCTGAGGTACGGTCAGACCCTGGCACGGCCGGTGGTGGATTACCGGAGCTTATACAAAGTTACTGCTGGCGCACCAGTGGGTCAACGGGTCGTGTTTCCGGCACATAGGGCAGTCGGGCGGTAGCCGCTGGTCGGGTTACGGGCCGGTTAAACGCCAGTTGGGCGGCCCCGGGAGGGGGCGCTGCGCGGCCGTCGAGAACCATGCATAACATCTTCGCTTCGGTGCGCGTCGTTTGTAGACAGCCGGTCCTCCGGAATCCTAGGTTGAGAATCATCTCAGTAACCTCATTGAGACTCGACTAACCGCAAGAGTCACGCCGCTCGGTAACCGCTGGAGGCCGCCGCCGACCCGGGCGGCCTCCTTGCGTCTCACCGGGAAGGACACCCCTGCCGTGCAGTCATGGTCGCGGCTTACTGAATGCTCTAGAAAGTTACGCACCGCGTGTAGACAGCCGGTCCTGCAGAATCCTAGGTTGAGAGTCGACCTAGTAACCGAAGTCAGACTCGAATAAGTTGAGAATCTACCGCTCGGGTACCCCGGGCGCCTGCCAGAAATGAGGCGCGTATGAGGAAGACCTTGGCGGCTGCCGTCGCCATCACCTCAGCAGTGCTTATCAGCGCATGTAGCAGTAGCAGTAGCAGCACCACCACCAGCAGCAGCACCAGCACCAGCAGTGCCAGCGCCACTAGCGGAGGCTCGAGCAGCGCCGGCGTCGCGGCAGCGCAGGCGTACGAGCAGCAGTTCCTGACCTCGCCGACCTCCATCGGCATCTCAACGCCGCTCAAATCGAAGCCCCCAACGGGCAAGCTGCTGGTCGGCCTGGACTCCGGTAGCGGCAGCGCGGTGGTCCTGGCCAAGTACTGGGCGCAGGCCGCCGCGGATCTGGGCTGGAAGTATAAGGACCTGCAATCCGGGACAACGCCGGCGAGCCAGCAGGCCGCCATGGCCTCGGCCATCCAGCTGAACCCGGCCGGCATCCTGACCAGCGGCATCCCGAACTCCACGCTGACGACGCAGCTCGCCCTCGCCGCGCAGAAGGGCATCTGGGTCAACAGCAGCGCGGACACGTCACCGGACAGCGGTGCCATGTATGACACCTCGATTTCGAACCCTGCTCAGCTCGCCCAGTGGGGCAAGATGGTCGCCGCATACGTGGTCGTGCAGTCGAAGGGCAAGGCCGTTATTCAAGAATTCACGCTGCCGATCTTCCCCATCCTGGTGGACTTCGACACGTCATTCGACGCTTCGATCAAGACGTGGTGCCCGGCCTGCACGATCACTACGACCGCGCAGCAGGGCTCCGCCATCGGCACGACCACCCCGTCGGCCGTGGTCTCCGCGGTCACCCGGGCCCCGAGTACCAACTGGCTGATTTTAGACCTCGGTGACCTGGCCATCGGTGTCCCTGCGGCGCTGGCCGCGGCCGGCCTGCACGGCCTGCAGATCGGCGGCCTGACCGCGGACACCCCGAACATCGCGGGCCTGAAGAACGGCACGGAGGACGTCTGGACGGCCTACTCGCTGCCGATCGTCGCCTACCGCCAGGTGGACTCGTTTGCCCGCAAGTTCGAGGGCATACCGATCCTCAACGCGCCGCTGCCGACCCAGCTGATGACACCGCAGAACGTCGGCTCCCTGGTGGAGGACTCGCAGGGCAACTATGTCGGCGTCGCCAGCTACCGCGCCGACTTCCTCAAGCTCTGGGACGTCAGCAGCTAATGCGCAGCGAGCGGTGTGATGGCTGAGGAGTCCATCGATCGACGCGTGGCCCGCCTGGAGGCGCGGGCCGAGATCGCCGAACTGCTCGCCCGGTACGCGTTCTTGATCGATGACCACGAGTTCGACGCGCTGGGGGAGTTGTTCACGCCGGACGCCCAGTTCGGCTCACCGGGCAGCACGCACGTGGGCCGCGACGCCATCGTCGCGAACTACCGGGCCCTCGGCGACCTGTACCCCATCACGCTGCACGAGGCGCGCGGTTTCGTCCTGGACTTCCTCGATGACGACCACGCCCGCGGACAGGTGCTGGGTTTCTCCGAGCAGGCCTCCGCCCAGCACACCGTCATCACGTCGTTCCGGTACTCCGACGAGTACGTCCGCCTGGGCGGGCGGTGGCGTTTCGCCGCCCGCCGGGTGCGGACCCTGTACGCGATGACTCACGCCGAGCTGGCGTCCGGGGGGCTGGGCTGGCAGCGGCGCAAGCGCTGGCCGCACCGGGCGCCGGCCCCCGCCGAGCTCCCGGCCTACCGGCCCGACGCCGGGCACGACAGGTAAACCCGCGGGGGCTGCGCGGCCGATCAGGAGGTACCCGATGCTGGTCATCACGATGGAGACGGGATCCCTGCCGGGCGGGCGCACCCGCTGGGCCGGGCGCCGCCACGACGATGACCGGCCGGATGCGACCGCCGGCGTCTCGTCGGCTGAGCTGTTCGACGCGGTCTTCCACGCGCTGCACGACGGCGAGCAGGTGGCGCTCGGGTTCGACTGCGCGCTCACCATGCCGGTTCCCCCGGACCAGGGCCGGGCATCCGCCCCGACCGACGCCGACGCCCTTGTCACGCTGGCTGAGCCCGCAGCGAGCCAGCCAGGCCTCGCCGAGCTCGGGGACCTGCTGGGGGAGCTGGGCATGTGGCGGCCGTGGACAACGGTCAGCACGTCGCTGGCGCGGTGGAAGGCGAACACGTCGATTCTGTTGTGGCAGGCGGTTCCGGCGCCCGGCGCCACTACGGTCACGGCCGGCGCCGCAGCCGACAGCTTCTTCCGGCAGCTTCCCACGGCCTCCAGAGGCGAGGCGGACCCAGCGGACGGGGCCCAACCGGCCGACGGGGCGGTGGTCAACCTGGCCGCCGCCGCGGCCCGCCGCGCCGGGCTCTTCGTCGATCCCGCCGAGCTGGCCCGGCCCACCGTCTCGATCACCGTGACCGGCGGCTGACCGCGCGCCTGACCGCGGGGCGGCTGCTGACCGCGGGTTTACGGCACGCGGCCGGTAAAGGCGATCAGCCGCTGCAACGCGGAGGCCTGCGGCCCGGCCGGCACCTCGGCGGCGAAGCTGCGACCGCGCTTGTCCTCGGTGACGAGCGCCCGGGCGCGGCCCAGGAGATGGTCCGCGACCTCCGGCGGGACATCGATCTGCTGCCCGGTCGCCCGGGCCATGTCCCAGCCGTGCACGAGCAGCTCCATCGGGATGATCTCGACGGCCAGGCTGGCGGGCAGCGTGCTGCGTCCGACCGCGACCGTCCCGCCGACCCCCCGTCGCCGCCAGGCCGTCAGCGCGGCCTCGGTGGTCACCGCCACCTGCTCCTCAAGCGAGCCCGCAGCCGGGCCTACCGGCCCCGCGGCCAGGCCCGCAGCGGGGTCGCTGGCCACCGAGGCCAGCAGCACCATGGACCGCACCACGTGCTGGCCGACCTCGCCGACCGTGTACTCGGTGCACGGGCTCGGTCGGGACAGGTCGTCCTCGGTGAGTCGCCGCAGCACCGCCCGGCAGGCGGTCAGCGTGATCGCGGCGCGGTCGAAAGGTCCCATCGCTCAGCCGTGGACGTGCAGCGGCTTGCCGGCCAGCATCAGGTGAGCTTCGCCGATGGCCTCGGATTGGGTGGGATGGGGGTGGATGAGCGCCGCCACCTCATCCGGGCGGGCTTCCCAGTTGTAGATCAGCTGCGCCTCGGCGATCAGCTCACCGACCCGGTCGCCCACGATGTGCACGCCCAGCACCGGGCCGTCGACCGCCGCGATCACCGTGACCGCTCCCTTGGTGGACAAGATCGCGCTGCGGCCGTTGCCGGCCAGGTCGTACGTGACCGAGGTGATGGCGTCCGGCCCGTACCGAGCGGCCGCCTGCGGGTAGGTGTAGCCCACCGACGCCACCTCGGGCCTGCTGTAGGTGATGCGAGGCACGCCGGCGTAGTCGATGGGCGTCACCGGCAGTCCGGCCATATGCTCCGCGGCCAGGATGCCCTCGGCGAAGCCGACGTGGGCTAGTTGCGGGTGAGCCTCGCCGTTGACGCTGACCAGGTCGCCGACCGCGTAGACGCCCGGCGCCGAGGTGCGGCAGTACTCATCGACGGTCACGAAACCGCGCTCCACGTTGATCCCGTGCGCCTCGTAGCCCAGTCCGGCCGAGGCCGGACCGCGGCCCACCGCGACCAGCAGCAGTTCCGCGTCCAGGGTCTCACCGCCTTCCAGGTGGACCCGGACCCCGTCCTCGGTCGGCTCGGAGCGCTCGAACCGGGCGCCGAGCCGCAAGTTGATGCCGCGGCGGCGGAACTCCCGCTCGAGCAGCTTGGAGCTGGCCTCGTTCTCCAGCGGCACCAGGTGCGGCAGCGCCTCGACGATGGTCACCTGGCTGCCGAACGACGTCCATGCCGAGGCGAACTCGCAGCCGATCACCCCGCCGCCGAGCACGATCGCGGTGGCTGGCACCCGGTCCAGCTCGAGCGCGTGCTCGCTGGCCATGACCCGGTCCCCGTCCAGGTCCAGGCCGGGCAGGGTGCGCGAATACGAGCCGGTGGCCAGGACCACGTTGGTTCCGGTAAAGGAGTCGTCGCCCACCTGGACCGTCGTCGGCCCGGTCAGCCGGCCTTCGCCCGTCACGATCTTGATGCCGCGGCCCTTGATCAGGCCGGTCAGGCCCTTGTGGTTCTTCCCGATCACCGAGTCCTTGTACTTGTGGACCCCGGGCATGTCCATGCCGTCGAAGGTGGTCTTCACCCCGAACGCCGCGCTCTCCCGCGCCTGGTCGGCGATCTCTCCGGCGTGGAGCAGCGCCTTGGTCGGAATGCAGCCCCGGTGCAGGCACGTCCCGCCGACCTTGTCCTTTTCCACCAGGACCACGGACCGGCCCAGTTCGGCCGCCCGCAGCGCGGCGGCGTAGCCCCCGCTGCCACCGCCCAGCACCACCAGGTCGCATTGGTTGTCTGCCACGGGTACTCCTAGTTAGTCGGGCTCGGCCGACGGCTCGGCCGCGTCATGGCGGGCCGGGGACATCCGCTGCGTCAGGAAGAAGGCGCTGACCAGGTCGCGCGCCGTGTCGTACCCGGACAGGAAGTCCTCCTCGGCCCGGGCCGGCGCTATCCGCCCGTCCCGCAGCGCCTCGAACGCCTCGCGCATCCGCTGCAGCGCGGACTCCAGCACGTCGCGGTCCTCGGGAAAGTGGGTGCCGACCACGCCTAGTACGCTGCCGTTCCGCCGTCGACGCTGTAGATGGCGCCGGTGATGCCAGCGCCGACATCGGATGCGAGCAGGACCGCGACGGCGGCCACCTCGTCCACGGTGTTCGGGCGCTTGATGGCGGACTCGGCGGCGAACAGCCCGACCATCTCATCGAAGGTGATGCCCATCGCCTGTGCGGTCGCCGGGCCGTTGTCCCGGATGATGTCGGTGATGACCAGGCCCGGGCAGATCGCGTTCACGGTAACGCCCTGGGTGCCGACCTCCTTGGCCACGGCCTTGGTGAGCCCGTTGATCGCGTGCTTCGCGGCGACGTAGGCGGTGAGGACCGGCTTGCCGTGCTTGCCCTCGACCGAGGAGATGTTGATGATGCGCCCGTAATTCCGCGGCAGCATGTGGCGCAAGGCGGCGCGGGTGCCCCAGAACGTGGAGTACAGATTCCACTTCATCACCAGGTCCCAGTCCTCGTCGTAGAGGTCGACCAGGGGCGCCAGCCGCTTGGCGCCGCCGGCGTTGTTGACCATGATGTCGATCTGCCCGAAGTGCTCCACGGCCGCCTCGACGGCCTGTTCCACGCCTTCCTTGGTCGTCGCGTCACCCTGGCTGAAGAACGCGCGGTCCGTGCCGAGTTCGCTCACCACCTGCTCGCCGCGCTCGGCGTTACGGCCGCTGACTACCACCCGTGCTCCCTCGGCGAGAAAGCCCTCCGCGATCGCGCGGCCGATGCCCGCGGTGCCACCGGTGATCGCCGCGACCTTGCCGTCCAGCTCCATCGGCAACTCCTCAGCTCGAACGTACGGAGAAAAGTACGGAGACAAAAGTACGGCGACAAAAGTACGGCGACAAAACTTGAGTCTGACTCCAGTATGTTCGTCCGCGGCGGCCCCGCCGTCAAGCTCAGGCCCAGTGAAGCTCAGACGCCGGCGGGCACGACATCCCTGACGTAGCAGCCTGGCGCCTCGTCCAGCGCCGGGTGCTCCGCGCTGCCGAGCTCGGCCGGAGCGTCCTTCGTCCCGCTCGACTGCGCGATGAGCCAGTCCGCCCAGTTAGCCCACCAGGTCCCGGTGTGCTTCTCCGCCGAGGCCAGCCACGCCTCCGCGTCGGGGCCCGGCTCGGCTCCGGTGTAGAAGACCGCCTTCGGGTTGCCCGGCGGGTTGACCAGGCTCTGGATGTGCCCGGCGTTGCTGAGCACGAACGTGCTCGACCCGCCCATCAGCTGGGTCGTGCGATAACACGAAGTCCACGGCGTGAGATGGTCCGACACCCCGCCGGTGACGTAGGTCGGCAGCTTGATCGTGCTGAGGTCCACCGGGGTCCCCAGGCAGGTCAGCCGGCCCGGGGTGGCCAGCGGGTTGTTCTCGAAGATGTCCAGGAACTGGGCGTGCAGGGCGGCCGGGAGGTTCGTCCCGTCGGCGTTCCAGGCCAGGATGTCGAACGCCGGCGGCTTATCGCCCATCAGGTAGTTGTTGACCCAGGACTTCCACACCAGGTCGTCGGGCCGCATCCAGGTGAACGCGCCGCCCATGTCACGGGCACTGATCACGCCGGCCCGCGCGGAGTTCCACCGGGCCAGGGCGAGCAGCTTGGACGCCGAGAACGCCTTGATCGGCACCTCCTGCCCCCAGTCCAGCAGGGTCACCGCGTAGCTCGCGGAGTGCACGGGCGTCTGGCCGAGGGCGGCGAGGTGGTTGAGCGCCAGCGTGGTCAAGATGCCGCCCGCGCAGAAGCCGATCACGTCGATGTCCTGCGCTCCGGTGACCTCGCGGACCGCCTCGATGGCCGTCAGCACCCGTCCGGCGTACGTGTCGAGCGTCCAGTCGGCCTGCTCGCGCGTCGGGTTCCGCCAGCTCAGCATGAACGTCTGCAGGCCCCGGCCGACCGCGTACTCGACCATGCTGCGGCCCGGCCGCAGATCGAGGAAGTAGTAGCGGCCGATCGGCGGCGGCACGATCAGGACCGGGCGCGCCTGCACCTGCTCGGTGGCGGGCCGGTACTGGATCACCTCGGCGTACGGGTCGCGGTCCACGACCGCCCCGGGCGTGAGCGCGAAGTCGCGGCCGACCTTGAACACGCTGCGGTCCACGGTGGACGGCATGCCGCCGTTGTGCCGCACGTCGCCCGCGAAGTTCTTCATGCCGCGCAGCAGCGACAGGCCGCCGGTTTCGTACGCGCGCTTGACCGCGGCGGGGTTGCCGAGCAGCGTGTTCGTCGGTGCGGTGGCACTCTCGAGGATGGTGAGCAGGAAGCGCGCGGCGGGCGTGGCTCGCCCGTTGCGGGCCAGCTCGTCGAGCGTCTCGTCCGCGACGGCACAGCTGGCCGTGTAGGCCTGCCCCAGCCTGCGGTAGAAGGGATGGTCAGCCCAGGCCCGGTCGCGGAACCGCCAGTCCTCAGGCGCCGGGCTCACCGGCGACGCGCCCATCGCGATGCCCGCCAGATCCCCGGCCAGCCTCATGTAGCCGCCGTAGAGCGCCCCGATCCGAGCCAAGGCGCCACGCCGGCCGGTAACCGGTCCATCTGGAACCACTGTGCCACCTGACGTCACGTGGGCCTCCTGCCTATTCACCTTTTTGTAGTCTAACTCTAATTTAAGACATGAATCGGGCTGGCGAGGCAGCCGGCCCGCACCCGCCTCAGCGGCCCGTGAACGCCGCCGGGCGCTTCTGGATGAAGGCCGTCATGGCCTCGGTCATGTCTTGGGTGCCGGCGGCCAGCGTCTGGTTGCGGTTCTCCAGCTCCACGGCGGCCTCCAGCGACGGGGCATCGACGTTGACCTGCACCACCTGCTTGGTCAGCCGCACGCCGAGCGGGCTGTTCGCGGCGATCAGCTCCGCCGTCTCCAGGGCGCTGGCGAGCAGGTCCTCGGCCGGGACCACCCGGTTCACCAGCCCGATCCTGGCCGCCTCGTCGGCCCCGACCAGGCGGCCGGTCAGCAGGATCTCGTACGCGTGTCCCAGCCCCACGATGCGCGGCAACATCCAAGAGCTTCCGCAGTCGCCACCGGTGAGCCCGATCTTGATGAAGGCCGCGTTGAAGCGAGCGGTCGGCGCGGCGATCCGGATGTCGGCGGCCAGGGCCAGCGAGAAGCCGGCCCCGGCGGCCGGGCCGTTCACCGCGGCGATGACCGGCTTGGGCAGCCGCCGGAACGAGGTGATCGCCCCGGACCAGGTCTCCTGCCCCTCGAGGAAGGCCGCCGCGGTCATCTCCGGCAGCGTCGCGGCATCCGCGAGGTCCAGGCCGGCGCAGAATCCGCGGCCCGCGCCGGTGAGCACCAGCACCCGCGTCCGCTCGTCGGCGCCGACCTCGGCCGCCAGCCGCGCGAGCTCGTCGAACATCTGGAAGGTCATCGCGTTGAGCCGGTCCGGACGGTTCAGCGTGGCGACCGTGATGCCCGCTCGGGGACGGTCGACCAGCAGCGTCTGGTAGTTCACCATGGGGCCTCTCCTGCGGGCGTCCGCGACATCCGAGGGGTGCCGCCGGTGCCGGTACCCAGTCGCTTTATACCCCGAGTTTCTTGACGTTGACCACAGGAAGGTCAAAGATGGCCGTACCCGTGGTTCCCCGAGCCCAAGGAGGTGCCGTGGCCGCGCCCGCACCGACCTCCCCCCCCGACCCGATCCAGCAGGCCCAGATCCAACAGGCGCTAATCTCGCTGGTCATCCGCGGCATGGCGCGCGGCGCGCCGGACGAGGCGACGGCCGCGCTCGTCGAGCAGGGCCTGGCCATGACCAAGGGGCCGATCACGATGCCGACGGCGGACGGCACCGCCGCCGCCGCCGCGCTGCTGCGCCTGACGCCGAGCGGTCCGCAGGAGCAGGACCTGGACAAGCTCTTCGACGGCTTCTTGCCCATCAACCGGCGGCTGCGCGACGTCTGCTCGGCCTGGCAGACCCGCCCGGACGGCCAGCCGAACGACCACAGCGATGGCGCGTACGACGACACGGTCCGGGAACGCCTCGACGAGGTTCACTCCGCCATCGGCCCGGTCCTGCGCCGGATGGCGGCGGTCGAGCCGCGGCTGGCCGTCTACCGTCCGCGCTTGCAGGAGGCACTCGACAAGTTCGACGACGGGGAGTCGGCCTGGCTCGCGTCCCCGCTGATGGACTCCTACCACACGGTCTGGATGCAGCTTCACCAGCAGCTGATCTTGATGCTCGGCCTGACCCGCGCGGTCGACGAGGCCCGCGAGGAGCGACTCGTCAGCGGCCGGACGTGACGACCGCCCAGCAGGACGCCGAGCGCGCGGAGGAACTGGCCGCGCTGCGCGAGGCCGTCCATGACCTCATCGAAGGATCGGGCGGCATCGCCCCGGCCCGCCGTCGGCTCGACACCGTGCTAGGGGCCACCGGGCCAGGCGACACCCAGCCAGGCGACACCGACGCCGGGCCCGGCTACGACGAGCAAGCCTGGCGGCTGCTCGGCAGCGAGATGGGCCTGGCCGGCCTGGGTATCGCCGAGGACCTCGGCGGGGTCGGCGGCGGCCTGGCCGAGCTGACCGTCGTGGCCGAGGAGCTAGGAAGCTCACTGCTCCCGGTCCCGTTCTTCTCCTCCACCGTGCTGGCCGGCCAGATCCTGGCCCGGTGCCCGGGCACCGAGCCCGACGTGCTGGCCCGGCTCTGCGCGGGCGACGAACTCGCCGCGTTCGCCGGCACCGACTCCGACGGAGTCTGGCGCCCCGACCGCGTGCCGGTGCAGGCGCAGGAGGCCGGGACCGGCTGGCGGCTGCACGGCCGGGCGGAGTTCGTCCTGGACGGGGCGAGCGCCGCGCACCTGGTCACCGCCGCGCGGACGCCGGCCGGCTGTGACCTGTTCCTGGTCGCGGGCGACGGCGAGGGCGTCCAGCGCCGGGCGCTGCCGACACTGGATCCGACCCGCGGGCAGGCCGCGGTCAGCTTCGACGGCGCGGCCGGCACCCCGCTGACCACCGCGGGCGGCGGGACCGCCGTGGTGGACGCCGGCCTCGACGTCGCCTTGGTGGTGCTCGCGGCCGAGCAGGTCGGCGGCGCCGCGGCGTGCCTTGACCTGGCCGTCGAGTACGCCAAGATCCGCCACCAGTTCAGCCGTCCGATCGGCAGCTTCCAGGCCATCAAGCACAAGCTCGCTGACCTGTTGCTGCTGGTCGAGATGGGCCGTTCGGCCGTCGACCGGGCGCTTCAGGCCGAGCAGGACCCCGCGCGGCTGGCCGAAGCCGCGGCGGTCGCGAAGATCTGGTGCAGCGACGCCTACACCACCGTCGCCACGGAGAACGTGCAGGTCCACGGGGGCATCGGGTTCACCTGGGAGCACGACGCGCACCTGTACTTCCGCCGCGCCCGGGCCGACGAACAGTGCCTCGGCGACGCGACGGTACACCGCGAACGGCTGGCCACCCTGCTCGGCTGGTAGGCCCTGGCCGGACGCGTGCCACCCCGGCCGTTCGGCCAAATCATTTTCATTCCGAACGGCCGTGGTGCGTGCCCGCTGCCCCTGCGTGCTCCGCCCCCGAGTGGCCCCCCGGTCTGGTTGCTGAACTAGATTCCGACTACAGTTAGGTGGTAACCAGCGAGGTTGCCGGACGGCGGTCGGTCCGTCCAGCCGAGGTGGAGGAGCGCGGTGCGCAGGATCCAGCACGCCCTGAGTGGTGCGGTGTACGAGTGGGCCGAGGACGACATCGGTCCCGTACTGGTCACGGACAAGCGCGGGCGGCAGGGCCGGTTCGACCGTAACGGGCGCTGGGTGGACGGTGAGCTCCGCGTCGCCGACCCCGAGCTGTGCCGCTGGATCGAGAGCGGCGGGCCCAAGCCGGGTGGCGCCGCGGCCCGGAGCCGGCGGTTCGAAACGGAGGAAACCTTCTCATGAGCGCGCCGACCGTGCCGAACGGCCGGACCGGGTTCCGCGGGAACGGCCCGAGCTACCAGGACCTCCTCGACCTCGACAGCAAGCCGGTGCCGGCCTCGCTGCGCCGCGACGAGCCCGGCTACTTCGGGGACGCCGACATCCCGGTCGAGCGCTACCTCTCGCGGGAGTTCCACGAGCTGGAGAAGGCCAGGCTCTGGAGCCGGGTATGGCAGCTCGCCTGCCGCGAGGAGGTGCTCGCGGAGGTCGGCGACACCGAGATCTACGACATCTGCGACACCTCGATCCTGCTGGTCCGGGCCGAGCCCGGCCCGGATGGCATCAAGGCGTACTACAACGCGTGCCTGCACCGCGGCCGGGCGCTGCGTGACGAGCGCGGCCACGTCGACGAACTGCTGTGCGCGTTCCACGGGTTTTGCTGGTCGCTGAACGGGCGGCTCAAGCGCGTCCCGAGTGCCTGGGACTTCCCGCAGGTAAAGCCGGGGAAGTTCCAGCTGCCCGAGGTGCGGACCGGAACCTGGGGCGGCTTCGTGTTCGTCAACATGGATCCGGACTGCGAACCGCTGGAGGACTTCCTCGGCGAGCTGCCGGCCTTCTTCGATCGGTGGCCGCTGGAGGACCGGTACACCCGGGTGCACATCTCCAAGGTGCTGAAGGTGAACTGGAAGGTCGCCCAAGAGGCGTTCATGGAGTCCTTCCACGTCATCACCACCCATCCCCAGCTGCTACCGGGGTTCGCGGACGCCAACAGCCAGTACGACGTGTTCGGCAACGTCTCGCGGGCCGTCTCGGCCCGGGGCGTGCCCAGCCCCTACCTGTCCTGGGCGCCGGACGAGCAGCAGCGGCTGAACAGCCAGATCGACCAGCGGATGGACGACCCGCCGATCCTGGAGGTGCCGGCCGGAAGCACCGCCCGCAAGACGCTGGCCCAGGCCGCGCGGCGCTCGCTGGGTTCGGTGGTGGACCCGGCGTACGTGGAGTCGCTGACCGACGCCGAGCTCGTCGACAGCTACTACATGACCGTCTTCCCGAACATGCATCCGTGGGGCGGGTTCAACCAGATCACCTACCGCTTCCGGCCGTATCGCGACGATCACCAGAGCTGCATCATGGACGTGCTGCTGCTCTCGCCGTTCCAGGGCCGGCGCCCGCCGCCCGCCACCGAACGCCGGCTGAGTTCGGACGAGCCCTGGCGCGGCGCCGTCGACGAGCTGGGGTCGCTGGCCCGGGTGTTCGACCAGGACGAGTTCAACCTCGAAGCGGTGCAGAAGGGGCTGCGGACCACGCGCAAGGCGGGGGTCAGCTTCAGCGTCTACCAGGAAAGCAAGATCCGGCACTTCCACCACCTGCTCGACCGCTGGCTGTCCGACCCCCCGGCGGAGGATGATCGTCACTTATCCGGTGGCCCGGCCGGTTTTGCGGCCTGGAGGGTAAAGAAGAAGGTAGCGCCGTGGCTGACGGTGCCCTCGGCCCAGGTGCGGCCGTTGTGCCGGTCCACGATCTGGCGCACGCTGGCCAGGCCTATGCCGGTGCCGGAGAATTCGCGTGTGTTGTGCAGGCGCTGGAATGGCTGGAACAGCTTGTGTGCGTATGCGGGGTCGAAGCCCGCGCCGTTGTCGCGCACGTAGCAGCAGACGCGGGCGTCCGCGGCGGGGGTCATCCCGAACTCGATCGAGGCGTTGTCGCGGCCGCTGGTGAACTTCCAGGCGTTGTCCAGCAGGTCGTGCAGTACTTCGCGGATCAGGACGAGGTCGGCCAGGGCCCAGGCTGGCTGCTGGATGGTGAAGCAGGCGCGACGGTCCGGGTCCTGGCGCTGGAGTGCGGCGGCGATGGTGGCTGCCTCGGCGCCGAGATCGACACGCTGGAGACTGATCTTGGCCGCAGAGATGCGGGACATGCGCAGCAGGTCGTCGAGGATGCGTCCCATGCGCTCGCTGGCGGCCTCGATCCGCTGAGCGTAGCCGCGGCCGTCCGCACCGAGGTTATCGGCGTAATCCTCGATCAGGGCGGTGCTGAAGCCCGCGAGCGCGCGCAGCGGCGTCCGCAGTTCGTGTGCTAGGGAGTAGGAGAAGGAGGTCAGGTTCTGGTTGATCCGCCGCAGATCGTCGCGGGCCTGCCGCTGCTCGGTGACGTCGCGGACGGAGGCGGATACCAGCAGGCCCTGGTCGGTGTCGAGGGCGGACAGGGCGATCTCGGCGGGGAAGGTGGTGCCGTCGCGGCGGCGGCCGGACAGTTCCAGGCCTGCGCCCATCAGCCGGGGCCGGGGGTCGGTCGCGTACCCGGCGCGCAGGCCGGGGTGGGCGGCTTTGAAGGCGTCGGGGACCAGGATCTCAACCGGCTGCCCGGCCAGTTCGTCGCGCGGGTACCCGAACAGCCGCTCGGCCTGGGCGTTCACCAGCACGATCCGTCCGCCGGAGTCCGCGCACACCATCGCGTCCGGTGCCGCCTCCAGCAGCCCACGGAACCGGGCATTGGCGCGGTTACGCTCGGTCATATCCCGGGTAATTGAGGATGTCCCAACCACGACGCCGTTGGCGTCGCGGATCGGGAAATCAGTCAGCGACACCTCGATGATGCTTCCGTCCTTGCGGCGAAGCCGGGTCTCGAACTGCTCGATCTCCTCTCCCTGCCGCACGCGCTGGAGGACGGGCATCAGCTCTGCGGCCGTCTCCGGTGGGATGACCAGGGATGCGCTGCGCCCGATGATCTCGGCGGCGGTGAAGCCGTACATCCGCTCGGCAGCCGCGTTCCAGCTGGTAATCACGCCGTCCACGGTCGAGCTGACGATCGACTCGTTCGCCGACCCAACGATGGCCGCCAGCAGGGTCAGCAGCTCAAACTCGCGGCTGGCCCGTACCTCCCGGCCTGCCCCCGGGCCGTCCTGACCTATTTCGTTGATCTCACGGCCCCCACGCGATAACATAAAGTAGCCCTTTGGCTACTGTACGCCCCGAGGGCACCAGGCGCTCAGCCGCTGCGCGGCGGCTTCGGGGACTTGTCCACCCGCGGCTCCCGGGGCAGCCTCAGGACGCGCTCCCCGATGATGTTGCGCTGGATCTCGTCGGTCCCGCCCGCCAGCCGGTAACCCGGGGCGCCGAGGACGTGCTCGGTCCACGCGAACGCGTCCGGCTCCCCGGTGTCCGCGGCGATCCGCGCGCCCAGCAGCCCGCTGGCCACCTCGGCGATCCGGATCAGGTTCGCCGACGCGACGAGCTTGCCGATCGACGCCGCGGGGCCCGGCGAAGCGCCGGCCGCGGCCGCCCGGGCGACACGCTCGGTGGTGGCCGAGCGGAGCTGGGTTCGCACGTAGACGTCGGCCAGCTGCTGCCGGACCACCGGGTCGCCCGACTTGCCCAGCCTGGTCGCCAGCCGGAGCAGGTCCTCGAAGGAGCCGCCCTTACGCCGGGTGCCCTGGCCGCTCGCGGTGCGCTCGAAGCCGAGCGTGGCGTTGGCCACCTTCCAGCCCTCGCCGACCGCCCCGACCCGCATGTCGTCGCCGACCCGCACCCCGGACAGGAAGACCTCGTTGAACGACGAGGCCCCGCTCATCTGCCGGATCGGCCGGACCTCCACGCCGGGCGCGTCCATCGGGATCAGGAACATGGTCAGCCCGGCCTGCTTGGCCACCTCCCGGTTGGTCCG
>Ga0302229_10000691_pt1 | contig 26158 bp, 23 predicted proteins | sample II_Palsa_N1_3_FD_193518 | JGI IMG/M metagenome (GOLD analysis project Ga0302229, IMG submission 193518) | Peat permafrost microbial communities from Stordalen Mire near Abisko, Sweden - II_Palsa_N1_3 | ecosystem: Environmental > Terrestrial > Soil > Palsa > Peat permafrost | place: Sweden... | reverse complement strand
CGAACGCCCGGTTCGTCACGTCGAACACCGCGTCCAGCCGGTTGGACGACGTCTCGTCCGGGCCCATCAGCCGGAAGTTCGACGGGTTGGCCTTGATCACGTCGCGCAGCCAGGTGCCGAGCACCCGGGTGGCCTCGGCCGTGCTTCCCCCGGGCTTGGGCACCTGCACCGCGTAGTCCCGGAAGTCCGGCAGGGTCAGATCGCGCAGCAGCAGACCGCCGTTGGCGTGCGGGTTCGCGCTCATCCGCCGGTCGCCGTCGGGCGCCAGCCGGGCCAGCTCCGGCATCAGCGCGCCGGAACCGTCGAACAACTCCTCCGCGCGGTACGAGCGCAGCCACGTCTCGAGCTGGGCCAGGTGCTCCGGGTTGGTCCGGGCCGCGTCCAGCGGGACCTGGTGCGCCCGCCACGTTCCCTCCACCGGCAGACCGTCCACGATCTTGGGCCCGGTCCAGCCCTTGGGGGTCTTGAGCACGATGACCGGCCAGGCCGGCCGCGACAGGTCACCCTCGGACCGGGCGCGCCGCTGGATGCCCCGGATCTCCTCGATCACCGCGTCCAGCGTCCTGGCCAGCTGCTGGTGCACCAGCTTGGGGTCGTCCCCCTCGATCGTGTGCACCGTGTACCCGTAGCCGCGCAGCAGCGATTCCAGCTCGGCGTGCGGGATCCGGGCCGGCACGGTCGGGTTGGCGATCTTGTACCCGTTCAGGTGCAGGATCGGTAGCACCGCGCCGTCCCGGGCCGGGTCGAGGAACTTGTTGGAGTGCCAGCTGCCGGCCAGCGGCCCGGTCTCGGATTCGCCGTCGCCGATCACGCAGGCCACGATCAGGTCGGGGTTGTCGAATGCCGCCCCGTAGGCGTGTAGCAGCGAGTAGCCCAGCTCGCCGCCTTCGTGGATCGACCCGGGCGTCTCCGGCGCCGCGTGCGATGGGATGCCGCCGGGGAACGAGAACTGCTTGAACAGCCGGCCGATGCCTGCCGCGTCCGCCGTGATGTGCGGGTACAGCTCGGAGTAGGTCCCCTCGAGGTAGGTGTTGGCCACGATGCCCGGCCCGCCGTGCCCCGGCCCGGTGACGTAGATGACGTTCAGGTCCTGGTTCCTGATCACCCGGTTGAGGTGCACGTAGATCATGTTCAGCCCGGGCGTGGTGCCCCAGTGCCCGAGTAGCCGCGGCTTGACGTGCTCCGGCCGCAGCGGCTCGGTCAGCAGCGGGTTGCCCAGCAGGTAAATCTGCCCCACCGACAGGTAGTTCGCCGCGCGCCACCAGGCGTCCAGAGCGTCCAGCTCACTGACGGCGAGGGTCTGCGCGCCTAGCCCCGTCTCAGCCATTTTTAACCCCTTTTCCCCCGAACGGCCGTGGTAACTCATCCTGGTCCCTGCGTGTCTCCCCAGGCTATTTCCCCTGGCCTCACCCCCGACGTGCTACCCCGCAGCGTTTACGCCCGCGACACCCGCGCGCAACCTGAGCGTCCGGCAAGCGAACGCCTGCTGACCGTTGCGGCACAATGGCCCCATGGGAATCAACAACGGTTCTTCGCGTTCGGCGGGCTCGTCCGGGTCGATCCTGAGCATCGGGTCGAGCGGGTCGATCCTGTCCATCGGGTCGAGCGGGTCCATTTTGTCGATCGGCTCGGCCGGCTCGATCCTGTCCATCGGCTCGGCGGGCTCGCTAGCGTGCGTCCTGTCGGCCGGCTCGCTGGGCTGCGTCCTGTCGGCCGGCTCGATCGCGAGCATCGGCTCGGTCCTGTCCGGCCTCTCCCGCTGGTCGGTGCTGGCCTGGCGCGGGACCAGGCCCGGCCTGGTCCCGCGCCTCACCGGTCAGTTCACGCGGGCCAGCGCGTCGCCGGTAGCTGATTCGCGGCCCCGCAACGGGTCGGCTCCGCCCCCGTGACCACCAGTCCGGACAGCGGGGCGGTCAGGACGAAGGGACGGTGACGACCGGGCCGTGGGCGTGGTTCAGGACCGCGTGGATGACCGCGCCGGGACCGTGGTGGGCCGGGTGCCTGCCCAGCACGACCAGGTCGGCCCGGGCCGACAGGCCGGACAGGATCCGCCCCGGGTGCCCGTGCACCACGTCGTGGCTGACCGGTACGTCGGGGTATTTTTCCCGGTATTCGGTCAGCAGGGCTTCGAGTTGGTCGGTCGCCTCGGCCTCCAGGTGATCCCGGCCCGGCGACGCGAGGGCGATCCCGGCCCGCGAGATGTCCGACTGCCCCGTCTGCCAGGCGTGAATGGCCACCAGGCTGGCCTTGCGCAGCGCCGCCTCCTCGAACGCGAAGGTGAGCGCGGCCGTGTTGCCCTGCAGGCCGCCGATGCCCACCCCGACCTGTCGGCGCGCGGCCCCGATCTCCTCGCGGACCACGACCACCGGGCTGGACGCGTGGGTGGCCGCGTACCGGCTGACCGAGCCGAGGATCATCGCGGCGAACGCACCGACCCCGCGGGAGCCCACGACCAGCATCAGCGCGCCCGATCCGGCCGCGGTCACCGCCTCCGCGGGCCCGCCGTCCAGATGGTCGGCGTCGATCAGCAGGTCCGGGGCGGCCTTGGCCGCGCGGGCCGTCGCGGCGGTCAGCGCGTCGTTGCTCTCGTCGCGGATGACGTCGGACACGGTCTCGTACGCCGACTTGCCGGTGCTGGCGACCATCCGGGGGAGTAGGCCCGCGGCCGAGACGATCCGCAGCGGAGCGCCGCGCAGCACGGCCTCCCGGGCGGCCCAGTCCACCGCGCGCAGCGATTCCTCGGAACCGTCGGTGGCGGCCACGATGGGCTTTTCTGACATGCTGCTCCTCCTCGCCGTCATTCCCTCACGGACATCATGATCGTGCCCCAACCGGGCGGGCAAGGCGTTCCGGCCCCATCCACCGCGGAATTTCGTGATAACAATTTGGCCTCACCGGCCGAGCCGGGACCTTCTTACCGTAACTCCCGGCGTTCGCGAATATCGGTTCCGGAAGGTTATGTGCCTCTACCAGGTTCGCCGGCTTCGTTCAACGATCCAGGTCCCGCGTTCGCAGCCCAGATGCCCTGTTGCCGCGGGCCCTGAGTGCCTAGCATCTGTAGTGATCGGTGGTGGCGGTACCCAGCCGGTTTTATGACGGTACCGGGGCAGCTAAAACAGAAGGAGAAGTGAGATGCCTGGAACCCTTGTCGGCATAGACGGTTCCACCCATTCGCAGTACGCCCTCGAATGGGCTGCGAAAGAGGCTGCGCTCCGTCATACGTCGCTCACCGTGCTCACCGTGCACCCAGCGGTGAGGGGCTTCTGGGGCGGCACTCTCCATTACGAGGGTGACGAATCACTGACGGACAAGGCTCGCGCGGCGGCTCAGGCGGAAACCGACAAGGTCCTGGCCGGGCTCGTGGCCGAGCACGCGAAGGTACCGGTCACGATCACGCCTTCGTGACCGGACCGGATGGGACGCGGTCCGCGGGAGGGATCCCGCGGGTCCGCGTCGCGGGAACGCCCTACGAGCGCGGCCGGCAGTACGGCGCGCAGGCCCGGACCCGGATCCACCTGTCAGTGCAGGCCTACCAGCGCGTGTTCGCGCACTACGCGGGGTGGGACTGGCCGGCGGTCCGCCGGGCGGCGGCCGGGTTCGAGGCGCCGGTCGCCGCGTTCCGCCCGGCCTACCTAGATGAGATGCGTGGCCTTGCCGACGGCGCCGGGCTCGACCTGGCCGACGTGCTGGCCATCAACGTGCGGACCGAGGTGATGTACGCCGCCAAGGCCCGTCAGGCCCCGCTTGCGACCCGCGTCCCGCCACCGCCCGCCGAGTGCAGCGCCTTCGCCGTCGTCCCGGTCCCGGGTGGGCCAGCGACCACGCTCCTCGGCCAGAACTGGGACTGGCTGCTCCACTCGGCCCAGACGCTGATCGTGCTGGAGGCCAGGCCGGACGACGGCCCGGACTTCGTCACCGTGGTGGAGGCGGGCCTGCTGGCCAAGGCCGGGCTGAACGCCGCCGGCCTGGGCCTGGTCACCAACGCCCTGGTCACCGACGCGGACATCGGCGCGCCCGGGATCCCGTACCACGTGCTGCTGCGGGCTATCCTCGACTGCGCGACCGTCACCGAAGCCCTCACGGTCCTCCAGGCCGGGACGCGATCCTCGTCGGCCAACTACCTGATCGCTCACGCCAGCGGCGCGGCGCTCGACGTGGAGGCCGCGCCGGGTGACTTCACCCGGCTGTACCCGCAGTTCCCCGGCCACGGCCTGCTCCTGCACACCAACCACTTCCTGTCGCCGCGCCTGCCCCCGGTCCAAGACGTGTCGCTGTGGGCCATGCCGAGCAGTGCGGTCCGCCTGCAGCGCCTCCACGCCGGCACACCAACAGCCCCGACGCTGGACGACTTCCGCGCGCTGCTCGCCGATCACGCCGACTACCCGCACAGCATCTGCTCCCACCCCGATCCGGACGACCATCCGCTCGAGCAGGGCGCCACCATCGCCTCGGTCCTGATGGACCTGAACGCCCGCCGGCTGTGGGTCGCGGCCGGGCATCCCTGCCAGGTCCCGTACCACGAACTGGACGTCGGCTGGCTGGCCTCGCCCGCCCCACCCGGTGCCGTGGACCTAGCCCAATGCTAGAAACTTAAGCCGCCCGTGGTGCTGAGTTTAAGGGCTTCGTTGCTGGTCAGGGTGGCCGCTGCAGCCGAGAGCGGCGCGGCGGGCGAGAGCGGCGCGGCGGTCGCCTGTAGTACCAGCGCCAGCTGGCCGACCTGCCGCACATCCGAACCGTTTTATCCAGTTATGTCTTAACTTCACATTGAGACATTCCGGGCGTCGACCATGATCACGAAGGAATTTGTACCGCTACCCGTACCAAATCCTTCGCGATCATCGGAATGTCCCTGTGGGACTGTCCCTTTCCGAGATCATGAACAGTTTGGGGTGCTATTTATTCGGTCGTTTCTGGCCACGATCAGGAAGAAGGCCCGTCCCAGCCGGCGCCGTGGGTCTAGCCGTCTTCCCGTGACCAATCCCCGTTCGGCCCCGCCGCCCGGGCCCGGCGGGCCAGCCCGGCGTGCATGCGCCGCGGCCACAGCGGCCCGCCGTAGATGAACCCGGTGTAGGCCTGCACCAGCGTGGCCCCGGCGGCCAGCCGTTCCCACGCGTCATCCGGGGTCTGGATCCCGCCCGCCGCGATCAGCACCAGCCGGTCCCCGGCCCGCGCTCGCAGCCGCTGCAGCACGGCCAGCGCCGGCCCGCGCAGCGGCGGCCCGGACAGGCCGCCCGCCCCGGCCGCGGCCACCTCGGCCGCGGAACTGGCCAGCCCGTCGCGCGAGGTCGTGGTGTTGGTCGCGATGATCCCGTCCAGTTCCAGCTCGACCGCCAGATCCGCGATCGCGTCGACGTCCGGCCCGGTCAGGTCCGGGGCGATCTTCACCAGCAGCGGCACGCGCCGCCCCTCGCCAGCACCAGCATCGAGTGCCGCGCGCACCGCCACCAGCACCGGCCGGAGCCGGTCCGCGGCCTGCAGGTCGCGCAGCCCGGGCGTGTTCGGCGAGCTGACGTTGACCACCACGTAGTCGGCCACGTCCGCCACCGCCTGGGCGCTGGCCGCGTAGTCCTGGGCCGCCTCCGCCTCTGGCACCGCCCGGGTCTTGCCGATGTTGACCCCCACCACCGGCCGGCCCCGCCGCCGCCCGCCCGGCCGCCCGCGCCGCCCCCGCAGCCGGGCCGCCGCCGCGGTGGCCCCCTCGTTGTTGAACCCCATCCGGTTGACCAGCGCGCGGTCCGCCGGCAGCCGGAACATCCGCGGCCGGGGGTTCCCCGGCTGCGCCCGCGCGGTCACCGTGCCGACTTCCACGAACCCGAACCCCAGCGCGCCGAGCCCGCTCGTCGCCCGCGCGTCCTTGTCGAAACCGGCCGCCAGCCCGAGCGGCCCGGGAAACTCCAGCCCCAGCGCCCGCACCCGCAGCGCCGGGTCGCGCGGCCCGAGCCACCGTCCCAGCAGCCCCGCGGCTCCGGTCGCACCGGCTACGCGGATCAGCGCGAAGCCCACCCGATGCGCCGTCTCGGCCGGCAGCCGCCGTAGCACCACCCGGAACAGGAGCCGGTACAGTGTTGCCTTGCTCGCCTCCGGGCGCTCTTGACGCGCTTCCTTCCCTCCTCGCTCCTTCGTCGCTCGTCGGTCCAGTCGGCGCCGCGCCCTTTGGCTCACGAGGGGAGTCTAGGGAGTGGCCCGGCCTTTGCTCGCGGTCTGCTACGCAACGAGTTCGGCCTCCCCGGTGAAGGCGTGCCACAGCGAGGCGTACGTGCCGTCCGCGGCCAGCAGCTCGTCGTGGCTGCCGATCTCCGCGATCCGGCCCTGGTCCAGCACCACGATCCGGTCCGCGCGGGCGGCGGTGGTGAGCCGGTGCGCGACGACCAGCGTGGTCCGCGCCGCGGTCAGCTCGCCGATGGCGTGGTTTACCGCCGCCTCGGCGGCCAGGTCGAGGGCCGCGGTGGCCTCGTCGAGCAGCAAGATGGCCGGATCGGCCAGCTGCGCGCGGGCCAGCGCGATGAGCTGCCGCTGGCCGGCCGACAGGTTGCGGCCGCGTTCGGATACCAGGTGGTCGTAGCCGCCCGGCAACGCCGTGATCATGTCGTGCGCGCCGGTGGCCCGCGCCGCGGCCAGGATCGCGTCGTCGCTGGCGTCCGGCCTGGCGTACGCGATGGAGTCCCGCACCGTCCCGGCGAACAGGTACGACTCCTGCGGGACCACGCCGAGCTGGTGCCGGAAGCTGGCCAGGTCGTAGTCGCGGACGTCGGTCCCGTCGACCAGGACCGCGCCGCGGGTCACGTCGTAGAACCGGGCGATGACCTTGACCAGCGTGGACTTGCCCGCCCCGGTCTGGCCGACCAGGGCCACGGTCTCGCCCGGCTCGACGGTCAGGCTGATCCCGGTCAGCGCGTTGGCCTCGCTGCCGGTGTAGCCGAAGTCGACGTCGCGCAGCTCGATCCGGCCGCGCAGCCGGCCCGGTGTTACCGGCCGGGCCGCGGGCGGCGTGGAGGTATCGAGCCGGAGCAGCTCGGTGATACGGCGCAACCCGACCATGGCCTGCTGGTAGCCGTCGAAGACCTGGGACAGCTGCTGGACCGGGGAGAAGACCATGTCGATGTACAGCAGGTAGGCGATGAGCGCGCCCGCGGTGAGCGTCCGGTTGGCCACCTCGCCGGTGGCGATGACCAGGACGATCGCGCCCGCCGCGGTAGACAGGGTCTGCACGAACGGGAAGTAGAGCGCGATGTAACGCTGCGCCCGCAGCCGCGAGGTCCGGAACGCGCCGCTGAGCGTGCCGAACCGGTCCCGGTTCATGCCCTCTCGGCGGAACGCCTGGGTTACCCGCAGCCCGGCCACGTTCTCCGCGAAGTCGGCGTTGACCACGGCGACCTTCTCCCGCGATTCGGTATACGCCTTGGCCGACTTGGCCCGGAACACCACCGTCGCCGCCACCAGCACCGGGAAGATGCACAGCACAGCCAGACCGAGCCGCAGGTTGATGATGAGCAGCGCGGCCAGCACGCCGAAGAAGGTGAGCACCGAGCTAACCATGGTGACCACGCCGGTCTGCAGGAACGTGGACAGCGCGTCCACGTCCGTGGTCATCCGGGTCATGATCCGGCCCGACAGCTCGCGCTCGTAGAAGTCCAGGCCGAGGCGCTGCAGCTGGGCGAACAGCTTGACCCGCAAGATGTACAGCAGGCGTTCGCCGTTGCGGCCGACCACCATGGTCTCGAAGATGTTCACCACCCAGTCGGCCAGCACGATGGCCAGCCCGATGAGCGAGACCACCACGACGGCGTGAAACACCTTGGTCTGCACGCCTTGGTCGATGCCGCCCCTGACCAGCGCGGGCAGCGCCAGTCCGGCCAGCGCGTCCAGGCCGTCCAGGACCAGCCCGATGAGCAGCGCGGCGGCGAGCGGCTTGAGCAGCCGGCCCAGCGTGAAGTGCCGGTCCTCGGCACGCGCCCGGGCGATGTCCACGTCCGGCACGTCCTTAGCCGGCGGCAGCGCCGCGACCTGGGCCAGCAGCTCCGGCGACGGCGGCAGGCTCTCGAACGTCCCGCCCATTTGCCCGCGGGCGGCCCCGATCGCGGCCCGGGCGCGCGCCGAAGCGCCCGCGCCCTCCCCGCCGAGCAGGTCCTCCACGGTCTGCGTCTGACGCGGCCGGATCAGCCGCACGCCGGACTCGGCGCCAGCCTCCTCGCCGGTGATGAGCTGCCGGTACAGCGGGCAGCGCTCGGTCAGTTCCTCGTGTGTGCCGCTGTCGGCGACCCGGCCCTGGTCCAGGACCACGATCCGGTCGGCCAGGTTCAGCGTCGACCTGCGGTGCGCGATGATCAGCGTGGTGCGGCCCCGCATCACCTCGCGCAGCGCGGTGTGGATCTCCGCCTCCAGGCGCGGGTCGATGGCCGAGGTCGCGTCGTCGAGGATCAGCACCCGCGGATCGGTGACCAGGGCCCGGGCCAGGGCTACCCGCTGCCGCTGCCCGCCGGATAGGGTCAGGCCCTGTTCGCCGACCACTGTGTCGTAACCCTGGGGGAGCTTGACGATGAACTCGTGGGCCTGCGCGGCCTGGGCCGCGGCGAGGATCTCTGCCTCGGTGGCGTCCGGCCGGCCGTAGGCGAGGTTGGCCCGTACCGTGGTGGAGAACAGGAAGCTGTCCTCCATGACCAGCCCGATCGCGGCGCGCAGCGAGTCGCGGGTCACGTCGGCGACGTCGTAGGAGCCGATGCGGACCGAGCCGGCCTGCGGGTCGTAGAACCGCGGCAGCAGCAGGGCCAAGGTGGACTTGCCCGAACCGGACGCGCCGACCACGGCGACCGTCTCGCCGGGCTCGACCTCGAAGGACAGGCCCCGCAGCACCGGCTCGTTGGGCACGTACTCGAACCGGACGTCGTCGAAGCTGAGCCCGGCCGCGTCCGGCGGCAGCTCGATCGCGTCCGGGAGGTCCGCGATGACGGGCTGTGCGTCGATGATGTCGAAGACCCGGATCACGCTGCCCCGGGCCTCCTGCCCGAGCGTGATCATGTAGGTCAGCATGCGCACCGGGCCGGCCAGCTGGGCCAGATAGGCGGAGAACGCGAGGAACGTGCCCAGTGTGATCGAGCCGTGGATGGCCAGCCAGCCACCCAGCGCGAGCACGCCGACCAGGCCGAGGGACGGGATGGCGGTCAGCGCGGGGTTGTATCTGGCCGTCAGCCGGATCATCCGCAGCCGGGACGCGAACAGGTGCGCGCCCGCCGCTTCCAGCTGCTCTTGTTCCTGCTCCTCCTGGCCGAAGCCCTTGACCACGCGCACGCCGCCGATGGCCTCGTCGACCAGGCCGACCACCTCGCCGGACTGCTGCTGCGCGTCCCAGCTCGCGGGGAACAGCCTGCGCCGGGACGCCAGCGCGATCAGCCACAGCGCGGGCGTCACGGCGACGGTCACCAAGGTGAGCACCGGCGACAGGACCACCATGACGCCCAGCGAGACGACGAACAGCACGACGTTGCCGAGCGTGACCGGGACCATCGACATGATGCCCTGCACCATGTTCAGGTCGGAGATGGACCGGCCGACCAGCTGCCCGGTGCGGATCTCGTCTTGCCGCGCGCCGTCCAGCCGCGATAGCGAGTCGAACAGCTCGGTCCGCAGGTCGTGCTGGACGTCAAGCGACACCCGGCCGCCGCGGTACCGGCGCAGGTAGATGCCGACGAAGTTCACCGCGGCCACCACCAGCAGCAACCCGGCCAGCGGCCAGATCGACTCCCGGTGCGTCACGATGACGTCGTCGATGATCCGCCGCTGTACCAGCGGGATCGCCGCCGTGGCCAGCGCGGTCACCAGCGCGCCGCCCAGCCCGATCAACACGTTCCTGCGGTAACGCCAGCTGTACGCGGCCAGCCGCCGCAGCCACCCGGATTCCGGATCCCTCTTGACCGTCGTGTTCCCTGTCCTCGCTGACAGTGCTACCGCCCCACCTCGCTGACTTTCCCCGTAGCAAAGCCAACAACTCGACCTGTCCGTTCATTTCCCTCGCTAACCATCTGACCCGCACCGCGTCCCCGGAGCCCGTATCGCCCGTTGTGGTGGCCACTATGATCGCCGCATGCCTGCGCTTTCCCGGCGCGCGGAGCGTCACGGCGATCACTTCATCGTGTGCGGCGACGGGCCGCTGGCCTATCGCATCACGCAAGAACTGACCTCCAGGTACGCCGAGCGGGTGACCGTCTTGCTGCCGTCCAGGCAGCGCAACTACGGGCCCCAGATCGGCGCGCTGCCGCGGGTCCGCGTGCTCGAGCATCCTGAGCTCAGCATCCAGGCCTTCACCGACGCGGACGTCCAGGCCGCCCGCGCCCTGGCGGTCCTCTGGCAGGACGACGTCGGGAACTTCCATGCCGGCCTGCGGGCCCAGGAGCTCAATCCCGCTCTCCGCCTAGTGCTCGCCATCTACAACCGGCGCCTCGGCGACCACATCCGGATGCTGTTCCCCGACTGCACGGTGCTGTCCGGGACCGCGATGTCGGCACCGTCGTTCGTGGCCGCCGCGCTTGGCGAGCCGGCCCCCAGCCACATCCGGGTCCAGCGGCGCACCATATACGTCGCGCGGCCAGGCGACGTGACGGGCAGCCATGTGCTGTGCGGCCTGGTGGCACCGGCCGACGACACGGCCGCGCCCCGGCTCGTGCCGCCCGGCACCGCGGGCGTGGACCTAGTGCTGGCCGTGGCGGACGGGACGCCGCGCAACCCGCTCACCCGGCGCCGGGATCCGGTGCGCGTCGCCGCGGGCGTGCTCCGCCGGATGGTCATGAACAAGTTCGGGGTGTTGTTCACCGTGCTGCTCGCCATCATCGTGGCGGGCTTCGCGCTGAACTTCGTCCGCTACTCCTTCACCAACGCGGTGTACCTCACGCTGATGGACCTTACTGGGTCGGCGCTCACCCAGACCCATGACACGGGAGTCGAGAAGATCTCGCAGGTGCTGCTTACCTTCGACGGACTGGCCTTCATCCCGGTGGTAACCGCCATCATCGTGGGCGCCCGGTTGACTGGCACCATCCGCCGCGCGCCGCGGCCCCCCGGCGGCCACGTCATCGTAGTGGGGCTCGGCAACGTCGGCACCAGCGTCACCGGCCAACTGCACGACCTGGGCTTCGACGTGGTCTGCATCGACAACCAGCCGAACGCCCCCGGCATCCCCCTGGCCCGCCAGCTCGGTCTCCCGGTGGTGATCGGCGACGCGTTCCGCGAGGAGACCCTGCGCCAGGCCAGCCTGGACACCTGCATCGCGCTGGTCTCGGTGACCAGCTCGGATGTCGTCAACCTGGAGACCGCGCTGAACGCCCGCTCGCTCCGCGAGGACATGCGTATCGTGCTGCGCCTCGCCGACGACGACCTGGCCGAGCGGCTGGGCAAGACGATCGCCAACACGGTCTCGCGCAGTGTGCCGTACCTGGCCGCGCCGGCCTTCGCCGCCGCCATGCTCGAGCACCAGGTGCTGCGGACCATTGCGGTGGGCCGCCACGTGCTGCTGATCGCCGATGTCCGGGTCGCCGATCAGGCCGGGCTGACCGGGAGCCTCCTCGGCGATACCGAACAAGACGGGCAGGCGCGGGTGCTCGCCCGCCAGGTCAGCGGGTCCGCCGGGCTGGACTGGTCGCCGCGTCGGGACTACCGGCTGGCCCCCGGCGACCGGCTCATTGTCCTGGCCACCAGGAAAGGGCTTGAGCCGTTCCTGTCCGTACGTTAACCGGCGAAGATGGTCTGCGACTGGTAGACCGGCGCGCCGTCCAGGACAGTGGCCAGGACCTGGATGTCGGTGATCTGCTCCGGATCGGTCCGCAGCGGGTTGCGGTCCAGGACCACGAAGTCCGCGAGCTTGCCCGGCTCGAGCGAGCCGATCTCGCCCTCGCGGTGCATAGCGAAGGCGGCCTGCGTGGTATACAGGTCGAGCGCGTCCCCGGCGGCCAGCCGTTCGGCCGGGCCCAGCACCAGCCCGTCGCCGGTCCGGCGCAGGACCGCGTCCCGCAGGCCGAGCAGCGGATCGGCGGTGATGACCGGGGCGTCGGAAGACCCGGCTACCGTGATGCCCGCCCGGCGCCAGGACCTGAACGCGTACAGATCATCGGCGCGGTCGCCGAACGCCGTGGCGAACCCGTCGCCCAGCGTCGACATGAACCCGGGCTGGCTGGCCACGACGATACCCAGGGCCGCGGCCCGGGCGGCCAGCATCGGGTACATCGCCCCGCCGTGCTCGATCCGGTGACGGCGCGGATTGCCCGCCGGGCCGCCGGCCAGGACGGCGGCGTACGCGTCCAGCACGGTCTCGATCGCCCGGTCGCCCTGGGCGTGGATGCACACCTGGAAGCCGCGGGCGTCGAAGTCGCGGACCATCTCGGTCAGCTGGTCCCGCTCGAAGTACGAGATGCCCGAACCGTACGGCGGGACCGGGTAGCTGCCGTGAATCGCCGCGGTCCGGCTGCTCATTCCGCCGTCGGCCCAGATCTTCACCGCCTCGGCGGCCAGCCGACCGGAGCGCCGGCCGCGTAGGCCGGCGCCGAGCAGCCAGTCCACCTGGTCGTGCACGACCAGCCCGTAGATCCGCTGGCTGAGCCGGCCGTTCGCGTCCGCTTCGGCGAACGCGGCGAAGCTGTCGCGGCGCATATCGGCCTCGCACGCCGCGGTGAGGCCGAACGCGGCCAGCCGCTGCCCGGCCATCTCCACCACCCGGGTGGCCTGCGCGGCACCCATCCGGGCCAGGTCGTGCCGCAGGTTGCGCTCGAACAACGCGAACATCGGGCCCTCGAACACCACGCCGTCCAGCCGTCCCTCGCGGTCACGGCCGAACGCGCCGCCGGGCGGATCCGGCTGCCCGTCGGCGAACCCGGCCTCCCGCAGCGCGGCGGTGTTCAGCACGCAGGCGTGCAGCGACGTGTGGTAGACCACCGCCGGGCGGCCCGGGACAGCCTGGTCCAGGTCCGCACGGGTCGGATGCCGCCCCTCGCGGAGCTTGTACTCCACGTATCCGCCGCCGGTCACCCACGAGCCCTCGGGGGTGCGGTCGGCGGCTTCTCGCAGCCGCGCCTGGATGGCCGGGATGTCCGGCGCGGACGGCTGGCTGCAGTCGGCGGCCGCCGCCAGGTAGCCGACGTCGCAGACGTGGCAGTGCGCGTCGATCAGGCCCGGGATGACGGTGGCCCCGTCCAGCCGCGCCACCCGGGCGCCCGGTGACGCCGCTGCCCGGACCGCGTCGGTCGGCCCCACCGCGACGATCCGCCCGTCCCGGACCAGCATGCCCTGGGCAGCTTGGCCACCCGCTGCCATCGTAACGAACTCGGCATCTTCGACGATCAGCTCCATCGGCCTGCCCTCCGGAACCAACGCTATACGCTGCCCTCATGGTGGCACGGGCGCGCCGGGCGCGGATCGGGGACGTGCACGAGCTGGCTATCGGCATGCCCCACGTCACGGTCGGCCACGGACCGCAGGGCAACCCCATCTACCAGGTTGGCGGCAAGTCCTTCGTGTTCTTCCGCAACCCGCGCCCGGATGCCGTCGACCCGGATACGGGCGAGCGGTACCCGGACGTGATCATGTTCTGGGTCACGTCCGAGGCCGACAAGCAAGCCCTGGTCCAGGACCAGGGCTCACCGTTCTTCAGTACGCCGCACTTCGACGGCCACCCGTCGGTCCTAGTCCGGGGCAGCCGGATCGGCGAGCTCACGGTCCAGGAATTGGCCGAGGTCATCCAGGACGCCTGGCTGGCCCGGGCCTCGTCCGCTCGGACCGCCGCCTGGCTCAGCGCCCGAGGCTGATCAGCCCCCCGCGCGCGCCAGGCGGAACGACATCCGGCCGGACGCCTAGCTGGCGTCGGTACCCTTCGGCGTCGCGGTCTTAGTGCCCGCGCTCTTCCGCGCGGAACCCGCCGCCGCGCTCTTGGGTGCGCTCTTGGCCGCCGTGCTCTTGGCCGCCGACCGAGCAGGCGCAGCCTTCGCCGGAGCGCTGGCCGCAGGAGCCTTGGCCGGACCGCTAGTCACAGGGGCCTTGGCCGGAGTGCTGGCCGCAGGGGCCTTGGCCGGAGTGCTGGCCGCAGGGGCCTTGGCCGGAGTGCTGGCCACAGCCGTCGTCGCCGGAGTGCTAGTCACCGGAGCCTTCGGCGGGGTGCTGGCCACCGGGGCCTTCGCCGGAGGGCTGACCGCAGCCGTCGTCGCCGGAGTACTGGCCACCGGGGTCTTCGGCGGAGCGCTGGCCGCAGGCGTCGCCGGCGGAGTGCTGGCGGCAGGAGCCTTAGCCGGCGGAGCGCTGGCCACTGGAGCCTTAGCCGGCGGAGTGCTGGCCACGGCCTTCGGGGGAGTGCTGGCCGCGGGCCTCTTCGGGGCGCTGTCGGTCACCGCTTCCTGCCACGCGTTCCGGCTGGGGACCGCGGTCGAGTTCTCCCGGTAGCCGGGCCGCAGCGGCGCAGTCACCTTCACCAGTTCCTCGGCGAACTTCCGCTGGCTGGCCAGCAGCTGCTCAGCCAGGTGGTAGGCGCTGGCCACGGCGTCTTGCGGCGTGGGCAGCTTGTCCGCGAACGGCAGGCCGACGTCCGACAGCTTGGGGAGCTTGTCGGTCAGCGTGTACACGGAGGTCAGTTTGGGGGTGGCGGTCCTGACCGTCTCGAGCCAGTTCTTGACGGCGGCCATCATAGCCTCCTGGCTCTTCCGGGTCGCCGCTAGGACCTCTTCCTGGGTAGGGATGCTAGCCATGCTCATAGTCTCCTTGATCAGCTTGATACTGCAAACTATACCAAGCATGATTGAGATGTCAAGCAGAGTGCTTGATGTACGCAGCGCCCAGGTCATTGGGCCCGGGCGCGGGAGCGTTCAGCGGTACTGGTCGCCCAGCGTCCTGGACGGGGGCGGGGTGGACTCGTCGTAGCCATCGCTGGGCCGACGGCGCCGTACCGCCCGCCCCGCGACCCCGGCGAGCAGCGTGCCGATGGCGATGCCCAGCACCAGGTTGACGAAGCCGGTGGCGATCTTCTGGGACACCGGAGCCGTGGTGCTGAACGGGAACACCACAGCCACGATGGTGGCCAGCCCGATGATCCAGCCGAAGAACACCTGCGGCCGCGGCGTGGTCAGGAGCAGCAGGTGCATGATCGCGGTAGCCACTAGCGCGGCCCCGGCCGCCGACAGCACGTACATCCCGGTGGACACGTTGCCCCACGCGCCGTCCTGGCGCGGCGCCAGGATCGGGACGGTGAACAGCCACCGGGCGACCAGGATGCCGACCAGCGCGATCAGGGCCGCGACGATCGCCGTCGCCACTCCGCCGGCCCATAGCGGTCCCGGTTCGATCCAGCGAACCGGGCCCGAAGGCTCCGGGGGTGGTTCTTCTGCTCTCCGCATCGGAGTTGTCATCGGCGTGCCTTAGCTAGACCCGAGGATCTCGGTTTGAGACCCCACCGCTCACGACTGAGACCTAACCGCTTACGGCGCTCCGAAACGCGGCATTGATCACAATCGTACGAGCGCCGCGGCCTACCCGACCGCGACCGAGGCCGACGGGTAGCCGCTGGCCCCGTTCGGCTCCGGCGGCTCCTGGACGGCGGTCTGGGTGTAGCCGGTCTTGTCGGTGGCCCGGGCCTCGATCAGGTGGGTCCCGTTGGTGGCTTCCCACTCCCAGACCCACTGCCGCCACGTGTCGAGATCGGGGACCGCGGCCAGCCGGGCCTGGTTCCACGGGCCCTGGTCGACCCGAACCTCCACCGCCTCGATGCCCTTGTGCTGGGCCCACGCCACCCCGGCCACCGCCGTCCGGCCGGGCGAGATCTGGCTGGCGCCCGGCACGTCGATGCGGCATTCGGTCTTGATCGGCGCCTGCTGCGACCAGCCGCGCTGCGCCCAGTAGGCGTAGTTCCCGGCGAACGTGGTGACGTTGATGTCGGTCACCCACTTGGTCGCCGACACGTACCCGTAGAGCCCCGGCACCACCATGCGCGCCGGGAAGCCGTGGGCGATCGGCAGCGGCTGGCCATTCATCGCCACCGCGAGCAGGGCGTCGCGCCCGTCCATCACGGTCTGCACCGGGGTGCCGGAGGTGAACCCGTCCACCGATGTACACATCAACTGGTCGGCGCCGGCCTTGATCCCGGCCTCGCGCAGCAGGCTGGCCAGGCTCGCGCCCAGCCATAGCGCATTGCCGATGTACGGGCCGCCGACGGGGTCGGACACGCAGCACAAGGTGACGTAGTCCTGGATCAACGGTCGCTTCAGCAGCTCGTCGAAGGTGATCGTGAGCTCGCGGCTGACCATCCCGTGGATCCGCAGCTGCCAGCTTGACGGGTCGACCTCGGGCAAGACGATGGCCGTGTCCACCCGGTAGAAGTTGTTGTTGGGCGTGATGAACGAGGACAGCCCGGGGATGTTCAGGTTGACGCCCGGTGGGAGGCCCGGCGCGGTCACCGCCGGCTTGGGGATCTTGATCGCGGCGCGCGCGCTGGTCACGGCGCCCCGTTCGGCCAGCAGCCGTCCGGCCAGCCCGGCTACGGCCGCCACGCCCGCCGTGACCGCGCTGGCGGCCAGGAAGCCCCGCCGGTCCGGCTCCAGCGGGGCCGAAGAACCGGGGGCACCCGCCAGCCAGTCCCGTCCCTGAGCCGCCGACGGCCTGATCACCCCGCCCGTGCCGCCCGCCCACGCCGACCCGCCCGGCAAGTCAGGCACAGCGGGCAGACCCGGCCCAGCGGGCTCATCTGGCGCAGCGGGCACACCCGGGTCGGCCAAGGTGCCCAGCGCAGGCCCCACCGCCGCCGGGCCGATCCGGTTGATCAGCACCCGCAGTGCAACGGCTGCCGCCGCCGTCGCGGCCAGCGTCGGCAGCACGCTGTCCACGGTGGCGGTGGGCCGGGTCGCGGCGGCGGTCAGCCCGATGGCCGCGAACACCAGCAAGCCCGCCATGCCGTACCCCAGCCGCCGCGTGGCCGCCACGCCGAGCACGGCCGCGAAGATCCCGAGCACGACGAGGATGCCGCTCACCAGGACAAGCTTGTCGTCGGAGCCGAACTCGTTGATCGCGAAGTTCTTCAGCCACGGCGGCGTGAAGTCGATCTGCAGCTGCCCGACCGCGACCACCGGCGACCCGTTCGCGCCCGTCAATCCGGCCACCAGCTGCCCCACCCCGAGCGCGGTGGCGGCGGCCAGCACGCCCGCGATCGCGCCCAGGCCCGCCCGGCGCCTGGCCCGGGGATCGCTGGGACCCCGTCGGTTCCCCGTCATGTCCATGTCCTTTATTCGGTGCGGCCGGGCCCAGGGTTTGCCGCGCAGCCCCACCGTTGCCAGCCGTGATATTCGAGCGGCCCAGGCCCATGACCCCAGACGGCAAACCATAGCGGCCTGCTGCTACGAATATCAGTCGTGACGCCCACTGGCAGCCAGGAACCCGGGAACCGGATGCGACCCGCCCCCGCCACCCCGGCAGGCACCGACCTCGCTGGTCAGATCACCCTGGTGGCCCGCGGCGACGCCGCGGCCTTCGACGTCATCTTCGAGCAGATCGGCCCGTCCGTGTTCGGCGTGGTCAAGCGCGTGATCCGCGATCCGGCCCAGTCCGAGGAGGTCACCCAGGAGGTCCTGCTCGAGGTGTGGCGGACCGCGTCCAAGTTCGACGCCGGGCGCGGCAGCGCGACAGCCTGGGTGATGACGCTGGCCCATCGCCGGGCCGTGGACCGGGTCCGGTCCGTGCAGAAGGAAGCCGACCGCGAGCGGCGGATCGCGTCCGCCGAGATCCCGTACGACGAGGTAATCGAGGCCGTCGAGTCCAGCCTGGAGCGTGAGCGGGTGCGGCGCTGCCTGAGCTCCCTGACCGACGTTCAGCGCGAGTCGGTCACCCTGGCCTACTACCGCGGCTACACCTACGGCCAGGTGGCCAGCCTGCTCGGCGTGCCGACCGGAACCGTGAAGACCAGGATGCGCGACGCGCTGATCCGGCTACGTGACTGCCTGGGGGTGGCGGAATGAAGCTGACCAAACAAAGCCAGAACCGCGATGCGCACACCCTGGCCGGGGCGTACGCGATGGACGCGATCCCCGCGCCGGACCGGGAACGGTTCGAACGGCACCTGGCCGGGTGCGAGGAGTGCGCGCGGGAGATCACGAGCCTGCGCGAGGCCACCGCCATGCTCGGGACCGCCGCGGCCGAGCCGCTGCCCGCGGGCCTGAAGGAACGGGTCATGGCCGCCGCCGCGATGACCCGCCAGCAGCCGCCCGCCCAGGAGACCGAACCGGTGCGGCAGGCCCGCGGCGCCCGGGCCGGGACCTGGTTCGGCTCGCTGGCCTGGCCCGGCCGCCTCGCCCTGGCGGCGGGCGGGGCGGCCGCCGCGGCCGTGCTCGCGGTGGCCGTCGTGTTCGGCGTCGCCAACGGCAGCATGCAGCAACAACTCGACCAGGCCCAGGCCAGCAGCCATCAGATCGCCGTGGTGCTGACCGCGCAGGACGCCGCGATGACCACCGGGCCGGTGGCCGGCGGCGGCACCGCCACCATCGTCATGTCCCCCTCCCGGCACGCGCTGGTCTTCACCGCCCAGGGCCTGCACGCGCTGCCCGCCTCGCGCGGCTACGAGCTGTGGCTGATCGGCCCGGATGGAACCCGGTCGATCGGCATGCTCCCCGCGGGCAGCCACGGCATGACCGGCCCGGTCATCGCCTCTGGCCTGCGCCAGGGGGACCACCTGGCCCTGACCGCCGAACCCGCGGACGGCAGCGCGCGGCCCGACACCCCGATGATGCTCGACATGGTCCTGTAGCCGCGCCCATTCCCCGAGGAGGCCCGCTGAGCACTTCGCCCGCGGTGCTCGGCATCGACCTGGGCACCAGCCAGGTCAAGGCGCTGCTGTGCGCCCCCGACGGGACCGTGCTCGGCCAGGGCACGGTGGGCTACCAGGTCAGCACGCCCCGGCCTGGCTGGGCCGAGGCCAGCCCCGAGCACTGGTGGCAGGCCACGTGCACCGCGGTCCGGACGGCGGTCGGTCCCGCGTCGGCCGAGGTCGCGGGCCTAGCCGTCGCCGGACAGATGCACGGTGTCATTATTTGTGCCGAACGGTCCGTGGCTCTTCGCCCCGCCATCACCTGGCTCGATCGCCGGGCGGAAGCGCAGGTCCAGGACTATGAGCGGCTGCCCGCGGATCTGCTCGCCCGGCTCGGCAACGCCCCGTCGCCCGGCATGGCCGGCCCGATCCTGCTCTGGCTGGCCCGCCACGAACCCGACGTCTACTGGCAGGCCCGCTGGATGCTGCAGCCCAAGGACTGGCTCCGGTTCCGGATGACCGGCCAGGCCGCCACCGACCCGACCGATGCCTCGGGCACCCTGCTGTTCGACCTCGAAGGCACTTGGGCCACCGATGTCGCCCGGGCGCTCGGGCTGCGCACCGACCTGCTGCCCGTCATCCGCTCACCCGCCGAGATCGCCGGGCCCCTGCTGCCCGCCGCCGCCGAACACCTGGGCCTGCGCCCCGGCCTCCCGGTCGCGATCGGCGCCGCCGACACGGCGGCTTCCCTGCTGGCCGCGCACCTCCCCCTCCCGGGATCCCCGCCCCTCCCGGGATCCCCGCCCCTCCCGGGATCCCCGCCCTTCCCCGGATCCCCGCCCTTCCCCGGATCCGCGCCCCTGGGCTCGCCGGCTGCCCCCTGGGGTCTGCTCACCCTGGGCACCGGCGGCCAGCTCATCGTCCCCACCCCCCCGAACTCCGATATTCCATTTTCGGATAATCCGGATCCGGGGGTTGGCGCCATCAACTTGTTCCGGTCCGCGGACGGCGGGACCTACCGGCTGGCCGCGGCCCAGAACGTGGGCGTGACCCTGGACTGGGTCCGGCGGACGCTCGGTGCCAGCTGGGATGAGCTGTACGACACCGCCGCCCGTCCCTGGCAGGCGGACACCCCCGTTTTCCTGCCCTACCTGGCCGGCGAGCGCTGGGACCACCGCGCCTCCGGCGGCGCCTGGACCGGCCTGACCCTGGCCCACCGGCGGGCCGACCTGCTGCGCGCCGCCTTGGAGGGGGTCGCGTTCCTGCTCCGCGGCAAGCTCGACGACCTGCGTGCCCTCGGCTGCGCCCCGGCCGCGATCCGGCTCGGCGGCGGCGGCAGCCGCCACGCGGCCTGGCGTCAGCTGCTGGCCGACGCCCTGGCCGTGCCGCTCTACCCGGACCCCGACCCGGCGAGTGCCGGATGGCTGACCGCCCGGGGCGCCGCGCTGCTCGCCGTCGCCGCGACCGGACTGGTCCCGGATACGAGCACCACGGTCCGTTCGGGCCAGAATAGTGAGGCCGTCCTGCCAGCAAGCCAGCAGGCCGAACAGAGCTACCGCCGCTTCGCATCAGCAGCTTCCCGCCAAGGCGCCTAATACCCATGTATCGTGCTTTGTCGTGAGAGAGGGGACCGGCCGGGCCGCGAAGCTCAAGCGCGTGATGAACGCCCGCATGGAAGAGATGAGCTTCCGGTCGGGCGTCGTCGTCGTCACCGCAGTGCTCGCCCTCGCCGCGGTGGTTATCGCGCTCACGGTCACGCTGGGTGGCGGCCACCGGGCCGCCGCGGCACCGTCCGCGGTCTCCGCCAGCGTGGGCCCAAGCTCGGCGGCGGCTCAGTCGTCCGCCGCGGCCGACCCATCGCCGTCGGCGAGCCCCACCGGCACCCAGGTCTCGCCGGAGGCCCAGCCGGCCGCGGACTTCACGCCCGCGCCGGGGACCAGCCCCAGCCGGGCGGCTCCCTCAACGTCGCCGTCCGCGTCGCCGTCGGACTCTCCGTGGCCGACCTACCGGCCCATGGGCCTCGCGCCCTCCCACTCCCTCAAGACACCCGGAATACATCCCGGACACTAACCCGTGAGCCTGACCGGCATGGCGATGTGACGGCCCGCCCGGTCCGGGTGGGGGAGGGTCGGCCATGATTAGCGGATGCCACTGTTCGAGTTCGAGGGCCGCGGACCGCAAGTCAGCCCGACCGCGTGGATCGCGCCGACCGCCACCCTGGTCGGTGACGTGCGGGTCGAAGCCGAGGCATCCATCTGGTACGGGGCCGTGCTGCGCGCCGACTTCGGGCCGATCCTGATCCGGCGGGGCGCCAACGTCCAGGACGGGTCGGTGCTGCACGGCGGCGATGACCCGGTGACCGAGGTGGGGGAGGGGGCGACCATCGGCCACCTGTGCGTCGTCCACGGCGCGGTCATCGGGGAAGAAGCGCTGGTGGGCAACGGGGCCACGGTGCTAGACGGCGTAGTGGTCGGCCGCCGCGCGCTGGTCGCCGGGGGCTGCACGGTGCCGCCCGGCATGGTCATCCCCGATGGCATGATCGCCGTGGGCGTCCCGGCGCGGATTGCCGGGGAGGTCGCCGGCGGGGCAAAATTCTGGGTGGAAAACAATCCCGCCGTCTACCGTGACCTGGCCCGGCGTCACGCCGCCACGGTCAAGCCCGCGGACTGAGGGGAAGGTGTCATGGACAAGGACCTGGCCGAACAGGTAGCCGGCATCGCCCATCGTGTGGTCGCCAGCGGGGCGATCTCCGCCAACGGGCACGGCAACGTCAGCGTCCGGGTGCCCGGCGCGCAGGAGATGTACTTCACCGCTGGTCCCTCGCTGCACGGCCACCCGGCTTCGGCTGTCGTGCGGGTGTCCCTGGACGGGACCCTGCTGGAGGGCGACCTGCCGCCGATCCAGGGTGCCGTGGTCGCCATGCATACGGCCATGTATCAAGACCACCCCGAGGTCGACTGCGTCCTGCACACCCACTCGCCGTACGCCACGGCCTATGCGGTGGCGCAACGCCGCATCGGATGCTGGGTCGAGGCCATGGCCATGTTCGGGCTGCCGGACGGCGTACCCGTCGCGGGCTACGGACCGCGCGGGTCGGCCGAGGCGGTGGCCAACATCCGCAGCGCGGTTATCCCTGGCGTCCCGGCCGTGCTGCTGGCCAACCACGGCGTGCTGATCTTCCACCGCACCCCGGACCTCGCCATCCTGGTCGGCAGCGTCGTCGAGGAGGCGGCCCAGGCGGGCCTCAACGCCGCCGGGCTGGGCGGGCCGGTGGAGATTCCGCCGGACCTGCGCGCCGCGGCCTTGCAGCGGGCCATGGCCTTCGACAGCCAGGGGACCGTGCACGCCTGAGATGCACGCCACCACCGAGTTCTCCGTTGCCGAGCAGACCGCGCTGCGCGGCCAGTGCACGGTGTTCCTGGCCGGTCACGGGCCGCTGAGCGCGGCCGGGCTGCTGGGCAGCATCCCTCCCGACACCGCCCTGGACCGCTACGGCGACGGCGGCGTCGTCGCCGAGCTTGAGGCCGAGGTCGCCGACCTGCTGGGCCTGCCCGCGGCCGCGTTCCTGCCCAGCGGCACGATGGCCCAGCAGTCGGTGCTGCGGGTTCACGCCGATCGGCGGCAGCGCCGGACCGTCGTGTTCCACCCGATGTGCCACCTGCACCGGCACGAGGGAGAGGGGTTCCAGCGCCTGCACGGCCTGACCGGGCGCACCGCCGGTGACGCGGACCGGCTGCTGAATATCGACGACCTGACCTCGATCGCCGAGCTGCCCGCGGCACTGCTCATCGAGCTGCCGCAGCGAGACCTCGGCGGCCAGCAACCGGACTGGGCGGACCTGCGAGTTCAGGTCGACTGGGCTCGCGAGCGGGGCGCCGCCGTGCATCTCGACGGCGCCCGGCTGTGGGAGTCAGCCGCCGGGTATGGCAGGCCACTGCGCGAGATCGCGGCCTTGTTCGATAGCGTCTACGTGTCCTTCTACAAGGGCATCGGCGCGCTGGCCGGATGCTGCGTGGCCGGGCCGGCGGACATTCTCGCCGAGGTGCGGGAGTGGCGGCACCGCATGGGCGGCACGCTGTTCGGACTCTGGCCGAATGCCGCTTCCGCGCTGAGCTGCCTGCGGCAGCGGCTGCCGCTGATGCCCGAGTACCTGAGCCACGCTCGCGAGATCGCGGCCACCCTCCGCGACGTGGCCGGGGTGCGGGTCGTGCCGGACCCGCCCCAGGTCCCGATGATGCACCTGCTGCTGACCACCACGCAGGAGCGCTTCGCCGCGGCCGCCCGCCGGCTGGCGATCGAGCGCCGGATCTGGACCTGGCCGACCGCGGCGCTGACCGGCGATCCGGCCGTGCAGCGGGTCGAGCTAGCGGTGGGCGATGCCACCCGGTCTCTGTCGCCCGCTCAGGTCGGCGACATCATCGCCACCCTGGTCTCCTGATCGCGGCTGCCCCGCCTTGACGGCCAGATCGCCTACCCGGATGGTTCCGGGTACGACCACGCGCGCGTTCATCCCGCGCAGCCGCAACTGGCGGCCGAGCCGGGAGTTGACGAACCGGATGGCCTCCGTCCCGAAGCGCTCGATGAACTTCGCGCAACCAGTGTGCGGGGCCTCGCTGACCCGCAGCACGGCCTCGCCCACCGCGAGCAGGCTCCCGGCCGGCAGATTATCCATGCTGAGGTCCAGATCGAGGAAGAGCTGATCTCCGGCCAGCGCCATCCGTTCGGTCCCTTCGGCGACCAGCTCGGCCACCCGCGCGTTGATCACCGTCACCTGCTTGTCCGGATTCGCCGAGCCATCGGGTGTGCTGGAGCTGCCACGGGTGAGCCAGTTGTCTCCCTCGAGCCCGCTGACCTGGTTCAGGACCGCCTCGTCCAGCAGATCTCGCTGGCCCACCTCCGGGCGGCGGACGACCAGCACCAGCCGGCCGTGGTTCTGCGGAGACTCGCGGATGTGCTCGAGCCCCGCCTCCAGACGCTCACGTGACAGATGCCCCACAGCCCGATTCTCGCCAGCCACCCCCCGATTGGCCAGTCGATATTCCGGCCCGGGCGGCTCGCGTCCCGTCATGGAACACCCGCACCCGTGGCTGACCGGGCCGGGCGGTAGCTTCTCTGAGTGACCCGTGCGCCCATCTCGCTGCCTGGCCAGACCGTCATCTTCGATTACGGGGAGGTCATCTCGCTGGCCCCGTCAGCCGCCGACCGGGAGGTAATCGCCGGGCTGGCGGGGGTAGGCGGCGACAGCGAGCCGTTCTGGCGGGCCTACTTCGCCCACCGGGACGGCCTGGACCAGGGCCGCGCGGGCGTCGCGGCGTACTGGCGGGCGATCGCCAAGGACGTCGGCGCCAGCTGGGATGACGCGCGAGTGCACGAGCTGTGGGCCGCGGACTTCCGCAGCTGGCTGTCCATCAATCCGGACGTCATCGAGGTGCTCTCCGACCTCAAGGCCGGCGGCGCCAAGCTGGCGTTGCTGTCCAACGCAGGTCCGGACTTCGGCAGTTATCTGCGGCACGGCCCGCTCGGCGACTTCTTCGTGGCGTGCTACGTCAGCGGCGAGCTCGGCCTGCTCAAGCCACACCCCGAGATCTACCAGCACGTGCTGGACGACCTAGGCATCAGCGTCGCCGAGGCGGTATTCATCGACAACCGCGAGGCGAACGTCCGCGGCGCCGAGGCGCTCGGCATCACCGGCCACCTGTTCACCGACGTGACCGCGCTGCGCGCCTTCCTCACCTCACTCTCGCCGGTCGGATTTCGTCCGAGCTGACGCGCATACTCGGACTGTAACCAGCGTTACCGCTGGTCCGCGCCTCGGACGGTGCGGACTACACGCGCGTGCTCCCGCATGGTCTCGGTGCCGTCCGCGCCCGGCTGGCGGCCGAACCCGCAGTACATCGCGACGCCGAAGTCGGGCAGGTAGCGCGATGCGGTGGCGTGCCTGCGCCGCAGCCCGGGGCTCCCGTCGATGGGCAGCACGATGCCCAGGAAGACGCGGGCGTCGCCGGGCTCCAGGTCGGCCAGCGGACGGAAGAAGCCGCGGTCCTCACTGCGCAGGTATCGCGGCCCGGCCAGGTGCAGCCAGTCCACCGTGCGTCCGGAGTGCGCGACCGCGAAGTTCGCCATCCGCACCAGCAGCCCCATGTCGCGCGCCTCGTACATCGGCCACTCCGGGAACGTCCCGTAGCACAAGTGGTAGCCGACCAGGACTTCCTCCGGGATCAACCGGGTCAACCGGGTGACCGGTCCCGCGAACCGCTCCCATCCGCCTTCCGGGGTCCACGCGAGCACGCCCTCGATGTCCTGTGTCTCGTAAGCCAGATCCCATTGGATCGCCAGTTCGGCGGGCGGGATGGCCGCGGTTAGCCGGGTCAGCTCACGGGCCACCAGATCCTCGAACGCCCGCTCCGCGACCGGGTAGTCAGCGGCGAAGTCAGCCTTGAACGCGTTCAGCGCGCTGGACGGGAACGGAAGCCCGACCTGGAACCGGAGATGACCGGGGATCACTCCTTCGGCGCGCAGCGCGCTGAACACCTGGTAGCCGGCGATCGCGTCATCGATGCGCGGCCAGGAATCCCAGCGCAGTTCGGTGACGCCGGGCGCGATGCCGAAAACCGGGGTCTCGTACGCATGCCGCGGGATCCCGGTGGGCGACTCCGTCTCCAGCACCACGACGACGCCGGGGTTCGGCCGGACGAGCCGTTCCCGCTCGTAGCCGACCCACGCGGCCCGCGGCCCGGTCTCGCCGTCCGGCAGCGCGAACACCAGGTCACCGAAGAACCCCGCCGCCGCACGCAACGCCGAATCGGTCGAGTCCGCCGGCAGGCTCCCGACCAGCAGCAGGTCACTGTTCACTCGCGGCGCCATCGGCTTCCTTCCCCGCGACCGCGGGCTGCGGCCACCCTCGATCACGGTAGACCCGTGCTGCGGAATACTGGCGATCATGCCTGAACTGATTCGCGAGCCGACCCGGGTCGCCGCGGCCGGCGAGCCGCCCAAGCTGATTGACGAGTACGTGGGACGGGCCAGCACCGGCCGGGCCGGATTGAGCATCGCACACATGCGCAGCCCGTCAGGCTGGGCTGAGCCCGGGCAGCGCCCGGAGTTCGACGAATTCACCATCGTGCTGCGCGGGGCGCTGGTGGTGGAGTCGAACGACGGCCAGTTGACGGTCCAGGCCGGCCAGGCCGTTCACGCCAGGCCAGGGGAATGGGTGCGCTACAGCTCACCTGGAGCGGACGGCGCGGAGTACATATCCGTCTGCGCGCCCGCCTTCACCCCCGGCACGGTTCACCGCGACGACTGACCCGGACGTGAGCCCGGTCTGGCGGCCGTGATCAGCTTCGTCCGGTAGCGGCGGCCGGGGTTGAACTATCCAGCCTGGGGGTATCGGTACGGCCATACGATCAG
>Ga0302229_10000688_pt1 | contig 26214 bp, 27 predicted proteins | sample II_Palsa_N1_3_FD_193518 | JGI IMG/M metagenome (GOLD analysis project Ga0302229, IMG submission 193518) | Peat permafrost microbial communities from Stordalen Mire near Abisko, Sweden - II_Palsa_N1_3 | ecosystem: Environmental > Terrestrial > Soil > Palsa > Peat permafrost | place: Sweden... | reverse complement strand
GCTGGGCTTGCTGGGCGTCTAGTTCGGCGTCGATCCGGGCCGCGTCCGACTCGTCCTCGCGCATCAGGTGGATCAGCTGGGCGGCGAGGAACGGCAGGCCGACCAGGTCGCCGAGGATCCACAGCACTCCCCCGGCGATGACCTGGTCAGTGGCCAGCGCGGGGCCCCAGGGCCGGGCCAGCGCGTGGTAGTACGGGGCGCCGATCAGGTTCTGGTCGGCGATGACCGCGATCCCGAAGAACGCGTCCCCGATCACCTCCGCACCGGTGATCCACATGGAGACGGCGTAGGAGTACTCCTTCGGCACGGGGTCGACGCGCAGCAGCGTCCAGAAGAACACGTAGCCGGGCGCCATCAGCACCAGGTAGGTCAGCTCCCGCACCGTGGTGCTGTGGAAGACCGCCGTGTACCAGGACGTGAAGTACATCACGAACGGCACGGCAACCAGCGCGAACGTGGTGATCGCGGGGAAGGTCAGGATCTGGGCCAGGCGGCAGCGGATGACCGCCTCGAGGCGGGCGCCCGCGCGCGGGAATACCGTCGTGGCCAGCGTCAGCGGGCGTCCCAGGGCCAGGAACAGCGGGACCAGCAGGACTAGCAGCACGGTCTGAACCGCCCGGGCGTACATCAGGACCGGCTGGTAGACGCCCACCCAGGACATGGTGGCGATGACCAGGAAGCCGAGACCGAAGCCGCAGAACCAGATCGGCCGGGCCACCGACCAAGTGGTGTTGTCTCGGGACTGGGACTGCCTGCCCCGCCGTACCCTCCTGACCCCGGCGAGGTAGGCGCCGCCGAGGAGGACGATGAGCACCAGTATCCACGGGTCGAGCGTCCACTCGGTCAGGGCCCGGGTCACGGTCAGCTTGGGAGGCCCGTGATACCCAGATGCGAGAGCACGGGTCAGCCCGGGCGCGCCCGCGGCAACGAGGGCGGTTCTCATGCCGACACGCTACCGCGCTGCCCGTCGACAGGTTTCCCGCAGGCGACACTGCCAGGCGATCAGAGGTGCTCAAGCGTGCGCACAGACACCCTCAGACCCTGAGGGAACAGGAAATACAGGGCGCAGGTGATCAGAAATTCTCACCAAGAATAATTCGCGTATCCGGCTTGAATCGCTATATAGCACGCAAAACGCGTCTTGCCGGATCGGGCATTCGGACGGAAGCTGACTCCAGCGACTCAAAAGAGACCATATCTCGCCGTGTCCGATCAGTCGGCATCTCGTCACTAGGACACAGGTCTCTCCCGTCCCGGTGAGCGCGGAAGCTGGATCGGTTACACGGATCTAAGGAGCGGAACTAGTGCCCTACGTAACCAGAGGATGGCGCGCTGGTCTCACGGCGGCCGCTGCGGCCACGCTCGCGGTCGGCGTCCTGACCGCGGCCGCGGCGGCGCAGCCCAGTATGGGGCAGCTGGGTACGGGGCAGTCCGGTACGGCGCGGGCCGGTACGGCGCGGGCCGGTATGGCGCGGGCCGGTATGGCGCGGGCCGGTATGGCGCGGGCCGGTATGGCGCGGGCCGGGATCGCCGACACTCATCCGGGCTGGGCCACTGCGTCCGCGCGCACGTCCTCCCAGCTGGTGACCTCCCGGACCGTCTCCGCCCGGGTGTACCTGGCCGGGCAGGACCCGGCGGGGCTGGCCTCCTACGCCACGTCGGTGGCGACGCCGGGCAACGCGCTGTACGGCCACTACCTGACGACCGGGCAGGTGATGGCGCGGTACGGGCCCACGCAAGCCCAGGTCAGCGCGGTGAGCAGCTGGCTGACCGGGGCGGGCCTGAGCGTGACCGCGGTCAAGAATGAGATCGGTGGCTACGTTGCGGTGCGGGGTTCGGTCCAGGCCGCGGCGCACGCGTTCGGGGTGACGTTCGGGACGTTCCGGGACCGGACGGCCGGGCCGACCGCGCGCCTGAGCAAACCGCGAGCGCGCCCGCAGGCGTGGCCAGCGCGGTGCTGACCGTCACCGGGCTCGACACGGCCAGCCACGACATGACCCCGGCCGACACGGCCAGCCACGACATGACCCCTGCCGACACGCTGCCGCCGCCCGGCCCGAACTACTGGGTCGCTCCCCCGTGCTCGACGTACTACGGCCAGAAGGTCGCGGTCGGCGAGCCGTCTGCGTACGGAGCCAAGCAGCCGTGGACGAACTGCGGCTACACGCCGCACCAGATCCGCGGCGCGTACCACGTGAGCCAGTCCGGGATGACCGGCAAGGGCGTGACGGTCGCGGTCGTGGACGCCTACGCCTCCCCGACCATGCTGAGCGACGCGAACCAGTACGCCAAGATCACCGGGGACAAGCCGTTCGCGGCCGGCCAGTACACCCAGGACCTAGCCGCCAGCTTCACCGACACCGCGGCCAACGAATGCGACGCGCCCGGCTGGTACGGCGAGCAGACGCTGGACGTGGAGGCGGTACACGGCATGGCGCCGGACGCCAACGTGGTCTACGTCGGCGCGGCGAGCTGCACCGACCAGGACCTGGGCGACGCGCTGGCGCTGATCGTCGACAACCACCTGGCCAGCATCGTCAGCGACTCGTGGGGTGAGCCCGCCGACCTGAGCAGCGAGCTTCCCGTCTACGAGGCGATCTTCCAGGCGGGCGCGGCCGAGGGCATCGGCTTCTTCTTCTCCTCCGGTGACTCCGGCTACGAGAACCCGGTCGAGGACCCGGGCTCGGACATGCAGCAGACGGACTTCCCGGCCGAGAGCCCGTACGTCACCTCGGTGGGCGGCACCAGCCTGGCCATCGGCCGGCACAACAACTACGAGTTCGAGACGTCATGGGGCAGCCTGCTCGACCCGCTGGCCGCCAACCACCGGTCCTGGCGGTCCACGCCGCCCGGCCAGTGGCCGGCCGGCTATGACGGCTCGGGCGGCGGCGGCGTGAGCTACGACTTCGCGCAGCCGTCCTACCAGCAGGGCGTCGTTCCGAACAGCCTGGCCACGGCGCTGCCGAACGGCTCTACCAGCCCCACCCCGATGCGGGTGGAGCCGGACGTGTCGGCGGTGGCCGACGCGAGCACCGGCATCCTGGTCGGCGAGACCACGCTGCAGCCCAACGGCACGACGTACGCGTTCTCGCTGAGCCGGACCGGCGGGACCAGCCTGTCGGTCCAGATCTTCGCCGGCATCGAGGCGGACGCACAGCAGGCGGCGGGCCACCCGCTCGGGTTCGCCAACCCGGTGATCTACGCGCGGTATGGCACGTCCGGGTTCCATGACGTGACCGACCACCCGTTGGGCAGCCGCAAGCTGGCCGAGGTGCGCAGCAACTACACCGACCCGGACACCAAGACCGGCCCGCTGGTCACGTACCTGCGCACGCTGGGCATCGACGGCGAAGGCACCGCCGCGCTGCCGGCCGTGAAGGGTTACGACGACGCTACCGGGGTCGGCTCGCCCGCCTGGTACATCCAGTCCTTCCAGCAGTACTGACGCGCGCGGTTACGAAGCGCTGCCCGAGCCGGCCTGGACCGCACTGATGAACAGGGTCTGGACCGGCTGGGCGCAGGCCTCCGACGCGTTCGCCAGGTAGACGGGGGCGGTCTGGTTGGGCGGGTAGACGCGCAGATAGGACGCCTTGGCCGGGGCGCACGTGGCGGTCGGGAAGTTCAGCGCGTCCACGATCTGCAGCAGCGCGTTGGCGGTCGCGCCCGGGGCCAGCGTGATCAGCTTGACCGGCGTGGTGCTGCTGCGCTTGGCGGCCAGGCCGAGCTGCGTATAGGGCGGAGCGGACACCAGCGACACCCCCGGATAGCCGTACAGGGTGCACGTGGCGCCGGAGGTATTGGTGAAGACGATCGCCACGTACACGCCGCCCGCGTAACCCTGCGAGATGCCCAGCGACAGCTGCAGGCCGCTGGTCGCGCAGGCCGGCGTCCCGGTCACGGCCGGGGACAGCGACGTCGACGGCGCGGAGGCCGGGGCGGTGCTGCTGCCCACAGCGGGCGGGCTAGACGAGGCCGCCGAGCTCGCGGAGGTCAGCGGCGCGGTCGGCGAGCTGGCCGACGACGAGGAGCAACTGGCCACGGCCGCGAGGACGATCAGCACCGCGGCCACCTGGGCGACCCGGGTCCCGGCCAGGTGGGCCGCACGTCGGTTCCCGCTACCTGAACGCTCACCCCTGGGAAACACTCCCGTGCCTCCTATCTAGTGGCGCGACATGCGCCGTCCCGCACAGTATGACGGCCGCGCGGGCACGCCGGTTGGAGGCGGGCGGCATCGACCGGAAACCGGTTGGCCTCGCCGCCATCACGTTTCGGTGACGGTGAGCAAGCACCACGGCCGTCGGCCAAAAAGAGAATCGATCAGTCGGGCAGGTGCGTGGCGACCTCAGCCGCCGCGGCCGGTCCGTAGGCCGCGGCGAAACGGTCGGCCAGGGGACCGGGCTTGAGGTTGTACTCCTGCGGGCCGGTCGATTCCAGGGCGTGCACGGCCATCAGGTTGCCGAGCTGGGCGCAGCGCTCCAGGGACAGGCCCCACGCGACGCCGGCCAGGAAGCCGGAGCGGAACGCGTCGCCCGACCCAGTCGGATCCACCGGGTCCGCGTCCGGCACGGCCGGCACGTTCACCGGCGGCTGCCCGGACCGTTCGACCCGTGCGCCGCCCGGGCCCAGGGTGGTGATCCTGACCTTGACCCGGGCCAGGATTTCCGCACTGGTCCAGCCGGACTTGCGCTCGATCAGCGCTTCCTCGTACTCGTTGCCGAACAGGTACTCCGCGCCGTCGACCAGCGCTCGCACCTGCGTGTCATCGAGGATCCTGGCCAGCTGCTGGGACGGGTCGGCCGCGAACTTCAGACCGACCTCGCGGCACTCCGTGGTGTGCACCACCATGGCTCCCGGGTCCCCAGCGCCGATGATGACCAGGTCGATGCCGCCATGTTCGGCGGCCAGGGGCGCGACCTTGATCTGCGCGTCCTCGGCCATCGCACCCGCGTAGAACGAGCCGATCTGGTTCCCGTCCGCGTCGGTGGTGCAGACGAAGCGCGCGGTGTGCCGCAGCAGCGACTCCCGTACTCCGGCGGTGCTCACCCCATGCTCTTCCAGCCAGTGCCGGTATTCCCCGAAGTCGGCGCCGACCCCGCCGATCAGCAGCGGGCGCAGGCCGAGCACGCCCAGACCAAAGGCGATGTTGGCCGCCACGCCGCCGCGCCGGATGGCTAGCTCGTCAACGAGGAACGAGAGCGAGACCTTGTCCAGCTTGTCCGCGATGAGTTGGTCGGTGAACTTGCCGGGGAACGTCATCAGGTGGTCGGTCGCGATCGACCCCGTGACGGCGATGCGCACGGTGGCTAAACCCCCCCGGGCTTCAGTGGAACGAGTCGCCGCAGGCGCAAGAGCCCGTGGCGTTCGGGTTGTCGATGGTGAAGCCTTGCTTCTCGATCGTGTCGACGAAGTCGATCGTCGCGCCCATCAGGTACGGGGCGCTCATCTTGTCCGTCACGACCTGCACGCCACCGAAGTCCGTCACGACGTCGCCATCGATGTCGCGCTCGTCGAAGTAGAGCTGGTAGCGAAGCCCCGAGCAGCCGCCCGGCTGAACCGCGATGCGCAGCCTCAGGTCGTCCCGGCCCTCTTGCGCGAGCAGGCCGCTCACCTTGGCGGCCGCGCCATCGGTCAGGTTGATGCCCTGTGTGGCCTCGTGCTGACTCTGTGTGGCCTCTTGCTGAACAGTCACCTTAGCTCCTGCCTGGTTCGTGTGCCGCAGCCTGCGGCGTGGGGGACCCCACGTGCAATCCCAACGATAAGGGGTGCGGGCGCATTCCAGCTACTCGCACCGGGTCTTGGTCTTCTACAGCCCGGGGGCGCCCCAGACGGGGAACCAGCGGGCCAGGTCCGGCTCCCACTTCAGGTCGTCGCCGATGACCCCCTTGACCTGCAGTTCGAGCGCGTTGTCCCGGCGCTCGCCGTCCTGCGGCGCGAACGGGTAGAACGTGCCCCGCTTGTACAGGTAGACCAAGGCCAGGCGGCGCTCGGAGTCGTCGCGGAAGGCGACCAGCGTGCACAGCAACTGCGGGCCGAAGCCGGCGTCGACCAGCGAGGAGTTCACCGCGTGCAGGTCGGTGACCAGCGCGTCGAGCTGGTCGGACATGTGTGAGCTGACCAGCCAGGTGAAGTTGTAGGAGTCCTTGGTCACCTCGACCGGCAGGCCGCCTTCGTCGCCGGCGCTCATATCGAGCAGCTCCTGCACTTCCTTCTGCACGTCGGCGAAGGACCGGCCCTCGACCGGGCGGAAGCACACCGAGCCGGAACCGGTGGGCTTGAACCCGGTTCCGGCCTCCAGTGTGATCGCCGCCGACGGCAGCGCGAACAGGTCATCCAGCTTGGGCGGGACCGGCTTGGTCCGGCCCAGGAGGGTGTCCAGGAAGCCCACTGGCTACGTCCCTACCGGCCCTGGTTGAGCTGCTGCTGAACCTTGTCCAGCTCGGCCAGCCTGCGCTCGAGGCTGGGGTGGGTGGAGAAGATCGAGGACAGGCTCTTCCCGCCGGTCAGGTGCGCGGCCGGCGCGAAGAAGAACGCGTTCAGCGGCTCGGCGGCGCGCAGGTCCCTGGTCGGGATCCTGTTGATGCCCTGGCTGACCTTGATCAGCGCGCTCTTCAGCTCGCTGGGCTGGCCGGTGAGCAGCGCGCCGCTGCGGTCCGCGGCCAGCTCACGATATCGGGACAGCATCCGGATGAGCAGGAAGCTGACCGCGTAGACGACGATGCTCACGCCCATGATGATGAGGAAGATGGGCAGGGCGCCGCCGTTGTTGTTGCCGCCCCGGCCGCGGCCGCCGCCACCGAAGAGCTCGCCGTAGAACGAGAACCTGATCAGCAGCGCGGCGACGATGGCCAGGAACGACGCGATCGTCATGACCTGAACGTCCTTGTGCGCCACGTGCGACATCTCGTGTGCGATGACGCCCTCGAGCTCCGCGGGCGTAAGCCTGTCCATCAGGCCGGTGGTCACGCAGAGCACCGCCTTGTCGGCGTTGCGCCCCGTCGCGAAGGCATTCGGCAAGGGGGATCTGGCGATGGCGATCCGCGGCTTGGACATGTCGGCCAGCGCGCACACCCGGTCCACGATGCCGTGCAGCTCAGGCGCCTGCTGCGGGCTGACCTCGACCGCGCCCGCGGTGCGGAGCGCGATCTTGTCGGAGTAGAACAGTGACCCGATGGCGAAGCCGCCGGCGAGAACCACCGCGAACAGCACGATCACGGCGTCGGACGCGTGGGTTGCGGCCCCGATACCGATGATCGCAGCGACAAAACCGACAAAAACCAGCCCGAGCAGGAACATCGTCGCGGTCATCCGCGCCGTCAGCCCCCGGTCAGGCGCATACCTGGTCCGCGCCGCCATGGCGCCACCTCCGTTCGGCCCCGGCGGGTGTTGCCCTCCGGGTGCCACCAGCATTACCTAGCAGTAATGTATCCGACGGATGCTGAGCCTTTGCTGTACCTTGTCCGCGAGTCTGCTCTAGGGCTAGCCCGAGTGCTGAGTATCCCCGTATGACCTCGGGTTATGCCTTGTTTATGCCCTTGGCTTAGGCCCTTGGGTTGGGCCCTTGGGTTGGACCCTTTGGGTCAGCCCGGAATGAGGCCTTCGTCCGTGAGTAGCTTGCGTACCTCGTCCATGCTCGAGTCCTCGTGAGGAAGGATCAGGTCCGACGATTCAAGGATAGCCGGGGGCAACGGTGATCCAGCCGCGCGAACCTGAGCTAGCAGGTGGGCCAGCGCGGCGGTAAAGGCGGCCTGGTCACCGTGCTCCACCGCGGTCTCGAGTTCGGTGTCCATCTGGCTGAGCTCGGCGGCGACCGCATCGTCGACCTTGAACTGGCCCTCGCCCAGGATTCTGACGATCACGGTCTATCACCATCTTGCGGCTCGTCCGCCAGGCCGGGCAGGTCGGAGACGGGCAATCCGGCGGGCTGCGCCTGCTGCGGCGACTGGACCTGGGACGGATCGGCCTGCTGGGGCGGGGCGTACTGGGGCGGCGCGGGAGGCGCGTACGGCCCTTGCGGCTGCTGGGAGGGCTGGTATCCCTGGGCTCCCTGGCTGGTGCCGTTGGGCGCGGCACCTTCGAGCTGCTTGGGGGCGCCCGTGGTGAGCTCGCCCTTGAGCATGGCCAGCTCCCGCTCGACGTCACTGGTGGCGCTCAACTGGTCCAGCTCGGACTGGATGTCGTCGCGCTTGCCGCCCACGGCGTCGTCGAGCGCGCCGGAGGCCATCAGCTCATCGATCGCGCCGGCCCGGGCCTGCATCTGGGCAGTCTTGTCCTCGGCGCGCTGGATGGCCATGCCAACGTCGCCCATCTCCTCGGAGATGCCGGAAAACGCCTCGTTGATCCTGGTCTGCGCCTCGGCCGCGGTATAGGTGGCCTTGATGGTCTCCTTCCTGGTGCGGAAGGCGTCCACCTTGGCCTGCAGGCGCTGGGAGGCGATGGTGAGCTTCTCCTCCTCGGCCTGCAGCTGGGCGTACTGCGTCTGCAGCTCGTCCAGCTGGGTCTGCGCCGACGCCTTGCGCCCCAGCGCCTCCCGGGCGAGGTCCTCGCGGCCCATCGAGAGCGCCTTGCGCGCCTGGTCCTGGAGCTTGTTCGCCTGTTGCTGTAGCTGATTCATCTGCAGCTCGACGCGCTTGCGCGAGGTGGCGACGTCCGCGACCCCGCGGCGGACCTTCGTCAGCAGTTCGAGCTGCCGCTGATATGAGTAGTCCAGGGTCTCACGCGGGTCTTCCATTTTGTCCAGGGCCTTGTTGGCCTTGGCCTTGAAGACAAGTGAGACTCGCTTCATCACGCCCATACGCGCGGCCGTCCCCTTCATTACAATCCAGCCGCCGACGAAGCCGCGCATCCGGGCCGAAGGTGGCCGGGCGCCCGGCTAGACGGCGGACGAGCCCGTGCGACTAGTCGCATTCCACCCTACGCGGTCGCCGGCATGCGAGCTACCACGTCCGGCCCGTGCGTGATACCTGTGTGTAATACAGGACTAAGCTGAGCGCGTGTTCCGACGCCGTAGCGCCGGGGCGACGGACGGCACGTCCCAGGATTCCCCGGGCGCGCAGAGCCCGGACAGCCCGGCCGAAGTCAAGCAGCCTCGTTCCGCCGCACAGGCGGCCAAGGGGCGGCCCACGCCCAAGCGCAGTGTGGCCGAGCGCAATCGCCGCCAGCCGATCACCGGATCCCGACCGCAGGCCGCGCCGCGCACCCCTGAGGACAAGGCCAAGGCCCGCACCGACCGGGCGCGCAAGTACGAGGCGATGAAGCAGGGCGAGTCGTGGGCGCTTAACCCGCGCGACCGCGGCCCGGTCCGTGCGCTGGCCCGTGACTACATCGACTCCAAGCGCCGGATCAGCGAGTTCTACATGTACATCCTGGTGCTTTTGCTCGCCGCGGTGTTCCTCCATAACAAGACCGAGCAGGAGTACATCTCGCCGCTGGTCCTGGTGCTGGTCGTGATCATCCTCATCGACGCCCAGCTCATCCGGCGCGGCCTGGTCAAACTCGTCGCTCAGCGGCTGCCGGGCGAGTCCACCCGGGGCTTGACCATGTACTCGGTGATGCGCGCGCTGCAGATCCGCCGGTTCCGGATGCCGGCCCCGCGGGTCCAGCCGGGAGACAAATTCTAGTCTTCGGGGTGCAGGGTCATCGGGCCGTATTCGGCCCGGGAGTCCTCCAGCAGCGTGACCTGGTCCACCCCGACCGCGAGCAGCGCGCGCCAGTTCTCGCCGAGCCAACTCTCCGCGTCGCCCTGGCTGACGAAGATTGCCTCTTGCAGGTCATCCGCGGCGACCGCGGTGCCGTCCGCCTTCTCGTATCGCCACGTCCAGGGCATCGATGCCACGCCTCTCTCGCCGTCTGCGTTCGGCCCCCAGGGTAATGGTTCGCGCGGGGCAGCGGTATCAGGCGCAGAAGAGGATGGCCCAGACAGCCTTGCCGCGGCCGGTCACCGGGCTCCAGCCCCAGACGTCGCTCAGCGCGTCCACCATCTGCAGGCCGCGTCCGGCCTCCTCATCCCGATCGGGCATCCTGAGCACCGGCGCGCGGTCGGACGGATCGAGCACCGCGCACATGACCTCGCCGGTCCGGCGCAGCAGGCGCAAGCCGAGGGGCTGCCCGGGCAGATCCTTGTGCTCCTGCGCCGCCCGGGCCGCGTGCGAGACCGCGTTGGCCACGAACTCGCCGACGATCGCCTCGGCGTCGTCGGCCAGCGCGACCAGGCCCCATTCACGCAGGGTGTTGCGGGTGAAGCGGCGCGCGCTCCGGGCGGACTGCGCGCTGGGGCCGAGCGAGAAGGCCGCCACGGCGGGCGAATCCCACCAGTCAGAGGGCATCCGGACGACCCGCGGGCGGCCCGGAGCACAGTGCAGCCTCGCACTCAGGTCCAGAGGCCGACGGAAGGCGGGATCCACCTTCGTACGTATCGGCAGCCCTACTTGGCTCATGCCCATTTGCGACCCCGCCAAGCGTTATGCGCCAACCCCTGCTGATCGACGCATTTGACATCCTGCCCGACATCCGGCACTTCATGCAAGGCCATCTGCACGTTCATTTGCAACGTGCACCCGCATCGGCCCCCGGCTACGGACACTACAAGTAGAGTGCTGACTCTGGAGAGAGCCCAGAGCCGTTTTTGCTGTGGCAGGAGCCGCTGATGCTGGTCGCAGGGGTAGATTCATCCACCCAGTCCACCAAGGTGCTGCTCTGCGAGGCCCAGGACGGCACCGTGGTCGGGCAGGCCAGCGCCCCGCACCCGGACGGCACCGAGTGCGATCCGGAGCGGTGGTGGGAGGCCTTGGCTGCGGCCGGACGCGGGCTGCTGGACCGGGCCGACGCGATCGGGGTGGCGGCCCAGCAGCACGGCATGGTGGTGCTGGACCAGGCCGGCCGGGTGATCCGGCCCGCCCTGCTGTGGAACGACATGCGGTCCGCGCCGCAGGCGGGGGCGCTTATCGCCGAACTCGGCGGCCCGGCCGAGTGGGCCCGGCAGACCGGGAGCGTCCCCACGGCATCGTTCACAGTGACCAAGCTGCGCTGGCTCGCCGAGCGCGAGCCAGCGTCCGCCGAGCGCACCGCGCACGTGTTGCTCCCCCACGACTGGCTGACCTGGCGGCTGACCGGCCGGGGCGGTGGGCCTGTGGAGCCGACTACCGATCGCGGCGACGCTTCCGGTACCGGCTACTTCTCCCCGGCTGTGAGTAGGTGGCTGCCGGAGATCGCCGCGGTCGCGCTCGGTCACCCGGTGGGGCTGCCGCGGGTGGCGGCCCCGGCGGAGATCGTGGGCCGGACTCCAGGGGGCGCGGCGCTGTCCGCGGGGACCGGTGACAACATGGGCGCCGCACTCGGCCTGGGCGTGGGCCTGGGCGAGGTGGTCGTCTCGATCGGCACCTCGGGCACCGCGTACGCGGTCGCGGCCGAGCCCGCGGCCGACGAATCGGGGCTGGTGGCCGGGTTCGCGGACGCCACCGGGCGGTTCCTGCCGCTGGTGGCCACGGTGAACGCCGCCCGGATCCTGACCGTGACGGCACGCATGCTCGGCACCGATCCCGAGGGTCTGTCCCGGCTGGCGCTCGCCGCGCCGGTGGGGGCGGGCGGGCTGACCCTGCTGCCCTACCTGGACGGCGAGCGATCGCCGAACCGGCCTGACGCGACCGGCGTGCTACGGGGCATGACCAGCACGAACACCACTCCGGAGAACCTCGCCCGGGCGGCGGTCGAGGCCTTGCTGTGCTCGCTGGCGGACGCCATCGACAACCTGGCCGACACTGGGATCACCGCGCAGCGGGTCATCCTCATCGGCGGTGCCGCCCGGTCCGAGGCGGTGCGCCGGATCGCCCCGGCCGTCTTCGGGGTGCCGGTGACCGTGCCGCAGCCGGCCGAGTACGTGGCGCTCGGCGCGGCCCGGCAGGCGGCCTGGGCGTTGTCCGGGGCGGCCTCGCCGCCGGACTGGCCGCTGCCGGGCTCCAGCGCCGAGTACATCGCCGAGCCCGTGCCCCTGGTCCGCGAACGATACGCAGCACTGCGCGACGCCACCGCCGGGTGGGGTTCCTGAGGCACACAGTCCCACTCCGTCCCCTCTCCGTCCCGGCCGGGCGATGTCACAGCCGGAGGCGAGAATCGCAACTAGGGACATGAGCATTGAGGCAAAAGCACCGATGCGGGAGCGACCGGTCACCGTAAGGGAGCGGTCGCGCGAGCGACCGCCGACCACGCCGCTTGAGGAATTCGAGCAGGTGTATCTGCGCAACGTCGACGTCCTCATGGGCTACTTCGCGCGCCGCTGCCGCGAGCCGCAGACGGTCGCCGATCTCACCTCCGAGACGTTCGTCCGAGCCGCGGAAGGCTTCGCCAGGTTCGATGCTGGCCGGGGATCGGACCGGGCGTGGCTGTTCGGCATCGGCGCCCGCGTGTTTGCCCGCCACTGCGAGCAGTCGGCGGGTGGCCGAGACGCGGCCGCGCGGCTCGGCGGCCACCGGCCGCTTGACGAGGACGAGATCGAGGAGCTCGCCGGGCGGATCGACGCCGAGCGCGAGGGCGCCGCGCTGATGCGGCGGTACGCGCAGCTGCCCGTGGTCGAGCGGGCGGCGATCGAGCTCGTCGACCTTGAGGGGCTCACTCCGCAGGAGGCGGCGGTCGCCCTCGGCGTCTCCCGGGTCGCATTTCGAAAGCGCTTGTCCCGGGCGAGGTCCCGGCTGAGAAAGGAACACGAAAGCAATGACTAAGTTCACAGACAATCTCTGGCGTGATCTCGCCCGCGAGCACGGCGCAGCCCTCGTGCAGGCCGGCCATCCCGGACCGGGTCGGGCCCGTCGCCCGCGCGCGATCGCGGGCAGCACGCTCGCGCTGGCGGGCGCCGGCGCGGCGATCGCGCTCGTCCTGACCTCAACCTCGAGCACGCCGGCGTCCGCCGCCGTTACCGTTGCGAAGGTCAGCGACGGCTCGATACTGGTGACGATCAATCAACCTGGATCCCAGGCGATGTCCCAGGCAGACCAGAAGCTCGCCGCAATGGGGTTCCACGAGGGGATCGTGATTTACATGGGGGGCGGCCCGGCAGTCGTCAGCGGCCCGGTCACCTGTACGCCGGAGCCGGGTATACCGAACCAGCCAACGGTGAAGGTGCTCGTGGGCTCAAACGGCACGGAGGTCATCAACCCGGGCACCACCCCGGGCAACACAGGCGTCGGGACCTGGCACCTCAACACCTGCAACCTCGCGAGTGACACCGGCGGCACCGGCAACACGGGCGCCGGGTGACCTGGTGAGGATGGCCGGCGCTCGCCCGGAACGGGCGTCGGCGATAACCCGGCTAGCGGTTCGGCCCCCGGCTGATGGCGGGGGCCGGACCGCTGTGTGGTGGGCGTGGTCGATCGTCGCCGCCGCGGTCGGGTGGAACCTCGTGAACCTGCGGGCGCTCACGCTCAACGTCGCGTATTTCAACGACAGCACGGTGCACGAGCAGATGGTGCGGTTCGCGACGGCGCAGCTGCGCGCCGGGCACCTGCCGCTCACGAGCTGGTTCCCGTTCCTCGGGGAGGGGTCGCCACAGTTCCTGCATTACCAGAGCCTGCCGGCGATCCTGACCGGGCTGGCGGGCCTCGCGGCTGGCCCCGACGTGGCGTTCCGCTGGTCGCTGTACCTGCTTTTGTCGCTGTGGCCGATCAGCGTGTACGTGGCGGCCCGCGCGTTCGGGGCGGGCCGGCCGGCAGCGGCCGCTTCGGCCGCGATGGCTCCGTTCCTGATGAGCGCCACGGGGGTCGGCTACGAGCAGGGCGCCTACGTGTGGATGGGGTACGGCGTCTGGACGCAGCTGTGGGCGTCGTGGACGCTGCCGCTCGCGTGGGGCTGGAGCTGGCGGGCGATCCGCGACGGGCGCGGCTACCTCCGGGCGATCGGTCTGACCGCGCTCACCGTCGCGCTGCACTTCGAGACCGGCTACCTCGCGCTTTCGGTACTGCTGGTCTGGCCGTTCGTGGCCGGCCGGCCCCTCGTGACCCGGCTGGGGCGGGCCGCGGTCCTCCTCGGCGGTTCGCTGCTCGCATCGGCGTGGGTGATCGTCCCGCTCCTGACGCAGCGGCCGTGGGCGGCGGTCAACGAGCCGCTGCAGGGCAGCGGACTCGTCAACGGCTACGGCGCGCGCCAGGTGATGCACTGGCTGCTTTCGGGGCAGCTGCTCGACTCCGGCCGACTGCCCGTCGTGACCGTGTTCGCGGCGCTCGGGTTGGGATTGGCGTGGCTGGCCTGGTCCTCGGATGTCGACGCCCGCGCCCTGCTGGTCGCGCTCGGGGTGTGCCTGCTGTTCGCGTTCGGTCGCACGACGTTCGGGTCGCTCATCGACGTGATCCCGGGCAGCGCCGACCTCTTCTTCCGCCGCTTCACGATGGGCGTGCAGCTCGCCGCGCTGCTGCTCGCCGGCCGGGGAGCGGCGTGGCTAGCGGCGAGATGCGTGCGGTTGCTCGAAGCCCGGGTTCCGCGCTGGCCGACCGGCCTGTCCCCGGCGGTCGTTCTCGTCGCGGCGGTCGCGGTGCTCGCGCCCGCGTGGCTTCAGCTCGGCGGCTACGACCGTCAGGACACCGCCGCGATCGCGGCCCAGCGCCGCGCGGACAGCTCGGAGGGCGCCGACGTCGATCGCCTCATTGCGGTGATCGAACGCGACGGCGGCGGCCGGACGTACGCCGGGATGCCGTCGAACTGGGGCCAGGATTTCACCGTCGGGGCGGTCCCGGTATTCAAGTACCTGGAGAGCCGCGACGTCGACGAGGTCGGCTACACGCTGCGGACGGCGTCGCTGATGACCGACCCGGAGTACTTCTTCGACGACCGGGATCCCTCTGACTACCGGCTGTTCGGGATCCGCTACCTCATCCTTCCCGCCCGCGAGCGGCCGCCGGTGCCCGCGCGGCTGGCGATGCGCTCCGGCCCCTACTGGCTGTGGACGATCAACGGCGACGGCTACGTCCAGGCCGGCCAGATCGTCGGCGAGATCTCGGCGAACCGGACGAACGTGGGTACCCGCAGCGTTCCGCTGCTTGGATCCGGGCTCGCGGCGGACGGCGCGTATCTCGGGGTCAGGTACGGGTCCGGCGGCGCGGATGGCCCGCTGCCGACGGTGCGAAGCCAGTCCTCGGCCGGCACGATCATCGCGGAACGCGCCGACCTCAATGACGGCGAGGCCTCGGCGACGGTACGGATGCGCCAGCCCGGAGTCGCGGTGCTCAGCGCCTCCTATGACCCCGGGTGGACGGCAACCGTGAACGGCCGGCCGCAGCCTATCCGGATGGTGGCGCCGGCGCTCGTCGCCGTCGACGTCCCCGCGGGCACCGACCACGTCGTGTTCCGCTACCACGGGTACGGCGACTACCCGGAGTTGCTCGCGCTGAGCGCTCTCACCCTGGTCATGGTCGCCGCCGCGCCGGTGTGCGTGCGGCGCGTGAGGCGGCGCCGCGACGCTAAAGGAGCGCCGCGTGCCGCCGAAGGTCGGCCAGATCATCCAGCTGATCGAGCCTGACGGCGTTGGGCTGGGCCTGGGAGCCGTCAACAGCGCCGATCGTACTTGATGCCCGGCGGCGGGCCGGTGGCACATGCACCCTGCCGGCCGTGTGATCCCACCCATCACACTCGCCACACCAGCAGGTTCTCCCGTAGGGGAGTCATGATCACGGAGGAATTTGTACCGCTAGCCGTACAAAAGCCTTCACGATCATGGAGATGTCACCTGCGGCCTGCGCCAAACGCCAGCTCGATGATGTTCTCGCGACGGCGGGCCGAAAGTTTCCCGAAAGTCGCCATGATCATGGGGGCGCGCGGCGGGCGTGAAAGCATGGGGAGCGTCAGTGGCAGCTCAGGGAAGGAACGCCGGGTGAGCACGGATTACGTCCCCACGCGCGAGGACCGCTTTTCGTTCGGGATCTGGACGGTGGGGTGGCAGGGGGTGGACGTGTTCGGCTCGGCCGTGCGGCCTCCCATGCCGGCCGAGCGGGCGGTGTACAAGCTGGCCGAGTTGGGCGCTTACGGGGTCAACTTCCACGACAACGACGTGTTTCCCTTTGACGCCACCCCGGCCGAACGGGACGAGCGGATCGGCGCGTTCCGCAAGGCGCTGGCGGAGACCGGGCTGGTGGTGACGACCGCGACCACGAACCTGTTCGGCCACCCGATGTTCAAGGACGGGGCGTTCACCGCGAACGAGCGGGAGGTCAGGCGGTTTGCGCTGGCCAAGGTGATGCGGAACCTGGACCTGGCCGCGGAACTGGGCGCTCGCACCTACATCTTCTGGGGCGGCCGCGAGGGCGCCGAGTCCGGAGCGAGCAAGGACATCCGGGTGGCCCTGGACCGGTATGCCGAGGGGCTGGACCTGCTGTGCGCGTACGTGCGGGAGCAGGGTTACGACATCCGGTTCGCGATCGAGCCGAAGCCGAACGAGCCCCGGGGCGACATACTGCTGCCGACCGTGGGTCACGCGCTGGCGTTCATCGGCCGCCTTGCGGATCCGCAGATGGTCGGAGTGAACCCCGAGATCGGGCACGAGGAGATGGCCTCGCTGAACTACGCGCACGGGATCGCGCAGGCACTGTGGCACGGCAAGCTCTTCCACATCGACCTGAACGGGCAGAACGGCCCGCGTTACGACCAGGACCTGCGGTTCGGCGCCGGGAACGTGCGGGGCGCGTTCTGGGTAGTGGACACCCTGGAGGCCGGCGGGTACGACGGGCCGTTCCACTTCGACTACAAGCCGCCGCGCACCGAGGACGACGAGGGCGTCTGGGTGTCGGCCGCCGCGTGCATGCGCAACTACCTGATCCTGCGGGCGAAGGTCCAGGCGTTCCGGGCCGACCCGGAGGTGGCCGAGGCGCTGCGCGCGTCCGGGGTGGACCAGCTCCGCGCGCCGACGCTCGCTGCCGGTGAGACGTGGCGCGATGTCCGCGACGCCACGGCCGACTCCGACACGCTCGGACGACGCGGCCTGGGTTACGAGCGCCTGGACCAGCTGGCGCTGGAGTACCTCTACGGCGTCCGGTCGTGACCCCGGCGCCCCTCGAGGCGGCGGCAGCCACGATTTCCAACCGGAGGGTTACCTACGGGAGCTTCCTGCAGGAGGCTTCCTACGGGAGGTGACAACCGTTGTGTCCGGCGTCCACAGAGTCTGGTCCGCGACTGCCGGGAGTGTGAGTCGGGTGTCCAGTTCACCCCGCGGGTAACTGCCGCCGGGGGCTCGCCTCCCGCCCCTGCCCGCACCCCGTCCGGCCGCCCCCGCACCGCGCCATCCTTCCCCGCCAGCCACAAGGACCCCATCGACGCGGAGCATCCGGCTTACGTGGTGATTTCGGGCAGCTGGGTGAGCGCTCCGAAACAACCCGAGTTTGCGGCGTCGCGACCAAGCGCCCGTCCATCCCTCCCCGCGGCGACAGGAGGCCGACCCGCATGGCCGAACCAGCCGCCACCGTCCGCGCCCCGCCCGGCCGCAGCGCCAAGGAGCGAGGTTTATGATCAGCCGCCACAGGTCATAAATAGAACAGAGGTTCGATAACGAGGGACTTTAGCGGCAGGGAGCACAGGCAATGGATGACGAGGGGAAGGTCCTGCTGATCGCCGGGCTCGCCTTGGTTGGCGTGGCGGCAGTGTTCTGGCTGTTGTGGTGGTGGCTCTGGCATGAGGTCGGATACTGGACAATCCTCATCGTCTTCCCGCCGCTGCTACTCTTCGCCGTGGCCGCCGAGGCCCGCTCGATGGGGTTGTGACACCGCCATTGCTAGAGGGGTGTTGGGGAAAGAGGTGCGGGAGGCGGGACTGGGGCTTATACGGCCTATCCGGCCGGGCCGCCGCCCTCCAGGTCGGTCACGCGCAGCGTGACGCGGTGCAAGCCGGTGGGCATGCCGGGCAGTTTTCGGGCCTCACGCCCCGGCCGGTTCGGGAGTCAGCTCGGCCGTCCAGGAGGTGCCGTTCCACAGTTCCCCGGTCAGCACCGGGGAGCTAGTGTTGCCCTGGGCGAACGAGGCGACCGCCAGGCACATCGTCGCCGACCAGCACGATGGCCCCGGCACGAGCGCACTCGCGCCGCTGATCTCAGCCAGCCCAGCTGCGCGCCCGGCGGGGGCTGTCACCGTACTCGCTGCGGCCGCTCCGGCTGGCGCCAGACTCATGACCAGCCCGGCCGCCAGCGCCCCTGCCGTCAGCGCCGCTGTACCCCACCGGATAGCTACCCTCATGACGGTCTCCCTCGCGCATCGGCGCGGTCTCCCGCGCGGTGTCAACGGAACTCTCACGCCCGCGCCCTGACCTGCGACCGCATAGCGGACGAGGGCGGGGCAGCCATCGCGGCCAGCCGCGATCACGCACGTGAACACAACGCGAACGGTACGGACAGTCAGCATTCCTGGCATCGGGGCTGGCCCTCATGCGGGTAAGGGCTGGCCCCGATCCGCGCGGGGCCGCCGCGGTGGTGGAGTGGGAACCGGCCGAACGAACCCGAGACCTGGACCGCCTTGAGGAGCAACCGATGAACCGAATCCGCCTCGCCTGCAGCACGTGCATCCTGGCCGCAGCCGCCCTGGCCCTAGGGGTCGGCCCCGCCGCCGCCAGCTCCGCCTCCGCCGCCCAAACCTCGACTGTGTCCCAGATCGCCGCCCTTCCGCCCAGCCCGTGCGTGCCTGTCCTTTGACCATGAGCACGGAGACAGCCGACGCCGCAGTACCGCCGGGCCATGCCCCCGGCAGTCGCGTTACGGCTCGACAGCTAACGCCAGCTAGGCGTCGGCGCGAGGAAGCCAGACGCGCATGGGGCCGCCGTCGCGGTTGTCCCACTGGAGGTACGGGATCGCGATTGCGGTTGCCGGGGTGCCTGCGGCGGCGGGCACCGGCCCGGGCGGGACTGACAGGGCCGCGGTCGCCGGAGGCAGGAGCACGTCGTCCGCGGTGACCTCGATCGTCTGGCCGACGCCGGGCAAGGTCACCGGCCGCTCGCCCAGCACCGAGCCGGGCCGGGCGGCCAGGTCCTGCACCTGGACGCCGGGCTGGTCGGCCTGCTCGAAGCAGTAGACCAGGGGTCCGCGCTCGATCGCCACGCAGCCGCGGACCGCGTCGACGCGCCGGTCCGGATGGGTCCAGCGCGGGGTCAGGTCCAGGTGCAGGGTGATCTCGTCGCCTGGCTGCCACGCGCGGCGAAGGTGGTGATAGGCGGGGAGAACCAGGCTTCGTTCGGGATCATGGTCTTTGTTGTTCGCCGAGATGCGGGTATGCGCGCTCCACGCCGGGATTCGGAGCGCGATGCCGCGCTCGGCCGCGGGCGCGGCGCGGACGCGCAGGTGGACCGCGCCGGACCACGGGTAGTCGGTGGTCACCTCCACGTCGAGGTCTGCGCCGCGGAGGCGGGACCCGGTGTACTGGTGGACGTACAGCGCGTCGCCGGAGGTCGTGGCTAGGTAGTGATCGAGCGAGGCCAGCAGGCGCACGATGTTCGGCGGGCGGCAGGCGCAGCTGAACCAGGTCCGCCGGCGCCCGGGGTCGTCCTTCTCGAAGTGGTCCTCGCGGCGCTGCAGCGGGTTCACGTAGAAGAAGCGCTGCCCGTCGGTGGCCACCGTGGCGCCGAACCCGTTGTAGAGCACGCGTTCCATGTGGTCGGCGTACTTGGCGTCGCCGGTGGCGAGCAGCAGCCGCCAGGTCCAGTGGAAGCTGGCGATCGCGGCGCAGGTCTCGTTGTACGCGCGATCGGGCGGCAGCTCGAACCGGTCACCGAAGCCCTCGTCCACGTGCCGCGAGCCGTTTCCGCCGGTGAGGTACGTCTTGGTCGCGACCAGGTCGACATGTGCCTGGAGGAGGTCGGCCGGGTGGCCGCGGAGTTGCTCCTGGCCGCGATCGCCGACGAGCCGGCGCACGGCGTGCGGACCGTTCCCAGCCGCCTGGTGGTCCGCCAGTCCAGCCGCTGACGGGGGCTGGCGGGTCCGGGCGTGGTCAAGGGCTAGGCGTCGGCGGCCGGCTCATCGCCGCGACCGGCCTGCGCGGCCGTTCTGGCCTGCGCGGCCATCTGCATCATGCGACGCTGCGAGCGCACCTGGAAGAACACGATCACGACGATGAGCCCGATCGAGATCCACAGCCCGTAGTGCGAGATTTCCTGCGCGACCACGACCGCGCGGTGACCCAGCGCGTAGCCCAGACCCGCCAGCAGGCCGGCCCACAGCAGCGACCCGATGGCGTCCAGGATGAGGAACGTGACCAGCCGCATCCCGGCCCAGCCGACCACCACGTAGATGATCGCGGTCGGGATCGGCAGGAACGGGGCGACGATCACGGCGGGCCAGGTGAACTTCCAGCCCCACCGCTGCACCCGGGCCATGTACTTGTCGCCGCGGTTGCGCCGGCCGGACAAGATCGCGATGAGCCGCTCGCCCCACAGCCGACCCGCCCACCAGTAGAGCACGTCGAACTTCATCAGCCCAGGAATGGCGGCCAGCAGCACGATGACCAGCGTGCCGTGCCCCACCCGGACGAACGCGGCGGCGGCGATGATCGCGGCGGTGTTCCCGTTGAGCACCTCGAGCAGCACCGGATGGGTGCCGACCAGCGGAGCCACGAACGGCAGGAGGGCCCAGTAGTAGATGCCGCTGAGCACGATGCCGGCCCAGAGCACGATGTCCACCCGGCGCGGCTTGCCCGACCACGGCAGGCGCGGGTCATCCCACGCGGTCTGCTCGGCCTGCTCGGCCTGCGACTGCGGATCGGCCCCCGGGGCTTCCCCGACTTCTCGGGTCACCGCCTCCTCGTCCACTTGGTCACGGTACCCCGAAACACGGGTAATTCCATCTTTGGCCGAACGGGCCGTGGTGATACGCCATGATGCTGGACGTGACGCACCCCGATCCGTACGCCGCGGCGGCGGCCAGCGCCGCCCGACTTACCTCGCTGACCGGGCGGGCCGATGCCGCGGTGGTGCTCGGGTCGGGCTGGGCCCCGGCCGCCGACGCGATCGGCCCCGCCGAGGCCGAGATCCCGCTGACCGAACTCGGCGGGTTTGGCGAACCCACCGTGGCCGGGCACACGCCCACGGTGCGTTCGGTCAGCGCGGGGCCGCTGCGGGTGCTGGTGTTCCTCGGCCGGGTGCACCTGTACGAGGGGCTGGCCCCGGCCACCGTGGTACACGGCGTGCGCACGGCGGTGTCGGCCGGCGCCCGGGTGGTGGTGCTGACCAACGCGGCGGGCGGCATCCGGTCCGGGCTTACCGTCGGAGAGCCGGTGCTGATCAGCGACCACCTCAACCTGACCGGCAAGTCCCCGCTGACCGGGCCCGCGCCGTCGGTCGGCCAGCGGTTCGTCGACCTGACCGACCTGTACTCGCGGCGGCTGCGCGCGCTGGCCCGGGAGACCGACCCGAGCCTGACCGAAGGGGTCTACGCGATGCTGCCCGGCCCGCACTACGAGACCCCGGCCGAGATCACCATGCTGGGGCGGCTCGGCGCCGACCTGGTCGGGATGTCGACCGGCCTGGAGGCGATCGCCGCCCGCCAGCTCGGGGCCGAGGTGCTCGGCATCTCGCTGGTCACCAACCTGGCCGCGGGTCTGGCCGGGCATGGCCTGAGCCATGCCGAGGTGGTCGAGGCCGGCCAGGCTTCGGCCAGCCGGATGGGCGCCCTGCTAGCCGCGATCCTGCCCCGCGTGTAGCCGGGGCGGGAAGCGGGCACCGCGGGTCGTTCGGTAGAAAAGGAACCATGACGATCACGGAGCCGCAGATGAATGACGGGGGCCGGCTGGCGGTGCCGGAGACGGCCGGGCGGATGGCCGCGGCCGCGGCGGCGTTCCTGGCCGCGCTGACGCAGGCGCAGCGGAGCCGGGCGTGCTTTGCCTTCGGCGAGGAGCGGCGCGACTGGTCGTACCTGCCGGCGCTGGACCGCGACGGCCTGCCGATCGGCGCGCTGGACGACGGTCAGCGCCGGCTCGCGCACGAGCTAATCGTGGCCGGCACCAGCCTGCTGGGGTACTCCAAGGTCGTCTCGGTGATGGCCATGGAGCACGTGCTGCGGGCGCTGGTGCCGGGGCTGGCCGACCTGTTCGATCCCGAGCGGTACAGCTTCAAGGTGTTCGGATCGCCGGGTACGGAGGTCTGGGGCTGGCAGGTGGCCGGGCATCACGTGTCACTCAACTTCACCGTGGTGGACGGTAGGTGGGTGTCGCCCACCCCGTGCATGCTCGGCGCCGAGCCGGCGTCCTACGGGCTGCTGGCCCCGCTGGCCGACGACGAGGAACTCGGCTTCCTGTTCGTGAACTCGCTGGACGCCGCGCAGCGGCAGGCCGCGATCATCTACCACCGCCCGCCGCCGGATCTGGCCGCCCGGATGGTACCCAGGATCGGCGAGGTCGAGCGGCCCGACCCGGTCTTCGAGCCCGAGCCGGACTACGTGATCAACGAGGCCGAGCGCGACATCCTCAGCTACGTCCGCTCGGGACCCAAGGGCATCCCGGGTTCCGCGCTGACCCGGATCCAGCTCGATGACCTGGCCGGGCTGGTCGGGTCGTTCGCGCGGCGGCTGCCCGACGAGGTGGCCGGGGCACAGCTACACGACCTGGAGCGGGCCGGGCTGGACAACCTCTGGTTCGGCTGGGCGGGCGCCACCGAACCGGGGCAGCGGCATTACTTCCGGGTTCAGGGACCGACGCTGCTCATCGAACACGACAACACCCAGGGAAACGGGAACCACATCCACTCGGCGTGGCGCAACCCGGTCGACGACTTCGGCGACGACGTGCTGGCCGAGCACTACCGGCGGCACCACGCGGGCTGACCGTCTCAGGCTGAGGCCGGCTCGAGCGCGGCCTCGCGCAGGATGGCCGCGGCGGCCATGCGCTCGCCTTGGCGGCGGGTGTGGCGGCCGTAGATGGTCATCCAGGCGGCCAGGACCCCGCCGACGGCATAGGGCATCAACTTGGAGACGACCAAGGCGGTGCCGGTCGAGGTGGTCTCGACGATGACGATCCGGGCCGCGGCTTCGGCCAGGTAGGTCACGCCCCAGACCACGGTGAAGAGCCAGAAGGCGTGACGGAATCCGTCGTACTGCCACAGGCCGTCGAAGTCCCGGCCGCGGGGGGTGTCACCCCCCATGAACTCCAGGGCGAACCGGAAGATCAGCGGCCGGCGCGACCGCAGCGAGGCGAGGCACAGCAGCCCGAACACCGCGGTGGGCACCGAGCCTTCGACCAGCATCAGGCGGGCGTTGCCGCTGAGCAGGCCCAGGGCCGAGCCGACGGCGATCCCAGCCAGCACCAGGGCGCCGACGGCATCCAAGCGGCGGTGCCGGATCAGGCCGCCCAGCACGGCCACGCCAGGCAGGACGCCGCTCAGGACCAGGGCCGATACGGCGCTCAGCCCGGCCGAACGCAGCATCGAGTACGCCGCCAGCGGGCCGGCGATGTCGAAGACCACGATCTTCGCGGCCGACCAGAGGCGGCTGTGATTACGGATCGGGGCCGGGGACTGAGCGCTCGTCGTCATGTCCTCAACGCTAGGCGCGTGCCTGGCGCTGGCCCAGTGCGACAGCTCCGGTCCTGAGCGTGACGGATGTCATGACCGTCGGGGTGACGGCCTCGGGCTACGCGGCCGGTCCCGCGGCTAGATGCGGGTCGATGTCACCTTGTATCTGCAAGAGCAGGCACGATGCGTCATCGACACGGAAACCGGGATGCGCTGCGCGGGGGCCGGGACGCACCGCGGGCCGCTGCTGCCCCGGTTTGGGGCTGGGGAGGCGGATGGGGCGGGTTAGGTGCCGGTGGGGTGCCAGACGGTCTTGGTCTCTAGGTAGGCGAGGATGCGCTTGAGGCCGGGGGGCTGGGTCCAGTCCTCGGCGCCGGGGCGGAGGACCCGCTTAAGGTTGTCGGCGGCGGCGACAGCCAGGTCATCGGCCAGGGGGTCCGGCGCGCCGGTCAGGTCGATCGCGTTGACGTCCATGTGCGAGGCGAGCCAGGGCGCGACCTCGGCCGCGCGGCCGGTCAGCACGTTGATCACCCCACCGGGCACGTCGGAGGTGGCGAGCACCTCGGTCAGGGACACCGCGGGCAGCGGGCAGCGCTCGCTGGCCAGCGCCACCACCGTGTTGCCGGTCACGACCGCGGGCGCGACGACCGAGACGAAGCCGAGCAGGCTGGAGGCCTCCGGAGCGATCACCGCGACCACGCCGGTGGGCTCGGGCAGGGAGAAGTTGAAGAACGGGCCGGCCACCGGGTTGGCCGCCCCGCGCACCTGGGCGATCTTGTCGGCCCAGCCCGCATACCAGACCCAGCGGTCGATAGCCGCGTCCACCACGGCTTCGGCCTGCCGGGCGCCCAGGCCTTCGGCCGCGCGGACTTCGGCGGTGAACTGGGCGCGCCGGCCCTCGAGCAGTTCGGCGACCCGGTACAGCACCTGGCCCCGGTTGTAGGCGGTCGCCGCCGACCAGCCGCCGAACGCCTTGCGGGCGGCGACCACCGCGTCCCGGGCGTCCTTGCGGGAGGCCAGGGCCGCGTTGGCCAAGAACCCGCCCTGGTGGTCGGTCACCACATAGGACCTTCCGCTCTCAGAGCGGGGGAAGGCCCCGCCGATGTACAGCTTGTACGTCTTGCGCACGGCCAGGCGAGCAGGCGCGGCTCCGGTGTCAGACATCGAGGTAGGCCTCCAGCCCGTGCCGGCCGCCTTCCCGGCCGTAGCCGGATTCCTTGTAGCCTCCGAACGGCGAGGACGGGTCGAACTTGTTGAACGTGTTGGCCCACACCACCCCGGCCCGCAGCCGGGAGGCCATCCACAAGATCCGCGACCCCTTGTCGGTCCAGACCCCGGCGGACAGCCCGTACGCGGTGTTGTTGGCCTTCTCCACCGCCTCGGCCGGGGTCCGGAAGGTCAGTACGGACAGCACCGGGCCGAAGATCTCCTCGCGCGCGATGCGGTGCGCCTGGGAGACCCCGGTGAACACGGTGGGCGGGAACCAGAAGCCCTTGACCGGCAGTTCGCAGGGCGGCGACCAGCGTTGCGCGCCCTCGGCCTCGCCGACCTCGGACAGCTCGCGGATCTTGGCCAGCTGGGCCGCGGAGTTGATCGCGCCCACGTCGGTGTTCTTGTCCAGCGGGTCGCCGAGGCGGAGTGTCTTGAGGCGGTTTTGGAGTGAGGCCAGCACCTGGTCGTAGACGGACTCCTGGACCAGCAGCCGGGAGCCCGCGCAGCAGACGTGTCCCTGGTTGAAGAAGATGCCGTTCACGATGCCCTCGACGGCTTGGTCGACCGGGGCGTCCTCGAACACGATGTTGGCGGCCTTGCCGCCCAGTTCCAGGGTCACCTTCTTGCGCGTGGGCGCGCAGGCCCTGGCGATTTCCTTGCCCACCTCAGTGGATCCGGTGAACGCCACCTTGTCGATCCCGGGGTGGGTGACCAGGGCTTTGCCCGTGTCGCCGGCGCCGGTAAGGATGTTGACCACGCCCGGCGGCAGGTCGGCCTGCAGGCAGATCTCGGCGAAGGTCAGCGCGGTCAGCGGCGTGGTCTCGGCCGGCTTGAGTACCACCGTGTTGCCGCAGGCCAGCGCGGGGGCGATCTTCCAGGCCAGCATGAGCAGCGGGAAGTTCCACGGGATGACCTGGCCGGCTACCCCGAGGGGTTTTGGTGCCGGGCCGTAGCCCGCGTATTCGAGCTTGTCGGCCCAGCCGGCGTGGTAGAAGAAGTGCGCCGCCACCAGCGGGATGTCGACGTCGCGCGATTCCCGGATCGGCTTGCCGTTGTCGAGGGACTCCAGGACGGCCAGCTCGCGGGCTCGTTCCTGGATGATCCGGGCGATGCGGAACAGGTACTTGCCGCGCTCCTTGGCCGGCAGCGCGGACCAGGTGCCCTCGTAGGCCCGGCGGGCGGCGGTCACCGCGCGGTCCACGTCGGCCGGGCCCGCCTCGGCCACCTCGGCCAGGACCTCCTCGGTGGCGGGCGAGATGGTCTTGAACGCGCGGCCGTCCGCACTGGCCGTGAACTCCCCGTTGATGAAGAGCCCGTAGGACTCTTTGAGGGAGACGATCGCGCGGGACTCCGGCGCGGGGGCGTACTCGAACTTGGGCATGTCCGGCGGCCCCTTTTGCGGCCTCGCACTTTGGTGGTCAATGTTCGTCAAAACGATACCTGCGATTCGGGGATTGACAGGGCCGCTGCGCCCGCTTCATGCTGAGCGGTCATCAGGTCGGGGGTTGGGGGCGGGGCGATGGGCGGGGACCTGGTGGCGCGAGAGTGGGGTGTTGC
>Ga0302229_10000681_pt1 | contig 26296 bp, 24 predicted proteins | sample II_Palsa_N1_3_FD_193518 | JGI IMG/M metagenome (GOLD analysis project Ga0302229, IMG submission 193518) | Peat permafrost microbial communities from Stordalen Mire near Abisko, Sweden - II_Palsa_N1_3 | ecosystem: Environmental > Terrestrial > Soil > Palsa > Peat permafrost | place: Sweden... | reverse complement strand
CCGCAGTGGGAACTCGAGCTCCAGCGCCTCGACCGGCGTGTTCAGCGTGTTGCTCATCGCCACGTGCACGCCCGTCGGCCCATCCGCGTCAGCGCACGCGCCCTGGCCGCCGCCGATCGTCTCGTAGTAGACGACATCGCCCGCGCCGAGCGTCAGGTTGTTCATCGTCCCCTGCCCGAGCGCGTGTCCGAAGGCGGCGAGCACGACGTCCGCGACGCGGCTCGAGGTCTCGACGTTGCCGCCCGCGACGGCCGCCGGGCGGCGGGCGTTGAGCAGCGACCCCTCCGGCGCGATCACCTCGACGGGCCTGTAGGCGCCGGCGCTCGCCGGGATGTCCGGGTCGGTGAGGACGCGCACCGCGAAGTAGCACGCTGAGCAGGTCACCGCCAGCGGGCAGTTGAGGTTCCCGTCGTGCTGCGCGGCGCTTCCCGTGAAGTCGAGCGTCAGTCGGTCCCCGTCGAGCGTCGCGGCGAGCACGATCGGCAGGTCGCGGTCACGAGCCTCGAGGACGTCGCGTGCGGTCCGCGTCCCGTCGGGCAGCGCGGCGAGGCAGGCGCGGGTGCGGCGCTCGGCGTAGTCGAGCACCTCGTGAAACGCCTCACGCAGCTCCGCGTCGCCGGTTCGGCGATGCAGCTCGAGCAGGCGGTGCTCGCCCGCCCTGCACGCGGCGAGCTGGGCGCGGAGGTCGGCGCGGCGCTGGGCGGGCGCGCGCATTCGCGCGCTGAGCTGCGCGATCGCCGCCTCGTCGAGCTCCCTGGGCTCGATCACGACGCCCTCGTCGGCCAGCGTGCGGCTGTCCGCCGGCATCGAGCCCGGGATCGGCGCGCCGACATCCGCGTGGTGGGCGCGGGCCGCGGCGAACGCCAGCAGGTCGCCGTCCGGAGCGAAGATCGGCGTGATCACGGTGATATCGGGGAGGTGTGTGCCCCCGCGGTAGGGGTCGTTGAGGACGTACGCGCGTCCCGGCTCGATCGCGAGCGAGTCGCGCACCGCCGCGACCGCGGCCGGCATCGCCCCGAGGTGCACAGGGATGTGCTCGGCCTGCATGACCATCTCGCCGCGGGCGTCGAACAGCGCGGTCGAGGCGTCGCGGCGCTCCTTGATGTTCGGCGAGTGGGCCGAGCGGATCAGGACTGCGCCCATCTCCTCGCACCCGGCGCGCAGCGATCCGACGATCAGCGCCAGGTCGACCGCGTCCATCAGGCGCCCGCGCGCTCGAGATGGATCGTGCCGCTCTCCTCAGCGCTGCCGCGCCAGCCGGCCGGCACCACGAGCATCGACTCGGGCAGGCGGATCCGCGTTGGGCCCTCGATTCGCTCGAACGGCTCCTCGCCTCGGTCGCGCTCAGCCTCACCGGTCAGCGCCACGTCTGGCGCGGGCGCGGTTGCGGTCACCCGGATCGTCACCAGCTCGAGCGCCTGGTCCGCGTCGCGGTAGCCGTAGCGACGCTCGTGCTCGGCTTCGAATGCCTCGCGCAGCTGGGCGGGCGTCGCCGCGGACGGCGCGGCGACCGGCAGCTCGAACGACTGCCCGCGGTAACGCGCGTCGATCGTCACGGCCAGCGTGGCGCCGTCCGCGGCGAGGGCGCTGAGCGCCCGCTCTGCGAGCGCGCCCACCTCGTCTCGGATCCGCGCGGCGGTCAGCTCCTCGCCCGCCAGGAACACGCTGCGCTGCGCGTCGCGGCGCTGCGGCGCGGCAACCAGTCCGAGCGCCGCCAGCACCCCGCTCGCGCGCGGCACGAGGATCCGGTCGATCCCCAGCTCGTCGGCGACTTCGGCCGCGTGCAACGGGCCGGCGCCGCCGAAGGCGAGCAGCGCGTAGCGTCGAGGGTCGACGCCGCGATCGACCGTCACGACCCGCAGTGCCGCCGCCATCTCGGCGCACGCGACGCGACGGATCCCGGCGGCGCAGTCGTGCGTGCTCAGTCCGAGCGCGCGCCCGAGCTCGCCGACGGCGCGCTCGGCGGCGTCGCGATCGAGCGTGACGCCGCCGGCGAGCGGTTCACCCGGGTCGAGGTGTCCGAGCACGAGGTTTGCATCGGTGACGGTCGGCTCGGTGCCGCCTGCGCCATAGCACGCAGGCCCCGGGTCGGCGCCCGCGGAGCGCGGGCCGACCCGCAGCGCGCCGCCGCCGTCGCGCCAGGCAATCGACCCGCCACCGGCGCCAACCGTGTGGATCGCGAGCATCGGCAGCGCAATCGGCCGCCCGGCGAGCGTGCCGCCCGCACGCTCCTCGACCCGTCCCCGGTCGACGACACAGACGTCGCACGACGTTCCGCCCATGTCGAAGCAGAGCACGTCAGGCTCGCCGGCCGCGCGCGCGACCAGGGCGGCGCCGGCGGCGCCCCCGGCGGGCCCCGATAGCACGGTCAGTGCGGCGTGCCCCGCGGCGCGCTCGAGCTCGAGCAGCCCCCCGCCCGACTGCATGATCGCCGGCTCCGGCAGGCCCGCCTCGGTGCAGCGGTCGCCGAGCCGGCGCAGGTAGCGCGACAGCAGCGGCGAGAGCGCCGCGTCGACCTCGGTCGTGGCGGCGCGCTCGTACTCCCGGAACGTCCCGACCGACTCATACGACAAGTGTTGGGAAACGTGCGGCGCGTCCCTTTTCAGGGCTTCGCCGAGCAGCCGCTCGTGGGCGGGGTGGCGGTAGGAGTGGAGCAGCACGACCGCGACCGCCTCGGCGCCGGAGCCGGCCACCCGCCGCGCGAGCTCGGCTGCGTCGGCGGCCGACAGCGGCCGCAGCGGCCCGTCGGGACCCATCCGCTCGCGCGCACCGAAGCGGCGCTCGGGCGGGGTCAACGGCTCGGGACCGCGGGCGCACAGCCGGTAGAGCTGCGGTCGGTTCTGGCGAGCGAGCTCGATCACGTCCGTGAACCCCTCGGTCGCGATCAGCGCTATGCGCGCGCTGCGCCCCTCCAGTAGGGCGTTGGTCGCAACCGTCATCCCGTGGGCGAAGGACTGAACGTCGCGGGGCTCGCGGCCGGCGCACTCGAGCACCGCTCCGATCGCCCGCATCACACCCTCCGATTCCTCATGCGGCGTGGTCGGCGACTTCGCGGTGAAGATCCGCCCCTCGGCGACCAGCACCGCGTCGGTGAAGGTCCCGCCGACGTCGACCCCGAGGAGCATGCCGGGCGGACGCTACCGTCCGCCTCGCACCGGCGTCAGGCCGCGGCCGCGGCGGGCAGCTCCTCGGTGTCGGCGAGGTGCTGGTGCGACGGGCAGTAGCCGTTGTGCGCCAGCGGCACGCGCTGGCAGGGCGTTCCCTTGCGCGTGCTCGCGCGGCACTGCAGCGGGTTGCCGTACGGATCAAAGCCGTCGTTGGAGCGATTGCGCAGGAACTCGTCGGCGAACGCGAGGTAGCGCTCGACGACTGTCAGCACCCGCCGCTGCGCCGACATCGGGAAGTAGATCCGGATGTCGCAGAAGAGCGTGCGCGCGGGCCGCGCGAAGTAGTGCCGATCGGTCGCCAGGCGCTCGATCGCCGCCTCGCATGCCCGCAGCACTCGCTCATGGTTGGCGTGTGGATTGGTCGCGAACGGATCCTCGAGGATCTCGCTGGCGAGCTCACGATAGATCGCGCGGCTGAAGCGGTACATCCGGTGGGGTCCTCCTTTTTCGACGGCCGGCCGACTGGCAATCGACTACGCACGCCCGAGTATTTCCGCGAAAGGTGTACTTAGGACCACCCACACTGTTAATTGGCGGTTAAGCAGAGCCCTGCAATCGAATGCCCTCCAGATCGGGCCGCACCTGACGGCACCCGGCGCGCTCAGCCGAGCCCTCGCGCCCAGTCGCGGATCGCGGGCGCCTCGCCGGCCGCGGAGCTGATCACGTGGCGATGGTCGAGCGCGGTATCGCGGTCCGGGTAGTCGAGCCGCTGGTGGGCGCCGCGGCTCTCCTCGCGGGCAAGCGCGCTGGCCGCGATCAGGCGCACGAGCGGGTGTGGGTCCACGGCGAGCTCTGCCAGCCCCGGGCGGTCGCGGACCAGTCCGGCGTGGAGCCACAGGGCCTCTCGGCTCTCCTGGCTCGGCTTCGGGCTTGAGGGTGGCGGCCCCGCAGCCGCGAGCGCGGCCGCAGCAGCGGCCGCCCCGGCGGCCACGGGCGACTCGGCGAGCCCGGCCCGCGCCGCGCGGGCGCCGAACACGAAGCACTCGCTGAGCGAGTTCGACGCGAGGCGGTTGGCGCCGTGCAGGCCCGTGCAGGCGCACTCGCCGACCGCGAGCATGCCGGGCAGTGTCGAGCGCCCGTGCAGGTCGACGGCGATCCCCCCCATCATGTAGTGGGCGGCGGGGGCGACCGGCACGAGCTCGCGCTCGGGATCGATCCCGGCACGCCGCAGTGCGCTGACGACGTTGGGGAACAGGGCCGCATCGACCTCGCGCATATCGAGGTCGACCGACGCTGCGCCGGTGGCGACCATCAGCAGCTGGACGGCCCTCGCGACCTCGTCTCGCGGCGCGAGCTCGTCGACGAAGCGCTCGCCGCCGGCGTCGAGCAGGCGCGCGCCCTCGCCACGCACGGCCTCGGTCACGAGGAAGCCGTCGGCGCCGTTGGAGCCGACGACAGCCGTCGGATGGAACTGCATGAACTCGAGGTCGGCGAGGCTCGCGCCGGCGTTGTGCGCGAGCACGAGGCCCGATCCGGTAGCGCCCACCGGGTTGGTCGTGCGCGACCACAGTGCCGCCGCACCGCCTGTCGCGATCACCGTCGCCGGCGCGGTGACGACCGCGCCGTCGAGCGTTCTGATGCCGATGCAGCGGCCGTCGTGCACGAGCAGCGCGACCACGCGGCGGTCCTCCCATACGTCGATCTGTGGATCGAGCGCGGCCAGCGCGGACAGCTGACGGATCACCCGCCGGCCGGTCGCCGCGCCGCCCGCGTGGACGATCCGGCGGGCGCTATGGCCGCCCTCGAGGCCGAGCGCGAGCCGGCCGTGGCGGTCGGCGTCGAACTTGACGCCCAGCCTGCCGAGATCCTCGACCGCGGCCGGCGCCTCTCGCGTGAGTGCCTCCGCCGCCGGAACGCGGACGGCGTCGCGTCCGGCCCGCAGCGTGTCGGCCAGGTGGAGCTCCGGGGAGTCGTCGGCCGACAGTGCCGCGGCGAGCCCGCCCTGCGCCCAGTAGCTCGACGCGCCCGCGAGCGGCGTCGCGGACACGAGCGTCACGCGCGCGCCCTCACGCGCCGCGCGCAGCGCGGTGTAGAGGCCGGCGGCGCCCGCGCCGACGACGATCATCTGGGGGCTCGGGGCCGGCATCTGAGCTGCATCAGGGGTTGCAAACGGGGTTGCGAGTACGGTAGCGGCGATGCCCTCGCCACCGGTTTTGTTTCTGCATCCTTCGTCGTTTGCGCACGACACCGGCGGGCATCCGGAACGGGCCGAGCGGATCGCCGCGATCATGGCCGAGCTCGAGCCGCGGGGCTGGCTCGGCTACGAGCCGCGGGAGTCGCCGGCGGTCGCGCGTGAGGTGCTCGAGCTCGTCCACCCCGCCCGCTACGTCGACGCGATCGAGCGCATCTCGCTGGCGGGCGGGGCGCAGCTGGACGCGGACACGCTGATGTCCCGCGGCTCGTTCGATGCGGCGCTGCACGGTGTCGGAGGCGCCGTCACGATGGTCACGTGGCTTCTCGAGGGACGGGCGCGCGCCGGCTTCAGTGCTCACCGGCCGCCCGGGCATCACGCGCTGCCCGACCGGGCGATGGGGTTCTGCCTGTTCAACTCGATCGCCGTCGCCGCGGCCTGGGCGGTCCACGGCCTGGGACTCGAGCGGGTGCTGATCCTCGATTACGACGTACATCACGGCAACGGCACCAACGACGCCTTCATCGACTCGCCCGAGGTCCTGTTCGTCTCGATCCATCAGTCGCCGCTGTATCCCGGCACCGGGCCGGCCTCGGAGGTCGGCAGCGGCCCCGGCCGCGGATACACGGTCAACCTGCCGGTGCCGCCAGGAACCGGCGACGACGCGTATGTCTCGTTGGTCGCCCACGTCGTCGCGCCGCTGGCCCGGCTCTACCGGCCACGGCTGGTGCTCGTTTCAGCCGGGTTCGACGCCCACCGCGACGACCCGCTCGCGAGCTGCGAGGTGACCGAGGACGGTTTCGCGAGGATCGCCGCACTCGTCCGCGAGCTCGGCGCGGAGCTGGCGGTCCCGGTTGGTTGCGTGCTCGAGGGCGGCTACAACCTCCAGGCGCTGGCGCGGTCCGTCGCGGCGACGATGGAGGCGCTTGTCGGAGACGAGCCTGCGCCAGAGCCCGAGTTCGGGCCACTCGCCGAGGCCGCCCGGGCTCGCGTGGCGGCTTCGTGGCCCGACCTCGGGTAGTAGGGGTCGAAAAGCGAATTTTTTGAGTGCCCCTGAGGCGGGACGACTAAAACTGGGTCGTTCGGCGGGTGGAAACCGCCCCGGCCGTGCCCCGTTCAGTGCTGCCTTTAAGTCGGAGGGCGCCCGAAGGGGCGCACGCAACCGCACCGAGCACCCGAGCTAATCGGAGATGATCCCGGCCCAGGCGTCCGCCACCCGCCGGGCCATCGCGTCCGCCGACCACCGCGCCGCGCGCTCGCGCCCGACCACGCGCGGGTCGCGCATCGACACCAGCGACCCGAGTGCCGCACGCCACGCCTCGAGTTCGAATGGGGCACAGAGCGTTCCCTCGACGCCCGCGAGCGCCTCGGGCGCGACACCGTGCGGGGTCGCCAGCACCGGCACGTCGCACGCGAGCGCCTCCAACGTCGCCAGTCCGAACCCCTCGCGCTCAGATGGCGCGACGACCGCGTTCGCCGCGTTGACGTACAGCGGGACCCGCTCGGGGTCGACGTCGCCGAGTGTCAGCAGCTCCGCCCCGACCGACTCCGCCAGCTCCCGCGCGAGGTCAAAACGCTTCTCGGACCGCGTCGGGTCGGCCGAAAACAGCAGGTAGGGGCCCTCGGCCCGCAAGCCGAGGGCACCGCGAGCAACCGTGCGCTCGATCCTGCGAAAGCGCTCGAGGTCGACTCCGCACGGCAGCACCTCGACCTGTACCCCGCCGCGCAACGCCCACGGCGGCACACGGGAGGCGAGCTCCGCCGACACCGCCCCGACGAGGTCGAGCCGGCGCAACGCCGCGAGCGTGATCGCGCGCGACCGCGGGTGCGACAGGTCGGTGCCGTGAAGCGTCACCGCCCGCGCCCGGGCCCCGACAGCGAACGAGGGCCAGGCGGACAGGCCGAAGTGGGCGTGGACGACGTCGAACCGCGGGCGGCCGTCACCGCAGCGGCGGCGGAGCGCGCGGGCCGCTGCGAGGTAGGCGGAAGGGGCACCGCCGGCGAACGCGAACACCTCGACGTCGATCCCTGAAAGACGCCGGAGCGCCTCGACCTGGTCGCGCACGAACCGCCCGAAAGCGGGGCGCTCGGCGCTCGGATACATGTTCGTGACGACGAGAGCCCGCATCATTCGACCTGCGACCATCAAACCGTATGGACCAGACCAACGACTATCGGTCGCCCGCTCCCGCCGACCCGATCGGCGTGTTCGATTCGGGTGTCGGCGGCCTCACCGTGCTGCACGAACTGCTCGTCTCGCTCCCGTGTGAGGATTACGTCTACCTCGGCGACACGGCCCGTCTGCCGTACGGCAACCGCCCCGCGTCGGACCTGCGCGCCTTCTCGCTCCAGATCGCCGATCACCTGCTCGCGGCCGGGTGCAAGCTGCTCGTGGTCGCCTGCAACTCGGCCAGCGCGGCGGCGCTGGAGGTGCTCGAGCAGCATCTCGCCGTGCACGCTCCGGAGGTCGACGTGATCGGCGTGCTGCGCCCGGCGGCGCAGCTCGCGGTCGCCGGTTCTCGCAGCGGCCGGATCGGACTGCTGGCGACGCCCGCGACGGTCGCCAGCGGCGCGTACGAGCGGATCATCCGCGCCGCCGATCCCCACGTCCACCTGGAGGGCGTCGCCTGCGCCGGCCTCGCCGGGCAGATCGAGGCGGGCTATCCGTTCGCCGACGAGCTGACCGAAACCGTGCGCGATTACTGTGCGCCGCTGCGCGAGGCGGCGGTCGACACCGTCATCCTCGGCTGCACGCACTACCCGCTGATCGCGCCGATGCTGCAGCGGATCCTCGGCCGTGGCGTGACGCTCGTGACCTCCGGCGCCGGCGTCGCTCGCTCGGTCGAGCGGGCCCTGACGATCCGCGACCTGCTGAATCCACGCCTTCGCGAGGGCGACTACAGCTTCCAGTGCACGGCCGATGTCGAGTCGTTCAAGGCGGTCGGCTCGCGGTTCCTGCAACTGCCGTTTGGCGAGGTCGAGCAGATCGAGCTGCCGCCCGCCCGGCGAGTCTCTAAGGTGGCGGTGTGAATGAGCGGAGCTACGGGAGGCCGCCCGACGGGTTGCGTCCGGTGGCGATCGAGACGGGATTCGTCCGCACCGCGTCGGGCTCGGCGCTGATCTCGATCGGCGAGACGCGGGTGATCTGCACCGCGTCGGTCCAGGAGAGCGTTCCGCGCTGGCTGGTCGGCCGCGGCCGCGGCTGGGTGACGGCGGAGTACGGGATGCTCCCCGCCTCGACCGGGGAGCGCAAGCAGCGCGACATCGCCAGCGGCCGCGTCGACGGCCGCTCGGTCGAGATCCAGCGCCTGATTGGCCGCTCGCTGCGTGGGGTCGTCGACTTCGAGGCGCTCGGCCAGCGCACGATCTGGGTCGACTGCGACGTCCTCCAAGCCGACGGCGGCACCCGCTGCGCGTCGATCACAGGCGGGATGGTGGCACTCGAGCTCGCCGTCCGGGGCCTGCTCGAGCGCGAGCTGCTCGAACGTACGCCGCTCACCGGGACGGTCGCGGCCGTCTCGTGCGGGATCGTCGACGGGACGCCGCTGCTCGACCTCGACTACTCCGAGGACTCGGCCGCCGAGGTCGACGCGAACGTCGTGATGACAGGCGACGGCGGGCTCGTCGAGGTGCAGGCGACGGCCGAGCGAACGCCGCTCTCGCGCGCGCACCTCGACTCGCTGCTGGCGCTCGCCGCGGGCGGGATCGAATCGCTCCGCGCCGCCCAGAGCGAGGCGGTCGCGGCGGGCTCGTGACGATCGCGGGTCCGCTGGTCCTCGCCACCCGCAACGCCCACAAGGTGAGGGAGGTTCGGCGGCTGCTGGCGCCGTTCGAGATCGACGTCGAGCCGCTCCCGGAGGGCGTCGAGCTACCGCCCGAGACGGGCGACACGTTCGCCTCCAATGCGCTGCCCAAGGCGCGCACGGCCGCGGCCGCGCTGGGTCGCGCGGCGATCGCCGACGATTCTGGGATCGAGGCGGACGCGCTCGGGGGTGCGCCGGGCGTGCGGTCCGCGCGCTACGCGGGAGAGGGGGCGACAGACGCCGACAACCTCGACAAGCTGCTGCGGGAGGCGCCCGCCGGGAGCGGACTGCGGTACGTGTGCGCGCTGGCCTACGTCGAGCCGGGCCCGGCCGGCGAGGAGCGCATCTTCTTCGGCGAGTGCCGCGGCCGGCTGGCCGGCCGGCCGCGGGGTGAGCGGGGCTTCGGCTACGACCCCGCGTTCATTCCCGACGAGGGCGAGCCGGGAGTGCGGACGATGGCCGAGCTGTCCGACGACGAGAAGGACGCGATCAGCCACCGTGGCCGGGCCGTGCGCGAGCTCGCGCGGTGGCTCCAATCAGGCGGTGGCTGATGGCGGCGGGGGTGGGCTGGCCCGAACTGGTGTCCCGCGCCGCGGGGGCGATCAGAGCAGATTGATGCCGGCGGCGACCGCGACCGCGAAGGTCACGGTCGCGTAGCCGTAATAGCCATCCATCAGGAGGATCAGCGCCGCCAGCGCGAACATCAGCGTCGCGAAGCTCCACGCGATCCGGCCGAGGTCGGCGCTCGCGCCCTGCTCCCCGTCGACGTCGGAGGGTGGCGGTTCGGCGGCGGCTGGCGGCTCGGCGCCGGTGCTCGGCGGGGCCGTGATGCCACCGACGACGTCTGCCGGGTTGGACGCTCCGGGCATGCGTGACCATGGTACTTGGGCGAGCCGCCGGTATCCCAACCCGAAGATCCGCCCGCAGCGTCCGCGAACCGTGTTAGCTTCGTCGATTCCTACCCATCCCGAAGGAGGGAGTACGTTGACGAAATCGGAGTTCATCGATCAGGTCGCCGATCGGGCGGGGCTGAGCAAGAAGGACGCGTCGGACGCGGTCGATGCGGTATTGGCGACGATCGAGGACGCGCTCAAGCGCGGGAGCGACGTGACCTTCTCGGGATTCGGCAAGTTCAGCGTGTCCGCCCGCGGCGCGCGCGAGGGCCGCAACCCGGCGACGGGCGCGAAGATCCAGATCGCCGCCTCCAAGGCGCCGAAGTTCACCGCCGGAGCCGCGCTGAAGAAGGCAGTCAACTGACGGTCGCTGCGCCCCACGGCTTCGGTGATCGCCATGCCGATACGCCTCCCGGCTTCGGCGATCGCCTGGCCGATCAGGTCGAGCGCCGGGAGTCGCAGATCGTGCTCGGCCTCGATCCCGACCCGCAGTGGTTGTGGCCGCGCGCGGTCGAGTTGGCAGGGCCCGGCGATCGATCCGCGTCCGCCGCGACGCTGGCGGCGACGAGCGTCAGGATTCACTGCTCGCTGGCGATCGCGGCCGCCGGCGAGCAGTGTGTCGCGGTCAAGCTCCAAGTGGCGTGCTTCGAGCGCCTCGGCGCGCCCGGCTTCGCGGCGCTTGCCGACGTCGCCGCCGAGGCTCGCGCCGCCGGACTGCTGGTGATCGCGGACGCCAAGCGCGGCGACATCGACGTCAGCGCCGCCGCGTACGCGCAGGCCTACTTCGGCGCGACGGCCACTCCATTCGGCGAGGTCGTAGGTCTCGGCGCCGACGCGCTGACCGTCAACCCGCTGCTCGGACGCGACGCGATCGCGCCGTTCATCGAGGCCGCGCGCCCCCGCGGCAGTGGCCTGTTCGTGCTCGCCCGAACCTCCAACCCGGGGGCGGCCGACGTGCAGGCGCAGGCGCTCGCCTCGGGCGGCAGCGTCAGCGACCGCCTCGCGGAGCTGATCGACGCGCTCGGCGCCGGCGGCGTCGGCCGCGCCGGGCTGTCGGACGTCGGCGCGGTTGTCGGCGCGACCGCGCCGGAGCTGCTCGAGCGGCTGCGCGCCCTGATGCCGCGTGCGATCTTCCTGCTGCCGGGGGTCGGTGCCCAGGGTGGACGCGTCGAGGAACTGGCGGCAGCGTTTGCGCCGGGACGGGCGGCGGCGCTGATCAGCGCCTCCCGCGGAATCGTCTACGCCTACCAACGCGCGGGTGGCGAGCCCGGCGACGCGGCAAGGCGCGAAGCCTCCCGGCTGCGCGAGCTCGCCTGGGCGTTGCGAGGCTGACAAGCGGCGCCGCCGGCCGCGGGTATGATCGCCGCGGGATGCCTGACCGAGCGCGTCAGCGGCGGACCCCGGCTCGATACCTCGCGCCGCTCGCCCTGCTCGCGACGGGCGCCGGGATCTACCTGATCGTCCACAGCACGGTCGCGACGCACAACAAGCCGGCGCACGCCAAGCCGGACCGCCGGTCGCGCGCGGGCCCGCACGTCGTCACGCACGCGCACTCGCCGCCGGTCAAACCGAAGCCGTCCTCGCCCGAGCGCTTCTACGTGGTGCGGCCGGGAGACGGCCTTGACCTGATCGCCTCGCGGACGGGCGTGTCGCTGCAGACGCTCGAGGCGCTCAATCCGGGGGTATCGTCCACCTCGCTGCGCGTCGGGCAGCGGCTGATCCTGCGGCGATGAGCGCGCGGCTGCCTACGGCGTTGCTCGCGTGCGCGCTGGGCGCTGCGGTCGGTGCCCGCGCCGCGGTCGCGGCGGCGCCCCCGCCGGCGCTGGATGCGAGCGCTGCGTGCCTGTTCGATGCGGGCAGCGACGCCGTCCTGTATCAGGCCAACGGCGAGGCGGAGCTGCCGATCGCGTCCACGACGAAGCTGATGACGGCGCTCGTGACCCTCCAGCACGTCCACGACCTGTCTGAGGTGTTCACCCAGAACGACTACTACCCGAGCCCGGTCGACTCGCAGATCGGGCTCGTTCCGGGCGAGCGGATGAGCGTGCACGATCTGATCCTGGCGCTGCTGCTCCCGAGCGCTGACGACGCCGCCGAAGACTTGGCCTACAACGTCGGCGGCGGCTCGGTGGCGAGGTTCATCGGGATGATGAACGCCGACGCGCAGGCGCTCGATCTGACCCACACCCACTACTCCACCCCGATCGGTCTCGACACGCCCGGCAACTACTCGAGCGCGTGCGACCTTGATCGGCTCGCCGCCTACGACCTGTCGGTCTCGGCCTACTTCAGGCGGGTCGTCGCGCTCCCGGCCGCCACGCTGTGGTCGGGGCGGTACGTCCGGCACGTGATCAACCGGAACGACCTCGTCGGCCGGATCCCGTGGATTCAGGGTGTCAAGACCGGCCACACGGCTGCCGCCGGCTACGTGCTCGTCGCGCTCGGCGTGCGGGACGGCATGAGCCTGCTGGCGTCGGTTCTCGGGACGCCCAGCGAGGCGGCGCGCGACGCGAGCGCGCTGGCCCTGCTCGACTACGGCTTCAGCCAGTTCCACCCGGTGCCAGTCCTCGGCGCGGGCCAGGTGCCGGCGCGGCCGGGCGCGCGCGGGCGGCGCGAGCTTGCAAGCTTGCCAGCCGGACCCACTACGCTGATACTGCTCACGCTCGCCCTCGGGGCAGCTGGGGCGCTCGCCGGCAGGTGGCGTCGAACCCAGCGGGGCTTGTCCACCGGCGAGCTGGAGGAATGATGATCATCACCGTCACCCTCAATGCGGCGCTCGACAAGACCCTGGAGGTGCCCAACTTCACCCCCGGCAGGCGCCACCGGACGGTCGACCAGAAGACGATGCCGGGTGGCAAGGGCGTCAACATCGCACGGGCGATCAAGCGGCTGGGTCAGCCGGTGATCGCCACCGGGCTGGCCGGCGGCGCCACCGGCAGCCGCATCGTCGAGGCGCTCAACGACGAGGCGATCCTCAACTCGTTCGTCAGGATCCGTGAGGAATCGCGGACCAACACAGCGGTGCTGGATCCGACGACCGGGCTGCACACCGAGATCAACGAACGCGGCCCGTCCGTGTCGCCGCGCGAGCTGGAGCTGTGCAAGGAGAAGCTGATGTACCTCGCGCGCGGGGCGAGCATCTGCGTGTTCGCCGGCAGCCTCCCGCGCGGGGTCGAGCCTGACGTGTACGCCTCCCTGATCCGCTCGGTGCGCAAGCTCGGCGTGGTGACGATCATCGACACCGACGGGGAGCCCCTGCACCAGGCGGTCCGCGCCGAGCCCGATGTCGTCTCGCCCAACGAGCTCGAGGCCGAGGAGCTCGTCGGCCACGAGTTCAACGAGGTGGACGACCGAGCGCAGGCGGTCGCCGAGATCGCCCGGCTCGGTCCCGCCGAGGCGATCATGACCGTCGCCGACGGCTGCTACGCGCACGTCATGGTCGACGGCGCCCCGGCGCTCTACCGGATCCGGATCGAACCGCTCGAGGCGCGCTCGCCGATCGGCTCCGGGGATGCCTTCCTGGCCGGCTACGTCGCCTCCCGGTACGCCGGGAAGGAGCCGGTCGACTGCCTCAGATTCGGCGTCGCCTGCGGCGCCGAATCGACCCAGCACATCGGCGCCGGGATCCTCGAGCCGGCAAAGGTGGACCGGCTGCTCGAGGGCATCCAGGTCGAGCGCCTGTCGCTGCCGGCGCAGGTCAGCTGATAGCTACGATGACAGTGCCGGGGGCGTCTGCCGCCCGGCGCCGGCGCCGCTCCTCTAAAGGCGCGGCGTTGCCGTCCTCCCCCGGAACTAGGATGACCTGATGGAAGTCGAAATCGGACGTGGAAAGAAGGCCCGAAGGGCCTACGGGTTTGATGACATCGCGATCGTGCCGTCCCGGCGCACGCGCGATCCCGACGACGTCGACATCAGCTGGGTGCTCGGGCCCTACCGGTTCGATCTTCCGCTGCTGGCGGCCGCGCTCGACGGCGTCGTCTCGCCCCAGACCGCCGGGATCGTCGGCAAGCTCGGCGGCCTTGCGGTGCTCAACCTCGAGGGGATCTTCTGCCGCTACGAGGACGCTGACGCCCAGCTCGAGCGGATCGCGAGCTTCTCCAAGGACATCGCCACGCGCGAGATGCAGGACATCTACCGCGAGCCGGTCAAGCCCGAGCTGATCGCCCAGCGGATCCAGGAGATCAAGCGCGAAGGCGTGGTCGCGGCTGCGTCGCTGACGCCGCAGAAGGTCCGCAGGTACTACGAGGTCGCGCTCGAGGCGGGGCTCGACATCCTCGTCATCCAGGGCACGGTCGTCTCGGCCGAGCACGTCTCGCGCGATGAGACGCGCCCGCCGCTGAACCTCAAGGAGTTCATCCGCGAGCTCGATCCGATTCCCGTGGTCGTCGGTGGCTGCGCCTCCTACCACACTGGCCTGCACCTGATGCGCACCGGCGCCAAGGGCGTGCTCGTCGGCGTCGGTCCGGGCGCGATCTGCACGACCCGCGGCGTGCTCGGGATCGGCGTCCCGCAGGCGACCGCGATCGCCGACGTCGCCGCTGCGCGCTCGCAGCACATGCTCGAGACCGGCGACTACGTCAAGGTGATCGCCGACGGCGGCATGCGCAACGGCGGCGACATCGCCAAGGCGATCGCATGCGGCGCCGATGCAGTGATGCTCGGCTCGGCGCTCGCCCGCGCCTACGAAGCGCCCGGCCGCGGCTTCAACTGGGGGATGGCGACGTTCCATCCGACGCTGCCCCGCGGTGCCCGCGTCGCGACCACGCCGAACGGCACGCTCGAGGAGATCATCAGGGGTCCCGCTCGCGAGAACGACGGCACGTTCAACCTGATGGGCGGCCTGCGCACCTCGATGGCGACCTGCGGCTACCGTGACATCGCCGAGTTCAACCGCGCCGAGCTGATGGTGGCGCCGTCGCTGCAGACCGAGGGCAAGCACCTCCAGCGTGAGCAGGGCGTCGGCATGGGCGCCAGGGCGGCGGCCGTTGGCATCCCTGATTAGTCAGCAGTCGCTTGTCGGTTGCTCGCGCCAATCGACCGCCGACGAGGAAATCGTTGTGCTCGACTACGGCGGGCAGTATTCGCAGCTGATCGCGCGGCGGGTGCGGGAGTGCGGCGTGTTCTCCACGCTCCTGCCCCACCACGTCGGGCCTGACGAGGTCGCGCGGCGGGCGCCGCGGGGTCTGATCCTGTCCGGCGGCCCCGCTTCGGTGTACGCCGATGGGGCGCCACGGCTGGACCCCCGCCTGCTCGAGCTCGGGATCCCGGTGCTGGGCATCTGCTACGGCATGCAGCTGCTCGCGCGCGAGCTCGGCGGGCGCGTCGAGGGCGCCGAGGTCGGTGAGTTCGGGCGCTCGGAGCTGCGCGTCAGCGACACCGGCACGCTGCTCGCCGGGACGCCACCGGAGCAGACATGCTGGATGTCCCACCGCGACACCGTGTTCGAGCCGCCGCCGGGCTTTGCTGCGCTCGCCGCGTCGACCGCCTCGCCCGTAGCGGCGTTCGAGTCGCGCGAGCGCGGCATCTACGGGATCCAGTTCCACCCCGAGGTCGTGCACACGCCATACGGGCAGAAGGTGCTCGAGAACTTCCTCAGCGACGTGTGCGGCTGCGAGCGCAGCTGGAGCCCGCGGTCGGTGATCGACGAGCAGATCGAACGAATCCGGGCTCAGGTGGGCGACGGGCACGCGATCTGCGGGCTGTCCGGCGGGGTCGATTCGAGCGTCGCGGCGCTCCTGGTCCACCGCGCGATCGGCGACCGGCTCACCTGCGTGTTCGTCGACCACGGCCTGATGCGCAAGAACGAGGGCCAGCAGGTGATCGCCGCCTTTCGCGACCACTTCCACGTCCCGCTCGTCGCGGTCGACGCGGAGCAGCGCTTCCTCGCACGGTTGCGCGGGGTCACGGATCCGGAGGAGAAGCGCAAGCGGATCGGCGCCGAGTTCATCCGCGTGTTCGAGGAGGAGGCCGGACGGCTCGAGGACGTGCGGTTCCTGGTGCAGGGCACGCTGTACTCGGACGTGATCGAGTCGGGCGGCGGCACCGGCACGGCGACGATCAAGTCCCACCACAACGTCGGCGGTCTCCCTGACGATCTGGAGTTCGAGCTGGTCGAGCCGCTTCGTTCGCTGTTCAAGGACGAGGTCAGGGCGGTCGGGGCCGAGCTCGGGCTTCCCGAGCGGCTGGTCTGGCGCCAGCCGTTTCCGGGCCCGGGTCTGGCGATCCGGATCGTCGGCGGCGAAGCCACGCGCGAGCGCCTGGACATCCTCCGTGAGGCCGACGCGATCCTCCAGGACGAGATCCGCAGGGCCGGCCTGTACCGCGACCTGTGGCAGTCCTTCTGCGTGCTGCCCGACATCCGCACCGTCGGCGTCCAGGGTGACGCTCGCACGTATGGCAACGTGATCGTGATCCGTGCGGTCACGAGCGATGACGCGATGACCGCCGACTGGGCCCGCCTGCCCTACGAGCTGCTGGAGCAGATCGCGAGCCGGATGATCAGCGAGATCCGACCGGTCGGCCGCGTCGTGCTCGACATCACGAGCAAGCCGCCCGGCACGATCGAGTGGGAGTAGCCGGCCAATCGGAACCGCTCGCTCTCCGGAGCCGGTACATCCGGAGGCGCCCGTAGCCTTTGGCTGCCGCCATGTGGCCGACGTAGTCACAAGTCAGCTCGATTTGGCCGGCGAGGACCAGCGCGGCCGCGAACGCCTCCGTCACGTACACGGCTCCGGCCGGAGTCACGGGCTCGATTCGCGCGGTGCGGCTGACGTGCGAGCCCATGAACACGTCACTGTCGAGTACTGGGTCGTGGGTTGGGAACACGGGGCCCAGGTGTCCGCCCAGCCGGAGCGCGAGGTGGGCGGGCAGGCGGTCGGACTCGAGGTCGATCCGCGCCATCGCCTGCTGGAGGTCGAGCGCGCACGACGCGGCTGCCGCCGCGTCGGTGAGCACCAGGTACAGCGCGTCGCCCCACGTGTTCCGATACAGGATGCGCTCCTGATGTGTCTGAACGACGTCGGCCAGGGCGCCGAGGACGCGCGTCGTGAAGGTCGGCAGCTGCTCGTCGGTGAGCTTCGAGAACCCGGTGAGGTCGCCGAACAGCATCGCTCGCACGACCCGCCCGGCAGACGCCGGCGTCGATCCCGGACTGGACGCCGGGTGGTCAGCGGAAGCGCGCCGTGGCTGCCCGCGCTCGTGCGTAGTGACGCCTCCGTCCGGCGAGACGATCGTGGCCAGGCGGCCGGTGGCACGCCATGTGGCCACGTCGATCGCTGTGCCCGCCATACCCAGGGCGGGGCCGCCGTCCCAGAGAGCGAGCTGCCACGCCTCGGCGTCCAGGTAGCGGGCGCGCAGCAGCGCCAGGCCCATCGCGAACTCGCCGCCGTAGCGAAACAACACGTCGTCACCCAGGAACGCGTCGTCGGTCGCATAGCGGACATCGGCGGCGGCCGCGAGCAGGCGCTCGCAGCGCTCGACCCAGCTGGGGCCGCATGGCGCGACCGACCACCGCATGAACTCGTCGAGCGCGAACGGGAGCACAACGTGCAGCTCGCAGCCGCCGTGCGCGAGTAGCGCCTCCGCCCAGAGGATGTCCGCACCGCCTGCCAGGGCGCCGTAGGCGAAAGCCGGCGGCCGGCTTGCGACCACCTGGGCCATGGCCGTGGTGCAGCGTGCCTCCGCGTCGGCCGGAAACCGGCCAGAATCGTGCTCGGCCGCGATCCGGTGGCCGCAGAAATAGACGACCCCGGGACCGCTGAGCGGACTCAGCACCGTTTGATCGAGCGCGCGCGTCTCGCACACCAGTCGCAGCTGGCGGCGCGTCGTGGCCAGCGCCCCGTAGTCGCCGCCGTGGCACGCTGCCGCGCGCCCGAGAGCGGCCGCGGCGGCGTTCTGGTGACCAAGCAGGAGGTGCGCCTCCGCCTCGGTTGCGGCGGAGTAGTAGGAGTTGTCTCCCTCCACCTCGAGCAGGCCCAGCACTACCTCCGCCAGCTCGCGCGAGCGCGCTTCTTCCCCGGCGATCAGGAGCAGCGTTGCCGCGTTGATGGCCGGGTAGTAGCCACCCGTGCTCTCGAACACCGCCTGGTAGCGCCGCGCCGCCCTTCCGGCTCGACGGCGACGCTCCTCGCCCTCCTCGCGCAGCGCGAAGTCCTTGGCGATCCGGGCCCCCAGCGCCGCGACGTCCTCGTCCTGGGCGCCGTCGAGGCCGTACTCCCCAAAGCGCCGCGCGGCCTCATCGGTCGCTCCGGCGCGCGCGAGCGCCAGCACCGCTCTGTGCTTGAGCGATAACTCCTGAGGGTGCTCGGTCAACCCCTGCTCGGCCAGGTCGAAGGCGGCCAAGAGCTCGCCCCGCCGTTCCTCGCGCGTGACCGCCTCGAGCCACGCATGCGCGGACCGCGAGCCAAGGTCGTGCGAGCTGGCGCGATCCCCCGGAGGCCCCATCTTGGCAATGTAACCTGCCTGGGTCTGATGCTTGCCGGGGTCTGATGCTTTCCGGGGTCTGATGCCCGACGTGTTCGTGTGTCAGGGAGCTGGCAGCGGGTCGGCGCGCGCGAGGATCGGTATCACGTGCGGCGCCAGGTCGGCGGGCAGCTCGGCGCGGCGGAACCAGCGGACGACGGACAGCTCGCCGCGGTCGATGCGGAATGATGGCGAGCGCAGCTCGGTGCGGAACAGATGGATCGTGTCGCGGCGGTGGTCGATCTCGACGTGCAGCTCGCCGAGCGGGTTCCAGTCGGCGATCTGCACGCCGAGCTCCTCGGTCATCTCGCGGCGGGCGGTGTCCAGCGGCGGCTCGGCGCGGCCGACCCGGCCGCCCGGGAGGTCCCAGCGGGGGCTGCCGTAGGTGTGGCGGACGAGCAGCACGCTGTCACCGTCGGTGATCACGCACTTGACCCCGTCGACCGCCGGGCGCCGCACCAGCCAGACCAGCCGCAGGACGTTGTAGCCGGCGCGGTAGGCGATGCGGCGCAATGTGACCGGGAGCTCCACTGCCCATCAGCGTAGGAGATGGGCGAGGGCAGACGACGTTGCTCGCGCGACTGGCTATCATCGATCGCTCGTGCCGCGGAGACCCGCGGCCTACGCGTGCCATGAAGACCTACGTCGCTACACCCGCCGACCGCGAGCGCAACTGGCTGATCGTCGATGCCACCGGGCAGACGCTCGGGCGGCTCGCCACCCAGATCGCGGATGCGCTGCGCGGCAAGCGTAAGCCGACCTACACGCCGCACGTCGACACCGGCGACTTCGTGATCGTCGTCAATGCCGAGAAGATCGCGGTGACCGGCAACAAGCGCGAGGACAAGCGCTACTACCGCCACTCCGGCTATCCCGGCGGACTCAAGTCGCGGTCTCTCAACGAGATGCTGGAGCGCCGGCCTGAGGAGGTCATCCGGATCGCCGTCAAGGGGATGCTTCCGCGCAACCGGCTCGCCCGCAGGCAGATCACCAAGCTCAAGGTGTACGCCGGGCCGGAGCATCCGCACGCAGCCCAGCAACCTTCGCCGATGGAGCTTTCGTCGTGACCGATGAGTTTGAAGACCAGACGGACTCTGAGGAGCCCGCACCCGAAGCCGCTCCGGAGCCGACGGGCGCCGGCGAGGATCTGAGCGACGCGATCATCATCCCGGTCGAGCCCGCGCTGGAGAGCATGGTCGGCGATCAGCCGGTCGACGAAGACGCCGTCGTTCTCGATCCCACGGAAGTGGTGATCGCGGAGGTCGAGTACATCGAGGAGGAGCTTCCGCCGCGTCAGAAGCCGGCGATCCCGGGCGCCGACCTCGTGCCGGACATCGTCACCGACAGCGACCAGTTTCTCGATGCCGAGGCTCGTGCCGCCGCCGAGGCGGAGGCCGAAGAGGCCGCCAGGCGGGCCGCCGACGAGGAGCCTCAGGTCGAGGCGCAGCCGATCGCCGACGCTGCGATTGACCTCGCGGCCGGCGCGCGCTACACCGCGACCGGCAAGCGCAAGACCGCGGTCGCGCGCGTGATCCTCAAGCCCGGCACGGGCACCTACTTGATCAACGGCAAGCCGCTCGACACGTTCTTTCCGCGCGCGACGCTCCAGCGGGTGATCCGTCAGCCGCTCGAGGCGGTCGGCTATGACGCGCGGATGGACGTGGTCGCCAACATGCACGGCGGCGGCGTCTCGTCCCAGGCCGGCGCGCTGCGCCACGGCATCTCGCGGGCGCTGCTCGAGGCCGACCCGAACCTGCGTGGCGAGCTCAAGCGCCGCGGCTTCCTGACGCGCGACCCGCGCGTCAAGGAGCGCAAGAAGGCCGGGCTCAAGAAGGCCCGCAAGCGGCCGCAGTTCTCGAAGCGCTGACCCGTCAGCTGTTCGGAACCGATGGCGTGCGAGGGCGCGCGGGCGAGTTCCTGACCGCCGACCTCGCGCTCGGACTGGCACGGGCGGCCGTCACGCTCGCCCCCGACAGCCGCCCGCAGGTGCTGATCGTCCGGGACACCCGCGAGTCGGGCGAGATGCTCGAGGCGGCGATCGCCGCCGGGGTCACCGCTGCCGGCGGCGACGCCTTCCTCGCCGGCGTGCTGCCGACCCCCGCCGCGCCGCTGCTCGTGCGCCGCCACGGGCTCGGCCTGGCCGCGGTCATCTCGGCCTCGCACAACCTCTACGAGGACAACGGGATCAAGCTGTTCGCCGCCGACGGCTTCAAGCTCGACGACGAGACCGAGCACGAGATCGAGCGGGAGCTCGAGCGCCAGCCGCGCCGCCCGGAGCGGATCGGCGGGGTTCGCCGGCTGCGAGGCGCCCTCGAGGACTACGTAAGCGAGCTGCACAGCCGCTTCGCGGAGCTCGACTTGACGGGCCGCCGGTTCGTGCTCGACACCGCCAACGGCGCCACCTATCGCGCCGCGCCGGAGATCTTCCGGCTGCTCGGCGCGGACGTCGACCTGATCGCCGACGCTCCCGACGGGCGCAACATCAACGCCGGCTGCGGTTCGACCCATCTGCAGGCGATCGCGGCCGCGATCGCCCGCCGCGACTACGACGCCGGCTTCGCGTTCGACGGCGACGGCGACCGCGTGCTGGCGCTCGACCGCGACGGTCAGGTCGTCGACGGCGACGAGCTGATCGCGCTCGCGGCGGTGCACATGCGCGACCGGGGTGGGCTCACCGGCGGCGGCGTCGTGGTGACGGTGATGACGAACTACGGCTTCCACGCCGCGATGCGGGAGCTCGGGATCGAGGTGGCGACGACCGCGGTCGGCGACCGTTACGTGCTCGATGAGCTGCGCCGCCGCGGCTGGGTGCTCGGCGGCGAGCAATCAGGCCACATCATCAACCTCGGCCTCGGTCCCTCCGGCGACGGCATCGCGTCGGCGCTGCTGGCGCTCGAGGCGCTCGGCGACCGGGACCTGCGCGACCGCAGTGCGATGCACAAGCTCCCCCAGCGGCTCGTGAACATCCGTGCATCGGACCGTGCCAACCTCGTCGCGGCGATGGCGCACGAGGCCGTGCAGCACGCGATCGCCGACGCCGACGCCGCCCTGGGCGGTCGCGGTCGCGTGCTCGTGCGGGCATCCGGCACCGAGCCGCTGATCCGCGTGATGGTCGAGGCGCCGAGCGAGCAGGAGACCGATGAGGTGTGCGCGCGCCTCGCGCGCGTGGTCGAGAGCGCCCTCGGCGGTTGATCCCGGAAGGGGCCCCGGGCGCAGCGGCCCAGGCTCCGAGTAAGCGTTCGGTCGTGGGGCTCGATCCGACCCGCCGCTCGCCCGGCGCCGTGATCGCCACGACGACCACAACTCCACACACCCCCACCCGCCCGGAGGGGGTTGCGGAGTTGAGGTATCCCACGCGACCCCAATCCCACTACCCCCGTGATGACCGACGGGGTGTGCGGAGTTGTGGTCGTGCCCGGGCGTCCTCCGTGAGCGCAGGATTCAACCCCCCGGACGCTCGCTACCAAACCCACGACCGAACATGGGCCAAGAAGCCAGGAACCCAGGAACCGGCTCCGCCGGCCCCTGCAGGTAAAATCAGGATTTCGCTCGCGCACGAGAAACCGGCGCGGACGCGGGTCGCCGCTGCGACTCGACCACTCGAGAGAGTCCATTCCCCGTCGTCAGGAGCGCCTGTATGTGTGGCATCGTCGGCTACGTCGGACCCCGGAAGGCGCGGCCGCTCCTGCTCGCCGGCCTCGAGAAGCTCGAATACCGCGGCTACGACAGCGCCGGCATCTCGGTCCTGGCGGGCGACCACGTCGACTCGGTCCGCGCGGTCGGCAACCTGAGCGCGCTGCGATCGGCGATCGCGCTGGTCGAGTCCCGCGACGCCGAGAGCGATCAACCCCCGGTGGCGGAGCCGGCCGCGACCGGGATCGGCCACACCCGCTGGGCCACCCACGGCCGCGTCACCGAGGAGAACGCGCACCCGCACTACGACAGCACCCACAACGTTCACATCGTCGTCAACGGGATCGTCGAGAACTACATCGCGCTCAAGGTCAAGCTGCTGGAGGAGGGCGCGGTCTTCACCTCGGAGACCGACGCCGAGGTTATCGCCCACCTCGTCGCCCACCACTACGAGGGCGACCTGCTGGCGGCGGTGCGGGCCGCCTATGCCCAGCTGCGCGGGCACTACGCGTTCGTTGCGATGGCCGCGCATCAGCCCGGTGTGCTGGTCGGCGCCCGCCGGGAGTGCCCGCTGATCGTCGGTCGCGGCGACGGCGAGCAGTTCATCGCCTCGGCGATTCCGGCGTTTCTGAATGAGACGCGCAGGGTGCAGTTCATGTCCGACGACGAGCTCGTTCTGCTGACCCCCGACGACGTGCAGTTCTTCTCGCCCGACGGCGAGCCGCTGGAGCGCGAGATCGTCGAGATCGACTGGGACGCCGACACCGCCGAGAAGCAGGGCTACGAGACGTTCATGCTCAAGGAGATCTACGAGCAGGCGAGCGCGGTGGCCGAGACGATCGGCGAGCGTGCGGCCCGGGGCTGGGGTATCGACCTTGGGGACCTGACCCCGCCCGGCCACCCCCACGCCACCGAGATCGACGACGAGCTGCTCAGGCGGATCCGCCGGGTGGTGATCGTCGCCTGCGGCACCGCCTACCACGCCGGGCTGATCGGTCGCTACGCGATCGAGCAGTGGGCCCGGGTCCCGGTCGAGGTCGATGTCGCCTCCGAGTACCGGTATCGAAACCCCGTCGTCGGGCCCGATGACCTGGTGATCGGGATCTCGCAGTCCGGCGAGACGCTCGACACGCTCGTCGCGATGCGCACCGCCCGCGAACGTGGCGCCGCGGCCCTGGCCGTCACCAACGTGATGGGCGCCCAGATCACCCGCGAGGCCGACGGCGTGCTGTACACCCGCGCGGGCCTCGAGATCGGAGTCGCAGCGACCAAGACGTTCGTCAGCCAGATCACGGCCATGTACCTGCTGGCGCTGCGGATCGCCGAGGTTCGCGGGGTGATGGGCCGCGCCGAGCTCAAGCCTGTGATCTCCGACCTCAAGCGCCTGCCACACCTGATCACCGAGCTGCTCGAGCGCGACGTCGCGGGGATCGACGCGATCGCCGAGGCCCACTACGACGCGCCGTTCTTCCTCTACCTCGGCCGTCACATCGGGCTGCCCGTCGCGCTCGAGGGGGCGCTGAAGCTCAAGGAGATCTCGTACATCGCGACCGACGCGTACGCGGCGGGCGAGATGAAGCACGGCCCGATCGCGCTGCTCGACGAGAACACGCCGGTCGTGGTCGTCGCCACCGAGTCGCCGGTGCTCGACAAGGTGATGTCCAACATCCAGGAGGTGCGGGTCCGGGGCGCCCGCGTGATCGCGGTCGCGTCCGAGGGTGACGCCGAGATCGGCGAGCACGCCGACGAGGTGATCCGGGTCCCCAGGACCGACTGGATGCTCGCGCCGCTGCTCGCGGTGATCCCGCTGCAGCTGCTCGCCTACCGGATCGCGCGGCGGCGCGGGTTGAACGTCGACCAGCCGCGGAACCTCGCCAAGACGGTCACGGTGGAGTGACGTGACGGCTGGGCCGCGCCAACGGATCGGGTTCGACCTGCTCGAGATCGACCGGCTCGAGCAGGCGCTCGCGCGGCACCCCAAGCTGGCCGAGCGGCTGTTCACCGACGCCGAGCGAGCCTACGCGCAGGCGCGGGCGCGGCCGGGCCAGCACCTGGCGGCGCGGTTCTGCGCCAAGGAGGCCGTCGCCAAGGCGCTCGCGCTCGGCGGCTGGAGCTTTCGCGACGTCGAGGTGGTCAACCAAACCGACGGCGTCCCGTCGGTCACGCTGTACGGCGCCGCCGCCGCGCGAGCGGCCGAGCTGGGCGTCGCCGTCGAGGTGTCACTGACGCACACCGCAACCAGCGCCGGCGCGGTCGCGATCCTCGTATGAGCGCCCTGCCGGAGTGGCTCGAGGCGCTGCCCGACGCCGCGGAGCAGCGTGCACTCGACGCGTGGGCAATCGAGGATCGCGGGATCCCGGGCGCCGACCTGATGGAGCGCGCCGGCGCAGGGCTGGCGCGCGTCTGCACCGAGCGTGTGCCGGACGGGCCGGTCGCCGTTGTCTGCGGCAGGGGCAACAACGGCGGCGACGGCCTGGTCACGGCCCGGCTCCTGCGGGAGCAGGGCCGTGAGGTCAGCGTGCTCCTGCTCGCCGATCCCCAAGAGCTGCGGGGCGACGCCCGGCTCAACCTCGAGCGCCTGCCCGGCGCACCGCCCGAGCCGTTCACGCCCGCCGGGCTCGGCGCCGCCGCGCTGATCGTCGATGCGATCCTCGGGACCGGCTTCGCGGGCGTCCCGCGCGAGCCGGCAGCCGGCGCGATCGCGGCGATCAACGAGCGGCGCGACGCGGCCGAGGTGATCGCCTGCGACGTACCCAGCGGCGTCGACGCATCGACCGGCGAGGTCACGGCCGGCGCCGTCCGTGCCCACGCGACCGTCACCTTCCACGCCGCCAAGCCAGGCCTGTGGATCGCGCCCGGCAAGCGCCACGCCGGGACGGTCACCGTGATCGACATCGGGATCCCCGCCGGCCCGCGTCCAGTTGAAGCGGAGATCGGGCTGCTCCGCGACGCCGTCCTGGCACAGGTCCCCCGGCGCGGCGCCGATTCGACCAAGTTCAGCGCCGGCAGCGTGCTCGTCTGCGGCGGCTCGACCGGTCTCACCGGGGCGCCAACGCTCGCCTCGATGGCCGCCGCGCGTGCGGGCGCAGGGTACGTGACGGTCGCCGTCCCCTCCTCACTGCTCCAGGTGTTCGCGTCAAAGCTGGTGGAGGTGATGCAGGTGCCGCTGCCGGATGAGGGCGGAGCGATCGGGTCGGCCGCGGTCGAGACGGTGCTGGGGCGCGCGGAGCGGCTCCAGAGCCTCGTTCTCGGCCCCGGACTCGGGCGCGATCCTGCGACCCAGGACTTCGCGCGGGCGCTCGCGCCGCGAGTCGACATACCGCTGGTGCTCGATGCCGACGGCCTCAATGCGCACGCGGGCAACGCGCTGCGCTGGCTGGCCTCGCGGCAGGCGCCGACGGTGCTGACGCCGCACGCCGGCGAGCTCGGGCGGCTGCTCGGAATCGACAGCGGCGAGGTCGACGCGCACCGGCTCGCGCGCGCCCGCGAGGTTGCCCAGCTGGCTCGTGCGATCGTCGTGCTGAAGGGCGATGACACGCTCGTCGTCGAGCCCGGCGGTCGCGTCGCGGTCAGCCCCGGCGACGTGCCGGCGCTCGCGACCGCGGGCACCGGCGACGTCCTCTCTGGCGTGATCGGCGCGTTTCTCGCCAAGCGGATGGACCCGTTCGTTGCCGCCTGCGCCGGCGTCTGCGCGCACGCGCGGGCCGGGCGGATCGCCGGGCTCGCGTTCGGCGTGGAGGGCGTGCTCGCCAGCGACGTGATCCTTGCGCTGCCGCGCGTGCTGGTCGCGTCGGCGAGGAAGTAGCGTGGCCGTCCGCGCGGTGGCAGAGGTCAACCTCGCCGCGATCGAGCGCAACGTTGCGCGCCTGATCTCGCGCCTGACGCCCGGTACGCGGCTGTCGGCGGTCGTCAAGGCGAACGCGTACGGCCACGGGGCGGTGGCTGCCGCCCGCGCCGCCTTGCGGGGCGGCGCGAGCGGACTCTCGGTTGCGAGTGCCGAGGAGGCGGCCGAGCTGCGTGCCGCTGGGATCGGCGCGCCGGTGCTGGTGCTGGGGGCGCTCAGCGGCGAGGAGCTCCCCGTCGCGCTCGGCGCTCGGGCCGAGCTGGTTGCCTGGGACGAGCGGTTCGTGGCCGCGGTGCGAAGCGCGGTGGCCGCTGCCAAGCCGCCACTCGCCGCGCCGGTGCGCGTGCACGTCAAGCTGGACAGCG
>Ga0302229_10000669_pt1 | contig 26501 bp, 21 predicted proteins | sample II_Palsa_N1_3_FD_193518 | JGI IMG/M metagenome (GOLD analysis project Ga0302229, IMG submission 193518) | Peat permafrost microbial communities from Stordalen Mire near Abisko, Sweden - II_Palsa_N1_3 | ecosystem: Environmental > Terrestrial > Soil > Palsa > Peat permafrost | place: Sweden... | reverse complement strand
CAGACGATCGGCTCGTTGCCGGCGTCCGGGTAACCGATGACCTCGACCAACTGCCGCGGTGACGTGCCGGTCTGAAGTGCCTCTGCTCCGGTCACGTCCTCGATCGGGACGATCGAGCCGGGCTGGCTCACGCTCAAGAAGGCCACGTCGTCGTCCGGATCGGAGGATGACTCCCACGCCCGGTTCACGTAGATCTTGGTCACGGTCCAGATTCCGTACGGGGTCGCGCCGCGGTCGTAGCCCGGTACGAAGACGATGCCGGAGGTACCGCTCACACAGTGCGCGGCGGTGATGACCAGGTCGCCGTGCGGGCTGCTGATCACGCTCCCCGTGCAGAAGTGCTGGCCGAGGTGGCCCTTGGACATAGTGAACAGGGCGCCGACCGCCGGGGTACCGGCGAAACCCTTCCCGTTCTGCGAGGTTGATACCAGCTGCCGTACCGCCCGGGCGAAACTGGAGGCGATGTCGCCGGCGGCTCCTTCGGCGGGAGTCACCATGACCACCACGCCCACGATCAGCGCGGTGGTAAGCGCGGCCGCGGCCGGCGTGCGGAGAAACCAGCGGGCCCGCCTGCGCGGGCCGTTATCGTCTCCGACCGCAGGCTCCTCGCCATCGCGGACGGCAGGGCGCGGCCTGGTGTGCCACGCCGCTCGCAACCGCACCTGCTCCTGTCACCCGCCTCGCTATGTCACGACTTCTGCGACTTTCGGCCAATAGGTTCGATACCTAATTGTGATGGACAGGGTGCGACAGTACCAGAGGTAAAGCTGCAAAGTCCGTCAGAAGTCGGCCGAGCGAGCTGGGGATTCCCTGGGAGCAGCCTGCAGGGTTATCGAGGGTCGGGGCGGTCGATGTTCCAGTGACGGCTGGCCGTGGCCAGCCAGCGCAGCTCCGGTGCGCCGTCCGGGCTGGCGTCCGGCCTGGCCTCCGGGCTGGCGCCCTGAGCCTTGACCGGCAGCATGGTGAACCGGCTGACCACCCGCTGCCCGCCCTCGTGGTCGCCGTAGAGCAGTTCCACCGTCCACGGCTCGCGGGCCTCGATGACCTTGCGCGCCTCGTCGTACCCGGCGTGCTGGGTGTCGCGGAACGCCCCCTGCCAGAACCCGACGTCGCCGACCGGAATGTACAGGTCCCGGTTCTGCCGCTCGAACTCCTCCAGCGGCGCATGCTCCCCGTCGCGATGCCACTCCGGGAAGAACCGCCAGCCGTGCAGCACCGCGATGCCGTTGCCCGCGTTGCGCAGCGCGACGGCCAGGAAGACGACCGGGGTGTCCGGCCCCATCGACCCGTCCCCGGGGCCGACCTCGCCGGCCGCGCCGCCGCCGGGGATGCGCACCCACTTCGTGTCGCCGAAGTTGACCTTGAGCGTGGGGTCCTCGCGGCGGGAGGTGGTCAGCACCGGCCGCAGCTGGACCAGGAACTGCTCCTGAGCGATCTTGGCCATCAGGTTCGACGACCTGACCGCGGAGAACGTGGCCACGGCGAGAACCAGCGTGCCCAGCGCGGTGGCCAGGCTGGCGATCGTGCTCCACGCGCTAGCGCTCACCGGTACCTGCCTGCGGGCGGACTGCGCTTCGGTAGGCCCCGGGGGTGATCCCGTAGTAGCGCCGGAACCACCGGGTCAGGTGGGCCTGGTCGGCGAACCCGGCCTCGGCCGCGGCCACCGCGGGCGGCACGCCCCCGGAAAGCAGCCTGCGCGCGGCGCGCACCCGCAGCTGCCGCTGGTAGTCGCTGGGCGCGAGCCCGTAGGCCTGGTGAAAGGCCCGGTAGGCCGTGTACCTGCTGCACCCGGCGGCCGCGGCCAGGTCACCCGCGGTCAGGTCCGCGGCGGTGCCGGCGTCGTGGATGTGCGCGCGGATCCGGGCGGCCAGGCCCGGATCGGACCCCGGCCCCAGCGCGTCCGCCGCCGGGACGCGCCCGGAGGCGTGCCGGACCAGCAGCCTGGCCGTCGCGGTGAGCCGCTCGTACCGCTCCAGCTCGCTAGCGGGCCCGGTCAGGGCGGTGTGCAGGCGGCGCACCGACCGGGCGATCACCGGATCGGCCAGCACCGGCACGCGGAACAACGGGAGCGGGCGGCCGGCGCCGGCCAGGCCGACGAAGAATTCCGGCCAGATGTGCACCATCCGGTAGGTGAACCCGCCGCCGGTGGCCGCGTGGCCGTCGTGCGGATCGTCGGGGTTGAAGGCCATCACCATGCCCGGCCCGCTGACGTGCCGTCCGCGGCGGCAGGTGAACGCCTGCGCCCCGGTCTCGGTCACGCCGAACGAGTAACTCTCGTGGCTGTGCCGGTGATACACGTGCGAGGTGAAGTGCGCGTGCATCGCCTCCACCGGCAAGGCGTCTGCGCGCCAGTACCGAGCCCAGTCCGGGGACGAAGGGCCGTCGCCGCCAGCCACACTCCATTATCGCAGCCCGCCCCGCTCCAGCGTTCAATACCCGGGAGCGCGACCGGGCCATGCTCATACCGGTGACCATACGTTTCGACACCAAGATCGCCATTGCCGTCCGCGCCGACCTCGAGCCGTGGCAGAAGCTGAACGTCACCGCGTTCCTGGCCAGCGGCATCGCCGCCGCCACACCCGACGTCATGGGAAAGCCGTACGAAGACGGGTCGGGGAACACCTACCTGGAGCTGTTCCGCCAGCCCGTGGTGGTCTATGCGGCCGACGGCGCGGCGCTCAGCCAGGCGCACCAGCGGGCGCTGGCCCGCGAGATGCCGATGGCGGTCTACACGATGGACATGTTCCAGACCGGCCACGACGACGACAACCGGGCCGCGGTGCGCGCCATCGCAGCGGCTGACCTGCGGTTCGCCGGGCTGGCGCTGCACGGACCGCGCAACGCTGTCGACAAGATATTCAAGGGCGCTACGCTGCATCCATGATCGCAGCCTTGTACCGGCAGACGGGACCCGCGGCCGATGTGCTGCAGGTCGAGGAGGTCGAGCGGCCGCAGCCGGGGCCGGGGGAGGTCCTGGTCCGGGTGCGCGCCTCGGGCGTCAACCCCACCGACTACAAGTCCCGCGCGGGGCTGACTCCGCGGCCCCTCGACGGCTTCCAGGTCCCGCACATGGACGGCGCGGGCATCATCGAGGGCGTCGGCCCGGGGGTCGACCCTGGGCGCGTGGGCGAGCGGGTCTGGCTGTGGCTCGCGGCGGCCGGCCGACGCTGGGGCACCGCCGCCGAGTGGACCGTGGTACCCGATCGCCAGGCCGTGCCGCTGCCTGACGGTGCCGGGTTCGACCTGGGTGCCTCCCTTGGCGTGCCCGCCATGACCGCGCACTACGCCCTGTTCTGCGACGGGCCGGTCACCGGTCAGACCGTACTGGTGGCCGGAGGTGCCGGAGCGGTCGGTCATTTCACTATTGAACTGGCCGAACGGGCCGGGGCTCGTGTGATCGCGACCGTCAGCAGCGCCGAGAAGGCGGCGCTGGCCAAGAAGGCAGGCGCGGACCTAGTAGTGAACTACCGCGCGGCGGACGCGGCCGAACAGATCCGCGCGTTCGCTCCTGCTGTCGACCGGGTGATCGAGGTGGCGCTCGGCGCCAACCTCGCCCTGGATCTGGCCGTGGCCCGGGCCGGGACCACGATCATGACCTACGCGGCCGAGGCTGCCGACCCGGTGCTGCCCGTCCGGGCCTGTATGAGCGGCAACATCACACTCAAGTTCATGCTGGTGTACACGGTGCCGTCGGCTGCGCTAGACCGAGCCGCCGCGGACATCACCGCCGCACTCGCGGCCGGTGAGCTCACCGGCCTGCCCGTGCACAAGTTCCCGCTGGCCGACATCGTGGCCGCGCAGGAGGCCGCCGAGGCGGGCGCGGTGGGCAAGGTCATCGTCGCGCCCTGAGCAGATCAGGCGGCGCGCGGGCGGGGTCGCGAGCCGGCCGATCCTGGCCTGGCGGGCCTGCGCCTACTTCTTGGGGAAGACCCCGGTGTGCTTGGTCCCGCCGTAGAAGACCTGCGTGCCGACGCGGTCGAGCTGGCCGCGCCCGTCGCACCTGCGGCAGCGCCGATAGGAGCCCTTGAAGACGGCGCCGAAGTGCCTGCCGCTCATGTTGCATCGGGGGCACTTGCGGAGCGGGTGAATGCGCACCGAGACCACGTAGCCGACCGCGATTATGACAATAACAAGTACCAGCATCGTCGAGCTCCTATTCTGCCCGCGCGGAAACTGCCCGTAGCCCCGTGCCGTCGCACAGTCCGGGTCTGCCACCTGGCGCGAGTTGACCGCCGCCGTCGGCGCCCGAGGGCCGAGCATCACCCCTAGTGCCGACTCACTAGCACAGAGTAAACCATTGTGGATGAGTATGTGAAGAATTTTGTCACGGTAGTTCGCTCGATGAGCGCACTTCCCTTATTTTGCAGTACCTTCCCCACGAGCCGACCCTGGCCTCAGCGACATCAGCGATACGCGCTGATGCCCAGCTTCACCGCCAGCCCCAGTCCGCACAGGCTGACGAACACGCGGAACACCCCCGCGGGGACCCGGCGGGCGATCTTGGGCCCGATCCACCCGCCGATCAGGAAGCCCGCCGCGAGCGGCAGCACGAGCTTCCACCGCACGTCGCCGAATAGCGCGAAGCAGACCGCGGCCAGCGCGTTCGCCATTCCGGACACGGCGTTCTTGATCGCGTTGACCCGGACGAGCGGCTCGGGGATCACGGCGCTGAGCACCAGGAGCAGCATGACCCCCGCGGCCGCGCCGAAGTACCCGACGTACACGGCGACCGTGAAAAGCGCCGCGCCCAGGGCCAGGCGGTGCCTGGTGTCCAGCACCTCGGGCGGCGTCAGCATGGTCAGCCTGGGCTGGACGAGCAGCACCAGCGACGCGCCGCCGATCAGCACCGGAACCACCACCGTGAACGCGCTCGCCGGGGTCAGCAGCAGGACCGCCGCCCCGGCCGCGCCGCCGAGCGCGGTGATGACGCCAAGCCGCAGCACCCGCCGGCCCTGTCCGGCCAGTTCCGGCCGGGACCCGGCCACCGAGCCGACCCCGGTGAGCACGAGCGAGACCGTATTGGTCATGTTGGCCGACAGCGGCGGGACCCCCAGGGCCAACAGCACCGGATAGGTCACCAGCGAGGCGATAGCCACCACCGTGCTGAAGATGCCGCCCGCCGTACCGGCGGCCAGTAGCACGAGCGCCTCGGAGACCTTCATCCGAGGCAGCCACTATTCCGCGGGCCGGGTCGCTACCGCAAGCACGGACTGGCCGAAAGGTGGCTGCCACCGTCGCTCCAGACGCTTGAGCAGCGGAACGAAATACCTGTCGAAGACCTTGACCGGAGTGCCGTTTGTGGGTGTGCGTCGCAGGAAGCGAGCCAGCACCAGCCACGCCACCGCGCCGACGGTGTTGACGTACCTGATGTCCCGTACCTCGTATCCGGCCCGCAAGAGCTGCGTCCGCAGTTCAGGCCGGCGATAGCGGCGATAGTGACCGATCTTCCGGTCGAAGTCACTGTAGAGCAGCGAGAATGCGGGTACCCACAGGACGGCTCGCCCTCCGGGTCGCAGGAGCCGGGCGAGTTCTCGCAACGCGCCGTCGTCGTCCTCGATGTGCTCGAGGACGTTGATCAGTATCACGCTGTCGAAGGGGCCGTGGGCGGCGGCCGAGTCGACGGATCCGTGCAAGATCTCCACCGACTCCTCACCCGAGAATCTCTCGCGCAGCCTGCTGACGCACCGCTCGGATAGGTCGCAGGCGACGACCCGCTTAGCCGTCCTGGCCAGCATCTCGGTGAAAGTCCCGTGACCTGCGCCGACCTCCAGCACTTCGTGGCCCAGGTACGGCTCGATGAGCTCGAAGATCCATTCCGCGTAGTTGTCGGCGCCGTCGAGGTTGTCGAGCGTGGACGCCAGCTCCGCATCCGCCGCCGAGAAGTCTGCGCGGACTCGCGTACGCTTCCCCGCCCTAGTCCATGCCACCGGACGACTCTACCGGAGCGATGGCAATCGGCCCCGCCCGGCACGCTCGTGCCTGTTGGCGACTAGGCTGCCCGTGATGATCGAGGGGCAGACCGCGAGCAAGCCAGGACAAGCTGCCCGCATACCGGGGCGATTGCGGCACGCTGCCGCGCGCCCCTGGGCGCGCGAGGCGGCGGTGCTGGCCGCCTTCCTGGCCGCCGGGGTCGCGGCGACCTGGCCGCTGTCGTCCTACCTGACCGGCAGGCTGCCGGTCAGCAGGGACGTGTCCATCTATGTATGGGACATGTGGTGGGTAGCCCACCAGATTGTCCACCTGCACAATCCGTGGTCCACCACCTACCTGGCCGCGCCCGTCGGACTCCAGCTGGGGTACCAGACGCTGGTGCCGCTGCTCGGTGCGGTGATGACTCCCTTCACTCTGGCCTTCGGCCCGTCGGCCACCTACAACCTGCTGAATATCCTCGCGCCCGGCCTGGCCTGCTATGCGATGTACCGGGCCGCCCGGCTATGGCTGCCCACCAGGGTCGGCGCGATCGCGGCCGGAGCGTTCTTCGGGCTGTCGGCGATGCTGACGTACCAGGCCTGGTACCACATCAATATCGTGTACGGCACGGTGTTCCTGCCGCTAACCCTCGAGGCAGCCGTCAGGTTGCGCCGTAGCCCCACCACCGGCCGGGGATTGATCCTGGGCGTGGTGCTAGGCGCCTGCGCGCTGGTCAATCAGGAATCAGCGGTGATGGCCGTCATCGTGGCCGTTCTCGCGCTCATCCCGTGGTTGCTGACGGTGCGCGAGCGGTCCACGGCCCTGACCCGGCTCAGGGTCGTGGCCGTCGGTGCGGTCACGGCCGCCGTCGTGGCCAGCCCGCAGCTGGTGGCCATGGTCCAGCAGGCACACGCGGGCGGGACCACCGCTCCGGCGACGTCGTACGGGTACACCAGGTGGGTCGCCAACCTGCCGAGTTTGTTCGCTCCCTCGCCTCGGCTCGTCAACGACGGGCTCACCAGCCTAGGCCGCATCTACACCTCCCGCACCCATCTCGAGACGCTCAACACCTTCGGCGTGGTGCTCAGCCTGCTGGCGGTCCTGGGCCTGCTCGCGAGCTGGCGCCGGTGCAGCGCTTGGCTGCTCGCGCTGCTCTGGCTGGGCGGCGCCGCGCTATCGCTCGGGCCGGTGCTGGATGTCGGCACCCACGTGTACGTGCCGCTGGCCCAGATCTGGGACGGCCTGCGGGTGTCGCTACTGATGCCGTACACCTGGTTCCTCCGGACCCCCGGCCTGTCCGTCTTCCGCGAGGCCGACCGGCTCGCCCTGCTCGGGCTGGTCGGCGCAGCGCTGCTCGCCGGCGCGGCAGTGGACTGGCTGGCGCGGCACCGGGCCTGGCCGGTGATCCTGGCCGTGACGGCACTCGCCGTCCTGGAGGCAGGCTGGTCGGGCAGCCCGGGAGGTGTGCCGACCATGCCCACCGCGCTGCCCGCGCTGGACCGCCCGATTGCCGCCGACCATTCCGGCTCGATCGTCGTCGACATCCCGTTCGGCCTGTACAACCTCCCCTTCTACGGCGAGCCGCCTACCTCCCAGGCCATCTTGATCGCCACCGCTGACGGGCATCCGCGGGCGGTCTGCTACACGTCCTGGGTGCCCACGCGGACCGTTGCGGGGATCGCCCGGCATCCGTTTTATGCCCAGCTCAACCAGGCCCAGCAGGGCCGGAAGAGATCGCCAGCACAGATCGTGACGGCCCGGGCGGACCTGCGGACCCTGCACGTCGGCTGGGTCCTGGTATGGCTGCCGAAGCCCAGCCCGGCCTTGTCCCAATATCTGTCCGCCACCGGCTTCAGGTTCAGCTACCGAGCCGACGGAGCGTCGGTCTACCGGCCGGCTTCCGGATCCGCCCCCGGCTAGGGCTGCGACTTCACGCCCTTACGTGGTCTCGTCAGCCGGATCCGGGCCAGGATCCACATGGCCTGTACCCCGTCCCGCCAGGTGATTTTCTTACCCGCTTCGCGGCTGCGGGCCCGGTACGTGATCGGCACCTCGAACGGGCGGATGCGGCGGGCCAGCAGCTTCCCGGTGATCTCGGCCTCCATGCCGAATCCGTCGGAGCTGATGTTCAAGCTGCGCAGCAGGTCAAGAGGCATGAGTTTGAAGCATGTCTCCAGGTCCGCGATGTACGCATTGAACAGCACGTTCGCGAACGTGGTCAGGGCCTTGTTGCCCTGGACGTACCAGAACGAGTACGCCGAATGGCTGCCGAAGGTCCGGCTGCCGTAGACGACCTCGGCGTCGCCGCTCAGGACCGGTTCGAGCAGCTTGGGGATTTCTTCCGGCCGATACTCCAGGTCCGCGTCCAGCGGCACCATGAAATCACCGGTGGCCGCCGCGGTCGCGGTGCGGATCGCGGCTCCCTTGCCGCGGTTCACCGGGTGCCGGATTGTGATCAGCCTCTCGTCTTGAAACTGGTCGATGATCTCGGCGGTGCCATCGGTGCTCGCGTCATCGACGATCACCACCTCCACCTGACAGGGGAAGCTGACGTCGAGTACCCGCTTGATGACGGCTTGCACGGTCCTGGCCTCGTTATACACGGGCATCAAGATGGAGAGCTTCATCCCGCACGCTCCCGGAACCACTCGATCGTCCGGCCCAGGCCTTCCTCCAGGCCCACCTCGGGTTTCCAGCCGAGGACGTCATGGGCCAGGCCGATCCGCGGCTGCCGCACCATCGGATCGTCCTGCGGGCGGGGGATGAAGGTGATAGGCGACTGTGACCCGGTCATGCGCCGGATCATCTCCGCCAGTTCCAGCACCGACAGTTCGCCGGGATTCCCGATGTTCATCGGGCCGGGATGTGATGATCGCAGCAACCTCAGGACGCCCTCGACCAGGTCGCTGACGTAGCAGACCGACCGGGTCTGGCTGCCGTCACCGGCTACGGTGATCGGCTCACCGCGCAGCGCCTGGCTGATGAACGTGGGGATGGCCCGGCCGTCGTTGGGTCGCATCCGCGGACCGTAGGTGTTGAAGATGCGCACGATCTTCGTATCCGCCTTGTGATTCTTGCCGTAGGCCACGGTCAGCGCCTCGGCGAAGCGTTTCGCCTCGTCGTACACACCGCGCGGGCCGACCGGGTTCACGTTGCCCCAGTAGTCCTCGCCCTGCGGGTGGACCAGCGGATCGCCGTACACCTCGGAGGTAGAGGCGAGCAGGAAGCGCGCGCCCTTCTCCCGCGCCAGCCCCAGCGCGTGGATGGTCCCGATCGAGCCGACCTTCAGCGTCTCTATCGGCAGCTCGAGGTAGTCGACCGGGCTCGCGGGAGAGGCGAAGTGGAGCACCGCGTCCACCGGGCCGCCCACGTAGAGGTACTCGGTCACGTCGTAGCGCATCAGCCGGAACGCGGGGTTCTCGATCAGGTGTGCCACGTTAGCCGGGGTCCCGGTGCAGAAGTTATCCAGGCATATTACCGAGCAGCCATCAGCCAGCAGCCGTTCGGAAAGGTGCGAGCCGAGGAATCCTGCGCCCCCGGTGATCACGATCGTGTCCAGGCCAGACATGCGCGTCCCTTCAGTCTGTAAAGGAGCTAACCTACCGGGCAACGCTCGCAGTACGGGGTGTCGCCAGGCGAGCATGTCGCCCACCTCGATCGTCGGGGGCCCGAACTTCGCGGCTAGGTAGCGCCCGAGCTGCGAGGTCCGGGGGGCGACGGCGACGATCGCGGCCAGATGCCAGTACGCGAGATCGGACCGCAACTGTGCTTGCGAGGGCGCGTGCCCGCCCGGCGACCCGCTGTAGAGCGTCCCGAGGTACACCGCGGTCGGGCGCCGGTTGTCCACGTAACTCGTGGCCTGTCCGCTCGCGTCGGGCTCGATGGTCGCGCCGCCGCCGACCATCGAGCCGGGCACACCGGTCTCCGCCTGCCAGGCCATTCCGTTCCTCAGGTCAGGGATGACCAGCACGTGGGCGCCGGAGGCCAGCCGAAGCCCGGCGAAGGCCTGCTGCCAGCCAGCCGGGGCTTGGCTAACGTTGGCGGTCGGCAGCGGCCGGGGCACCAGGGGGAGGATGGCCAGGACCGCGACCGCGGCGGCGCCGTACCCCGCCAGCCCCCAGCCTCGCCCGCGCGCCCGGTCTATGGCGAACACCAGGAGAGCAGCTACCGCGCCGTCCGCCAGAATGGAGAACCGGTCTGGCAGCGCATCGGCCAGCACCGGCAGGCCCTGCAGCCAGTGCCACGGCAGCAGCGCGCCCGGGTACCGGATCCCGTGGAAGTGCACGGTGGCGGCACCGAGCGAGAACAGTTCGAGCAGTGCGAATGTCACCGCTGACAGCCGGACCTTCGGGTCCCGCCAGTAGCGCACCGCGGCCGCGAGTGCGACGACGAGCAGTGGCCAGCCCAGGTAAGCGAGGTATTCGGGCCGGGGCTCGGGGTAGCTGGCCGCGGCGGCAGCGCTGGACGTGGTGTGGAACAACAACGCGCCGGACGGGGTCACGAAGGCGTACAGATAGTTGTGGAACGTGCTGACCTGCCACGGGCTGCCGTGCGAGGCGAGCGGGCCGCGGAATTGCGCCCACAGCGCGTAGCCGCAGGTCAGTGCCACGACCGCGACCGCGGCGCCCAAGCCGGTGGCGACCGTACGGACCCGCCTCTGGATGGCCTCGAGGGCTGCGCGCGCGTGACCGAGGGCGAGCACCGCAACTACGACCACGGCGGCCACGGCCGTGTCGACCAGCACTTCCTCCCCGACGAACAGCTGCGCGGCGGTCAGCAGGCCGAGCCGGACGCCGGCCCGCAGGGCACTGCCGCGGCCGGTGACGATCCGCAGCACCGCATGGATGATCAGCGGCGGGAGCACCGCGAACTGCAGCTGGAAGTGACCCATGCTGGCGGCGACCAGCGCCGGCGAGAACCCGTACACGGCACCACCCACCGCCGCCGCGGTAGTGCTGGCTCCCCACCACCTGAGCACCCAGAACAGGCTCGCCGCCGACCCGGCGAAGCCCACCGTCAGCAGCAGGTTCAAGCTGGTAAACGGGCCTGCTAGCAGGGTGACCGGAGCCAGTATGACCCCGGGGAGCGGCATCGACGCGTTCCACATCAGGTTGATGCCCTGCGGCGTGTTCAGCCCGGTCGTCACCAGCGAGGGGAGTCGGCCGCGGGAGAACGCGGTCGCGCTGTTCCGCATGAACCAGGCCACCAGGTTGACGTCTCCGGGGTTGCCGCTCACCATCCGCGCCCCCGGATCGGCCCAGAGCCGCCAGGTCAGCGCGTAGGCAGCCACCAGGTAACACCCCATGACCAGCCAGGGAGCCCAGCTCGCGGTGCGGCGGCCGGGTGCGGAGGAGGGCGGGGCCGACTCGTCCGGAAGCGACTGGCCCTGCTCGCTCGTGACGCTGCTCACTCCGCCCAAGCCTAGAGGCCCCCCAGGTGCAGTGGGCCACGAACACCGAATGCCCGCACCGGTCGACTCACCGCGGTACTTTGATCTCAAATGATTTGACACGGAAATAGCTGGCGTGGAGACTGGCGGCGTGCACGAGGTCGACCGAGGGAGCGCGGCCGGTGACGCGAGAGTGTCAACGAAAGTTGACAGCAGGAAACCGTCAACATAGGTTGACATCATGACAGCTGCATCGGGGGCAGGCGCATCGGGGCACGCGATACGTACCGAGGACCTGCGTAAGACCTACAAGTCGTCCCGCGGGGACGTGCCCGCCGTGCGCGGCATCGACCTGTCGGTCGGCTCCGGCCAGTTCTTCGGCCTGCTCGGGCCGAACGGGGCCGGCAAGTCCACCACGATCGGCATGCTGACCACGCTGATCCTGCCCACCGGCGGCCGGGCCTGGGTGTCCGGCCTGGACGTGGTAGCCGACCCGGTCGGGGTCAAGCGCCGGATCGGCGTGGTGACCCAGACCAACACCCTCGACATGCAGCTGACCGTGGCCGAGAACCTGGAGTTCCGCAGCCGGTTCTTCGGCCTGAGCCTGCGCGAGGCCTCGCGCCGCGCCACGCAGCTGCTTGAGGCATTCGGGCTGGCCGACCGGCGCAAGGCCATGTCCACCGACTTGTCCGGCGGTCAGGCCAGGCGGCTGCTCATCGCCCGGGCCCTGGTGCACCGGCCGGACGTGCTGTTCCTCGACGAGCCGACCGCCGGCCTGGACCCGCAGACCCGGGTGAACCTGTGGGACATCCTGCAGGTGCTGCACGCCGAGGGACAGACCATCCTGCTGACCACGCACTACATGGAGGAAGCCGAGGCGCTGTGCGAGCAGATCGCGGTCATCGACCACGGCGAGGTACTCGCTTCGGGCACCGTGAACGAACTTAAGGACAGCACGGGCGCGGAGACCGTGATAACGGTCCGGTACGAGGACACGGTCCCCGAAGATCTCGCCGCCCGGACCGGGCTGGCCGACCGCCCCGGCGTCAGCAAGGTGGAAGCCGACGGCGACTTCGTCCGGGTCTTCACCAGCGAACCGGAGGGCGTGCTCGGCGAGCTCGTTACCGCCGGGTCCGCCGCCGGATTGACCGTGCGTGACGCGAGTCAGCTCAAGCCCAGCCTGGAGACCGTCTTCCTCACCCTGACCGGACGGGAGTACCGAGAGTGACCACTACCACGCGCAGAGCCCCCATCGAGGTCGCCGAGCCCGGCGGGACACCCTCGTCGGCCCAGATCGCGGCCTTGATCGCCGACGCGCCGGTGCCGCGGCCGACCCTGCTCAAGACGTTCAACGCCATGATGGCCCGGGAGTTCCGGGTGCTGCGGCGCAACGCCATCGCCACCTTTACCCGGGCGGTCATGCAGCCGCTGCTGTTCGTTTTCGTCTTCGCCTACGTGTTCCCCAAGATCGGCGGCGGCTTCAACCTGGGCGGCGGCGCCGCCGCGGCGGGCGCGTCCGTCAAGGGGAGCATCAACTTCGCCACCATCTTGGTGCCCGGCCTGATGGCCTCCATGCTGCTCATGCAGGGCATCATGGCCGTGACGTTCCCGCTGGTGATGGAGTTCTCCTGGCAGCGCACGATCGAGGACCGGGCACTGGCCCCGGTGCCGATCCGGGTGCTGGCCATCCAGAAGATCGTGGCGGGTGCGGTCCAGTCGTTCATCGGCGCGGTCATCGTGTTCCCGATCGTGCTGCTCGTGCACGCGGCCGGGCAGGCTCCGCACGTGCACGTGACCAACTGGGCGCTGTTCATCCTGATCCTGGCCTTCGCGTCGCTGCTGACCTCCTCGCTCGGTCTGCTGCTCGGCACGATCATGGATCCGCGCAAGATGCAGATGCTGTTCGCGGTGATCCTGCTGCCCGCCACCATGCTCGGCTGCGTCTACTATCCCTGGTCGGCGCTGCACCACATCCGCTGGCTGCAGATCGCGGTCCTGATCAACCCGATGGTGTACATGTCCGAGGGCCTGCGGGCGGTGCTGACCCCGGTGCTCGGGCACATGCCGCTGTGGGCCGTACTGGTCGCGCTGATCGGCGGCACGGCGGCGTTCGGCTATCTGGGTACCCGCACCTTCACCAAGCGGGTCCTCAACTAGGCCAGCTGCCATCCAGGCCAGCCGACCCTGTCCCGGCGGGAATACCGCTTCGCGTCCCGGTGCTGTTAGGGTTGGTTGTTATAGCCCGGCGCTTAGGTGCCGGGCGCGCGAAGCGGAGGACCACCTCCCACCCAGTCGGCCCGGTTAACACCGAGGCAGGCGGGTCTGGCCAGAAGTCCCGGCGACGATACGTGCGGACCGCGCGAGCGTTGCTGGTATTGCTGGCACGGCGCATTCCCGTAATGGGACGGCGCCGTTGTTGTGGTTGCCCCGCGAAGCGCATCGCTCGCGGGGCTTTCTCGTGTGCGGCGTCCTTCTGTGCGGGGCGCCGCGACACCGGGAACACCGAGGGCGAGAACATACCGCCGCCGGACGCGCCGACGGCGGGATACATGCTCAAGGAGGTCACATCAGCGCCGAAGCACGCATCAACGAGCGCATCCGTTCTCCCGAAGTCCGGCTCGTAGGGCCGAAGGGGGAGCAGATCGGGATCGTCTCGATCAACGACGCACTCAAGCTAGCTCAAGAAGCGGACCTCGACCTGGTCGAGGTTGCCCCGACTGCCCGGCCCCCAGTGGCCAAGCTCATGGACTACGGCAAGTTCAAGTACGAAGCCGCGGTCAAGGCCAGGGAGTCGCGCAAGAACCAGACTCAGACGATCGTCAAGGAGATCAAGCTCCGGCCGAAGATCGACCCGCACGACTACGGCACCAAGAAGGGCCACGTCGAGCGGTTCCTCAAGGCTGGGGACAAGGTCAAGGTGACGATCATGTTCAGGGGACGTGAGCAGTCACGCCCCGAACTAGGCTTCCGCTTGCTGCAGCGTCTCGCCGGAGACGTTGAGGAGCTCGGCTTCGTGGAGTCGGCGCCCAAGCAGGACGGGCGGAACATGATCATGGTGATCGGCCCGCACAAGAAGAAGAGTGAAGCCAAGGCACACGCCGCCCAGACGCAAAGCAAGTCCGTCCCCAGCCCGCGCCCCGAGGCGCCCGCTGCTCAGGACGACCTAGCCGCAACAGCGGCGCCCGAACTTGCGGCGAGCGAGCCCGCCGCCGACGGCGCCGTGGTATCGGGTTCGGCCTAGCCGGCCAGCACCGGCCGGACCGATCCCCGGCGGCAGTGTCTGCCTCCGGGGCACCCCCCTGGCCTGCCGAAGGGCCAGCGCCAGGGACGGTGACTGCTACGCGTGCCTTGGCGGACCGCGGTAACCACCGCGGTAAAGACAGAGAAACGGAGACGACGGCGACCATGCCGAAGATGAAGCCCCACAGCGGTGCCGGAAAGCGATTCCGGTTGACCGGTACCGGCAAGGTGATGCGCCGCCGCGCCAACCGCAACCACATGTTCGAGCGCAAGTCGTCCCGACTTACGCGGCGGCTTTACGGGGAAGTGACGGTCGCGCCGAGCGACGTCAAGGAGATCAAGAAGCTGCTGGGCAAGTAGCCCGGCCCGCGCGAGGGAGACAGAACAATGGCACGCGTGAAGCGGGCGACCAACGCCCACAAGAAGCGCAAGGTTGTCCTCGAACGGGCGAGCGGCTACCGGGGGCAGCGGTCACGGCTGTACCGCAAGGCCAAGGAGCAGATGCTCCACTCGATGACCTACGCCTACCGCGACCGCAAGGATCGCAAGGGCAACTTCCGGCGGCTGTGGATCCAGCGGATCAACGCCGCCGCCCGCGCCAACGGCATGACCTACAACCGGTTCATCCAGGGCCTGCGGGTCGCCGGGGTCGAGGTCGACCGGCGGATGCTGGCCGAACTGGCCGTCGCGGACGAGTCGGCCTTCTCGGCCCTGGTCGAGGTGGCGAAGAAGGCCCTGCCCGATGCGTCAGGGTCCGCGGCGGCTTAGTGGCAGGTAAGGGGGCGCGTAGCCCCATCGCGCGGCTCGCGGGGGCCGACGGCCCCCCGACCGCGCGATACACCGGCGAGAACCGCGGCGGGAATGCGGGGAGTTCCAGGGGGGTCAACCCCCCTGGGCCGGTAAGAGCCGCACGTCGCCTGACCAAGCGCGCGTTCCGCCAGCGTGAGCGGGCCTTCCTGGCCGAGGGCCCGCAAGCCGTGGCGGAGGCGCTCAGCTGCGGAGCCAAGGTCAGCGACCTGTTCGTGACCGTGCCCGCGCGGACCAGGCACCAGGACCTCGTCTCCGCCGCCGAAGGCGCGGGCGTGCCCGTGCACGTGGTCAGCGCAGAGGTGATGGAGGAGCTGGCCCAGACGGTGACCCCGCAGGGTCTGCTGGCCGTGTGCGGGTTCGTCGACGTCCCGCTGGCCGACGTCGCGAGCGAGCTGCAGGCGCCCGTCCTGGTGGCCCTGCTGGCTAACGTCCGGGACCCCGGCAACGCCGGCACCGTGCTGCGTACCGCCGACGCGGCTGGCGCGCAGGCCGTGGTGTTCGCTGACGCCTCGGTCGACCCGTACAACGGCAAGTGCGTGCGGGCCTCGGCCGGCAGCCTGTTTCACCTGCCCGTGGTGGCCGGCGCCCGGCTTGAGGAAGCGGTCGCCGCGATGCGAGCAGCCGGGCTGCGTATCGTCGCCGCGGACGGGCGGACCGGGCGCCCCCTGGACGACCCGGACGTCCAGGCCCGGCTGAGCGAGCCGACCGCGTGGATGTTCGGCAACGAGGCGTGGGGCTTGCCGCCCGATCTGGTCGCGCTGGCCGACGAGCCGGTCGCGGTGCCCATTTACGGGAAAGCGGAGAGCCTCAACCTGGCCGCCGCGGCGGCAGTGTGTCTCTACGCATCCGCGCGTGCGCAGCAAGTACACCGTGTAACGGGACGAGCTGGTACGTAAGTAGTATCTGGCGGCGTAGGGTATTTGGGCTACAACATAGAGAATTCACGTCTCAGGACTGTCACAATGACGGTTTAAGCGCTAGAGTCTGATCACAATCCGTCACCCAAACCGTGACCACATCCGGCCGCCCGGACGCTTGTCGTGCGGTCTCGCCGGACGGAGGCTTCGCTGAAGTGGACGAGCTCATAGGGAGCGGGGCGGCATCGCCCACACCGAACCGCGAGACCACCTACGGTCGTCACCTCGGCAGCAGCCCGGTCCCGGAAGGCCCCGTCCCGATCGGGAGCCTGGTCTTCGCCGATGAGTTGCCGGACGGGGTGGTGGTCGCCGACGAGGTCGGCCGCATCATCGTGTTCAATCGGGTCGCGGCCCGCCTGACCGGGCTGGACCCGGCCGAAGTGACCGGCAAGTTCGTGTTCGACGTGCTGCCGTTGCATGACGACGACGGCCGGGACTGGTGGGTCTACGCCGATCCGTACCATGGCCTGCCGACCCGCACCCGCCACCCCGAGCGTTCGCTGTACCTGGCGGACGGCACCGAGGTCCTCGTCTCGATCGGCTACGTCCGCGAGCGCGACCTGGACCAGGGAGCGAGCCGGTCGTGCACCGTCCGCCGGCTGGTCATCAGCCTGCGCGGGGCCGAGCAGCGAGAGCGGCTGGAACGCAGCCGCGCCGAGCTCGTCTCCACCGTCGCGCACGAACTGCGCTCGCCGCTGACCAGCGTCAAGGGCTTCACGGCCACCCTGCTCAACAAGTGGGGCAGGTTCACCGACGACCAGAAGCGCGTGATGCTGGAGACGGTGAACGCCGACGCGGACCGGGTGACCAGGCTCATTACCGAGCTGCTCGACGTGTCCCGGATCGAGTCAGGCCGGATGGAGGTCCACCGGCAGCTCGTGGACCTGCCGGACCGGGCCCGGAGGATCATCGCCGGCCGGGTCGCGGCCGGCGACGCCGAGGACCGCTTCCGGCTCGAGGTGCGCCGCGGCCTGCCCGAGACCTGGCTGGACGCCGACAAGATCGACCAGATCCTCAGCAACCTGGTGGAAAACGCCGTCCGGCACGGCGCGGGTATCGTAACTATCGTGGTGGAACCAGCACGGATGGACGGCGAGGCGGCGCTTCCGCCCGCCGTCGGCCTTGACGTGCCCGACGCGGCCGCCGTCTCCGTGCGGGACCAGGGCGAGGGCATCTCCCCGGAGGTCGCACCACGGGTGTTCCGCCGGTTCTGGCGCGGCAAGCGCCGGGGCGGTACCGGTCTCGGCCTCTACATCGTCAAGGGCCTGGTCGAAGCGCACGGCGGCACGATCGGCGTGTGGGGCGCCCCGGGCGGCGGGGCCGAGTTCCGATTTATCGTGCCCGCGGGGACAATCGCGGCCTGAGAGCGTCGCCCGGCGGCTACGCGTCATGGCACGGTACGGTAATGTCCCTTCGGGCTATCCACACCGCGATGGCGGGCGCTTACGCCTGGGCATGAGCCGTGCTGGCTGATCTCCGGGCCCACCAAACCCCCTCGCGACACTAGCCACCGGCACTTCACGGCTGACGTGGGCTGCCACCACGGGTCGTTCGGTAGAAAGACCCGCCCGAACCCAGCAGAGCAGAAGTTTGGTACGGCCCGCAGGAAGCAGGACCTTTATGTCCGCAGAGAACGATAACGACCCATCGGTCCCCCTGGGCCCTGAAGAGGTAGCCCGGGCCCTCGACCAGGCCCTCGCGGCTGTGGCCGCCGCCGGGACCCTGGACGAACTGAAGGCGGCGCGGATCGCGCACGACGGCGACCGCTCGCCGCTGGCCCTGGCCAGCGCCGGGATCGGCGCGCTGCCGCCGCAGGACCGGGCCGAGGCCGGACGGCGAGTGGGCGCGGCCCGCGGCCAGGTGCGCGAGGCGATCAAGCGGCGTCAGGCCCAGCTCGAAGCCGAGCGCGACCGGCAGGTGCTGATCACCGAGGCGGTCGACGTGACCCTGCCCGGCGGCCGGGTCCCGCCCGGGGCCCGGCATCCCGTCACGCTGCTCGCCGACCGGCTGTCCGACGTGTTCGTGGCCATGGGTTACGAGGTCGCGGAGGGACCCGAGGTCGAAGCCGAGTGGTACAACTTCGACGCGCTCAACATGCTGCCTGACCACCCGGCCCGGGATGCGCAGGACACCATTTTCATCGAGAGTGCCGAGGGGCCTAAGCGCAGGTCCGGCATGGTGCTGCGCACGCAGACCTCGCCGGTGCAGATCAGGTCAATGCTGACCCGCCCGCTGCCGTTGTACGTGGTCAGCCCCGGCCGCACCTACCGGCACGACGCGCTCGACGCCACGCACAGCCCGGTGTTCCACCAGATCGAGGGGCTCGCGGTCGACGAGGGCCTGACCATGGCTGACCTGCGCGGGGCGATCCAGGCCTTCGTGGACGCGATGTTCGGGGTGGGGCTGCGTACGCGCTTTCGGCCCGACTACTTCCCGTTCACCGAGCCGTCCGGCGACGTATCGATGGAATGCCACCTGTGCCGCGGCGCTTCGGCCAAGCCGGGCGGCGATCCGTGCCGGGTGTGCCGGTCGCAGGGCTGGATCGAGATCGCCGGCTGCGGCATGGTCAACCCCCGCGTGCTGGTGGCCTGCGGGATCGACCCCGACCGGTATAGCGGGTTCGCGTTCGGGCTCGGCATCGAGCGCAGCCTGATGATCGCGCACGGGCTGACCGAGATCAGGGACGCGGTGGACGGCGACGTCCGGTTCAGCCGGGCGTTCGGGATGGAGATCTGATGCGAGTGCCGCTTTCCTGGCTGCGCGAGTACGCGCGGCTGCCCGAGCCGGTCGACGTGACCGAGGTGGCCCGGCGGCTGACCGCCGCGGGCCTCGAGGTCGAGGCGCTGGAGTCGGTCGGGCACGACATCCGCGGCGTGGTGATCGCCCAGGTGCTCTCGATCGAGGAGCTGACCGGGCTGAAGAAGCCGATCAGGTACTGCCGGGTGGCCGTCTCCGAGGCGCAACTCGACGCGCCGCCCGACGAGGCGTCCGGGGTGATCTGCGGCGCGACCAACTTCGTGGTCGGAGACCGGGTCGCGCTCGCGCTGCCCGGGGCGATGCTGCCCGGCGGGTTCGGGATCGGCGCACGCAAGACGTACGGCCACATCTCCGAGGGGATGATCTGCTCGGCCAGCGAGCTGGCCATCGGTGATGACCACACCGGCATCATCGTGCTGCCGCCGGACGCGCCGCTGAGCGCGGACTTCGTGGCCTACGCGCACCTGCGCGATGAGGTGCTCGAGATCGCGGTCACGCCCGACCGCGGCTACGCGGTGTCCGTCCGCGGTCTGGCCCGCGAGCTGGCCAGTGCGTACGGCGTGCCGTTCACCGATCCGGCCTCGACCGCGCTGCCCGACGCGACGCTGCTGGGCGGACCCCTGGACTTCATCGGCCCGGACGTCTACCCGGCCCGAATCGACGACCCGACCGCCTGCGACCGGTTCGTGCTGCGCGAGGTGCGCGGCTTCTCCCCGGAGGCCAGCACCCCGCTGTGGATGCGGGTCCGGCTGGCCCGGTGCGGCCTGCGGCCGGTCTCGCTCGCCGTGGACGTGACCAACTACCTGATGCTGGAGCTTGGCCAGCCGATGCACGCGTTCGACCGGTCCAAGCTGGCCGGCGAGATCGTGGTGCGGCGGGCCCGTCCGGGGGAGCGGCTGGAGACCTTGGACCACGTGGTCAGGACGCTGGACCCGCGGGACATCCTGATCACCGATTCCTCCGGGCCGATCTCCATGGCCGGGACCATGGGCGGCCTGTCCACCGAGATCGACCAGACCTCGACCGACCTGGTGATTGAAGCCGCCCATTTCGACGCCCGCGGCACGGCCACGATGAGCCGCCGGCACAAGCTGCACAGCGAGGCGTCCTACCGGTTCGAGCGCGGCGTGGACCGCGAGCTGCCGCTGCGCGCCACGGCCAAGGCGGTCGCCCTGCTGGCCGGGCTGGGCGGCGGTGCTGTGGTGCCGGGCTGCACCCACGCGCAAGCCGACGTGCCCACCGTGGTGATCTCGATGGCGGTGGACTACCCGGATCGAGTGGCGGGTGTGGTGTATGGCCGGGACACCGTCGTCCGGCGGCTGCGCGAGGTGGGATGCACGGTGGTCCAGACCCGCACGGCCTCGCCCACCGTCGCCCCGTGGCGGGCGGGAGCTGAGCCGGAGGAGACCGCCGAGTATCCACCGGAATCATCGTCGGCCCCGGTGTCGGTGCTGGACGTCACGCCGCCGTCCTGGCGACCCGACCTGACCGACCCGGCCGACCTGGCCGAGGAGGTAATCCGGCTCGAGGGCTACGAGAACATAGCGAGCCGGATGCCCCGGGCGCTGGCCGGACGGGGGCTGACCCCGCGGCAGCGGCTGCGCCGGTCGGTGGGCCGGGTGCTGGCCGAGGATGGCTACGTCGAGGTGATGTCCTGGCCGTTCGCATCGCGGTCCGACGCGGACCGGCTCGGGCTCGCGCCCGAGGACCTGCGGCGCCCGGCGGTCGTGGTGGCGAACCCGCTCAGCGAGGACGAGCCGCTGCTGCGGACCACGCTGCTGCCCGGCTTGTTCCGGGTCCTGGTCCGGAACATCGGCCGGGGTTTCGCCGACGCGGCGCTGTTCGAGATCGGGCTGGTCTTCCGGCCGCGGCCAGGCGCCGCCCCCGCGGCCCCGATCCTCACCGTGGACCGCGGCCCCACGGTGGCCGAGCTGGCCACCCTGGAGGCCGCGCTGCCGGACCAGCCGCAGCGCATCGCGGCGGTCCTGACCGGCGCCCGTGAGCTCAACGGGTGGTGGGGACCGGGCCGCGCGTCGTCGTGGGCGGACGCGATCGAGGCGGCTCGCGCGGTCGGGCGGATCTGCCGGGTGCCGCTGGACGTGCGGGCCGAGGTGTACGCGCCTTGGCACCCGGGGCGGTGCGCGGCGATCTACGCCCAGGTCGGCCCGGACGACGCCGCCGGCCGGCCGCGAGACGGCGAGGCACCGGCCGGGCCGCGCGACGGGCAGCCGCGGGAGTGGCTGGCCGGGCACGCCGGCGAGCTGCATCCCCGGGTGATCGAGGCCTTCGGGCTGCCGGAACGGACCTGCGCCATGGAACTCGACCTGTCGGTCTTGTTCGCCGCGGCCGAGAGCGTCGGCCCGGTGCAGGCTCCCCAGCTGTCGGCGTACCCGCTGGCCATTCAGGACGTGGCGCTGATCGTGGACGCCGCCGTGCCCGCGGCCGAGGTGGAGGCCGCGCTGGTGACCGGCGCGCCCGCGGACCTGCTCGAGGACGTGCGGCTGTTCGACGTCTACACCGGAGCCCAGATCGGCGAGGACCGCAAGTCTTTGGCCTACACGCTCCGTTTCCGCGCCCCGGACCGGACGCTCACGGCGGCCGAGACCGCCGACGCCCGCGACGCGGCCGTGGCCGAGGCGCAGCGCCGGGTCGGCGCGGTTCTGCGCAGCGGCTGACGGTCTCGCCCCGTTTGCGGACTAGCACCGCTCGGTACGGTGTAACCCGGTCTGTTGCAATCGTAGGCAACTGTCGGTCAGGATGTGACTACCGAAGACGACAGCGCGCGCTGAGCCGGAGGACGACATAACCAGGCACGCGGTGGCCCGGGGGGTCGCGACCGAGCAGGCCGCGAGAACCTCGTTCCGCGACGTATTCGCAGTTGCGGAGTTCCGTGCCCTGTGGCTGGCCCAGCTGTTGTCCGTGGTCGGCGACCAGCTGGCGCGGGTCGCGCTGACCGTGCTGGTCTATGACCGGACCCGTTCGGCGCTGCTGGCCGCGGTCACGTTCGCGGTCAGCATCGTGCCGACCTTCATCGGCGGCATCACGCTGGCCTGGCTGGCGGATCGGTACCCGCGGCGGGCCGTGATGATCGCGTGTAGCCTCATCCAGGGCCTGCTCGTCCTGGTCATGGCCATCCCGCGCATCCCCCTCGCCATCGTGGTGGCGTTGCTCTTCGTGGTAACGCTCGCCGAGGCCCCGTTCGCCGCGGCCCGGGCGGCGATCTTCCCCGATGTGCTCACCGGTGACACATACGTGGTGGGGACCGCGATCGGGCTGACCACCTATCAGTTCGCCCAGGTTCTCGGGTTCGCGGTGGGCGGCGCGGTGGTCGGCTTCTTCGGTACGCGGACATCACTGGTCATCGACGCCGTGACCTTCGGCGTGGCAGCGCTCATCCTCCGCGGCTGGATCCGTCGGCGGCCCGCGCCCGCGCCGAGCGATCAGCGCGAGTCATCGCGGCTGGCCGGCATCTTCGTCGGCGCCCGGCTTGTGCTGGGTCGCCCGGCCCTGCGCACGCCGATGCTCTTCGGCCTGCTGGCCGCGTTCTACAACGCTTGCGAGGGAGTGGCAGCCCCCCTCGCGCGTACCCTCGGCGGCGGTGCCGCCGCCGTGGGCGTGATCCTAGCCGCCAATTCTCTCGGCCAAACCGCTGGGGCCCTGGTGTTCAGCCGTTTCGTCGCTCCGCAGACCAGGCTGCGCTTGATGGGCCCGCTGGCCTTCTGTGCGTGCGCGGTTCTCGTCCTGTTCTTCTGCCAGCCCGGCCTGTACATCGCGCTGCTGATCCTGGTCGCGTCGGGTCTGTGCGCCGCCTATCAACTGGCCGCCAACGCCGCCTTCGTGCAGGCAGCACCGCAAGAACAGCGCAGTCAGGCCTTCGGCGCGGCACAGAGCGCGATGAGCCTAGGACAGGGCGCAGTCATGATCCTGGCCGGGGCCGCGGCCGAGCATCACTCCCCGGCCCTGGTCATCGCCGTGGCCGGCGCTGTCGGCGCCGTTGTAGCGCTGGCGGTCGCGGTCAGCGCCGCGCGCGGCGCGTGGTCGCGTAGCGCGGATGGACGCCATCAGCGGGCTTAAGGTCAGGTCCACCTGTCGTCGCGCATGGCGGGGCTCCTTTCGTCTGGTCTAGGGCGGGCTGATCGCAGGCCGGGTCAGGTCCACCTGTCGTCGCGCATGATGGGGCTCCTTTCCTCTGGTCTGGGGCGGGCTGGTCGTAGGCCGGGTCAGGTCCAGCGGTCGTCGCGCACGGCGGGGCTCCTTTCGTCTGGTCTGGGGCGGCGTGGTCGCAGGTCAGGCTAGGTCCAGCGGTCGTCGCGCATGGCGGCCTCCCGTTCGTGTTCGGTGGCGGAGGATAGGGGTAGACAGGGTGAGATCGGGTCCGAGGGTGGCAACTGACTCGATCATCTCTCTATGTACTCATATGAATCCTCTGAGTGACTAATGTAAACGTCCAGCCTGAGGCTATGGTTCAGCCTCCGCCGCGTCTGGCCGTTCTTGTTTCCGGCCTGCGCATACTTGGTCAGGCATCGCGGTTACCCATTGTGCCCGCAATTGCGAACTGGGGGTAGTTTGTGCCTAATGTCGGAAATAGAGATGAATCCGACATGACTGGCCGCAACCTTGGTACTGCTGAGGCACCAGGAGGAACAAACCCAGCAAAGAGGGTATTGTTATGCCAGTGAGTAGCCGTGATTTCACGTTTTGCGCTCTTCGGCATCTATAGTGCGGGACAATGGGCGGACAGGTTCTAGGCAGGTGGCGAGGCGGCAGGCCGGATGAATGAGGCACTGATGCGCGTGACTCGCCGCTTGTCATGGCAGGTGAAGGCCATCGGTGACTGGGCGATCTGGTCCCTGCCCCGCTGGCTCACCGTCTACGTGATCGCGATCGTGACCGTGGCCTTGGCCGCCATCGGTGTCGCGGCGCCGTTCGGCGGCTACTCCCGCCGCGAGCTGGCCCTGTTCGGCCTGCTCCTGGTCTGCGCGGTGGCCGCCGTCGAAGTGACCAGGAAGGCCGGGGAACAGGGCGGCCTGATGAAGGACGTCCAGGGTGTCTGGGAGTTGCCGGTCGCCATCCTGCTGCCGCCGTTCTTCGCGCTTATCATCCCTATTGCCGACGCCGCGCTGTTCCAGTGGCGGGTCGCGCCATCGCCCCCGTACCGGCGGGTGTTCAGCGCCGCGGCGGTCGGCCTGTCGTACGGTGCCGCGTCGCTCACCTTCCACGGCCTGTCCGGTCTCGTCCCGCAGAATACGGGTGGGGCGCTCAGCCGGGACACGGTATGGACCGCGCTGGTGATCCTCAGCGCCTTGGTCAAGTGGGCCGTGAACAAGGCCCTGGTCATCCCGGCCGTCAAGGGGGCCAACCGGTCCGCGAATGTCCGCACGGCGTTCTTCGGCGGCGAGGGGCTCTACAACGACGCAGCGGAGATCAGCATTGCTATCCTGGTGACCTTTGGCGTGGCCGGGGACCCGCTGCTCGCCGTGGCCGCACTGCCCGTCGTCACGCTGCTGCAGCGGTCGCTAAGCCACATGCAGCTGGTCAGCGAATCGCGCAATGACTCCAAGACCGGCCTGCTGAACGCGGCGACCTGGGACCGCGAGTCGACGGTGGAGGTCGCCCGGGCGGTGCGGACGCAGTCGCCGCTGGCGATCGCGATGGTGGACATCGACAAGTTCAAGGTCATCAACGACACCTACGGTCACCTGGTCGGCGACCAGGTGCTCAAGGAGATCGCCAACACCCTCAACGCCTTGCTCCGCGATTACGACCTGGCCGGGCGGTTCGGCGGGGAGGAGTTCTCGCTCCTGCTGCCGCAGACGCGGGCCGTGGACGCGTTCCGTATCGCCGAGCGGGTGCGCGCCAAGATCGCGGCCCTGAGCATCATCGCCCCGGGAGCAACCGGCGGGGAGCGGGTGCAGGTGACGGTCTCGATCGGGGTTGCGGCGCTGGATAGCGGCGGTAAGCGCGAACTCTCGCAGCTACTGGCGATGGCGGACGCGGCGCTGTACCGGGCCAAGGCCGGCGGCCGTGATCAGGTGCAGATGATCAGCACCAGCAGGGGCCTGAGCGCGATCAGCGGTCCGGGAACGGGTGCCGCGGCCCGCGGGCCGAACGACCACGCGGACACGCCCAGCGTATTCCGCCGGGCCCAGGGTTCCTTAGCCAGCCTGGGCCTGATCGCTGCTGGCCATCGGCCCGAGTCGGTCATGAGCTCGGCGGAAAGTGCTCAGATCCAGGTCGTGGTACGCATGATGGCGTCCGTCCTTCCGAGTGTCCCTTTAACGCGGTTGTGAAATCTGATGAGTAAGGGCTCAGATCCAGGTAGTGGTACGCACGATGACTCCTCTCGGCGGGCGGTTACGCTAGGTCAAGTCGCGGAGCATAGCGGATGACCGCAGGACAACGGGTACAAATCTGAAATGTCCGGGCATCTCGGACGCGCGACGCCGGTGACGTGCGTAAAGTGATGATGCGGGCACTCTGTGTAATCAAACAAGGTAACAATCAACCTCGTTAAGTAGCCATATTTTGACGTTCGGCAGCCGATGCCGGGGCAATCCGGGACACTAGGTGGTACGTGTCGCCCCCCACACAGGTTCAAGGTGCTAGTGGCTGCCGAACAGACACCGGTTCGCTCGATCCACGAGCGAAGCAGCGGAGTCCGAGCCTGGCCGATCTGGAAGCTTCGGGACTGGCTGCTCTGGAAGCTTCCGGACTGGCTGCTCGCCTTCGTCATCGTCGTCGTGCTCTCCGATGCCGTCGTCCTCGGGCTGGCGGCGAGCTCGGTTACGGTCCACGCCCGCGATCTCGCGCTGTTTGCCGGCCTGCTGGCCTCCAGCGCCGCCACCGTCGAGCTGACCCGGCGCAGCGGCGAGAACAACGGCGTGGTCAAGGACGTGTACGCGACCTGGGAACTTCCCGCCGCCCTGCTGCTGCCGCTGGTCTACGTGCCGCTGCTCCCCATCGTCCGGATGGCCCTCACCCAATGGCGTATCCACCGCGGCCCCCCGTACCGGCGGGTCTTCAGCGCGGCCGTCGTCGGGCTGAGCTATGTCGGCGCCGCCCTGGCCTTCCACGCCCTGATCCGGCTGGCCCCGGGCGCGGCCGCCCATCCCGCCAGTCACGCCCTGGCCTGGATGCTGGTCGCGGCGGCCTGCGCGGCCGTGCAGTGGACCATCAACCAGATCCTGATCTGGACGGCCATCAAGGGCTCGAATCCGGGCGCGCGGATCCGCGATGAGCTGTTCGCCCGCGAGCCCGTGTACAACGACGTGACCGAGCTGTGCGTGGCGGTGATCGTCACGTTCTGCGTGGCCAGCAGCATGATCGCCCTGCTCTTCGCGTTCCCCTTCATCACCTTGCTGCAGCGGTCCCTGCGCCACGCCCGGCTGGTCCAAGATGCGCGGGTCGACTCCAAGACCGGCTTGCTGAACGCAGCGACCTGGGATCGGGGGGCGACCACCGAAGTCGCCCGCGCCGTC
>Ga0302229_10000667_pt1 | contig 26615 bp, 30 predicted proteins | sample II_Palsa_N1_3_FD_193518 | JGI IMG/M metagenome (GOLD analysis project Ga0302229, IMG submission 193518) | Peat permafrost microbial communities from Stordalen Mire near Abisko, Sweden - II_Palsa_N1_3 | ecosystem: Environmental > Terrestrial > Soil > Palsa > Peat permafrost | place: Sweden... | reverse complement strand
AGAGAGCCAACAGCACCTCCACCACCGCCTCACGGCCCTGCCCATAGATCGCCTCCGCCTCAACGCGCTCCACGCACAGGAATTCGACGCGCCCGGATTATGTCCCCCAACCCAACTGAACGACTACCGTTTTTGGCCGGCGGCGGGGCTTTCTTCGTTTTTGGCACAGAGGGCGAAATCGTGATCGTGCCTGCTCGAGGGAAGGACCGACCTCTCCGCAAAAGTCCCGATTTGGCATGAAGAAAGGGACTCGTGTGTATCGAGTTCACTCGTGATCGCCCCTCTCACGCCGGCGGCCGTCGGGTTCGAGCCCGCAACAACCCGCGACCAACCTGGGGGACCGCGGCGGCTGACCTCTACCACTTCTTTTCGAGAGGAGGTGACGGCCGCCAGGTAGGCTGCTCTCAGGTGGCTGCGGTGGTCGACTTGCGTGACTTGCCAACCCCGATTGTTCAGGCGGGGATGGGCGCTGTAGCCCGTCATGAGCTCGCCGCGGCCGTGTCGGAGGCCGGTGGTCTGGGGACGATCGGGGGCGCCCGGGCGCCGATCGCTGAGGAGCTCGCTGCGGCCCGGAGGCTCACCGGCCGGCCGATCGCGGTCAACCTCGTGCTGCCGCTTCTTCGGCCAGGGGATGTGCAGGCAGCGGCGGATGCCGAGGTGATCGTCACCTTTTGGGGGAAGCCGCGCAGGCTTGCTGGGGGAACGTGGGTCCACCAGTGCGGCTCGGTCGAGGAGGCAAGAGCCGCGGAGGCTGCGGGAGCAGACGCGGTGATGGCCCAGGGAGTCGAGGCCGGCGGGCACGTTCGCGGTACGACGCCGGTGCTCGAGTTGGTCGAGCGCGTTCGGGCTGCGGTCAAGGTCCCGGTGCTGGCGGCCGGAGGGATCGTTGACCGATCAGGCGTTGGCCAGGCACTCGATGCCGGAGCGGTCGCTGCCGTCTCGGGCACCCGCTTCCTGCTCAGCGAGGAGAGCCGCGCGCATCCTGATTACAAGCGGCGTTGCTTGGAGGCCGACAGCACGGTGCTGACCGAGCTGTTCGGGCTCGGGTGGGCCGACGCGCCGCATCGGGTGATCCCGAACGTTGCGACCCGCCGCTGGCTGGGCGAGGACCCGCGCGGACCGCGCTGGATCCGACTGGTCAACCGGCTCGCCTCCCCAGTTGTGCTGCGCGTCCCAGAAGGGCTCCAGGATCGCGGGCTGGCGATCCAGCGACCATCGCTGCCCTTTCTCGGCCCGCCAATGGCTCTGGACGATGGACCGCGCAGTCTCCTTGACTCCGGGCCACTCTACGCGGGCGCGAACGTGACCCGAATATCCGACATCCGCCCAGCCGCGCGAATAGTCGACAGCCTTACCCCGTAGCCAGCCGCCCGCGCACCGCCAAGCGACCTGGCCGACCGCGGATAGCGCCAAGCGCCCATCCACCATCGACCGGGATGGAAGTGGCGGGTTTCGCTTACGCCGGCTGCGTGGTGGCCGACAGCCGGTCGACCTCCGCGGGCGTCAGCTTCAGCGTGGCGGCAGGCAGGATCTGCTCGAGCTGCTCCGTAGTCCGCGCGCTGGCGATCGGGGCAATGACCCGCGGCTGGGCGAGCAACCAAGCGAGCGAGACGGCGGTCACCGGCGTCTCGTGGGCCGCCGCGACCTCGTCGAGGGCCTCCAGTACCGCCGCGCCTCCGCTGTCGAGGTAAGCCCGGGCAGCCTCGGCGCGCTCGGACTCCACGGCCTCGCCGCCAGGCCGGTACTTGCCTGTCAGAAAGCCCTTGGCCAGCGCGAAGTAAGGCAGCACGGCCAGGTCCCATGCCTCGGCGACGGGCAGCAGCGTGCGCTCGAAGTCGCGCTCGAGGAGGTTGTAGTGCGGTTGCAGGACCGTGAACTCCGCAAGCCCGTGCATGCGCTGGAAATCGAGTGCCGCGGCGAGCCGCTGCGCCGTGTAGTTGGAGGCGCCGATGTGGTGCACCGTGCCTGCCTTGACGAGTGCGTCGAAGGCGCGCAGCGACTCCTCCAGCGGTGTCTCCTGGTCGTCGAAGTGTGCGTAGTAGAGGTCGATGCGGTCGGTCTGCAGGCGCTCGAGCGAGGCGTGCGCCTCGCGCTCGATCGTGTCCGCCCGCAGGTTGCGGACCGCTCCATGGCCGCCACCGACCTTCGTGGCCAGGACGATCTGGTCACGGTTTTTGCGAGCGGCAATCCAGCGCCCGATGATCGTCTCCGAGCGGCCGTGCTCGACTAGGTAGGAGTTCGCGGTGTCGATGAAGTTGCCGCCCGCGCTGGTGTACGCGTCGAGGACGGCGTGAGACTGCGGCTCGTCGGCGGTCCAGCCGAACACGTTGCCGCCGAGGCAGATTCCGAACACGTCGAGGTCGGTGCGTCCGAGAGCGGTCATGTCACCACGGTAGCCGGTGCCGCGGAGCGCCGCGAGAGCGGGGTGCTTCAACCCTTGGCGCGCGCAGCGTGCCGGTCGTGCTCACGGTGTCCGCGGTGCTTGCCCCGGTGGCCGGGGGGTGTGTGCCGGCGGTCCCGCGCGCCGGCAATCCGCCTTGCGCGCATTCGCAGGACCTGCTCGCAATCGGTGTACTCCACAAGTGTCGTTTCCAGGTGACTTGCGGCGTACTGCAGCGCGGCGACTCGCAGCCGCCGATCCAAACGACGGCCGCTTGCGCACTCGGCCGTGGCACGCCGCGCTTCGTGGTGCAGTCGAGTTGCCGGGGAGCGCTCGCTATTTGGCGCACGGCTCCCGCCTCCGCCGGTCCGGTGATGGGCTCTCGCGTGGCCGCTCACAGCCTGCCGGCGTGAGGCGGCGATCGCCACCGAATGGCCCGCCTGCCCGGCGAGAAGCAGGCCGGAGGTCAGCGTGGCGGTGCCGAGGGCTGCCAGGAACATCCCGGTTATCCCATTCGCGGACAGCTTGCCGGCGAGCGCCCGGTGGGCCGTGAACCCGGCCAGACGTCGTGAGATGAGCAGGAACGGGACAGCGAGCGCGTGCAGCGGCGAGCCTTCCGTCAGACCTCGGCGGGCGCGATGAATCAGCGTCTTGATCGCCGAGACGGTGGTCTGCTCGCGGCTGGCCAGCTCGCGGTAGCTGCGACCTTCGAGGGCATGGCCAACCAGCGCGTCGCGCTGACGGGCCGGCAGGGCTCCGATTGCCCCCATCAGCCACTCCAGCCACTCGCGCTGCTCGATCGCCTCCGAGGGCGTCGGTCCTGCTGCGATGGGGTGGCTCGTTTCCAGCGACACCGGGGGCTGCGGTGCACGGGCGACGTTGATCGCCGCGTTGTGCACGATGGCATACAGCCACGCCCTCGGGTTCTGCGGCCTGGTGCCCGCTGCAAGGTGGCGATAGGCGCTCAGGAAGGCGTCCTGGAGCACATCCTCGGCGAGCTCGGCTCGGCCACCGAGCTGGCGGCGCGCATAGCGCAGCAACTCGGGAGCGTGCGCATCCACGAGTGCCCGAAACGCGTCGCGCTCCCCGGCGGCGGAGGGCAGCTTCTGCGTCAGGTCGGGCTCGCTCCGGTCCGTGGAACGAGCGCTCTGCGAGGCTGGTGTCCGCGGCAGCTGGCGTTCGTCTGCTCGATCCATGACTCATGAGACGCGCCCCGCTCGCAAATGTTGCGGCAGCTCGGCCGAAGCTGACAGCTGGCGTTCAGGCCCCCACCGTGCCAAGCCGCACGACGAGTTTGCCCGGATTGCCCTGCTCGCCGGGGAAGATCAGCTTGACGGTGAAGCGTTTGTGGTTGCGTGAGACGCTGGTCGCATTGATCTTCACGGCGTGCGCCTGAGCGCCGACGATCCGTGCGGTCGCGCTCACGATGCGCCTTTTGGCGCGAGTGTTGAAGCTGTAGGTCGCGTAGCCCGTGAAGCGGACCGTCCGTTGGACCTTGGGCGTCAACCTGTACGTCGTGACGAGGATCGCCGGCGCGGATACTCGCCCCCGTGCGCTGCTCGCCGCATCGGCGGCTGTGGTCGTGGCGAGGGCGAGCGCGAGGAGGGCCAGCAGCGCCACCACGCGTGGAGATCGGGATAGCCTTGGGCGTGGGGCTCCATCTCCGGAGAGCGGTTGCACGGCAATCAGTGTAGAGCTGCCGCGTGTGGTCCGTTGTTCCTCCGTTGTTCCTCCGCGGGCCGTGCGATCCCCAGGGTGCGTCCTGCCCCCTGGCGTTGGCTAGGGTTGAACGATGAGCGTGAGCGCTCCCACCGCCGACTTTGCCACGCCCACCGCCGACTCAGCGGTGATCCGCACCGCCGGCCTGACGAAGGTCTACGCTGGCGCCGACTTCGCGGCCGTCGATGGCCTGGACCTGGAGATCCGCTCGGGGGAGATCTTCGGGCTGCTGGGTCCCAACGGCGCGGGCAAGACGACCACCGCGGGGATGCTCACCACGCGCGTGATCCCCACCGCGGGGACGGCGGCGGTGGGTGCCGTCGATGTGATCGCCCACCCCGCGCTCGCCAAGCAGCTGATCGGCGTGGTCTCCCAGCAGAACACGCTCGACCGGCAGCTCACGGTGTGGGAGAACCTGTACTTCCATGGGCGTCTCTTCGGGATTGGCGCGGCCGAGTCGCGGCGCATCTCCGACGAGCTGCTCGAGCAGTTCCACCTCGCGCGCTGGGCGAGAGCGTCGGTGTTCGCGCTCTCCGGCGGGATGGCGCAGCGGCTGATGGTTGCGCGCGCGATCTTCCATCGGCCCGCCGTGCTGTTCATGGACGAGCCCACCTCCGGTCTCGATCCGCAAAGCCGCCTCGCGCTGTGGGAGATCCTCGGCGAGCTCAACGCCGCGGGGCAGACGATCATGCTGCTGACCCACTACATGGAGGAGGCCGACCATCTCTGTCATCGGGTGGCGATCATGGACCACGGCAAGATCCTCGCGCTCGACACGCCGGCGGGGCTCAAGCAGTCGGTGGGCGCCGACACGATTGTGACGGTGAAGGCGCCCGGCGACGGCGCCTCGCTGGCGACCACGCTCGAGCGGGAGATCGAGGGTGTGACCCGCACGCGCGTGATCGACGGCGGCGTCGAGCTGCACGTCGAGGGGTCCGAGCGGATCGTGCCGCGGGTGGTGGCTGCCGCCGAGGGCGGGGGCTTCGAGCTGGTCGACCTCTCGGTCGCCGAACCGTCGCTGGAAACCGTGTTCATCAACCTCACCGGCAAGGAGCTGCGCGAATGAGCACCGGCTTCGGCAGAAGGAGCGCTGTCGTCGGGCAGGCCGCATCATTCCTCCCCGGCGGCGCCTATGGAGATGTGGGCGAATGAGCGCCCCCGACGCCACCACCGCAGCGAGCGCCCCCGTCAAGAGCAGCGATGGCAGGCGGCCCACAGCTCCTGCCGCGATCGTGCTCACTCCCACGCGCTCCACCTTCGATGCCAGCCGCACCGCGCTCGGGGCGCTGATCCTGCGCGACCTCACGGTGCTGCGCAAGAACATCCCCGAATTCGTCGCTCGCGTGCTGATCCAGCCGTTCCTGCTGGTGTTCGTGTTCCTGTACGTGTTCCCCACGATCGGCCAGGGGATCGGCGGCGGCCACGGCTCCAATGCCACCGCCGAGTCGGACTTCGCCACCGTGCTAGTCCCCGGTGTGGTGGCGATCTCGATCATGTTCCAGGGGATCCAGGCTGTGGCGCTGCAGATGTCCACCGAGTTTGGCTACACCCGCGAGATCGAGGATCGGGTGCAGGCGCCCTGCCCGATCTGGCTGGTGGCGATCGCCAAGGTGCTCTCCGGCGCCGTCCAGGGGATGCTGGCCGCCGTGATCGTGTTCCCGATCGCCGCCGTCATCCACGCCCCCGGCGTGCACGCCCACCTGTCGGTGCACTGGTGGATCGTGCTCACGCTGATCCCGCTCTCGAGCGTGGCGATGACCTCGCTCGGGCTGCTGCTCGGCACGACCTTCGAGCCCCGCAACATCGGGCTGATGTTCGGCTTCGTCGTGCTGCCGCTGACGTTCCTCGGCGGCACCTACTACCAGTGGACGAAGCTTGCCCCGGTGGAAGTAGCCGGGATTCACTGGCTGCAGATCCTTGTGCTGCTCAACCCCCTGATCTACGTCGCCGAGGGGATGCGCGCTGGGCTCACCGAAGCCTCGCACATGCCCCTCTACGTGGTCTACCCGGTGCTGGTCGCCTTCTGCGCGTTCTTCCTCGGCCTGGGACTGCGCAACTTCAGGCGGCGCGTGCTGGTTTAACGCTTCCGTCGCGGGGCATGGAAGCCCCGCGCCCTACACGCTCGACCTCCGCATTCGCGCGCGCGGACGCGCCCCAAAAATCGCGTGCTACTCCAACGACGCCGCGGCCACATAGAGCAGCGCCTGGGCTCGCGCCACGGCTCCCACCGCGCCGTCGGGCACCAGCAGCTCGGGGTGGTGCAGCGGTCGGCGCGTGAAGCCCTCGGCCCCGTCGAGGCCGACGAACGCCATCGCGATCGGCGCCAGCTCTGCGAAGAAGGCGAAGTCGTCCGAGCCGCACGAGCGCCACTCGGGGGCGCGCTCGAAGCCGGCGCCCGCCAGCAGCTCCCGCGCTCGCGCGACGATGGTTGGATGGTTGACGAGCGGTGGCTCGCCCGCGGTCAGCTCCACGCGCGCGCGGCAGCCGTGCGCCGCCGCCACCCCGGCCGCGACCTCCTGCACCAGCGTGCGCAGCGCCTGTCGGTCCTCGGGGCGGTGCGCGCGCAGCGCCGCTCGGGCGCGGGCCTGCGCAGGGATCACGTTCTCCGCACTCCCGCCTTCCAGCACGCCGACGGTGAGCGTCGCAGCGTGCAGGGGGTCGATGCGCCGCCCCACCTGCGCGTGCAGTGCCACCACGATCTGCGCGAGCGCGAGGATCGGGTCGGCCCCGTGGTGGGGATAGGCGCCGTGCGTCGGCTCCCCTTCGACGACGATCTCCACCGCGTCGCACGAGGCGTTGACCGCGCCCTCGTCGAGCGCCACCGTGCCCCACGCGAGTTCGGGGTGTATGTGCGCCGCCACGATTGCGCCCGGCGCCAGCTCCGCCAGCGGGCCACGCCCCATCTCGGTCGGCGTATCCGGCGCACTGCGTGTCAGGTCCGCCGGCATCCCGTGTGCCAATTCCCATGCGCCCGACGGGTAGGCCTCCTCGCTCTGCTGCAGCACCGCCAGCAACGGCGCCGGCAGTTTCTCGCCGAGGGTGTGTGCCGCATGCGCCAGCGCCACCAGCGCCGCCATGTGCACGTCGTGCCCGCACGCATGCATCGCGCTGCCCTTTGCGCTGAAGGGCGCGCCCGTACGCTCCTCGATCGGCAAACCGTCCAGCTCGGCGCGCACCGCCACCGGTGCGTTGCCCTCTGGATCGTGTGGTCCCACCCATGCGATGCGGCCGGTCCGGGCGACGGTGGTGCACGGCACTGGCAATTCATTGGCGACAGCCTCTGCCGTCCACTCCTCCGCGTGCGCCAGCTCCGGCCGTTCGTGCAGCCGGTGGCGCAGACTCACCGCGCGCGGCAGCTCGCGCTCGACGCCTTCGAGCAGTTGCGCCAGCAGCTCGGTGGCAGCCGATCCGGGCGCCGCGCGGAGATTGGGATCGGGCTCAATAGATCGCGGCATACCGCTTGCACACCTCGCCGAGGTCGAGCTCGGCAACCGCGTCCAGCTCGGACTGCTTGATGCCGACGTACGCCTCATACAGCGTTGCCCCCAACCAACCGCGAACGGTGTCGTTCTCGGCGAGTGCCTGCAGCGCGTGCTCGAGCGATTGCGGCAGCGCAGCGAGCGGGTGGTTCGGCAGCGTGCGCTTGGCTGCGACTCCGTCGAGGCCAGCGCGAAGCAGCGCGCCGAGCGCCAGATAGGGGTTGGCGGCGGCATCGGCGCCGCGATACTCGAGGCGCAGCTGCGGGGCGGGATCGCCGGCGAGCGCCACCAGCGGAGGGATCCGCAGCAGCGCTTCACGGTCCTGCCGCGCCAGCCGCACCGCGCCCGCACTCCAGCGGTGGGGGGTGAGACGCGCGGAGGAGACCGGGCTCGGTGCGCACAGCGCGGTGAGCGCCCCAGCGTGGTACAGGATCCCCGCCGCAAACCGACCCCCCAGCTCGCTCAGGCAGTCCGTGCGGGTTGCGTCGTAGAGCAGTGGGGCGCCGTCGGCGTCGAGGAGATTGAGGTGGACGTGTGCGCCGTTGCCCGGCGCTTCGGGGTGCAGCAGCGGCGTGAAGGTTGCCCGCATCCCCCGTCGGCGCGCGACCTCGCGCACGACCTCCTTGAGCACCACGCTACGGTCGGCCGCCGCCACCCCCTCCGTGGCTTGGACAGGGATCTCGAACTGGCGGGGTGCGAACTCCGCGAAGATCCGCTCCGGCTGCGCACCCGCCTCCACCAGCGCGCCGATCGCCTCCGCCGCGAACGGTTCGGCGCGCCGCTGTGCCTCCAGCGAGAAGGGCGCCGCGGGCGGCTCCGGCGAGCAGGCCCCTGCCGGATCCAGTGAGGACGCCCCTGTCGGCTCGCCCGAGAACGCACCCACGCCCGGATCGCCGCCCAGGAGCTGGAACTCGTGCTCGAAGCTTGCGATCACACGCGCGCCGAGCTCGCGCTCCAGCTCCTCGAGCGCGTCGCGCAGGAAGCGCCGCGGGCAGCACTCCCACGGCGTCCCGTCGGTCTCCACGATGTCGCACAACACCAGCTCCAGCGCGTTGGCGGTGGGATAGGGAGGCCCGCCGGCCGGCCCGCCCACCCGTGGCCCGCTGCCGGTGTCGTGCGCCTCCACACGCACGTGCGTGTCGGGGTCGGGCAGTAGGCGCAGGTCGCCGGTCGAGTCGAACGGCGTTCTCGCGGCGAGCGGGCCGTGGGGGGTGAGCGAGTGGTTGGCTGGCACCCACCCCACCCCTGCCCGCAGCGTCTCCCCGAGCTCGGCCGTCGGCAGCGAGCGGCCGCGCACGATTCCACCGAGATCGCAGCACACCAGTGCAACCAGCTCGCTCGAGCTCACCGCGGCGCCTCGGCGGTGCTCCTATCGTGGCGCCGCGCCTGGCGACACTGTGGGACGACCAGCTCGCTCGAGCTCAACTCGCCACCTCCGCCGTCACCGTGCCGTTGTCCCAGATGCCCTCTTGCAGCCCCAGCCTGCGCGCGCCCGCGCGCACATGCGGTGCATCGTCTGTGGCGAGCACCACCACCACACCCCCAGCGGGAATGTCGCGCCGCTCGATTGCCGCCGCAAGCCGCTCGGCCGTTTGCATGTGGACGCCCCCATTGCCAAGCGAGGGGTAGGTGTCTGCGACGGCGTAAAGAGCGCCGCGCGGGCCTCGCACACGGCCGAACACGCACACGAAGTGCCCCACCTCCCAGTCGGGCGGAGGGCCGTTCTGCTCGCCTTCGTATAGGTAGTCCAGCAGCTGATCGAGGCGCGCCCGCCCGCCCCACAGGTGGTGGGTGGCGAGATTGGCGATCAACGCCACCGGGTGCTCCAGCGTGGCAACTAGCTCGAACAGGCCGTCGAGCGTAGGCGCCGTCCACGGACCGCTGTAGGGAATCGCCGCAAGCGCGCCCCCGGCGAGCCGCTCGATCGCTCCCACCACGCCTGCCGCAGTGGTGCCCGACACCGTGGCATCGTCGACGAACGGCAGTGCCAGCCGGTAGTCGCGCCTCCCCATTTCGCCGTATGGAAGGTTGCCGGTGTCCTGCCGCGCGGAGACCACGCTGCCGGCCGCCAACGCCACCGTATCCTGGTCGAGGGGCTCGCCTGCGCGGATCATCGGCTCGTCTGCGCTCGCCGTCGACTTGCGATGCACCCCCGCGGGCTCTCCCGCAAACCGCTCGACCCCAGCGGCGCGCAACGCCAGCGCCCCGCAAAAGGCCCCGCACAGGTCATCGCGCTGTGGCAGCTCGCTGGCATGGAACGCCAGCAGCGCCCGCGCCCCGGGCAGCAGCGTCGTCTCCAGTGGTGGCAGCCCGGCCATCGAGCAAATATACGGCGGCTCCCCGCGGCGCCCATCCCCCGCCGCGTGTATCGGTGCATCTCGCCGCGAGCCCTTGGGGCCGGCGACGGCGCGCCCTTAGGCCGGCGAAGAGGTGGGCAGCGCGAAGGCGCTCTTGCCGTCGCCCCGACGCTTGACCCGCGTGACCTTGCGCTGCCGCGAGAGCTGACCGAGGTTGGTGCGAATCTCGGTGGTGCTCATCGCCGTTACCATCACCAGCTCGCCGATCGTGTGCGAGCCGTGCTCGAGCGCCGCGACGATCGCCTGCCGCACGTCGCTCGGCGAAGCCGGCTTGCGTTCGGGCTCGGGCTCGTCGATGACCGGCTCGGGGATGACCGGCTCGGGGATGGCTGGCGGCGCCTTGATCGGGGCAGGCTCCGCGTGGGCCGATGCGGTGACCAGCGACGTCAAGGCACCCGGCCCCGGCTGAGTGCGGAGCGATGGCATCCCTGGCAGAATGCGCGACGCGCGCGGCGCGTACGGGGCGGGATCCGGCGTCTGTTGTGTGGCCGGCTCGGGGGTGGAGGACGCCAGCTCGATTGCTCCCGCCGCCGAGCCGCGCTGGCCGATCTTCGATCGGTTGCGGGCGCCGCGACGCGGCCTCGCCGGCTGAGGCTCGGGCGCCGCCGTGGGCGGGTCGTCGCTCGCCGCGGCCTCGATCGAGGCGAGCGTGTCGGCGGCCTCCAGCAGGCGCTCGTACTCGCCCAGCAGTGGGCGCAGGTCGGTAAGGCGCTGTTCGATTTCGGCGCACACCCGCGCCAGCAGGTCAGTCTCCACCGTCATCCCTTCGGGCTCGAAATGCTCGATTACACAACTGCACGCGCCAGCATATCCAGCGATTCGAGCCGGCCAAAGGGAGGCGCTACTCGGCGGGCTCCTCGACGGCGCTGACCGCGAACACGATGTGGCGGCGGGCGAGTGCGAGGAAGGCGTGATCCTCGGGCGGGCCGCCGTCGAGCGGTTCGACGGTCACCTCGGTCAGCGTCAGGAAGTCGCGCTCGGAGGCGTTGAGCACGTCGGAGACACGGCTGCGATAGCCGTCGCGGGCAAGCGTGATCGAGCCCTCGATGCGGTGGCGGGCGGTCTCGACGCGGATACGCTCCTCACGGTGCTCCATGCTCAACGCTCCTCCCGCGGGATCGGCTCGTCGGTCGGGTCGGCCATGTCGCCATTATCGATGACGCCTGCCGTTGGGTGTGCGTGCCCACCCGTCGGGCTCAGCCGATGCGCTCTTGCGAGACCTGTGCGGGCAGCCCCGCACGGGCGATCGGCGCGAGCGTGCCGTGGGCGCCGGTGGGGCGGTTGCGCTCGTCGCGCACGATGTACAGCGGCCGGTGCTTGACCTCGTCGTAGATGCGCCCCACGTACTCGCCGATCACCCCGAGCGCGATCAGCTGGATGCCGCCGAGCAGCAGGATCGCGATCGTCAGCGAGCCGAAGCCCGGCAGGTAGGAGCCGGCGAAGTGCAGGCCGATCACGACCGGGATCGCGAAGAAGGCAAGCCCGGCGGAGAGCAGCCCGACATAGGTGGCAAGCTGCAACGGTACGTGCGAGAAGGAGGCGATCGCATCCAGCGAGAAGCGCAGCATCTTGCGCAGCGTGTACTTCGTCTCGCCGGCGTGGCGGGCGTCGCGCTCATACGGCACTGCGGTTTGCGTGAAGCCAACCCACACGGTCATGCCGCGCAGGAAGCGCGAGCGCTCGGTCATCGTCAGCAGCGCGTCCAGCGCGCGACGGTCGAGCAGGCGGAAATCGCCGGAGTTGGGCTCGAGGTCGACCTGGGCGAGCTTGTCGAACAGCTTGTAGAACCACGAAGCGCTCGCCAGCTTGAAGGCGGTCTCGCCCTCGCGCTGCTTGCGCACGGCGTAGACGACGTCGGCGCCGGCTTCCCAGCGGGCGACCATCGTGGGGATCAGCTCGGGCGGGTCCTGCAGGTCGGCGTCGATCATCGCCACCACGTCGCCCACGGCGTGCTCCAGGCCGGCGGTGAGCGCCGCCTGGTGCCCAAAGTTGCGGGAGAGGTGGATGACCCGTACGCGCGGGTCCTCGGCGGCCATCCGATCGAGCAGCTCCGGAGTGGTGTCGGAGGAGCCGTCGTTGACCAGCACCAGCTCGAAGGTGTAGTCGGCGACGGCGGCACAGGCCCGGCGCACGAAGCGCTCCACGAGCTCCTCCTCGTTGTAAACGGGGGCGACGACGCTGAGCAAGGTCGGGTTGCGGGGGGAGTCGGGCATCGGGCTCGAGAAAACTGCTTAAGTTGCGGGGGTGGGAAGCGTTGACGAGGCAATCGACAGAGTAATGGACAGCGCGACGGTAGTGGACGCCCCTAAGGCGAAGCTCAATCCAGCGCTGATAGTGCAGTTCGTCAAGTTCGGGGTCGTGGGGGTCTCCAACACGCTGCTGGCCCTCGCGGTGTACGCGGCGCTGATCAATGGCTTGGGGATGTGGTACATCGCGGCGTCGGCGATCGGCTACGCGGTGGGGATGGTCAACGGCTTCCTGTGGAACCGCAGCTGGACCTTCCGCGGCCACGTGGGGGATGCATTGACGCCGGTCCGCTGGATCGTGGTGCAGGGCTGCGGCCTGGCGGCCAACCTCGGGTTGGTGTTCGCGTTCGTGCACGACGCCGGCCTCGGCAAGCTGCTCGGGCAGGCGTGCGCGACGGCGATCGTGGTGGTGTTCACGTTCGTCGCCAACCGCGCTTGGACCTTCCGCATGGACCCGTCGGCCGGGTAGCCGGGTAATTTCTTGGGGATCGTCCGCGCGCGTGGCTGCCCGAGCAGCCCGCGTGGGGGCGGGGCTTCCTACCCCGCCACCGGCCGCAGCACCGCCAACAGCGAGAGCCCGACTGGGATCCGACCTCCGCGCCCGATCGCCGCGGCCTCCAGCTCGAGCGGCCGTTGTAGCAGCCAGTTGAGCGGCGCCGGTGGCACCCACAGGTCGAGGCTCGATTCGGTTGTGCCGCGGTGCAGGCGCTCCAGCGCGCGCAGCGCGATCGCGACCGGGAGCAGAAGCGAGTTGAAGTGGGTGGTGTGCTCGCACTCCCAACCGGCCGCGCGGGCGGCCTGCTCGAGTGTCGCGCGGGAGTAGCGGCGGCAGTGCTGGTTGACCTTGTCGTGTCCGCTCCACAGCCACTGGTAGGCGGGCACCGTCACCAGCAGCGCCCCGCCGGGGGCCAGCACGCGCCGCAACTCGCGCAGCGCGCCGCGGTCGTCGGGCAGATGCTCGATCACGTCGAGGCACACCGCGAGGTCGAAGGAGTCATCGGGGAACGGCATCTCCATCACCGAGCCCTCCACCACCTCGCCGACGTGACGGGCGCGGGCGAGCTCGACGCTGGTGGGCGAGATCTCCACGCCGGTCACCTCGCCCCGGCGCGCAAGCTCGACCATGTTGCGCCCGCTGCCGCAGCCGGCGTCGAGGATCCGCGCACGGGGGGGCGTCCCGAGGCGCTCGATCGTGCGCTCGAGCACGCTGCGGCGTCCGCGATACCACCAGTGGCGGTCCTCCGCGCGGTGGGTTTGCAGCTCGTAGTCGCGGTTCACCGGGAGCATCTTTCCTAAAACTCGCCTCGCGCCACGGTCCGGGGCGGCCCAAATCAAACATCTGGCTATGCCCTTGACAGAAATCTTGGCGTGCCATAAAATAAATCCAATGGCGGCGCGAGAGCAGATGCGGTCCTCCGCGGTGGAGGACTATTGCAAGGCGATCTTCACGCTGGAGTCGCGCGGAGATGAGCCCGTCTCGACGAACGCGCTCGCCGAGCGGCTGGAGATCACACCGGGCTCGGTGTCGGCGATGCTGCGCAAGCTGGAGGAGCTGGGGCTGGTCACGCACGTGCCCTACCGCGGGGTGAGACTGACCGACAAGGGCCGCCGGGTGGCGCTCGAGGTGATCCGTCACCACCGCCTGCTGGAGCTGTTCCTCGCGGAGACGTTGCAGATGCCCTGGGATCGGGTGCACGCCGAGGCGGAGGTGCTGGAGCACGTGCTCTCCGAGGAGCTCGAGCAGCTGATCGCCGCGAAGCTCGGCGACCCCACGCTCGACCCCCACGGCGACCCGATCCCCAGCGCCGACCTGCAACTGCGCGAGCCCCAGACCCACAGCCTCGAGAGCCTGCAGACTGGCGCGGAAGGGGTGTTCGTGCGCGTCTCCGACAGCGAGCCGGAGATGCTCCGGTACCTCTCAGAGCGCGGCATCTCCCCCGGCGATCGCTTCGAGGTGCGCGACCGCCAGCCCTTCGGGGGGCCGCTGTTCGTGAGCTTCGATGGGCAGGAGCACCCGATCGGCGGCCAGCTGGCGTGCGCAATGCGTGTGGAGCTCGACGGCGACCGCGAGGGAGCCACCGCATGAGCGCGCTCGTGCTTGTGCCCGTGGCCTGTGGCGCCGGCCACGTGGCGGTGAGGCCGTGAGCGCACAGCCCGTCGCGCAGCCGGCTCCCGCGGCGCTCGAACTCGGCCCGAGCCCGCTCGAGAAGCTGCTGGCGCGCGGGCGGGTGCGCGCCACGCTGTCGATGCTCGGCCCCGCGTTCGTCGCCGCCGTCGCCTACGTGGATCCCGGCAACTTCGCCACCAACATCCAGGGCGGCGCGCAGTTCGGCTACCTGCTGCTGTGGGTCGTGCTGGTCGCCAACGTGATGGCGATGTTGATCCAGTATCTGTCGGCCAAGCTCGGGGTGATCACCGACCACAACCTCCCCGAGCTGTTCCGCGCCACCTACCCCCGCCCGTTCGCGTGGGGGATGTGGGTGCAGGCCGAGGTGATGGCGATGGCGACCGACATCGCCGAGTTCGTAGGCGCCGCGCTGGGGCTCAACCTGCTGTTCGGCGTGCCGCTGCTCACCGCGGGGCTGATGACCGGCGTGATCGCGTTCGTGATCCTCGCCCTGCAGCGCCGTGGCTTCCGCCGCTTCGAGCTCGCGATCACCGCGCTGCTGGGCATCATCTTCCTCGGCTTCCTGTACGAGACGCTGCGCATCGGCCCCTCCGCGCGCGCCTCGCTCGGTGGGCTGGTGCCGCACCTGGCGGGCAGCGACAGCCTCTACCTCGCGGTGGGGATCATCGGCGCCACGGTGATGCCGCACGTGATCTACCTGCACTCGGCGCTCACCAACGGGCGCACCCCCGTGCGCAACGACCGCGAGCGCTCGCGCGTGCTGCGCTTCGAGCGCCTCGACGTGCTGATCGCTCTCGGCCTCGCCGGGTTGGTCAACATGGCGATGCTCGCCGTCGCCGCCAAGCTCCTGCACACCACCGGGCACACCGGCGTCAGCACGATTCCCCAGGCCCACGCCGCCTTCGGCCAGCTCGCCGGCGGGGGCGCCGCGCTGGCATTCTCGGTGGCGCTGCTGGCCTCCGGGGCCTCCTCCTCCTCGGTCGGCACCTACGCCGGTCAGGTCGTGATGAAGGGCTTCATCGGCCTCAACATCCCCCTGCTGTTGCGTCGCCTCATCACGATGGCGCCCGCGATCGCGGTGCTCGCCGTCGGCCTCGGCCCCACGCAGGTGCTGGTGTTCAGCCAGGTGATCCTCTCCTTCGGTATCCCCTTCGCGCTGATCCCGCTGGTGCTGCTCACCTCCAACCGCGCGATCATGGGCGTGCACGTCAACCGGCTGCACACGACGATCGCGGCGTTCTCGCTCGCCGGGCTGATTACGGCCCTCAACGTCTTCCTGATCTACCAGCAGGTCTTCTAACCGCGTCGGGCGGCACTGGGCGGCGTTCTCGGCCTTCACCCCTCGGGCGCATGCGGGTCCACATCGGGCGAATCGCACACCGAACCGGCAAAGCTCCGCCCGGGCCGGGCCCGGCGCGCGGCTGCCGGACCCGGGCTGTCTATCGCTCAGCGGTGGTGGTGACGATGATGGTGGTGGTGCCTCCGCGGTTTGCGATGCGGCGTGACCGTGAGGTTCTGGGCGATCACCGTGGAGCGGTGCCCAGCGCTCAACTGCACCACACTCAGATGGACCGGTAGAGCACCGAACTTCGCCAACAGGCTTGTCCCGGCCGAGTCGAGCTGGATCGAGATCGTGACTTTCTGCCCCGCCGGGATCGTCAGCTTGGAGGAGCCGACGGTCACCTGTTCGGTGCGGGTGCGAGGATGGCGCCGCGCGGACACCGCCACCGGCTTGTCGTGGCGGAGCTTCTCGATTGTGGTGAGCGTCGATTCGACTTCACAGGCTGTGCCCGCGGTGCCTTTGCAGGCGAGCGTGAACGTCACCTCCCCGTTCTTACCTTTGGTGGCGCCCACCTGTGAGGCATGTGGTTTGACCGGTGGCGGCGAAACCGGCGTGTAGGTGACACTGACCACTTTTTCCGCAGTGAAGCCTGCCTGGTCGGCGGCGTGTGCGGTGATCGTGTTGGCGCCCTTATTGAGGGCTACGCTGGTGGACCACGCCCCGTTGGCGCCTACGCTCACCGCTTTGCCGTCGACAGTGAACGATGCGATCACGCGTTTGTCCGTAACCGAACCGGAGACCGTCACACTAGGCGAGGACACGGTTGCTCCGTTTGCGGGAGATGTGATGCTCAATGTCGGCGGTGCACTGGGGGGGTAGCCAGCGAGGACTTCCGAAGACAGCGCTTCGACTTCGGAGAGCTTGTAGGCCTGGATAAAGGCCATACGCAGGGTGTAGGTACCACCCGCGGGAATGGTGGCCTGGTAGGGCATCTCGAAGCCGTTGTAGTTTTCTTTGGCTTCGGTTCCGCGGTATACCGACACCGGTCCGCTGGGTGGGGTGTCGTAGACGATCGCTCCCTGAGGGTGTTCGCCGTCCCCATTGCTGGGCGTTTCAGAATCCTCCTTGTAGTAGATCCTGCCCAGGCCCGGAGGCAGGGTCACCGTCTGCCCTGCGGTGAGAGCTGAGAATACATTGGTGCCAGGGAATTGATAGGCGCTGCCTTCCTTACCACCGTTGACGGTCTCCTGGTCGTAGAGCGCGTTCAGGGAATGGGCTAGGCCGTCGGTCGATCTCCAGGTGTCGGTCATCGATGCCACCTGGTCCGCGTTGCTCGTCTGCCAAGTCCGTTCGAGCTGCACTCCCGTTGAGACAAAGCTTGTGCAACTCGTCGAGGTTGGTGGATAGGCAGTCTGCGGGAAGCACTTGACGATTGGATCGACCTCATTGACGGTGACAATGCCGGTCGAGGGTTCGAAGGTCTTTGTCACGATCACCTGTGGAGCGCCCGGGAGAAGCGCTTTGACTTTGAGTTCGGTTTCGACGGTGCGCGCGGCATCGGGGCTGTAGGCATCGGCGCCATCGATCTGCAGCTCGGAGCGGCTGGACGATCCGGTTGAGGGGTCGTCTCGGCTGTAGAGCGCAGCATTGCAGTCGAACAATGGTTCGCTCGCCGTCAGCTTTTCTGGCGAATACAGATATGAGTAATCAAGCCCGCAGTCGCCTACGGACTCCATATCGAAGTAGCCGGACAGCGAACTGGCTTCGATTTCGTAGTCGTAGTGGTTGCTGGCATTCGGGAAAAGTTCGAAGCGGGAGCCGACGATACGAGGTCCTTTATAGAGGTCTGTCGCTTCTTCGGCGGAAGTGCCCGGCGGGTGGGGTTCGGCGTTGCCGACGGGCACGGCGCGTAGTACGCAAGGACCGATGTGCAACGCTTCAGACAACGATTCCGGTTTGACTGCCACCATAAATTTTTCTGAGCTGGGAGTCACTTCTTCCGCGAGGGTGCTGTAGCTTTCGCTTGGTTTTCCCGTTCCGAAGTAGCAGCGAACCGAGATCTTTCCGCTGATGTTGGTAGTGCCTTCGACGTTAAAGATGGTCTGGGACCGAGGTAGGGTTTCGTCGTCGAGCACGTACGCAGGTCCAGCGGGCGATGTGATCTGCGACGATTCGACTTCGGCGCTCGCCGAGGCAACTGGGCCCGCCAATGCGAGCATGGGGAGCGCGCCAACCAGCATCGCGACACGCTTCAGGGCTTTCGGTAGCAAGGCAAGCCTCCTGGGAGCAGTGAGCATCGGTGAGCGCCGCTGTGCGGGCGACAGTCTGGTCGCTACGACACGTCAGCATACGAGTAGTTGCGGGCCAATTTGTAAATGGCTTGCGCGCGACGCGCCTTCCCGGACTCGGCTGAGGGACCACGGACGGCTAACATCGCTGGTCGGACAGCCGACGAGCGAAGGAAGGAGCACCATGGAGCAACTGCGAGGTCGCACCGCCCTGGTCACCGGGGCGTCCGGAGGGCTCGGCGTCCATCTCGCCCGTGGCTTGGCACGCGAGGGCATGAACGTGGGGCTTGTCGCGCGACGCGAGCCGGAGCTCGAGGCGCTTGCGGCGGAGCTGGAGAAGCTCGGCGGGCGTGCCGCCGTGCTGCCTGCCGACCTCTCCGACCTCAGCCAGGTGGACCCGCTGATCGAGCGTGCCGAGGCAGCGCTCGGGCCAGTGGACCTGCTGGTCAACAACGCGGGCGTGGAGATCGGAGCTGCCTTTCCCGTCCTCACGCGCGAGGAACTCACCTCGACGGTCGATCTCAACCTCACCGCGCCGATGCTCCTCACCCACCGCGTGCTTCCCGGGATGCTGGAGCGCGGCCGCGGTCACGTGGTGTTCGTCTCCTCGCTCGCCGGCAAGATCGGGCCCGCCTACAACGAGCCCTACGCGGCGACCAAGGCCGGGCTGGTGGGGCTCACGCAGTCGCTGCGTGCCGAGTATCTGCACGAGCCGGTCGGCTTCTCGGTGATCTGCCCCGGCTTCATCGCCGGCGACGGCATGTATCAGCGGATGGTCGAAGAAGGGGTGAAGTCCAACCGCCTGATGGGCGAGACCACGGTCGAGAAGGTCACCGCGGCGACCGTGCGGGCGATCAAGCGCGATCTGCCCGAGGTGATCGAGACCGGCGCCCCCGTGCGCCCGATGCTCGCGCTCGCTCAGGTCGCACCGGGGCTGGTCGAGCGCATCGCGCCTCGCTTTGGGGTGACCGAGATCTTCCGTCGCACCGCCGTTTCGCGCGGGCGCGGAGGCTAGGCCGGCTCGCCCTCGGCCAGCCCCTGCTCCATCGCTGCTTCCTCGTGCGCGTGCGCGGAGAGGGCGGGCTCGGGGACCAGCACGGTCAGAGCGACCGCGAGCGCGGCCACGATCAACCCCGCCCCCACCATGAACGCCAGCTGGTAGCCGCCCGTCAACGCCGCTGCTTCGGAGTGCCCGCCGGCGAGCAGGTGGCTGGTGCGGGTCGCCGCGAGCGTTGCCACCACCGCCAGCCCCAGCGCGCCGCCGACCTGCACGGTCGTGTTGACCAGGCCCGAGGCGAGGCCGGCGTCGCTCGGCGTCGCCCCCGACATCGCCAGCTTCATCAGCGCCGGGAACGCGCTGCCGATGCCGGCGCCCATCAGGATCATCGTCGGCAGGATGTCGCTCACGTAGCTGCCCTGCACCGGCGCCCGCGTGAACAGCGCGAGGCCCACGGCGATCGCCACGAGCCCCGGGATCAGCGTGCGCCGCGCGCCGAAGCGCATGATCAGCGGTTCGGAGAGCTTCAGCGACATCGTCCCCATCACGAGCGTCGTCGGCAGGAACGCCAGTCCGATCTGCAGCGCATCGTAGTGGAGCACCTTCTGCATGTACAGCGCGCCGAGGAAGAACACCGAGAACATCCCCGCCACCGTCAGCGCCTGGATCAGGTTGGCGCCGCTGACGTTGCGCGAACGGAAGATCCGCAGCGGGATCAGCGGTGTGCGCGCGGTCGCCTCACGCGCCACGAACGCCACCAGCAGCGCCACCGCGACCGCCCCGAGCTCCAGCGTTTTGGCCGCGCCCCAACCGTCTTCGGCCGCCGGCTTGACGATCGTGTAGACGCTCAACATCAGCGAGCCCGTGATCAGCACCGCCCCGGGGATGTCGGCGCCCTCACGAAAGCCGATGCCTTTGTCCGGTGCGATCAACCGCCGCGCCAGCACCGCCGTGGCGATTCCGATCGGCACGTTCACGAAGAAGATCCAGTGCCAGTCGAGCGCCTGCGTGATCACGCCGCCCGCCAGCAGCCCGATCGAGCCGCCAGCGGAGGCGACGAACGCGTACACGCCGATCGCCTTGGCCTGCTCGTGGGGCTTGGGGAACATCGTCACGATCATCCCCAGCCCCACCGCCGAGGTCGCGGCGCCGCCTGCGCCCTGCACGAAGCGTGCCGCCACCAGCATCGTCTGGTCCTGCGCGAGGCCGCACACCAGTGAGGCGGTCGTGAACACGGCGAGGCCGCTCACGAACACGCCCCTACGGGAGGTCAAATCCCCGAGCCGGCCCGCGAGCAGCAGCAGGCCGCCGAAGGCAATCAGGTAGGCGTTGATCACCCACGCCAGCGTCGACTGCGAGAAGCTCAGTTCGCGCTGGATCGTGGGCAGCGCCACGTTCACGATCGTGCCATCCAGCACGATCATCAGCACGCCCGCGCACAGCACGTACAGTGCCAGCCAGCGCTCGCGATCTTGGTCCCTGCCGTTCATCATCCCGTTGTAGCGGATAGTAGATCGGCATGATGTAAAGCCCAACCACAGGAGGTTCGAAGATGGCCGGCACCGGCACCACCACACACATCGCTCAGATCGGGACGGTGATCGTCCCCGTCAGCGACCAAGATCAAGCGCTCGAGTTCTACACCGGCAAGCTCGGCTTTGAGAAGCGCGCCGACATCCCGTTCGGCAAGGGTGACCGCTGGGTGGAAGTGGCGCCCCCAGGGGCTGCGACGACGCTCGCGCTGATGCCTCCGCAGGAGGGGGAATCGGTTGGGATCTCCACCCGCGTGGCGCTCTCGAGCGATGACGTCGACGCCGCCCACGCCGATTTGCGTGCCAAGGGTGTCGACGTCGACGAGGAGGTGATGCGGATGGGCGACCCCGTCCCGCCGATGTTCTTCTTCCGCGATCAGGACGCCAATCGCTTCTTCGTCGTGCAGCGCAGCTGAGGGACCTCGGCGGCCCGTCCGCCAGCCTGTGAGCCGCCGTGGCGTAGGCGTCGTCGTAGCGGCTTGCCGCGGCCCCCGGTTGGCAAGGGGCACGGCCCGCTACCGTATCGCCCGTGTCGCCCTCCCCTCCCCACATTCAGGTGATCCTCGCCAGCACCCGCCAGGGACGCTTTGGCGAGAAGGTCGCCGGCTGGCTGATGGATCGCCTCTCCCCTCGCACCGACTTGGTGGCGGAGCTGATCGATCTGCGCGATCACCCGCTGCCGATGTTCGACCAGCCATCTCCGCCCGCCCGCACGCTACGCGACTACCCCAACGAGCAGATCGCCCGTTGGGGGCGCACGATCGACAGGGCCGACGGCTACCTGGTCATTACGCCCGAGTACAACCACGGCTACCCCGCCTCGCTGAAGAACCTGCTCGACCACGTCTTTCCAGAGCTGAATCGCAAGCCGATCGCGTTCGTCGGCTACGGCAACGTCGGTGGGGCACGCGCGATCGAGCAGCTGCGGCTCGTCGCGGTCGAGTTCGAGATGGCGCCGCTGCGTCATGCGGTCCACATCCTGCCGGACCTGCTGTTGCCCGCGCGGAGCGCCGACCCATTCACCCCGGACCTCCTCGCGCCGCTCGACGGCCGCCTCGACGCCGCGGCGACCGATTTGGTTTGGTGGGCGGCGGCGCTGGCCGCTGCCCGGGCATCGAGCTCCTGAGCACCCAGCCCGCCACATGAGCGCGTGCTGTGAGGAGCCGCGGTCCGTGGCCCGCCGCCGGGCAACTGCTCGGTGGCCGTGGTAGGTTCCCACGGAGGCTCTCGTGTCTGCGCTCCCTCTCCCAGACGGCCCAACCAAGCTTCCGCTCCGGATCGCGATGGAGGCGCGCGACCTCGCGGCGGCGGTTGACACATTTGCGCCCGACGCCGTCCTGCGATCGCCGCTCACCGACATGCTCACGTTCAGCGGGCGTGAGGAGATTCGCGCAGTCCTCGGGGTCATCTTGGAGATTTTCGATGGCCTGCACTACACCGACGAACTGGGCGGCGCCGAGAGTGCGGTGCTGGTGGCAGGGGCACGCGTGGATGGAATCGAGATCGAGATGGTCGACCACATGCGACTCGACGAGAGCGGGAAGATCCGCGAGCTCACCGTCTTCTTTCGCCCGCTGCCCGCCACCGCGGCGGCGATGCGTGCCATCGGTGCGGGGCTCGGCCGGCGAAAGAGCCGAGGGAGGGCAGCCGCGATCTCGATGCTGACGCAGCCGCTCGGGCTGATGACGAGGGTCGGCGACAAGGTTGGCGTCCGGCTGGTGCGACCCACCTTGTAATGAGCGCCTCCCCCGAGCTCGTCGTCCGGATCGCGACGCCGGCCGACGCGGGGGTCGTTGGTCAACTGCTGCATGATTCCGGCGGCATCCGCTGGTAGGCCATCCGTCTGAGCATCGCCGTGTACGTCTGCTGGCGGTCCGGCATGTCCGCGAGCGCGACTGCGAGGGTCACCACCTCGTGGTTGCGATGGGCGGCCACATCGACGATCGCCGAGTGCAGCTCGCTCGCCGTGAAGCTGTGAACGCGGCTAAAGACCCACGTGTCGGCGAAGTCGCGGTCGCGCGTGTTCAGCTCGCGGCGGCTCATCATCGTCGCGACCTTCTCGGCCAGGCTCATCTCCGGCGGGTAGGACGCCAGCCGGATCGTGCCAGTGCCCAACAGCTCGGGCAGCTCGATGACCGTCGACCGGTGCGGGTCCCCGAACGAGAAGTCGAGCGTCGTCGTGATCCTCGCCGTCGCCAGATGCGCGATCAGCTTCACCCGCACCCCGTGATACTCGGCGTCTTCGCGCATGACCTCCGTTCGGATGCTGTCGGCATCGAACGCGAGCCCGTCGTCAACATCGAGCTCGGTGGCGACGATCTCGGCGACGGCGGCCGTGACGACGGTCTCGTCGTTGCCGACGCCCACCGTGGAGAGATCGGCGTCCTTGGTTATCCGGCGAGCCGACATCGCGGCCATCAGCATCCCGCCCTTCAGGGTCATCTTGTCGGCGTATTGCGACGCCGCCAGACGCCGCAGGAACCCCTCGACGGCGTAAACGACGAGCAGGGCGTTAGTGTTGCCGCCGTAGTCTGAGCGCGCGAGTGCCTGGATCTCGCGGAAGATCCGCGTGGCGTTCTGTGTGCGTACGACGGTGTCGTCGCTCACGCGAGGATCACCTCGAGCGCCTCCCGGATCCGGCGGTCTCCGCCGAGCTGCCGCGCGAGCGCGGTCAGTCGCAGCGGGTTCGCCCCGGCTTGCCGCGTGTAGCGCGACAGGGCCGCGAGCGCCACGTCGCGCCCAACGACGTGGGGCACACGCATCGCGTCGACGATGCACCGCGGCGCCGAATAGATCCAGAACGGCTCGCCGGCGTCGGTGTGCTGAGCAAGCCGGTCCAGGGCGAACGTCTCGGCGGCGAACCGATGCAGCCGGGTCGCCGGCATGTCGATCTTCGGCCAGTGGGCGCCGCGCGGAACGGCGAGGTCGATTCGCGCCGGCAGCTCGTCGGACAGGTCCCAGTACGACAGGCCCGAGCTCAGGCAGATCGTCCCGTCCGGAACCCGTGCGGCGAGCGCCGCGAACTCGCTGTTCATGGCCGGGTCGCTGTCAACTGACTGCATCACGCCGCGCGAGAGCACCACCAGATCGCCCTCGTTACGCAGCCGATAGATCTGGTGCCGCGGGATCCCGGCGTCGACGGCCTCGCGGACGCGGAACGGCCGGTTGCCGAAGTGCTGCTTGATGATCCTCAGCTCAGAACGCGGCATACGACAAATCCTAACCACCTCATCGGCAGGTGGTGAGCTTTTGTTGTGTCGCCGGGTCGCCGGGCGTGCCGTGGCTCACCTACCCGAGGCCAAGGAGCTGCTTGGCGGGGAGGCACGCCAAGCCACGCTGCAGGCGCAACGCGCTCCCCGGCACCACTGTGTGGGCAGTGATCGCGCTCGCGTGCCCCAGAGCGGGGAAATTTCGTCTCGAAGACCTCTCGTTCTGCAAACGAGCGCCCTCTGGTTGAGCTACCTCGCCCCAAAACGGCCGCTTTCATGAAGCATCGAAAGGGCAGAAGACGGACAAAATGGTGCGCTGAGCACCTCACGGACGAAACTCCCGCAGGATCAAAAAGACCCAATTAGCAGGTATTTTAATGGGCACGGTTGGGATTGAACCAACGGCCTCTCACGTGTGAAGCGAGCGCTCTCCCACTGAGCTACGTGCCCTCGGGCCTTGATTCTATTGGCTGCAAGCACCGCTCGCGGGGCGCCTTCGTGGCCTATGGAAACGCTATGGAAACGTTCCGATGCTCGGGGCCACTGCGTAGACGCTTGCGAGCGGACGACGCCTGGTTTGCCGCGGGCGGCCTGCCCCATGTCGCAAGCCGGGGTGTTTACGGAGAGTCCGGGGGATACGGGAGAATCCGCGGGATGCTGGTCCGCCACGCCAATCCTGCCTGGGACGCCCGTGCCTGCGCCGCTATCTACGAGCCCTTCGTGTGCGACACGCCGGTGTCCTTCGAGGAGCATCCGCCGAGCGAGGCCGAGATCGCCCGGCGGATCGCGGCGATCTCACAGCGCTACCCCTGGCTGGTGGCCGACGTCGCAGGGCGAGGTCGCCGGCTACGCCTACGCCTGCGCCCACCGCGACCGCGCGGCCTTACCGTTGGGCCGCCGATGTTGCGGTCTACGTGGGGGAGGCGCGGCGCGGTCAGGGGGTGGGACGTGCCCTCTACGGCGGGCTGATGCCGCTGCTCTCTCGTCAGGGGTTGCGGATCGCCTGCGCCGGTATCACCCTGCCCAACGACGCCAGTGTGGCGTTGCACGAGCGCTTTGGCTTCGAGCCGTGGGGTCTTCCGCCGCTCGGCTGGAAGACCGGCGCTTGGCGCGCGATGTCGGCTGGTGGCAGGTGGAGCCTGTCGCCGGCCACCAACGGTCAGCCGGTCGAGCCGGAACCTCCCGTGAGGCTGGGAGGACATGGCATAAGGGGCCTTCTACTGGGCTCAGCCGAGCCCGAGCAGACGCGGTAGTTCGCGCATCGACGCAGCACCTCGGCGCCGGCCACGCGCAGGGGGGCCGTCTCGTCGCTGTCGGCGACGTAGCCGATCGCGCGCATACCGGCCGATACGGCCAGCCGTGACGCCGGAGGGGTGTCCTCCACGACCACGCAGCGGGACGGCTTGGCGCCCATCGTGGAGGCCGAGCGTGGAAAGGGAGTGGACGGCCACGATGACGGTACGGCCTGGCCTCTGCCCCGTTCTCGTGGCCCTCCCCCCATGATGGGTTATTTGATGCTGCAATACAGCTTCACGCGCTTGCTGCGCTCGTGACGGCGCACGCGCAGCGTCTTCGGACCCCCGCAAGGAACCGGGCCAGCGCCGATAGAGCCGTCGAATAGCGCTTCGGCCGCGTAGGTACCGGGTTGCAGGCGTAGGGCGAGTTCGCCGCCTTCGTAGAGCGTCGCATAGGGATGACGTTCAGTCCCAACGTAACGATACACATTGATCGTGGTGTCAGATAGCACCCGTGGGGGCGCCTTCGGCGGGCCGCCGACACCCAGCGCGAGAATTGTTACGAGGGTAGCTAGCATAATAGCCTCAGCAGGTTCCGTAGTATATATCGCCAGGAGTCGGCCCAGTGTACCCGCCGCACAGTTGGGGCGAGCTTGAATTGTAGGGTTTGCTGTAGGGCCAGCCGAACCAGCCTTCCTCAAGGCCGTTGTAGCCTACATGTTGTTGCGCCATTAGCTGCTTGGCCGAGAAGCTGGGCATTTCTTCGTCTGCCACCTCCCCACCCGCTTCTACATCTTTAGAGTAGACCGGCCAGTCGTTGTAGCAGTAATGCTGTTCGGTGCCCGGGTCGGCTTCCCCTACGTAGTTGCACCATATGCCTTCTGTAGGGGTAGTTGACTTCAGCGTGTAGTTGTTCCAATGGTTTTTCGCGACTTCCCAGACGTAGGGTGGATCCACATACGCAGTATATTTTTTGCCACCACTGCCATCATATTCCGTCGCCCAGAACCACCAGAGCGAGCAGCACCCTTTGTATTCGCCGCCCTGTTGCCCTGACTCCATCCACTCTGTGCCACTGGAATTCATCCATACCCACTGCTCCATATCAACAAAGTCGCCCGCCGACGAGTCAGGAACATCCAGGGCCGTTGTGTCCTGCTGCTCCCACGAGCCCTCAATCTCTTCGCTACTCCCCCCGAGCCATCCCGATACGTAATAGCAGTGGTGCTGTTCGGTGGCTTTGCAGTTGTTGCCCCATGTCGCAGCGTGCGCCCTGACCCTGGATGGCCTTGGTAGTCCGTGCGCGGCACGAGCGACAATCGCCCTATGTTTTGGTGGCTTCGGTAGTACGTGCGCGGCACGAGCGACAATCGCGCTATCTGTCGGTGAGCTGAAGTCCTCCGGGCTGCCGAGGGAACTCAATGCAGGCGCGGTGTTGCCGACGTAGATTGCCGCTACCTGTTCTTCTTGGTTGAGAATAAACGCAACCACATTGCCGGTTGGCGTGCTCGCACCCGGCGGCGTTTTCGCGAGCGTATCGTCAAAGTCGCCGTGCACGACCCACATCGTAACCGGAACGTTTGCCCCGCGTTCCGGTACGACCACGGTATGCGGGTTGAGCACCACTGCCGCCGCGCGGAGCCTGTCAAGCCCGGTGAGACGCTTCGTGTTCGAATTTAGTGAGCGGCGGTCTCCTTCCTGTCGGCTGGCTTGTTGATCCAGGCGGCAGTCGGTAGCTCTGGCGGTGTGGGTGGTTTGCGTAC
>Ga0302229_10000660_pt1 | contig 26703 bp, 26 predicted proteins | sample II_Palsa_N1_3_FD_193518 | JGI IMG/M metagenome (GOLD analysis project Ga0302229, IMG submission 193518) | Peat permafrost microbial communities from Stordalen Mire near Abisko, Sweden - II_Palsa_N1_3 | ecosystem: Environmental > Terrestrial > Soil > Palsa > Peat permafrost | place: Sweden... | reverse complement strand
GATCGTCGCTTACGCGCAGGGGTTCGCGCAGATGGCCGCCGCCGCCGAGGCCGAGGACTGGCGGATCGACCTCGGCGCGATGGCGACGATCTGGCGCGGCGGCTGCATCATCCGCGCGCGTTTCCTCGACCGGATCCGCGAGGCCTACGCGCAGGAGCCGGGGCTGCTCAATCTGATGCTCGCCGACTTCTTCGCGCAGGCCCTGCGCGACGCTCAGGAGCCGTGGCGGCGCGTCGTCGCGCGTGCGTCCGAGCTCGGGATCCCCGCGCCCGCGTTCTCGTCCTCGCTCGCCTACTACGACGGCTACCGGCGAGCGCGCGGGCCCGCATCGCTGATCCAGGGCCTCCGCGACCTGTTCGGCGCCCACACCTATAAGCGAGTCGACCGTCCCGGCACGTACCACGTGATGTGGGGCGAGGATGGTCGCGAGGTCGAGGTCTAAGGTCAGAAACGACTGGGCGCGGCCCGCTTAAAGCGGACCGCGCGGGATGCCCAGTCGGAACGAGTTGGGGTCAGGCGACCGGAACCGCAGTCTTGGGCTGCGGAGCAGTGAACATCTTCGTCTCCGGAGCGGTGCTGCGGGCGTGGGCGAGGCCGAGCCCGACGAGCACTGCCAGGAGGGCTGCCATGATGAACGAGGCGATCGCGCCCCATAGCATGACCTGGCCGATCTTCGAGAACGCGTACGCCTCGAGCAGTAGGCCACGCAGTGTGGTGCCCTGGAACGAGGTCTGCTCGAGCCCCTTGTACAGAGTCGCCGAAGCGGTGCCCGGCTTGGCGCTCATCGCCGCCGCGCTGAGCTTCGAGTAGACGCCGCCGTCCGGCAGGACAGCGAGGTGATAAGCGATGAAGTGGTCCGCGTACGCCTCAGCCTGCGGGCCGGTCAGGAGCTGCTGGCCCGAGTACTTCTTCAGGTACGGGATCATCCGCTGCTGGATTTCGCCCGTGTTGTTGGCGGTCGCGTGCGCCCACACCGACTGCGGCGGGAAGTAGATCTGCTGCATCGCCAGCTGGTTGTGGACGTTGGAGTCGACGAAGCTGTGGCCCCAGGTCAGCAGCCCTCCAGCGATCACGAGCACAACGACCATGACGGCGCCACCGGCGCTGGTGATTTTGTCGAAGACCTTGCGTTGCATCTTGGTCGTTCCTCCCTTGAGGATCGGGGTCGATCCTCACGTGATTTTGGTCCGGTTTGAGTCCTTCTCTCTTGATACGAATCGTGCCTTTGCGCGGGGCCCGCGGAATCGGTAACCGGCCCCAGGGCGCCTGGGGACCCGCCCCACACTGCGTTGCGCCCATTCCGCAACTCCCTTGCGCAAACGCGCAATCGCGCCACGCGGTGTCCGCAGCGCGCTCCCCCGGCGCGGCGCTACGATCCGCCACGTGCCCGACCGCCTCTACTTCACCGACTCCGACGAGGCGAACGAGCTGATCGCCTCCGACCCGATGGCACTCCTGATCGGGTTCGCGCTCGACCAGCAGGTGACCGTGCAGAAGGCGTTCATGGGTCCGCTCGTGATCAGGGAACGCGTCGGCTTGCTCGACGCCGCCACGCTCGCCGACGCCGACCTCGACCCCGTCTTTCGCGAGAAGCCCGCGGTCCATCGCTTCCCTGGAGCGATGGCGACGCGCGTGCACGAGCTCGCCGTGCAGATCCGCGACGAGTACGGCGGCGATGCGGGGCGGGTGTGGCGCGACGCCGCCGACTCAGCGCAACTCCGCGCCAACCTGGCGGCGCTGCCCGGCTTCGGTGAGATGAAGCTCAAGGCGCTCGGGTCGGTACTGGCCAAGCACTTCGGCGTCACGGCCGCCCAAGACCTCGTGCCGAGCCACCCGACGCTCGGCGACGTCGACTCGCCACAGGCGCTCGCCGACTACCAGGCGGCCAAGCGGCAACACAAGGCCGAGTGGACGCGCATGACGCGCTGAACTCTTTAGGATCGCTCGCAACCGCGACATCCCGAGACGAAAGCGAGCGAAGATGGCCAAGCCGACACGCGAGGACGCCCAGCTGCTGATCCAGCTCCTGCAGTTGGGTGCGTCGACGGACCTCGATGAGGCGATGGCGAGCATCTTCGCCGACGACTTTGATCCCGAGGCCGCCGACCCCGAGGACAAGGCCGTGCGCAGGGCGCTCGGATTCTGGGAGTCGGTCGGCACGCTGACCAAGAACGAGCTGGTCAGCGTCGAGCTGGTCAACGACTGGTTCTGGGTTCAGGGCGTGTGGTCCCGGCTCGGCCCTGCGGCGCTGAAGGCCCGCGCGAAGCACGGAGAACCGCGGCTGTTCGAGAACTTCGAGGCGCTCGCCAACGGCTAGCAAAGCCTCTGACGCCTTCGTTGTGGTCTCACTGGAGGAATCTCGCCGTTTGAGTTGGTTGAGGTGGCTCCGCGGAGCCACCTCAACCCCGCGACGCGCCGATGAGACGGGGCGATCCGGCAATACCCCTATCGAGGCGTGGCCAGCCACGAGCCTGGGCGCCGGCGCCTTGCCGTCCTAGCTCAATCGGCTCGGTGACGGCGGGTCCGAATCCAACCGCCGACCAGAACCACGAGCGCCACGACGAGGATCCGCACGACGTGGATCACGACGAGCGCCGTGCCGCTGACGTGCAGCGCGAACACGGCCACGAGTGCCGCGATCGTAAATCCGAATCGCAGGAGCGTGAGCTTGCGAAGCCGCGAGCGGTGGGCTGGGCTGAGCCGTTCCACACCGGTCAGCCAGCCTGGTGTTGGGCTGCCGACGACGACCTGATGCGACCGAGTGCGCGCGGAATCAGGCGCTCCGCGACGCCTTCAAGTGCGTCCGTGACCTGCGCGACATCGGCTGGGTCCGCAGTGCCGAGTGCCGACGCGAGCGGGCCGTCAATCGGTAGCGAGGCGCGGACGGCCCGGCGCTCGCGGATATCCTCGGCGAGTCGGACGACAGTACGCCGGCCGTCGCGCGCGTCGATCGAGGTCTCGAGCGCTCCCAGATCTCGTAGTCGCGCCACCGACGCCGACACGTGGCTCTGAGGAAAGCCGGTGCGAGCTGTTATCTCGCCGATCGAGCTGCCGGGGTTCTCGGACACGTCGATCAAGATCATCCGCACGCTCGTCGGCAAGCCGCCGCCCCGCCCGTCATCAGGGAAAGCCGATTCCGCGATCTTCAGCAGCTTGCGTCCGAGCAGGTAGAGCTCGACGGCATCCATATCAGGAATGATACATCAAAACTGATGTAGACTCGGCCCGGCCTCGCTCAGGGCCGGGTGAACGACTCGCGTGCAGCCTGTACCCGAGCCCGGACTTGACAGCCGGTCAGGTGATCGTTGACCAGCCCCATCGCCTGCATGAAGGCGTAGACGGTGGTCGGGCCGACGAATCGCCATCCTCGACGCTTCAGCTCACGAGCGAGCGCGCGGGACTCGCTCGTGATCGACGGCAGCCCGGCCCGGTCGAGCTCGGGAGCGTGCTGGTCGGGCTCGAAGCTCCAGATGAAGCGGGCGAGCGATCCGTGCTCACCGGCGAGCTCGACCGCGCGCCCGGCGTTGTTGATCGTGGCCTCGATCTTGCCGCGATGGCGAACGATGCCGGCGTCGGCGAGCAGCCGGGCCACATCATCCTCGCCGAACCGCGCCACCCGGGCATACTCGAACCCCGCGAAGGCACGCCGGAAGGCCTCGCGCTTACGCAGGATCGTCAGCCACGACAGGCCGGCCTGGAAGCCCTCGAGGCTGAGCTTCTCGAATAGCCGCTGATCATCGGCAACCGGGAAGCCCCACTCCGTGTCGTGGTAGGCACGGTAGTCCGCAGTCGAGTCGGCCCACCAGCACCGCGCGACGCCGTCCTCGCCGACAACGATGCCGTTCATTCAGAGCGGGCGACGGGAATCGAACCCGCCCTAGAAGCTTGGAAGGCTTCTGTGCAACCACAACACTTCGCCCGCAGGTCTCGGTGATGGTATCCCCCTGACCGTGCCGCGGTCCGCGGGCCGCGGGCCGCGGGCCGCTACTCGCCGAGCACCTTGATCACGAGCCGTTTCGCCCGCCCGCCGTCGAACTCGCAATAGAACACCTGCTGCCACGGGCCGAGGTCGAGCCGGCCGGCCGTGACCGGCACGATCACCTGGTGGTGGACGAGCAGGTTCTTGAAGTGGGCGTCGCCGTTGTCCTCGCCGGTGCGGTGGTGGCGGTAGTCGCCGCCGTCCGGCAGGAGTTGGGCGGCGACGTCGTTGGCCGGCTCGCTCCAACTCGGCGGCGCGAGCTTGTCGAGCCACTCGAGCACGTCCGCCTGAAGCCCGGGCTCGTCATCGTTGATCCAGACGCCCGCGGTGATGTGCATCGCACACACGAGCACCATCCCCTCGTCGATCGCCGCGTCGCGGACGGCGGTCGCGACATCGTCAGTGATCCGGATGAACTCGCGCCGGCGCGCGGTGTTGAACGTCTTGTAGACGGTGTGCGACCTCACTAATCGAGAGTACCGTGCCACCTCTCAGGAGCTCGCTGCGCGCTTCTAGCCGGGGTCCCGTCCATGCCGTCGTGAGCAGGGGAGCCGGGATTCGAACCCGGGTTCACGGTTTTGGAGACCGCGCGCGTGGACCACTAGCTTACTCCCCTTCGCGAGTTCCGATGGTACCTCGCGGTCGATTAATTCGTCCGGTCAAGATGCGAACATCTGTTCGTGAAAATGGTCCAGCACATCACCGCTACCAGCAGCTGGCAGCCCGCGATTCCGACCGCCTACGCCTACCTCCTGGGCGTGTACCCCGGTCAGTCGAGTCAATCATTCATTCATGCGGGCGGAGGGACTCGAACCCTCAAGAGCGTAAGCCCACCGGCACCTAAAACCGGCGCGTCTGCCAATTCCGCCACACCCGCTGGGTGCTCCCGCGCCCCGAAGGGCGTGCGAGCGACCGCGCTGTCCTGCCACCACTGCTGCAGGCGACGCCGGCAGATTGTACGGTCCGCGTCATGTCCGCCGTCAGGGCCACGCCCGACGAGATCTCGCTGACTTACCCGAATCGCGACCGCGCCGCGACGCACATCACAAAGGCGTTCGTCGTGCTGCTCTTGCTCCTCTCGGCGGCGCTGATGCTGGCGGTGGCGATCGGCGGCTGGAGCCAGCTGCAGGGGATGACGCCGGTGACGTTCGCCTGGGTGCTCTGCTACCTGGTGATCGCTTACTTCATCGGCCGCCGGTGGGCCCGAGGGCTGCTGCCGGTGGCGGCGGCGCTCGCGCTCCTGCTGCTGCTCGTGTCGTTGATCGCGGGCGTCGGGGGCGCGGGGACGAGCTGGTTCGATCGGACCGACCCCGGCTACGCCGCCGCGCAGTCCCTGTTCGGTGGCGCCGGCTTCAGCGCCAACACGCTCGGCCTGCTGACGCTCCTGATCGCGCCCCTACAGGCGCTGCTGATCGTGTTCGCCTCGCAGGGGTTCGCGCAGAAGTGGAACGTCGAGGTGGAGGTGCCGGTGCCGGTGCCCCAGCACGCCTGAGACCCCGACGGGCTGGCCGCGAGGGCTACCAGCTGCCCGCGACGGCTGCCCGCGCCGGCTCGACGAGCGTCGCCTGAAGCCGGCGGACGGCGTCCAGGTGGTCGCCCGTCCAGATCACGCGCACACCGGTTGCCGTGGCGTGCCCGTCGTCGTGGCGCAGGTCGCGCGCGACCGTCTCGATCAGGCGACCATCGGCGATCTGGTCCGGCGCGAGCGGATCGGGCACCGGCTCTGTCCGAGTGAGGCTGGCGGCGAAGTGGCGGTACCAGTCGGTCATGCCCGCCGCCTCCGCCTGGAGCTCGGCGCGCGCGGCCGAACGATCGCCGGTGGCGGGCCCGCCTCGGTTCCAGAGTTCGAGGACCGCGTCGGCCGCCAACCGAACCCCGGCAACGCCCGTGACCAAAGTCGTCACCTCGGCGAGCGGGATCGGCTTGGGCCCTCGCTCGATGAGGTACTCGCGGAATGTGTCGTCGAGCCTGCGAGCGGCCGCCGCAGCCTCGAGCGCGCGCTCGCGCGGCGGCCCGCTCTGTGCCGCGGAAGCGTCGCAGCACGCGATCCCGTACTCGACCGCGCCGGCCAGGTATCTGACGCTGTCCAGATAGGCACGCGACAGCGCCCGGCCGAGACCGGCGCCCGCCCCTCGAGGCCAGAGCAGGAGGCCTACCGCGAGGCTGACGGCGCTCCCGATCGCGACGTCCTCGATCCGGATCAGGCCGATCCTCCATCCGACCGGCACGAGCAGGTTGAACAGCACGAGCAGGGTGAGCGTGAACGCCGCCTGTCCGGCCGCGAACGAGATCGCCGCCGGCGCCAGGCCGGCGATCATCACGACGACCGGCAGCAGCACCCAGAGCACCACCGTGTTGGTGCCGACCAGATATACGAGCACGCCGCCGATGACGAACCCGACCGTTGTCCCGGCCAGCGCCCGCACGATGTTCTGACCGGTGTTGAGGGCATTCGAGCGCAGCACCGCGAGCGTGCCGAACACCACCCAGAAGCCGTGCTGAACCGACGTGAGCTCGGCGACGAGCACCGCCAGCGCCAGAGCGGTCGCGCCGCGGAGGCTGTTGTGCAGCCATGAGGAGCTGGGCCGCGCGTGCGCCAGCGCGCGCTCCCGAACCGATGTGATCGTGCCCGGGAATCCCTCCGGTGAGCGCCCCGCCAGACGCGACAGCCAGCCGCGACTGGCCGCCGCCGCGGCGAACGCGACGTTAGTTGCGATCTGGTCGACGACGAAGCTCAGCTCCTGCGCGCGGAAGCTCGGATCGAGCGCCGAGACGACGCTGTGAGCGGCGGCGGGGGTGCCATCGCCGGCGGCCGCGGCGGCGACCGGTACCTCGGCGGTCGCCGCGCGCTCCACGCCCGCGAGCGCCTCCCGCAGCTTCGTGGTCGCAGCATCGAGCGCGGCCGATCCCCGGCGCGGGTCCTCGAGCAGGCTCGCCGCCTCATCGAGCACCGCCCCCGCACCGAGCTTGACGGCGCAGACGGCGAGGTTCGGCCTGCCCGGATGGCGCTTGGGCGCCGCGCGCAGGACGATCGAGTCGAGCCAGCGGAGCTCATCGACGAGCCGGACGATCGCCCGGGCGTCGGTCGTCAGCCCGCTCGGGCGGTACGGCGTCGCGAAGAAGGTGCGCTGCAGCGCGTCGACGGTTCGCGTGGCGTCGGCCGCCGCCGCGTCGTGCGCCGCGATCGCGTCCCCGCCCCCGTCGCTCTTGACATACGCGATCTCGGCCTTCAGCCGCGCCGCAATCGCGCGGCAGGCGTCGATCGCCAGCCCGCGGACCGGATTGCGCGCGGGCGCCGGCCACAGCAGCGTGATCGCAAGCAGCGACACCCCGGCCGCCAGCCCCCAGCCCTCGACCCGCTCCGGAATCTGCGAAGCGGGTCCGGGCACCGTCACCGGCAGGATGAACGCCAGCAGCAGGGCGGTGCTCGCACTCGCGAGCACCGAGCTGACGACGCCCGCGAACAGGACGCCGAACGCGACCACGAACATTGCGATGACGCTGACCGCCGTCGACCGGGAGGCGAGCGTCCCGAGCGAGATCAGGACGGCGCAGGCGACGCCGAGCGCGGCCTGGGAGCGCGCCCGATCCACGATCGAGCCGCCGAAGTCAACCAGCAGCAGCATCGCGAACGAGCCGAACGCGACGAAGTACGACATCTCCGGGTTCTTGATGACCTTGTCCGCCAGCGCCAGCATGCCCGGCATCAGGATCGCCGCCCGGGTGGCCCGCCGGAGCGCCGCGTAGCCGGGATCGCGGCGGCCCAACCAGGCGCGGACCCCCGGCCACCTGCCCCCCCGAACCCTTGACCAGCTGCTCCCCGCAGACCAGTTTCGTCGCAAGCTCGACATGGATCGGACCTGAGCTTAACGCGATACGGCGGGTGGGATTCGAACCCACACGTCCCGAGGGACAGCGGCTTTTGAGGCCGCCATGTCTACCATTCCATCACCGCCGCGAATGACGGGAGTCTACGAGGGCGCGGCCGCGACGAGGGAACGGTCAGGCTTCGGGCGGCGGGCCGTCGACGAGCTCGAGCAGGTCCTCGAGCAGCGAGGACGGCGCGATGAGGATGCCCTGCGGCAGGATCCCGACGGGATCGAGCGTTCGCACTTCGAGGCCGGCGCGGGTGCAGATCAGCGAGCCGGAGGCGATGTCCCAGGCCTTGACGCCGCGCTCGAAGTAGGCATCGAAGCGGCCGCGAGCGCAGTCGCACATGTCGAGCGCGGCGGCGCCCATCCGGCGCACGTTGCCGACGCGGGGGAGCAGGCGCGTCAGCACCCTGGCCTGCGCGGCCCTGACGTCGGCGTCGTAGCCGAAGCCGGTCGCGACCAGCGCGCGGGACAGCTCGTCGCAGCCCGAGCCGGCGATCGGCGAGCCGTTGAGTGTCGCCTCGCCCGAGCGGGTGGCAGCGAACGTCTCGCCGGTGACCGGGTTGAGGACGACCCCGGCGAGCGCGCCGGCAGGATCCTCGCAGGCCACGCTGACCGCGAACTGGGGGATCCCGTAGAGGTAGTTGACGGTCCCGTCGAGCGGGTCGACGATCCAGCGCAGCGCCTCGCCCCCGTCGGCCCCGTCGCTCGCGCCGCCCTCCTCCCCCAGGATCGCGTCACCGGGCCGGTCACGCGCGAGCACGCGCCGGATCGCCTCCTCGGCCGCCAGGTCGGCGGCGGAGACGAGGTCCGTCGGCGAGCTCTTCCAGCGAACGCCGGCCGCCTCGCGCCCGAACCGCGCCATCAACTCGTCGGCCGCGGCGAGCGCGGCCCGCTGCGCGATCGCCAGCAGCTCGAGCTCGTGCGGCGCCGCCCCGGCTCCGGTGGCCTCGGGGAACTGTTGCATGGCCACACCATAGGGCTTGCGCGCTGACCCCAACACGTCCGTACGCCACGCCAGCGCCTACACTGACCCGCCGTGCAAGCGCGCGGACCCGTCGTGATCCTCGCCGGCGGCACCGGCGGTGCAAAGCTCGCTCGCGGCATGCTCGACGTCGTCGGCCCCGAGCAGCTGAGTGTCGTCGCCAACACCGGCGACGACATCGAGATCTATGGCGCCCACGTGTCGCCGGACCCGGACCTCGTCAGCTTCTGGCTGGCGGACCGGATCGACGGGCGCGGGTGGGGGCTCGACGGCGACACCTTCCAGGTGATGGATGGGCTCCGCGAGCTCGGCGAGGACATCTGGTTCAACCTCGGCGACCGCGACCTCGCAATCGGGCTCCAGCGCGCGCAGGCGCTCGATCGCGGCGAGCGGCTGACGAGCGCGCAGGCCAGGATCGCGGCGAGCCTCGGCGTGCGCGCGCAGGTGCTGCCGATGAGCGATCAGCCGGTCCGGACACGGGTCCAGGCACAGGATCGGTGGTGGCCGCTGCAGGAGTACCTGATTTGCTGCGAGGATCGCTCGGTCCAGGACGTCGACATGCGCGGCGCCCGCGCCGCCCGCGCGACACCGGAGGTGCTGCGCGCGATCGCCTCGGCGCAGGCGATCGTGATCGGCCCCTCCAACCCGGTGATCTCGATCGGGCCGATCCTCGCCGTCGCCGGCGTGCGCGAGGCGCTCAAGAGCGCGGAGGCGCCGATCGTCGCCGTCAGCCCGATCGTCTCGGGCATGGTGCTGAAGGGTCCGACGGCTGAGTTCCTGCGGTGGCGAGACGTGCCGGTCTCGGGTGCGGGGATCGCCGAGATCTATACGGGACTCCTCGACGGGATCGTCTGTGACGACGCAGTCGACGGCCTGCCGTCGCTCCGCACCGATCTGTTGATGGATTCTCAGGCCAGCCGCCGCCGCCTCGCGGAGGACGTTCTCGGCTTCGCAACCGGGCTCGGACGCACGTTCGAGCCAACCGGACGGGGACGGATCGGCCACAGCGAGTAGCGTTCCGGGGCATGCGCGTCCTCGCGATCCTTCCGGTCAAGAGCTTCGATCAATCGAAGCAGCGGCTGGCCGCCGAGCTGACCGCCGGCCCGCGCCGCGCGATCGCGGAGGCGATGTTCTCCGACGTGCTGACCGCGCTGCGCCGGTCAGCCTCGATCGACGAGATCCTCGTCGTGTCCTCCGACAACGCGGCGCAGCAGATCGGCGGCGGCCACGGCGCAACCGTGCTCGAGGATGCCGGGGAAGGGCACAACGAGGCAGCGACACTGGGGATCCGGCACGCGATCGAGGTCGGCGCCGACCGGGTGCTGTGCGTTCCCGGAGACTGCCCGCTGCTCGACCCCGCGGAGCTCGACGCGCTGATCGCCCGCCCATTCGGCCCGCCCTCGGCCCTGATCATCCCGGACCGCCACGGAACCGGAACCAATGCCCTGCTGCTGTCGCCGCCCGATGCGTTGACCCCTTCGTTCGGCCCCGACAGCTGCGCCCGACACCAGCGTCTGGCGATCGAGCAGGGCGCGACGCCGGAGGTGATCCAGGTCGCCACGCTGGCGCTCGACGTCGACACGCCGGACGACCTGACCGCGCTGCAGGAGACGCTCGCCACCTCACACGGCGGCGCCGCGCACACCCGCGGGATGCTCAGCCAGCTGCTGCGCAGCCGCGCCTGAGGCCGGATAACCCCCCACCCGCCCCCGGAGAGAGCCGCGAAACCGGATGCTGTGCGTCACCGCCGTCACGGGGCTTCCCGAGATCGGCGCCGGGTTCGACCTCGCGGCGGCGATCGTCGCGCACCTCAGCGCCGCATCCGAGCCCCTGCCCCTGCAGCACGGCGACGTGCTCGTGATCGCCCACAAGGCGATCTCGAAGGCCGAGGGCCGCATCCGTGAACTGCGGACGGTGCAGCCAGGTCCGGAGGCGATCGCGCTCGCGACCGCGCAGGGGAAGGACCCGCGCCACGTGCAGGTCGTGCTCGACGAGTCGAGCGCGATCGTCCGGGCGGCAGGCGGCGTGATCATCACCGAAACCCGGCACGGGTTCGTCTGCGCGAACGCCGGCGTCGACGCCTCGAACGCGCCCGGGGACGAGATCGTGATCATGCTCCCCGTCGACCCGGACGCCTCGGCGCGCCGGCTGCGCGGCCGGATCCGCGAGCTGACCGGCGTGTCTCCCGGGATCGTGGTCACCGACTCGTTTGGACGAGCGTGGCGCACGGGCCAGTGCGACATCGCGATCGGGTGCGCCGGGCTGAGGCCGCTCGAGGACTGGCGTGGCGGCCGCGACGCCCGCGGCCACGAGCTGCGGGCGACCGTGATCGCGGTCGCCGACGAGCTCGCCGGAGCGGCGGACCTGGCGCGGCGCAAGGATTCGCAGGAGCCGGTCGTGCTCGTTCGCGGCGCCGGCCGTCACGTCACCGTCGAGGACGGGCCGGGAGTGGCGCCGCTGCTGCGCGCGCGGGAGCACGACCTGTTTCGCTGACGGGTCTGGTCGCGAACACGACGGCGCCGAGCACCAGTGCCACGCCGCCGAGCTGCAGCGCGCTCGGGTGCTCACCGAAGATCAGCGCGCCGAGGAACAGCGACCCGATCGGCTGGATCATCAACAACAGCGACGTGGTGGCGGCGGGCAGTCGCGGCAAGGAGACCGTGATCAGCAGCCAGCCGAGGACCTGCGAGGTGAGCGCCAGCAGCACGAGCCAGCCGGCGCCCGGCCAGCTTGGCACGAACCGGGCGTCACCGATCACCGCTCCCGCAGCGCAAGCCGCCACCGTCGCGGTCGCGGTCGCGTCGAACAGCGGGCCGGCGGGCCGGCGCAGGTCGACGCCGCCGCGGCGCAGCAGTAGCAGGAAGCCGACGTATGCGATCCCGGCGCCGAGCCCGAATGCCGCACCCGCCTTTGGATCGGCGCCGTACGCGCCCGCCGCGAGCACGCCCGAGATCAGCAGCACGCCCCCGAGCGCGACCGGCAGCGCCGCCAGCACCCGCCGCGCCGGTCGCTCCGACAGGACGACCCAGGCGACGAGCGGAACGAGCACGACCTGGATGTTGGCGAGCACCGTCGCGAGCCCCGCGCCGACGTCCTCGATCGAGTGGTGCCACATGATCAGATCCGCGGCGAAGAACACGCCGCTTGCGATCGCAACCCGGCGATCGCGCCAGTCGCGCGGCCCGAACCGCCGGTCCTCGCGCCACGCCAGCAGCCCCAGCAGCGGCAACGCGTAGGCGCAGCGGAAGATCGCCGCAGTCGACGGCGACGCGTGACTGAGCTTGACGAGGATGCTGGAAAACGCGATCGCGACCGCGCCGAGCGCCGCGCACGCCCGCGCGGCGGATTTCTGTTCGAGCAGGCGCTGCACCGGGCCCAGCGTACGGCGGGCGCAGCCGCCGGTCCGGCCAATCGCTAGGCGCTCGGTGCGCCGATCGCGTGGAAGCCGCCGTCGACGTGGATGATCTCGCCCGAGATCGCGCGCGAGAGGTCGGAGAACAGAAACGCGACGGTACCCGCGACGACGCTCGGGTCCTCGACGTCCCAGCCGAGCGGAGCCTGGCTGCGCCACAGGTCGGCGAGCTGCTCGAAGCCGGGGATCCCGCGCGCGGCGACCGTCCCGAGCGGTCCGGCGCTCACCAGGTTGACGCGGATTCCGCGCGGGCCGAGATCGCGCGCCAGGTAGCGGCTGACCGACTCGAGTGCGGCCTTCGCGACCCCCATCCAGTCGTAGATCGGCCACGCCACGGACGCGTCGAAGTCGAGTCCGACGATCGACCCGCCGCTCGGCATCAGCGGCGCGACCGCCGCCGCCAGCGCCTTCAGCGAGAACGCGCTGGTCTCGAACGCCTGCACGGCGCTGACCGCGGGCGCGGTCATGAACCTGCCGCCGAGCGCGTCCTCGGGCGCGTACGCGATCGCGTGCAGCACGCCGTCGACTCCCCCCCAGCGCGACCGCAGCGACTCAGAGAGCGCGTCCAGATCGTCGGGACGGGTGACGTCGAGCTCGAGCACGTCGGCCGGCTCCGGCAGCCGCGCCGCGGCGCGCTCGGTCATCCGCCGCACCCGCCCGAAGCTCGAGAGCACCACCGAGGCGCCGTGGGCCTGTGCCTGAGAGGCGACGTGGAAGGCGATCGACTGCTTGGTGATGACGCCGGTGATCAGCAGCCGCTTGCCGTCGAGCAGCCCTGGCATCAACCGGCGCCCTTGATCACCAGTGCGACGTTGTGGCCGCCGAACGCGAACGAGTTCGACACGGCGGCCGGCGGGCCGCCGTTGGCGGGGACGAGCGGCCGCGCGACGCCCGGGACGTAGTCCAGATCGAGCCCCGGGTCCGGCACCTCGTAGCCGAGCGTCGGCGGGATCAAGCGCGCGTTCAAAGCCTGCACGGTCGCGACCGCCTCGACCGCGCCGGCGGCGCCGAGCAGGTGCCCGATCGCCGATTTCGTCGAGGACACTGGAATGGCGGCCGCGCGCTCTCCGAGCGCGAGCTTCAGCGCGGCGGTCTCGGCCGCGTCGTTGAGCTGGGTCGAGGTGCCATGCGCGTTCACGTAGGAGATCGCTGCCGGCGTCAACCCCGCATCCGCCAGCGCCAGGGTGATGGCGCGCGACGCTGGTCGCCCCGTCGGTTCCGGCGCGGTCAGGTGATGGGCGTCGGCCGTGGAGCCGTAGCCGGCGACTTCGCCGAGGATCGTGGCGCCGCGCGCCCGTGCTGCCGACTCCTCCTCGAGCACGACGACGCCCCCGCCCTCGCCCATCACGAAGCCGTCGCGGCGCGCGTCGAACGGGCGCGAGACGCCGGTCTCCGACAGCGCCTGTAGCGCGTTGAAGCAGGCGAACCCGAACTCCGTCAGCGTTGCCTCGGCGCCTCCGGCGACGACCGCGTCCGCGTCCCCATACTGGATCATCCGCAGCGCCGAGCCGATCGCGTGAGCCCCGCCCGAGCAGGCTGACACGACTCCGTACATCTGGCCCTGCAGCTTGTGGCGCATCGACACCGCAGCCGCCGGCGCGTTGGGCATGTACATCGGGATCCCGAGGGGCGACACCATCGACGCCCCGCGCTCCCGCATCACGTCGTGGTTGGACTCGACGGTCGAGATCCCGCCGATCCCGGTTGCGATCACGCAGCCAATGCGCATCGGGTCATACGGCAGCTCGTCGGCCCAGCCCGCCTGCCTGACAGCCTCGTCGGCCGCCACCACCGCGAACTGTGCGACTCGATCCAGCCTGCGCATCTCCTTGACCGACAGGAAGTCCCGCGGCTCAAACGAGCTGCAACGGCCGGCGCCATCCTCGATCGCGCAGACTCCCGCCGCCCACTCCAGATGGAGCGGACGGGCGCCGACCCCGAGTGGGGTGACGGCTCCGATCCCCGTGATGACGACTCGCCGCTTGTCCGGCATCACGGCTACCCGGCGCGGGAGGTGATCAACTCGACGGCGTCGCCGACTGTCTTGAGCTCCTTCATGTCCTCGCCCTTGAGGACGACGCCATACTCGTCCTCGACGATCTGCGCGAGCTCGACGAGGTCGAGCGAGTCGACATCAAGCTCCTCGAACGTCGCCTCCTGCGTGATCGCGCTCGCGTCGGGGCCGAAGCTGGCCAGCACCTCGACGACCCGCTCCTGCACCTGCTCCTTCGTGACTGTGGCCATGTGATGCACTCCTCTAGTCGGTTAGCTCTGAAAAGGAAGTCTGTCCGAAAGCCCGGTCAGGCAGCCAGACCGCCGTCGACGGTCAGAACCGCGCCGGTAACGTAGCTAGCTGCCGGCGACACGAGGAACCTGACGCACGCGGCGACCTCCTCCGGGGTGCCGGCCCGCCTGGCCGGGACGGCGTCGAGCAGCTCGGTCGAGACCCCGGCGGTCATGTCGGTCTCGATCCAGCCCGGCGCGACCGCGTTGATCGTGATCCCCCGCCTGGCAACCTCGACCGCCGCCGTTCGCGTCAGCGCGATCAGCCCCGCCTTCGCCGCTGCATAGTTCGCCTGCCCCGGGTTCGCCCGCAGACCGACGACGGATGAGATGTTGACGATCCGCCCGGTCCGCGCCCGCATCATCGCCTTGAGCGCCCGGCGGATCAGCCTGAACGCCGCCGTCAGGTTCGTGTCGATCACGGCCGCCCACTGCTCGTCCGCCAATCTCGGCACGAGCTCGTCGCGGCTGATTCCGGCGTTGTTGACGAGCGCCAGCACGGGCACCCCGAACTCGTCCTCGAGCGCCGCGAACAGCTCGTCGGGCGCGTCCGGCGCGGCGACGTCGGCCCGCAGCGCAACGGCGCGGCCACCGGCGGCGGCGATCTCGGCGACCACCTGCTCGGCCGCCTCCCGCGAGGACGCGTAGTTGACGCCGACGGGCCAGCCGTCGGCGGCCAGTCCGCGCGCGATCGCCGCCCCGATCCCTCGCGAGGCGCCGGTGACCAGCGCGCAGCCGTCCGGGCGCTCAGCGCCCTCAGGCATCGAGTTGGTCCCCGCCCCATTCGATCACGCCGCCGCCCCAGGTGAAGCCGGCGCCGAACGCGCTCAGCAGGACGCGAGCGCCGGGGCGCAGGCGTCCGTCGCGCTCGGCCTCGGCGAGCGCGAGCGGCAGCGTCGCGGCCGACGAGTTGCCGAGCGATTCGATGCAGTCGACCATTCGACCGGGGGCGACCCCGAGCCGTTCGGAGAGCGCCCGCGTGATCCGAGCGTTCGCCTGGTGGTAGACGAACAGGTCGATGTCCTCGAGCTCGAGGCCCGCGCGCGCGACCGCCGCCAGCGTCACGTCGCGCATCCGCGCGACCGCGTTGCGGAATACCTCGGGTCCGTCGAGGTGGAGCTTGCGTTCCTCGTGGGTGGCGATGATCGTCTCGCCGTGGCTGCCGTCGGACCCGAGCACGACCGGCCCGATCTGACCGCCGCCGGCGGTGCCGTCGCCGAGCACGACCGCGCCGGCGCCATCGGCGAACAGTGGTGCCGAGCGCACGTCGTCGTAGTCGGTGATCCGGGTGATGAAGTCCGCGCCGACGAGCAGCACGCGCCGCGCCCGCCGGCTCTCGATCTGGGCTGCGCCGAGCGACAGCCCAGTCAGGAACCCCGTGCAGGCGGCGCCCACATCGAACGCCCCGGCGCCCTGCGCCCCGAGCGCGTGCGCGACCAGCGGCGCCGTGTTCGGCGTCAGCTCGTCCGGCGTCATCGTCGCGACGATCACGAGGTCGAGCTCGGCCGCGGCGACCCCGGCTCGCTCGAGCGCCAGCGCTCCCGCGCGCGCCGCGTAGTCGGCAAGCCGCTCATCGGCGCCCGCACGCGGCCGCTCGCGGATGCCGGTGCGCGACAGGATCCACTCGTCGGTCACCCCGAACCGCTGCGCGAGTTCCGCCGTCGTCAGGCGCCCGGCGGGCAGCGCCGTACCGACCGACATGATCGTCGCGCCGGGCGCGACCGAGTCCTCGCCCTCCCAGCGCGCGCCGGTCAGCGGCCGCGCGTCAACCGACCTAAGCATTGACCAGCTCCACGTCTCGGAGGGTCCGCTTGGCCAGACCGGTGAGCACGCGACCAGGGCCGACCTCGACGAACCGCTCGGCCCCCCGCGCGCACAGGCTCAACATCACCTCGCGCCAGCGCACGGGTGAGGTCAGCGCCTCGACGAGCTGCCGGCGGACGTCGACGAACGGCTCCGCCGTGACTGCCGAGATCACGATCGAGCCGCCCCCCGGCTCGCCGACCTCGACATCCGCGAGCGCCAGCGCGAACGGCTCGACGGCGGAGCCCATCATCGGCGAGTGAAAGGCGCCGGTGACCGGCAGGATCATCGCCCGCAGCCCGAGCTCGAACGCGTCCTCGACGGCGTCCGGGAGCAGCTCGCGCGGACCCGACAGGACGACCTGTTGCGGTGAGTTGTCGTTGGCGACGGCGAGGCCGTGGGCGGCCGCCAGATCGCCCGCCCGCTCGGCCGCATCGGCGCCGACGAGCACAAGCATGCCGCCGTCGCCGGCGTGAGCGCCGGCCTCCTGCATCAGCCGCCCGCGCAGCGCGACCAGCTCGAACCCGTCACGCTCGGCGATGCACCCTGCGGCCACCAGCGCGCCGAGTTCGCCGAGCGAGTGTCCCGCGAAGAACTCGGCCTGCGGGCGCCCGAGCGCGCTCCAGCCGGCCAGGCTTGAGCAGAAGATCGCCGGCTGCGCGTACGCGGTTCCCTCCTCGACGCGCGCGAACGGATCCTCGCCGAGCAGGTCGAGCGCGAGCTCGAGCAGGTCGGGCCGCTCGCGGGCGACGTGATCGCGCATGCCCGCCGTCTGCGAGCCCTGCCCAGGGAACAGCATCGCGGTGACCATCTCCGCAAGTTACGCGGGCTCGAGCAGGCCGATACCCGCTCTGGACCGACTTCCCCCCGTTCGGGGGGCGAGGCGATGAGACGCGCGCCACCTCCGTGCCGGCGTACATATTGCCGGCCCTAACATCCGCTGCGATGTCGATGCCCGACGACGCCCCGCGCCGGTTCGAGGCGCTGCTCGAGGTCGTCGCCAGGCTCGCCGGCGCGACGCCGACCGGCCGGATCGTGATGGCCAAGGGAGCGCGGCTCGCGGGTCAGCTCGCAGCGGTCACGGCGCCGTTGCCGCCGGCCACCGTGGAGACGATCCTGCGCGAGGCGTGGGGGTGCGATCCCGGTGAGGAGCTCGACTCGTTCGAGCCCGAGCCGGTCGCCTGCACCCCCACCTCACAGATCCACCGCGCGATGCTCGACGGCGCGCCGGTCGCGGTCAAGGTGCTGAGGCCCGGCCTCGCGACGGCCGTGCGGCAGGACCTCGTCGTGCTCGACCGGCTGCTCGCGCCGCTGTCCGCCGCCCTCCCCCGGCTCGATGGTCCGGCGCTGCTGTCTGAGGCCCGCGAGCGGATCCTCGACGAGCTCGACCTCGAGCACGAGGCCGAGCAGCAGCGGCGTGTGATGCGGATGCTGCGCGGGCATCCGGGGCTGACGGTCCCGCCACCGGTCACGCGCCTGGCGAGCGAGAACGTGCTCGTCAGCGCCTGGGTCGACGGCACGCCGGTGCTCGAGCTGACCGACCCGGACGAGCGAGACCGCGCGGCCGCGCGCCTCGTCGTGTTCGTGCTCGGCGGGCTGCGTGCCGGGATCGTGCACGCCGACGCGGACCCGGCCGACATCCTGCTGGCGCCCGATGGCCGGCTCGCGATCCTCGACTTCGGCTCTGCCTACACGGTCGAGCCGGCGCGCGCCGATCTCGCGCTGGCGGCGGTCGAGGCGTTCGCTCGCGAGGACGGCGCCGGTCTCGGGATCGCGCTCGAGGCGCTCGGCGTGCTGCCGGCCGGTCACGGGCCCGCCGCGCTCGAGCTCGCCGCGTACACGCTGGGCGAGCTCGGCGGCGGGGACGCCGCGCGGCTCGACGCGCAGGCGCTCGGGGCCGCGGGGTACCGGCTGGCCCGCCGTCGCGAGCAGGCGCTCGAGCTGCTGCTCGCCGCGAACCTGCCGCCGCGCGACCTGTGGCCGCTACGCGCGATCGCCCAGCTCGCCGGGACGCTCGCCCGCCTCGGCGCGACCGCGGACTGGCGCGAGCTGGTCGCAGCGGCGCTGCGAGATGGCTGGGACGCCGCCCGGTGATCTGGCGCGATGGCGGCGCTCGAGCCGGCGCGAGAGCCAGTCGAGCGCGACCGGGGTGCCCGCGACAGCACCGCTGATGTGGTCGACGCCACCGCGGGTGACGTACAGACGCGCGTCGGCGCCTAGCTCCTGCCAGTCGCCGAGCAGACGGCGGCTGTGCTCGAACGAGACGATCTGGTCGCGGCGGGCGTGGTGCAGGAGCACAGGCGCGTGCGGCACGAGCTCGCCGAGCCGGTTCTCGCGCATTCGCGCCTTCCACTCCGGCAGCTCCAGAACGTTCGGATCGGTCAGCTCGTGCGCGCGCACGAACCGCGGCCCGTACGTGGCGGCCTGGAGCACGCTGGAGCGCCGCAGCCACGCGATTCCGGCGCGGGCGCGCGGGGTCAGGTGGCGGTCGAGCTCGAGCTCGGGGTAGGCGGCGGCGTAGCCGATCCCGCCGTAGGCGAGGAAGAACGAGAAGAAGCTCCCGTCGAGGCTCGGGCCGGCCAGCTCGAGGTCGGCGGCGGCCGCCCCGGCGGCGACGCCGGCGAGCGTCACCTCGGGCGCGTAGCTCGGCTGCAGCTGCGCGGCCCAGGCGGCGGCGGCGCCGCCTTCGGAGTAGCCGATCACGGCGGCGGGCCCGTCCGGCGGAAGCTGATCGGGATCGAGCGCGCGCGCCGCGCGGATCGCGTCGAGCACGTTCATGCCGAGCACGCGCCCGACCATATAGGCGTGATCGCCGGGGGTGCCGAGTCCCTGGTAGTCGGTGATCGCGAGTGCGTAGCCGCGCGCCAGCGCCATGCACATCAGGCCCGCCTCCCATTCGAGACCGAGCGACAGCAGCCGTGACGGCGCCCACGCGTCGCCGATCCCGTGGGTGCCGATCGCGAAGCCGAGCAGCGGCCGGCGGCGCCGGTGCGAGCCAAGCGGGATGAGCACCGTCCCAGACACGGCGGTCGGCTCACCGACGGCGCCTGTCGAGCGGTACAGGACGCGCCAGGCGCGGGTGCGCAGGCGCACCCCAGGCGCCAGGTAGGCGTCCATCGGCTCGGCCCGCAGCAGGCCGCCGGGCGGCGCGTCGGGAAGCGGATCAGGTGGGTCGTAGAAGCCCGGCGCGGCGCGGCTTGGCCGCCGCGGCGGCGAGATCAGCCGCACCTGCGCGGTCGCGTGCCGCGCAGCACCCCCGATACTTGTGATCACTGCCACAAACTACCAACGTGGATTCCCCCTTGGAACGTACGCCAAACCGGCGCACCTTTTAAGCGAGTAATCCGATGCGCTGGGCGAGCTGGACCGCCTCGGCCCGGTTGCGCGCGCCGAGCTTGCGGTACAGCGCGCTGGTGTGCTCCTTGACGGTGTGCGGCGACAGGTAGAGCCGCTGAGCGATCTCGCGGTTGGTCGAGCCGGCGCCGATCAGCTCGAGCACCTCACGCTCGCGCTCGCTCAGAAGCGGCGCGGGCTGCTCGGCCTTCGGGGGGAACAGCGTCATCCCCTGCCCGACCATCCGCACTGCCCTGGCGACCTCGGCGGCGTCGAGATCCTTGGAGACGAATCCGCTCGCGCCGGCTGCCCGGGCCGCGGCGGGCGACATCCTCCCGGCGCCCGAGATCAGCAGCACACGCGTGCCGGGTGACTGCCTGACGATCGCCGCGCACACGTCGGTGCCCGACTCGCCGGCGAGGAACAGGTCGACGAGGGCGACGTGCGGCTCCCAGCGACGCGCCAGTTCGAGCGCCTCGGCGCCGGTGCGGGCGGCCAGGCAGCGCTCGACCCACGGCTGCTGGCCGAGCAGCACGCGAAAGCCCCAATGGACGACGTCGTGGTCGTCGACGACGAGCACCCTCATCGCGGGAGCACGAGGCGCGCCCGCCAGCCGCCTCCCTCATACTCTCCGAACTCGACCGTGCCGCCCTGCTGGAGCGCCTCAAACGCGGCCAGTCGCAACCCCATGCCGGCGCCGCGGCTGGTGTTCGAGACGCCGTCGTTGCGGACCTCGAGGCAGACGGTGTCGAGGTCGCCGTCGAGCTCGACGTCGATCCTGGTCGCGCTCGCGTGCTTGGCGACGTTGCGCAGCGCCTCGGCCAGGAACGACTGCGCCGGCGCCTCGAGCTCGGGTGGCAGCTCGAGGCCCGCCTGCCAGCTGACGTGGATCGGCACGTCGACTCGACCGCCGCCCACCCGGCGGCGCTCGAGCTCCTCGGCGAGCGTCGTCCCGGTCTCGACCGGCTCCGGCGCGAGCGGCCGCTCGAGCGCGGCGCGGAGGTCGGCGATCGCCGACTGAAGCTCTGCGCGGCAGCGCTCGGTCTCGTCGTCGTCGAGGCCTTTGGCGCTCAGCGCGAGCGAGACGCCGAACAGCCGCTGCAGCACGCGCTCGTGGATCTCGCGCGCGAGCCCGAGCCGCTCGGCGAGGCGTTCTGCCTGCTCCTGCTGGCGGGTCGCGTTGCGGGCGGTGGCGACGAGTGCCGCGGTCTTGCCCAGCGTCCACAGCAGGTGACGCTCGCCGTCGTTCAGCTCGAAGCGTCCCCCACCCCGGTCGGCGCAGATCACGCCGTAGGCGCGGCCGGCGGCGGACATCGGCGTGCACACGAGCGTCGTGATGCCGAGCAGCGCGGCGTACTCGCGGGGGACCGCCTCGTCGATCCGCTCGGATACGACGATCACCTGGTCGGTGAGCAGCGCCTTCTGCGCGACCGGCGTGTCGAGCAACGTCGGGCGCAGCGCCGCCAGCGGCTCGAACGGCGTGCCGTGGGCCCCGACCGCCCGCACTCGCCGGCCCTTGCCGTCGGACATGAAGATCGCCGCGCGGCGCATCGTCGTCAGGCGGCAGATCGCCTCGCAGATGCGGTCGTAGAACTGCGTCGGGTTGGTGTCGGTGTCCAGCTCGGCGAGCAGCTCGACGAACACCTCGAGCGGCTCGACGCCGGCGAACAGCGCAGTCGTTCTATTCAACGTCGTAGCTGCGCCGCAGCTCGTACAGCGTCGTGCGCTCCGCGGCCGGCCTGCCGGCGCGGTGGGCGGCGGCGATCAGATCCTCGGGGTCGAGCTTGACGCCGTGGTAGCTGCCGGCCATCCGGCTGATCGACTCCTCCATCAACGTCCCGCCAAGATCGTTGACCCCCCAACGCAGCGCCTCCGTCGCGGCCTCCAGCCCCATCTTCACCCAGCTCGCCTGCAGGTTGGTGACGGTCCGGCCGAGCGCGAGCCGGAAGGCCGCGGTGTGCTTGAGATTCTCTTCTGAGGAGATCTCCTCGATCCCGTGGGTGCGGCCGAGCAGCGTCTGGAACGGGATGAAGGAGAGCGGCACGAACTCCGTGAACCCGCCCGTCCGCTCCTGCAGGGCGCGGATCACCCGCATGTGCTCGGCCAGCTCCCACGGCTCCTCGATGTGGCCGAACATCACGGTCGCGGTAGAGCGCAGGCCAACCGCGTGGCTTGCCTCGATGATCTCGATCCAGCGCGCGACCGGCAGCTTGTTCGGGCTGATCCGCTCGCGGACGCCGTCGTCCAGCACCTCGGCGGCGGTCCCCGGGGTCGAGCCGAGGCCGGCCTCCCGGAGCATCATGAAGACCTCCGTCGCAGGCAGGCCTGAGACGTCGCACATATGCGCGACCTCCATCGGCGAGTAGGCGTGCAGATGCAGCTGCGGGGCCTGCTGCTTGGCGAAAACGAGCCAGTGGAGGTAGTCGTCGAGGCCCCAGTCGGGGTGGATCCCCGACTGGATGCACAGCTCGGTCGCGCCGAACTCGACGGCCGCCGCGATCCGCTCGGCGAACTCCTCCTCGGAGTGCTCGTAGGCGTCCGGCGAGCGGCGTCCCTGGCCGAACCCGCAGAACGCGCAGCCGACGACGCAGACGTTCGAGACGTTGATGTTGCGGTTGACGACGAACGTGACCGTGTCGCCCGCGAGCTCCGAGCGCAGCCCGTCGGCGGCCTGGCGCAGCTCTTCGATCACCTCGGGCCGGGTCTCGGCGAACAGCGCGGTCAGCTCCTCCGCGCTCAGCGGCTCGCCGGCGGCGCCCTTGCCGATCGCGCGGCCGGCGAGTTCCGGCGCGATGCTGACCCCACCGCGGCGACCCGAGCCCCGGCGCGGGATGAACGACCAGTAGTCGCGCTTGATCACGTCGAGGACGCCCTGTGAGATCCACTCGGGATCGATGAACTCGGAGTAGACGCACAGGCGCTCGGACAGCGCATAGCCATCCGCGGCGAGGCGCTTCCGCACCTGCGCCGGCGAGGGGAACGGATGCTCGGGCGAGATGTGGTCGCCGTTGGCCGACAGGCCGCCGAGGTCGCTGGCGCCGGCGGCAACCAACTCCGGCCACCACTCGCTCAGGTTCGGGGGCACCTGGATCCCGACGCCCGGCAGCAGCCGGCTGGTCTCGGCGACGAGCGCCTTGAGGTGATCGATGGTGACGGGGGTCGCCCATTTCGGTGCCCGAAGTTCAGGACCGTGGGAGATCCCGGTACGCCAGTACTCGTCGGCGGCCGCGCCGGCGATCTCGGCCGGCTCCTGGCCGTAGTAGCTTTGGTGCGGGACGAAGTTCTGGAGGATCACCTCCTGGATGTGGCCGTATTCGGCGTGCACCGCGGCGAGCGTCTCGAGCGCCTGGACGCGCTCCTCGAGCGACTCGCCGATCCCGACGAGGATCCCGCTCGTGAACGGGATCCGCAGCTCGCCGGCGGCGCGGATCGCCTGGAGGCGAACCGCGGGGCGCTTGGTCGGCGAGCCCTGGTGGGCGACGAGGTCGGGGTTGACCGACTCGAGCATCAGGCCCTGCGAGGCGGTCACCTCGCGCAACCGCGCGAGATCGTCGCGGCTGACGACGCCGAGGTTCGTGTGCGGCAGCAGGCCGCGCTCGAGCGCCCGTTCGCAAACCCACACGACATACGCGACGAAGTCCTCGAACCCGAGGTCTGCGAGCCTCTGGCGGACGCCGTCGTTGACCTCCGGTCGCTCGCCTGTCAGCACCAGGAGCTCCTTGACCCGATGGCGCTTGACCGCCCTGTCGAGGATCACCAGCACCTCTTCGGGCTCATGCAGATGAGCCTTGTGCGTGGCGAACGCGCAGTACTTGCAGTAGCAGCGACACGTCCGCGACAGCGACAGCGTGAGGTTGCGAGAGAACGTGACCCGGCGGCGCATTCGCACGAGTCATGTTAAACAGACAGCCGCTTCGGCTCCCCGGGGAGTAGTCTCGCTTCACAATCTGCCCTGGGAGAGTCCATGCTGAAGAGCTTTAGCCTGCGAGTCGCGGAGCTCGCAGCAATCGCCTCGGCGGGCTTGTCGTTGCTGCCGGCCGCAGCATCGGCGAGCTCGTTGGGGACGCCATTCCCGATCGATTCACCTGGCAACGGCAACCCGCCGCTGATCGCCTACGACGCGCGGGACCAGGTCACCTACGTCGCCTGGACGGCGCCCAGCGACGGCGGCATCGAGGTGTGCGTGCTGCCCTCGGACGCGACTTCCTGCGCGGGCGGCGGACCCGTCGTGCTGACCGATGTGCCCGATGGCCTCACGGGCGACGCGGCGCCGCAGATCGCCGGGCTCGTGGTGGAGCCCGGTGCCTCGGGTGAGGTCGTCGTGCTCGGCTCCACGGCGAAGGCGGCGGTCGGCACGATCGCGTGGGCCTCGGCCGAGGGGGGCGGCGGCTTCGCCCTCCAGAACGGAGGCGCCCCGATCAGCCCGGTGTCGCTCTACTACACGACGAACAACGCAGTCGGTCTGAGCAGCAGCGACGTCGGCCTGTTCGACAGCTACGACCACGGCAACCCCGGCGGCTTCTTCAGCGACTCGCCCGCTGCCGGTCCGGAGTCGCCTGCGATCGCCAGCTCGAATGCCAACAACGGCGACCAGTTCGGCGACGAGGGGTTCGAGCGGGGCGGTGTGCTCGCGGCCGAGCCGGCGCCGGCGCCGGCGCCCGCCGGAACCGAGATCGTCGTCGGCGCCGGGCAGAACACGAGCACTTTGCAGCACACCCAGGCCGGCTGTGCCAACTACGCGGCGACCGGCTACGGCGTCACGGTCGGCGCCGTCAACGGCACTTCCGATGCTTCGGGGACGCTCAACGGCGACGGGCTGCAATCGAGTGGCTTCGGGCTGCTGGCGTGCTCGGCCGAGTCCCCTGTGCTCGCCTCGGGCGGCCAGGGCGGGATCGGGGTGTTCGAGCAGGAGGGAACGGGCGTGTCGGGCGCCGGCACTGATTACACGCTCGACTACCGGCCGTTCATCGCCAACGTCAGCGGCGGCAGCTTCGGGTCGGCGGTCGCGCTCCAGGACGACACGAGCCACACGCTCGACGGCGCGATCGACCTCGACGCCGCCGAGGACTCGGGCACCGGCGTCTACGTCAGCTGGGAGGACGAGCAGGGCCTCGTGCTCGACTACAGCGCCAACAGCGGCGCCGCATGGGCCCCGCTGGTCGTCGTCCCCAGCCTGTCCAACGACGCCACCCAGAACGACCCGGTGATCGCGGGAGTCGCCGGCGGCAACGCGCTGGTCGCCTACGACAACACCCTCGGGACCGGCGACCAGGTGTTCGTGCAGCCGATGAACCTGGCCCCACCCCAGCCGACGACGCTGACCACGTCGCAGTCCTCCGGGAAGGTCTCGGGAGCGAACATCTCAATCGCCGCCGGCACGATCGGGGAGAGCGACAAGGCCACGATCGCCGGCGCGAACGCTTCGATCGCGACCGGGACGGTCGTCTACAACCTGTACGAAAGCAAGTCGTGCACGGGTACCGTGGTCGCGACCAGCACCGAGGGCGTCGCCGCCGGCAAGCCCGCCGCGTCGACCCCGGTCACGGGCGGGCTCGCCCCCGGGACGTACTACTGGGTGGCGTCCTACAGCGGCGACACGGCCAACGACCCCAGCACAAGCGCGTGCGGCTCGGAGATCCTGACGGTCACGGCGCCGTCCGTCATCTCGGGCAGCGGCTCGGCGACGACCACAACGATCACGCTCACGATCAGCTGTGGGACGCTGCCATGCACGGTCACCGTGACGATCACGATCGACCCGCCGGCTGTCGCAGCGCGCGCGGGTGACCGCAAGAAGAAGGCGAAGATCATTACCCTCGCCAAGGGCACGGAGAAGATCAGGAAGAAGGGCGGACACAAGCTCACGCTGAAGCTGACCGGGAGCGGCAAGAGCTACCTGGCGAGCCACTCCGGCAAGCTCAAGACCACGCTCCAGATCTCGACCAAGACTGCCCATGGCACCTTCAAGGCGACCGGGAAGCTGAAGATCACCAAGCGCACCTAATGGGCCAGCGGCGAGCCAGAGCCACGACGCTTGCCGCCGCGGCTCTGGCCGCCGCCGTGCTGGCGGGCGCTGCAACGGTGCTGGCCGCCTGTGGCTCACAGGCCACAGGCGGCGCGAGTCGGGCTCGCGTGCAGAGCGCCTCGCTGGTGCTCGACTTCACCCCGAACGCGATCCACACGGGCATCTACGAGGCGCTCGCGCGCGGCTTTCTGCGGGATGACGGCGTCGACCTGCACGTGCTCGTGCCCGGGGCAAGCACCGACGCGATCAGCCTGCTGGCCGCGCGCAAGGTCGATTTCGCGATCCTCGACATCCACGACCTCGCGATCGCCGACGAGCAGGGACGCAAGCTGGTCGGGGTCATGGCGCTCGTCGAGCGGCCGCTCGCGTCGGTGATCGCGCGCCCGCAATTCGCCTCGCCGCGCGACCTCGCGGCCCCCGGGCGGCTCGTCGGGGTCACCGGCGACCCGAGCGATCTGGCCGTCCTGCGCTCGATCGTCGCGGGCTCAGGCGGCGATCCGGCCCGCCTGAAGACGATCACGATCGGCTACGACGCGGTCCCCGACCTGCTCGCGGGGCGAGTCGCGGCGGCCACCGCGTTCTGGAACGACGAGGGCGTCCAGCTCGAGCACGACGCGCGCGGCTTCCATGTGTTCCGGGTAGAGGACTACGGCGCGCCGCCCTACCCGGAGCTCGTCCTCACCGCCACCGCGGCGTTGCTGCGAAGCGACCCGCGGCTCGTGCGCGGGCTGGTCCACGGGCTGGTCCGCGGCTACCAGGCGGTGCTCGCCGACCCCAGCGCGGGCGAGCGCGCGCTCGAGTCGCAGGTCAGCGGCCTGTCGCGGACCGCAGTCGCCGACCAGCTCGCCGCCGAGCTCCCCGCCTTCCGCCCAGCCGGGGGCGGATCTCCCGGGGCGTTGCGGACGTCGACGCTGGACGCCTGGGCCGGCTGGGAGGTCAGGTTCGGAATCGTCCGCCGCAGACCCGACGTCTCGGCGCTGTTCGACACCGCGTTCCTTCCCTGAACTGGGC